>Ga0316578_10000052_pt1 | contig 24067 bp, 17 predicted proteins | sample J0NA_2_FD_203076 | JGI IMG/M metagenome (GOLD analysis project Ga0316578, IMG submission 203076) | Rhizosphere microbial communities from salt marsh grasses in Alabama, United States - J0-2_160517rDrC | ecosystem: Host-associated > Plants > Roots > Rhizosphere | place: USA: Alabama | collected... | reverse complement strand
GCAGCTTTGGTTATAAGAATAATCTTTTCAACCATGTATTGTTACTTTTGTGAATGGTTTTTGTTTCATCGTTTATATTAAAAATTAAGCGTTTTACAATATTGGTGCTAACAATTTCGCCGAACGAACAGCCAGTTTAAAGAAAAACGACCGCTGGGTATAGTCTGTCAGCTCAACAGTCCGGCTTTGGGAAAAATCCTCGTTTAACATCTCTTCTACCTCTTTAATGACAGACGAATCATAATTTAATAGGGTAAGTTCAAAATTCAAACGAAAAGATCGATTGTCTAAGTTGGCAGTGCCCACAGCAGCGCAGGTTGAATCAACAAGGAAAACTTTCTGATGCATAAACCCTGCTGTATAACGGTAAAGTTTGATGCCAATGGGAAGGATATCCTCATAATAGGAAAAAGAAGCCAAGTAGACGATTCGATGATCCGGTTTTTCCGGGATAAGAACACGCACGTCAACACCTCTTAAGGTTGCCAGTTTTAGTGCACTGAGGACTTGCTGGTCAGGAACAAAATAGGGACTGGCGATCCAGATACGTTCCTTGGCCATATGGATGGAATGAACGAACATAAGGCTGCATGTCTCCAGAGGATCGGCGGGCCCTGAAGCAACTATCAACGCTTCCTCAAATCCATTCTCTGCCTTATGTAATTCCCAACTCAGGTCAGGAATACGAGTTGTTGCCCAGTACCAGTCTTGGGTAAAACAAAACTGAATCAATTTTACAACCGGACCTTCTACCTTAACATGGGTATCCCGCCAGAAACCGAATTTAGGATGTTTCGATACATATTCGTCACCCACGTTGTGACCACCCAGATAAGCGATTTTACCGTCTACGATAACGATTTTTCTATGATTTCTGAAGTTTAGCTGAAAGTGGTTTGCTTTTCCTTTGGTTGTGTGAAATGAAGAGGTTTTAATTCCTTTGTCTTGCATGTCTTGTATGTAGGCACCAGGTAGCTTATTGCTGCCGATCTCATCATAGAGGAAATAAACATCGATATTTTCCTTAGCTTTTTGAATCAGTTTGGTTTTTAGTTTTCTGCCGAGTACGTCATCTTTAACAATGTAAAATTGGACCAGAATATAATCCTTCGCGGACTCGATGCCGTCAAATATAGAACGAAAGGTTTCTTCGCCGTTAATAAGTAATCGGCTTCTATTAAAGCGTGTAATGGGCAAATCCGCCAGACGGGTCAGGGCCATTTCTGATGTTTGGCGTCCTTCCTTGATCATTTTCTTTTCGCCGGCCTCCGTTTGACACTTGTCGATAAAATGCTGAATCGATTCATCCCTCAGGTTGCGAAGAGAAACATATCCTTTGAATTTATTGCGTCCAAAAATAGCATAGAGTATCAATGCTATCCAAGGGAAGGTCACCAGTGAGATCCCCCAGGCAATGGCGCTCTGAGATGTCCTGGCATTCATTACCGCATGAACGGCTGCAATGATGCCTAGAAGTTCCACCAGAGGAACCACGATGGCAATAATTGTAAATATCATATCCGTATTCATCATCGATAGTGTCATCCTATATTAGGTCATAACCCGAAGGATACGATTTTAAGTAAGAATCCTATTGATTGGAAGGATGTGCTTCCCGGCGTTTGAAAAGGTTATGGACAACCAAGATGAAAATGACTAGGGCCGAGATGATTAAAATAAGTTGCGCAAGTTTCCAGAAAATATGATCAACGCGCCTATCGGCGGCATCATTAAATTGTTCGACCATATTGGTAACCATAGGTGAGCCGGTCTGGTTAATATTGTTTACGAGCTCGTTCATTTGTTGCACTGTGTCCTGCAGCTTCGTGAGAATTTCACTGTAGTCTTTAATGTCAAAGAGTCTTGCGGTATCCCCAGGTTTTGTTGACCTAAATTTGGTTGCCAACTGGTCAACGGATTGAACCAGATTTTGGTATACCAGGCCGGTTTTTTCAGCTCCTGTCAAAATACGTTGGGCCTCCACCGTGGTTTTCTGAAGATTGGCAAACGACCCATCCACACGGTCCAATGTCTCCTGCACCTCGCCCATGATGCCCCGAATTTTCGATTCGCGGACATCAAATGCTTTCATCAACGCTTCGCGCTCACCGGCTATTTCTTCCGGAAGTTTCTCAAATAGTGTGCCAAATCGCTCACCGGTCTCTCTAAATTTAGTAATATTGTCTAAAACATTAACAACTTCAGGTTGCATGACCAACTGATTGTAAACCAATTCCACCTGAAATCCGGTGATGATCTGCATCTTTGAAAGGAGGAACATGGCGCGTTCCGAGGTCATGCGGATTTCATCTGCCGCCTGGGCTGCCTCTTGAATCGGGGCCAGTAATCCTCCCGGCTTTTGAATTTCTTTAAGATATGGCTTTTTACCTAGATCGCCGAAATTACTGAAACGAATATAATCGACGGCGTGCTGGCCCGGGTTGGCAGCATACCAGTCGAGAATCATATCTTTAAGTTCCTCAAGCTGTTGTGGGGTCAACACTTGGGAAGCCAAATGCCACACGTCGTTTTCCATTTTTTTAAAGGCATCGACAATAATGGTTGCAGGCATGCCAAAAACCTGGGGTCGCCAATAATCTTCCCACACGATTCGATTCAGCGTAGAGGTTACCACCAGATCCAGCAGCGCTGCCCCGGGATTGGGTCCTGCTGCAATTTCTGTGACCGCACTCAAAGAATATACTTTCCGCGCAGATGCAATGAGACGCGCTTCAGGTGTCGGTAATTCCTTTTCGAATTTGAACGCAGCCTGGCCCACTATGGCTATAAATCGGTCGGCATAGCTGATCACTGCTGCCTGAAGTTCTTCCTGTGTCATTTGGGAGTTGGTTGCATGAGGCGTAGTATCTTTAGACCTTGTTTGAGCCACACTGCAAGCGTTTACCAGTAAAAGCAAAAATACCAGACAAATCCTAATTATCCAGAGCCTGCTGTATCTCATGTCTGAAATCCTCCTATATAGCTTCAGTTGCTGGGAATCCTAACCAGCAAAGCAGTTAAAGATTTTTTTTAACAGCTATCTGACATGCTATTTCCGATTCAAATCCTCTTCAACGTATCTGACAATAGCCTCTAACAATACCTCCCTCGGGAAGGCGTTTTTATCTAAAAAGTTCGAGCTAATGAAGGGGTGGCTCCTGTTTAACGGTACGGCGATGGCCCAATGGTCAGCGTTCACGAAACCGAGTAGCACACTTCCGGGAATCAACTGATCATAAAAGATCATCTGGCTGTCGTTGCGTGAGTCAACCTGACTCAACTTATTGAAAGAGGGCCTCAATATTGAAGAAATCTGCTTGGTATCGGGATAGGTGATGAGCGAGTAATAACAAATTGACGAAGGCAATGAGTGGTTGGCCAGCCACCGTTCACGCACCTCGGGCTTGAGACTTTCAAGCGCGCCTTCATCACCTAGATCACATTCGGCATCCGGAAAATATGTAAAAAGGTTCAGCATGGATTGGGCCGTGTCGTTTGCCAAAGGAGATCCGCCCACCGTACCGGCGAGACTTACCACCGCTGTGACTCTTTTTTGCAAATCCTTATAAGTGGTGACTGCCTCAAGAATGTCCGGTATGCCCTTTGAGTAACCCAAAAGAATTATACGTTTTCCTTTTTCGGGATCGGGCATCGCCATAACAGCCTCTCGAACAAGGCTTGCGTTTCGTCTACTGCTGGAAAGGGCTTCGACCTCTAAAAAAGTGAACTCGTGCCCGAACTTAGAGATGTGATTTGCCAAAGTCATTTGAGGATCAACGAAGTTTTTAACACATCTCCATCCGACTCCAAATACCACTACTATCCTGAGTGGGGAGATACTGCCGCCCAAGTCCACCGGTTTGCCCGTAGGCGGTCCTTCCCCTTCTAACCTGACCAATGCGTCTTTACAAGGTCTATAATCCGGCAACTTTTTTCCCCGTTTGTCTGTAATCGCACAATAGATTTCCCGGAAGCGGGCACGGCCATCAACGACACCGGCCATTGACGCGGGTACAAGGATCATCGGCGGCGTATCGAGAGAATTTGGGATCAAAGGCTTCGGCGTGCAACCAGCTAATTCGACCAAGCTACCAACTAACAAAATGACCCACAGTAACCGGTTTTGTCGAATTGACGACATTGAAAGGTGGACGGCAGGAGCCTCTCTTTTTGAGTTTTGGCGAGTCATCATTGTTACCCCCAAGCGAATGAACGTAGGGTTAGACAAATGAAATGTTACAACCTAATATACCAAAATCGTTGAAACTCTTGATAGAATTTTGTATCAAGAGATAGCGTATATATACAATAAGAAAAAACAAATTTTTCCCAAAAATAGAAAAAATATTTGACAAATATAAATTTTTCGAGTCATTTCTTTTGATTATAAAGATGGATAAAAATGAATTAACATCTTTAATAACTCGGGAAACAGATGCTGCAGCTATAGACGAAAAAGAGACCCAAATGATGCCTATCGTGGCCGAAATAAATCAAATATCTGATTTCATGGCAAAATTCTCTCAATTCTTCAACTTGAATAATGTGTGTGAACACCCTTTCCATAAAATGGAAACGGCAAATCATGACCTGAAACGCAATCTGATTTTGGGTCTATGCTTCGCGTTCGCGTTGATGGTGTCGGGCTGTGCCACTGTTTTTTCGCCTCATCCAATTGATGAAGTGCCCTTCAAAACACGGGCACAGACACAAACTCAAGGTGGCATCACGGTAACTGCCGCTGTTCCTACCCTCGAAGAGGCAAAATCTATCTACGGTTTAGATCTGTCTTTGAAGGGAATGCAACCCGTGTGGATTAAGGTGAAGAACGAAGAGAACCTTCCATACTGGCTTCTTCCGTCGGGTCTCGACCCGGCTTATTTCTCCGCATCCGAGGCAGCCTATGCTTTTCGTTCTTCGACATCCAACGAGATTCAACAGGCTGTATATAAACATTTCCAGGACCTTCAATTCAGAAATCCCGTTAGACCGGGTTTTACGAAATCCGGATTCATTATTGTCAACCTCGATGAGGGGTTCAAAGCACTTGATATCGATCTTATTTCTCGCTCTAAAGTTAATAGCTTCACGTTCATCTTCAAGGATCCGTCATTTAAGGGAGATTTCACCCTTGTCGATTTCTACTCGCTTTACGATAATACACAGATCAAAGAAATTAAAGAAGAGGAAGCGCTTCGTTCCGCAATCGAAAAGCTTCCCTGTTGTGCCACCAATAAAGGTGGTTCTGCTCAGGGTGACCCTTTGAATCTGGTGCTGGTTGGCAATAGAAACGACATCTTCCCGGCGTTTATTCGACGCGGCTGGCACGCCACTGAAGTCATATGGTCAAAGGCCATTTGGCGCACCGTCAAATCCTTTATCCAAGGTTCGCGGTACCGCTACTCACCGGTAAGTCCACTGTATGTTTATGGTCGGCGTCAAGACCTGGCCGCTCAAAAGTCCCGCGGAACCATTCACCAACGCAACCACCTGCGTCTGTGGTTAACGCCTCTGCGGTTTCGAGGCAAAACGGTTTGGGTGGGTCAGATCAGCCGAGATATTGGTGTCAAATTCACCCTCAAGGTCAAGACCATAACCACGCATGTGATCGACCCGGATGTAGACGAGGCAAGGCGGTATCTCATTGAGGATCTGGCATACTCCCAGGCGCTCGCCAGGGTTGGTTTTGTCAAGGGGGTTGGAGAAGCGAACAAAGATACACCACGATTTAACCTTGGTGGAGATCCTTACTTTACTGACGGGCTGCGGGCGGTGATGTTTTTCGAACCGAGACCGCGTTCGTTCGGCGACCTGGAGATCATCGATTACTGGGAAATTCCGCCTCGTGCCCAGGCCGGCAAAGAGGGACAGATGAATGAATCACAGTAAACCAAAAACCAATCGATTCGAAAACAGCTGCCACAAGGCTGAATTTTTTGTAGACTCTAATACCAGAAAACCCCGATTGGTTTCGGATTGGTGTTGTGTAGGGTTGAGCATGGTTGTGTGCTTTGTGATGATCATTGGGGCATGCGCGGCCCACTTTGAGAGGCCAGGCCCATTTGATGATACGGATTTGCGACATCGTGCACAGACAATTGCCAAGGCCGGCATCCGGATTTCTGCCACAGTTCCCCGCCCGAAGGAAAGCAGAAGCATATTCGGTGTTAATCTTGAGAAAAAAAATATAGAGCCGCTCTGGCTTGAGATTGAAAATAACACGGATCGGCAAATTTTATTCCTGGAAACAGGACTGGATCCCGAATATTTTTCTCCAAGCGAGGTATCCTTTGGATTTCACAGGGTATTCTCCAAAAGCACCAATAAACAGATTGACAACCACATCGGGAGTCTGGGCTTTAGTAACATCATCAATCCGCACTCGACCTCCTCGGGCTTTGTCTTCACGAACTCGGACGAAGGCAGCAAGTTCGTCACCGTGGATCTCATAGGCCGGGAATGGACCAAGTCCTTCACGCTCATTGTCCCCACTCCCAATCGCAAATTGCAGGTTGGTCATTATGAGCGACTGTTTAAAATGATTGCCTCGTCCGAATTGATTGAAGTTGAAGACGAGTCGCGTTTGCGCGAATTGCTCGAGCAATTACCGTGTTGCACGTCGAGCAAAGACGGTGCTCAAGGCGAACCCCTTAATATCGTTTTAATTGGGGACATCCGGGACATTTCAGCCGCCTTTGTGCGACGCAATTACCGCTTTACACCGGTTGCCCCCAGGTATGTATTTCAACGGCCCCAAGATGTCTCGGTGGGCAAGCGGGATCGGTGGGTTGCAGCACAACCGCAGGTTTTGCGCACATGGCTGACAACTATTCGCTTTCAAGATAAACCTGTCTGGATCGGCCAGGTAAGCTCTCCTCTCGGCGGACGCTTTGCTCGTGTAACTGAAGAAGGCAAAGACGAACATATCGAACCTTTCGTGGATGAAGTCCGAAACAACTTGGTCCAGGATATTATCTACTCCCAGTCCCTCGTAAAAATGGGCTTCGTCAAAGGCGTGGGACGTGTCATGGCATCCACCCCGCGAAAGATATATAACGGTTCGACCTATCATACCGACGGGCTGCGTGCCGTTCTCATGTTCGAGAAGAGACCGGTTTCACTTTCGGAGCTTGAATTTTTCAGATGGGAGCAACTTGTGGATCATTACCGGCAACAACTCGATGGTGGTGAGTGAAGCTCTTCACGTCCTAAAAGGGTCTTTATAATTTTATCTTCTTGAAGGCAGCGGTGTCGGCCTAACAGGGCGGCTTGGCGGCCTAGGGGGACGATTTGGCGGTCTGGAAGGGGGACGCTGGGGCGGTGGCGGTCTGTGAGGCGGCGGCCGGTAATCCGGTGGCCTGTGGTGATGATAACCGTGATGATAATATCCCCAGGACGCTCCATAGTCAACGCTCACTCCGTAATAGGAGCTGTCTGGAGCACAGGCGGTTATCACCGCGAATACGAGGCTCATAATACATACAATTATTATCGTTATATATCGTCTCATTGCGATTTTTCTCCCATGGGTGTCGGTCCTGACAGTTGCTGTACAGCAAATATAGCCCCAGTTGGATCTGAAATGATGGCAAGCATTCCTTCTCGAACCTGTTTATCAGGCTCAATCAGCAAGATTCCCCCCAATTGTTTTGCTTTTTGAGCAACGGCCATGACATCCTCAACGGCTATATATGGCACCCAATTCGGTTTAATATCTTCTCTGGGGATCTTTACAATTCCCGCCCGCACCTGTCCATCCTTGACCAACAAACAGTATTTTGATTCTGTCCCGACATCCACCAATTCTTTTTCGTAACCAACCAGCAAATGATAAAAATCCACCGCGGAATCCACGTTGGAAGTCCATAGTTCACTTCCCATCCAAAAGTTCTCCATTATTCCCTTATCCGGTGGATCACCTCCCGATGCAGTTATCATGGCAAACACCGCTCCCTGCGGATCCTTCACCACAGCAACCCGACCCCTGTTTGGCAGCTCTTTTGGGCGCATATAAACAATTCCAAGGTTCTGTTCCACAAGTTTCACCGATGCATCTACATTCTCAACGGACATGTAGCTAAGCCACCTGGACTTGCGAACCTTATTTTTTTTCTGTTTTATCTGGATTGCATTTCCTATGGGAACCCCCTCCAGAGTGATGGTATTGACTAGTTTTCTCCCGGATTCGGCTGGGTAAAAAGACCAGCCAAATAATTCCTCGTAAAAATTGCTGGCGGATTTCAAATCCTGCGTGAACAAATCAAACCATACAAATTTTCCCTCAAGGCGCAGATTTGTGGGCTCCTGGGTTAACTTTGGTACGATGACTTGCCGCTTCGAACAGGCACCGACCCATATCACCATGAGAAATGCAATGACAGATAGCCAACAAAGCTTGGCTTTAATAAACGATATCCTGCTGTTCTTATTTGAAATCCACATGATAATAACTCCGTATCTATTCTAAATAAAAGATTATCTTCTTTTTTCAGGATTGCTTAAATACTTACCCACCAGCAGGGCAATGAGAATTGTCAAATAGAGCTGGCCGGATATTGCAATAATAATAGTCAGAGACTTCGCAAAAGCGGAAACCGGTGTAACATCCCCATATCCCAAGGTGGTCAGCGTAACAAAGCTAAAATACAGATAATCGTGAAACCCAGCGGCAGCATCGCCTGCAAAATTAATCGCTCCGGCATTTGTGTGAAAAAAGAATTTTTGCACAGTCTCCGCTATGGCCAAAAGCACCGCCCCCAAAATGCCGATCAGCAGATACCCGTTAATGGAATTGATGATAATGGTCAACGTTACTTCTTTACTTCTGGCTATATGCCGGATCATAAACACGGTAACAAACATGTTGAAACTGAAAAATGACAAAAAGGAAACCAATCCCAAGATATCCTTGTCAAAAAAATAATAAATCCAGGTTAAGACGATGGTAACGATTCCGGAAAATAATAGTATATTGCGGGTCTTTTTTGCAAAATCGAGTGAATATGTACCAGAGAGAATGATGGCCGTAAATATGACGTCTCTCATGAGTAATCGTTGCTTCGATAAAGCGGGATAGAAAAAAATAACGAGAAGCAAACAAAATAGAAGAATGATATTGTTTCTGGCCAATTGTTTTTGTGTCATAAGCATGTTACTCGGACGAACCGGAAAAGAAATCATAAGAAGTGGTTTCAAAACCTTCAATCGGACTTAAGGTCCCCCGCTAAAACCCAGCGGGATAAAAAGGCGGACTGAAATGACCAACCGCAGGAATATCGGGAATATTTCGAGGATTGGACGTCTCAATTCAACACAGAGATTGAGCCCGAGAGGGGGTTTTGAAACCACTTCAACACTATGGTTGTTTTTTCTGTGCTTCCGGCTGATGTTGTGCCTGTTCCATTTCCGCTTTTGTTAGCCATCCACCGCCTAATGCTTTGTATAATCTAACATAGGCATTATAGAATTGTTGTTTTAATTCGGAATATTCCAATCCGACCTCAAACAAAGTACGTTCTGCGTCCAAAACTTCAAGATAACTGGTGACGCCTTTGTCATACCTCATTTTTGACAGGCGATCGGCATTTTCTGCTGCTTTAAATTTTCTCTCCACCGTTGAGATCTGCGTCTTGTAGGTTTGAATATCATTTAAAGCATCCGATACTTCTCGAAAAGCAAACAGCACCCTGTTTTCGTATCGATATAATGCCTGTTGGGTTCTTTCATTCTCGATTTCAGCTCTCTGACGATTCTTTTTAAAATCAAAAATAGGTCCCAGCAGGCTGCCTCCCACCGACCAGACAGTTCCATCAGTAGAAATGTTTGATATTTCACTGCTTGCCACACCAAAAAGACCTGTCAAGGAAATGGATGGGAACCTCAGCGCCTGGGCAACGCCAATCCTTGCTGTTTGCGCCTGGAGCAAATACATGGCTTCAGCGACATCAGGCCTGCGTTCGAGAATACTCGAAGGTAATCCGACGGGTATATCCGGAGGAACCGTCTGCTGGCCCAGATCATCTCCTGTTTTTATATCGCCAGGAAACTTTCCCATTAAAATGCTCAGAGCGTTTTCGGTATTGGCAATCAATCTCTGGTACAATGGGATGGCACCTGCGGCAATTTCTTTTTGAATTTGTGCCTGGTTCAAATCAATCTCGGGAATTATGCCTTTGTCAAAACGCTTTTGGATAATATCAAGACCATCAATCCGTGAATCAAGGGTTTTCTCGGATATTTTCAGCCTTTGATGGTAATCCAACAACAAAAAATACGTGCTGACCACCTCGGAAATCAGACTGATTTGAACGGTTCTTAACGAATATTCAGAAGCCATCAATTCTGCTCTCGCAGCTTCTGTGGACCTGCGGTATTTACCCCAGAAATCAATCTCCCAGCTTAGCACCGGTGCAATAAAGGCGTATTTATCGGTTGTTGATGATCGTGATATACCTAAATAATTCCCCGTTGCAGCGCCGGCTTGTAAATCCAATCGGGGATATTGATCCGCTTTGGTGAATCCAAGGGCTGCACGGGCCTCTTCGATACGGCTGGCAGCAATCATTAAGTCTTTATTATTCGTCAAAGCAGTAACAACCAGTGAATACAAAACAGGATCATCAAACAATTCCCACCAGTTCAAGTTGACCACTTCTTTGGATTTCGAATCGGAAAATCTGAAATTATCCGGTGTTTCCACAACAGGTTTTTTAAATTCAGGACCCACTGCACAACCTGTGAACGATACAACAATTATCAGTGTAATGATTTGAACCAGTTTTTTCATTTCAATAACCATCATGATTCTTTTGGTTCAGGTTCCAGTTGAGAATCTCGTTTCTGCTCATATTTACCAATTTTGCCAATGAAAACAAACAGCATGGGATAAAAGAAAACCCCTAAAAGCGTCGCAATAAACATTCCGCCCAACAATGCCATCCCCATAACTACCCTTGCCTCAGCACCGGCGCCTGAAGCAACCACCAACGGCAGAACCCCTAATATAAAAGAAAACGCCGTCATCAAGATGGGTCTGAATCGCAATTCAGCAGCTTTAATGGCTGCATCGAACAGAGAAAGGCCTTTGTCAAATTCCAACTTGGCAAACTCAACAATCAAAATGGCATTTTTAGCAGCCATGGCAATGAGCATCACCAGAGCAATCTGTGCAAACACATTCAGCTCATAGCTCTGACTGAAAAACCGGGAGATAAACAGTGCCGCGAATGCGCCGAAGACGGCAAAGGGTGTTCCCAGCAAAATACTAAAGGGTAAAGACCAGCTTTCGTACTGGGCACAGAGAATAAGAAATACGAACAACAATGAAAATGCAAAAACAATGGCGCCTGTTCCGGATGCCTTCTTTTCCTGGTATGACATGTTGCTCCACTCATAGCCCATATCCCCCGGAAGTGTGTTTCCAGCCACTTCTTCCAAGGCATCAAGAGCCTGGGCCGACGTATATCCCGAGGCCGGCCCTCCGGTAAGTTCTATTGCCCTGTACAAATTAAATCGATTGGTAAAATCCGGCCCCACGATATCTTTGATATCGACAAATGCCGCCAAGGGAACACTTTTGCCTTCTTTGTTTTTGACAAAAAAAAGGTTGATCTGATTTTCATTTTGCCGGTACTTGGGTTCCGCCTGAATATAGGCTTTGTACAACCTTCCGAATCTGTTGAAATCATTTACATAGGCCCCTCCCAAAAAGGCACCCACGGTGGTATAAATGTCATTTAAGGAAATACCTGCTTTAAGAACTTTATCCTTGTCGATTTCCATGTATCGTTGGGGAACGGTCGCTCGAAACGTGGTGAAAATAGATCCGATTTCAGGCCGTTTCATGGCAGCCTGAACAAAATTTGCCGTATGTTTGGCCAGATAATCGGGTGTATTTCCCCCTTTGTCCTGAATCATCAGGGTAAAGCCGGAACCATTTCCCAATCCCGGGATAGCCGGTGGTCCAAAGGCGAAAACTTGAGCTTCATTAATGGCCAAATGAAAATCAACATTTAATCGCCTGACAATTTCCTTGGCGGTGTTTTCCCGTTCCCCCCAATCCTTAAGAGCAACAAAAATAAAGCCCGCATTGGAAGACATGCTGTTTGAAAGCAGACTGAATCCCGTGGCGGTGGTAATATATTCTACTTCATCGTATTTCTTAATAATTTTTTCGACTTTTTTGGCAACCGCATCGGACCGCTGCAGGGATGCGGCATCGGGCAGTTGGATGTTTACCATTAAATATCCCATATCTTCTTCAGGCATAAACCCGCCCGGAACATGTTTGCCCAAAAACCCCATGGCCACGGCCACAACAAGGATAAAAATCAATCCTCTGACGATCTTGCCGGTCAAGATACGGGTAAACCCCATATAGGCCCTGGTGGATCTGTCAAAGACCTTGTTAAAAAGACGAAAGAACGCCCCCAGAGGACCGCCATAAGGTTTTTGCTTTCTAAGCAGCAATCCGCACAGCGCAGGACTTAAGGTTAATGCGTTAATGGATGAGAAAACCACTGAAACAGCCACCGTAATGGCAAACTGTTGGTATAATCTTCCTGTTATTCCCCCCATGACAGCCACAGGGATAAACACCGCCACCAAAACCAATGTGGTTGCAATAACCGGCGCGGTGACCTCATTCATGGCATGGACGGTGGCCTCTTTTGGATTCATACCGTTTTCAATGTTGACCTGGACGGCTTCCACCACCACAATGGCATCGTCCACTACAATACCGATGGCCAAAACAAGCCCCAAAAGTGAAAGGACATTCACCGTAAAACCAATTAATGGAAAGACAATAAACGCACCAACTAGAGAAACGGGTATGGCGATGGTGGGGATCAAGGCCGCCCGCCAGTCCTGGATAAAAATAAACACCACCAGAATAACCAGCGCCAGGGCGATAAAGAGGGTCTCGATGATCTCGTCAATACCTGCGGTAATGGCCAAAGTGGTATCCAGCGACACATCATACCGGATGCTTTCCGGAAAAGATTTGGAAAGCTCCCTCATGGTCTTTCGGATCCTTTGGGCCAATTCCACGGCATTGGAACCAGGTGCCTGATACAACGCGATCATGGCGCATGCTTTGTCATTAAATCGAGTAAATGCATTATACGTCTCAACACCCAGCTCGACGCGGGCGATGTCTTTGATCTTTACTTGAGACCCTTCTTCGGTGGTTCTGATGACAATTTCACTGAATTCTTTTTCAGATTGCAGACGCTCCGGTAATCTGACGGTGTAGGTAAATTCCGTTCCCGGAGGGGCGGGCTCCGCACCGAATTTACCTCCGGGCACCACCACACTTTGCTCCCGGATGGCATTTACGATCTCGGGCACCGTTATACCTAAGTGGGCCAATCGGTCAGGATCGATCCATATGCGCATGGAATAGTCGCTGGCGCCGAGCACGTTCACGCGACCGATGCCTTTTATTCGGGCCAAAATATCCTTGATATTGATCAGTGAATAATTGCCGAGAAAATTTTGATCATATCTGCCGTCTTCCGACGTGAGGCTCACCAGCATCAATATATTCGGGAGGGATTTTTCTGTGGTTACCCCCAATCTTTTGACCTCCTCAGGAAGCTTGGCGGTTGCAGCGGCAACCCGGTTTTGGGTAAACACCGTGTTCATGTCCGGATCAGTACCGATCTCGAACGACACCTGAATATTCATGGTGCCGTCATTGGCGTTGATGGATTTCATGTAGATCATATTGTCCACGCCATTGATCTGCTGCTCCAGTGGTGTAGCTACCGACTGCTCCACGCTAACGGCATTTGCTCCGGTATAGTTAGCCCGAACTTCCACAACCGGCGGCGTGATGTTGGGATATTGCTCCGTGGGAAGACCCTTTAGAAACACGACACCCACGATAACCATAAAAATGGCGATGACCATGGCCACAATGGGCCGTCTCACAAAAAAATTACCCATATCCGATTACTTGCTCTCTTGCTTTTGGTCTGTCGATTCGATTTCTTTTACAGTGGGTTTCACAACCATTCCTTCTTTGATTTTCTGCAACCCTTCGTACACAATGCGTTCACCGGGCTTCAACCCTTCGGTAATCAACCAGAATTGTTTGATTTTAGGGCCTGTTTTTACGTTTCTTATTTCGACCTTATCACCATCGCCAACCACATAAACACGGTAGGTCCCCTGAAGTTCCATAACACATCTTTGCGGCACCAGAATACCGTCTTTAACAATAGTAACCAGCGCCTTTACTTTGGCATATTGTCCGGGACGCAACAATTCCTGAGGATTGGGAAAAGAGGCTTGAACCAGCATGGCGCCGGTGGTGGGGTCCACGTTTCGATCGATAAACTCGGGTTTGCCTTTGTATCCGTACACCGATCCATCTGCCAGAATCAGTTCCAAATTTTCTTTTCGGTTTTTTTTGTCAGCCAATTCGACCTCCGATTTAAATCGCCGGGCCAATTGAAGATATTGCCTTTCCGTAATAAAAAACTCCACAAGAACGGTGTCGATACGAGAAACCGTATTCAAAATCACAGGATTGGGACTTCGACCGACAAAGTCCCCCACTTTGGCCTTTGTCTTTCCGATAATTCCAGTGATGGGCGAATAAATCTTGGTATAACCAAGTTGAATCTCACTGGCCCTTAATATCGCTTCAGCGGCTTTCACTGATTCGACGGATGCCTCATATCGAGCGACGGCGCCATCCAAATCACTCTCACTGACCGCCTTCTCCTTTGCAAGGGGCTCAATTCTGTCCAGATCGCTTTTGGCTTTCGCCTCCATGGTTTTGGCTTCTGCAACCTTGCTCATCTTTGCCGCGACATCGGCCTCAAACGGCTGGCTATCCAGGGTATAAAGAAGAGCGCCTTTTTCTACCCGAGATCCTTCTTCAAAATGGATACCTGTCAGAAAACCCTCCACCCTTGCGCGTATGGCAATATCTTTGAAACCATATATCTGACCGACAAATTCCTGATAGATCGGAACGTCTTTTGCTTGAGTGACCACAACGGTAACCTGGGGAGGAGGTGCCTGTGCTTGTTGTGCCTCTTTTTGGCTGCACGAACACACCAATAGAAATAAAATACATGGCAAAATCAGCTTTACTATTTTCATTTTTTTCTCTTTATCTAAACAAAAGTTAAGTATTATAAGAAATTCATTTATTCATTGTGAGAAAAATAATTAAGAACAAAAAAATTACGTTAGAATTAATTGATCCAAAGATAGAATTTTCTTTTTTTAAAATGAAAAAAACGAAACTTTCTGATGTCGTATGAAATTCATGTTGATTCGTATGAAGTTCATTTTGACCGTTAAAGTGTGGCGGGGATTCTATTTTATGGTCGATAATACCGAATCGAGTTTATCGAATCGAATTCTAAGACTGTTAAGGTATGCCATAGATCAACCAGATTGTCAACTTCCTCTAAATATTAACAATTAATTTTGGATTGACTCGTTTAATACTTGATGATTTAATCGCGCTGAAATCACCATATATATTCTCTAAACCAATAACAATTTTAAAATATAAAACAAGCTCCGTCATGGTAGAAGGCACAAAAAATAACGGCGAATTTCCTGGACTGCCCCAAGATCCTATTGACGTCTTTGTCAATCCCTTAAGGCGTTTTCTCCACATAGAATCGGCTAGTGGCGTTTTGCTAATTTTAACCACAATTTCTGCGCTCATTTTAGCCAATTCTCCTTTTTCAGCAAATTTTTTAGCCTTCTGGAAAACGCTGTTTGAATTCAGAATTGGTCCTTTGGGCATGGAGCACTCTCTTCAACATTGGATTAACGACGGCCTGATGACAATATTCTTCTTTGTTATCGGTTTGGAAGTCAAACGTGAACTAATCTTGGGTGAACTTAGAGATTTAAGACAGGCAGCACTACCTATTGCTGCGGCTATCGGTGGTATGATCATTCCGGCCACAGTTTATATTATTCTCCAGCATGGGGCGCCGGGCGAACGCGGTTGGGGGATTCCGATGGCAACGGATATTGCCTTTGTGGTCGGTTGCCTTGCAGTTCTGGGTTCCCGAATTCCCAAAAGCCTTCGCGTACTGCTGCTGTCGCTGGCTATAGCCGATGACATCGGGGCCATTATCGTTATCGCCATTGGTTATACGGATCATCTCAACTTAACCGCGCTGGCTTTCGGTATATTAGGTATCGGTGTCATATTTGAATTTATGAAGGTCGACATTCGCAATCTTACTGTCTATATCTTTTTCATGATTCTCGTATGGATATCGTTTCATGAGTCCGGCATTCATGCCACCATTGCGGGCGTAATATTTGGTATGATAACACCAACAAAAGGCTGGATCAGTGAAAGTCGACTGCTGACCATGTGTCAAAATTCTGCACAGTTTTTACAAGGTGGTGGGTGGAAGAGTTCCAATGAACGCTACACATTATTACGCCAGATGTAGGAAGCATCACGAAGAACGATTTCGCCTCTCGAACGATTTGAACAGGAGCTGCATCCATGGGTCGGGTTTGTTATTATGCCGATCTTTTCGTTGGCGAACGCCGGGGTACCCATTTCGTTTTCAGATTTTACCTCCCCGGTGGCAATTGCAGTCATGCTCGGACTCTTTGTTGGAAAGCCGGCCGGAATTTTTCTTTTCAGCTGGCTGGCGGTTCGCCTTGGTATAGCAAAGCTGCCCGAGGGAATTGGATGGGGTGTTATGACAGGAGCCGGGTTTTTAGCCGGAATAGGCTTTACCATGGCTATATTTATTGCAAGCCTTGCTTTGGATGGTGCTCTGTTGGATGTAGCTAAAGTCGGCATTTTAGCCGGATCGATTCTAAGTGCAATAGTTGGAATAACCATACTGATTTTACTTTTGCCGAAACATTTGGATTAATGCCATCCGGTTTAGCCAAAAACTGGATCTCGAGGTCTTCATTCAAACAACATTAATACCATTTAGGGTATGACTAATTATCGATCACTGTTATATCTGATCATAGGACTTTTAACCGTCGCGGCGTTCGGATGTCAGCGGAAAGTCTACCTCATGCCGACACCTGCAATAATGGCCACGGGAGAGCTTAACCCCTTCAGCATCAATCCCAACCTGGAGGAAAGCAATCGCGTTGATGTGATCTACGCAACGAACCGCACATCCATGGGGGATGATGGTAGCAGAACCTATACTATCTTTCCAGGAAACGAACTGCGATTGGGCATTGCTCACTTTACAATCGGCACCAAGGAAACAGACTGGGGACAGATCTTCAAGTTGTCGACCTCGGATGAAAATCGTGATCGACCGGCTTTGCATTTGGAAGATCTCCAAGAACTGGCGGTAATTCCCCTTAAAGACGAAACTTTTAAGATACCAAAGGAAATTGAGTCCTTTGCAGCTTCCGTTAATGATGTCCTTGCCCGCAGTGTTGACAAAGATATCATGGTTTATGTCCATGGTGCCAATTCCAGCATTTATCGAGCAGCGGCACAGGCAGCCCAGTACCGCCATTTCACAGGCCGTAATTCCGTGGTCCTCGCTTTTTTGTGGCCATCAGCCGAAAATCTACTCGATTATGGCACGGATGTCCGTCATGCCAAAAAATCGGCTCCTGCCTTTATGCACCTCATCATTTTGCTGAACGAATACACCACTGCGAAAAATATAAATATCCTTGCCTACAGCGCGGGCTCCCAGATTGCAAGCCCTGGGTTGGCCATATTAGGAAGAGCGAAAAAAGGAGAAAGCCGCCGGGAATTGCGCTTGGGAGAGGTTTACTTTGCCGGGGCTGACATTGGTATTGACACCTTTCTGGAGGATCTTCAAAGTTATATAGACATTCCCCGAAGCGTTACCCTCACGATCAATCTTAAGGACACGGTCCTGGCTATGGCAGAATGGCATCACGGTGTATCGAGAGCCGGACGACCCAAAGCCGAAGATCTTAGCCCTGAAGCCGCTCAATGGGGACGAACCGCCAGTGTCGAGTCCGGATTAGATATCATCGGTGTTGACGAGAAGACTGTTATCGGTCTGTCATCTGGTGCGCATGATTTCTGGTATGCACATCCGTGGATCAGTAGCGACGTTCTGGTTCAATTTTTATTCCACGCTGATCCATTGAAACGCGGACTGGTAGAAAATTACAATGAGCATGGCCTGCGCTACTGGACGTTTCCTCCGGATTATCCAGACCGTATTATCAGGATAATACATGATGCAAAAGAAAGGAAAGCAAAATTACGGTAATCGTTTGCCGTCTGGTTGTTTTCATGCCTCAACCTAATGAAGACGCCGTCTCAAGGAATAAAAGTATCTGATGGATATCCCTATTATTGGTTATTCTCAATTATGAAAAATTTAAAAACTCAAAAATCAATTAGTTACCGATAAGAAAGCATGTCATGATGAGTTTAATCAAGCATATTATAAAAGCCCTCATCTACGGAATTATCGGCGGATTGGTGGTACTGCTTATAGTCTTTATCATGTTTCTCGAAAACCGACCCGATCTCAAAGTCTGGCATCAAGTCGATCTTGACGCCGAATTTAGAGCTGACAGTCCGGTAAAGGGCTTTGAAGACTATCTTGCCATGGAGAATCAGCTCTTTGATCAACTCGAAAAGCGAATCTTAAACCATATTTCAACCGAGGACCAGAACCTTATCAATCGCTACCACCGGGGAAGCCTGTCGTATCCTGGTCGCTGGTCTAGGAATTGGAACCGAACATTCGAACTTTCAACCAATACACCCAAGGCAGGCGTTTTGCTGTTACATGGCATGTCTGATTCGCCTTACAGCCTGAGCAGCTTAGGTCGTCGATTGCACTCAGCGGGTGCTTGGGTGATCGGGCTGAGGTTACCGGGTCACGGTACGGCACCCTCAGGGCTGCTTCAGGTGAAATGGGAGGATATGGCCGCAGCAGTTCGGTTGGCAATAACGCATCTGAGCACAAAAGTAGGAAAACGGCCGCTTTATCTCGTTGGATACTCCAACGGCGGTGCCCTGGCTATTCAATATGTTATTTCGGGGATGGAAGATTCAACATTGCCAAAAACTAACGGGATAGTTTTGATTTCGCCTGCAATTGGAGTCAGACCCATATCTGCCCTGGCGAAATGGCAGTCAAGACTCGGTCGCCTTCTGGGTCTTAAAAAACTCGAGTGGAACAGTATTTTGCCCGAGTATGACCCCTTCAAGTACAATTCTTTTGCCGTTAACGCTGGAGACCAAGTTTACCGGATCACCAAAAAAATTCGATCGGAAATCGAATCACTTGGTGCAGCCGGGAAGTTAAACCGATTTCCGCCAGTATTGGCGTTCCAGTCCATTGTCGATTCGACGGTATCGACGAATGCAGTGGTTGACGGACTGTTCGCAAAACTTCCATCAGGCGGTCATGAATTGGTACTCTTTGATATCAATCGCCTCTCCGAGGTAGAGCAAGTGCTCATAAAAGATCCCAAATCCAGTATTGAAGCCAAGCTTAATGATCCGGGCCTGTCCTTTGCTATCAGCCTCGTGACCAACGCCAGTGAGAAGAGCCGCGACATCATCGCTCTCCAAAATAAACCAGGTGATTATACGATTACCCGAAAGCCCCTTGATATGAAATGGCCCTTTAATCTTTACTCACTTTCTCACATAGCGTTACCATTTCCCATGAATGATCCGCTTTACGGCATAATCGATTCAGGCGACCTTTTAAAAATTCAGCTTGGAAACATGGACCTTCGCGGAGAGCGTGGGATTTTGCAGATCCCTGCCGATGACATGATTCGGCTAAGGTCGAATCCATTCTATTCTTATTTAGAGCGGCGTCTACTCGAATTCGTCCGTCTGGCTGGACCATAGAATAAAATCGTGCAACGATTTTATGAAACTCCCGCCCCGCTGAAAGCGGGACGGGATATATTAAATGAAAGGCTAAAATCCCTATCCCCGCAGCCCCGAAGACGGGATTTCCGCTTCGCTTCAACAAGCTTTTGGGATATTTCGGAATTTTTACCACAGCCCACCGGGCTGTGGCACCGCACTTTCGCTTTAAAAAGGATCTTATACTTTATTTGAATTCATCCCGCGCTGCAAGCAGCGGGGAATTCAAATTTAAATAAAAATGAGATAATTCGGTCCCAAATGAGTGATCAAGACATCATCGAACGGGCGGCCGCGTTTGCCACCCAGGCGCACAAACGCATCGACCACCGACGCAAATACAGCAGCCAACCTTACGACGTGCATCTTCGGGCAGTTGCCGAGCTGGTGGCTTCAGTAACGGACGACGCAGAGATGGTCGCTGCAGCATGGTTGCATGACACGGTGGAGGACACGCCGGCGACGTTTCACGACATCGAACGCGCGTTCGGTTTACGCGTAACACAACTGGTGACTGATTTGACCGATGTCAGTAAACCGAGTGACGGTAACCGATCGGTACGCAAAGCCATCGATTGCGATCACATCGCCCAAGCCTGCCCCGAAGCCAAGACGGTGAAGCTGGCCGATCTCATCGACAACTGTCATGACATCTGCCGAAACGATCCGCGCTTCAGCCGGGTTTTCATCGTTGAGGCTGCCGCACTACTCCAGGTGCTGACCGAAGGTGATCAGACCTTATACCAAAAAGCCACTCGGACGGTGAGGGACTGTGCCGAACACCTGGGTATTAAAGGCGAAAACTTGATAGACACAGATGAACCGGACCGCATATATGAGCCGGAAAGAGCCTTTGGCGAGCTGCGCATACCGCGTCTTTTTGTACAGGCTTTTACCGCCATGGACATTGCCGAGCCTCTGCGATCCTATGACGAGAAGCGTTCCACAATCGAAGTCAAGGAAGAGATGGCACAACTCGGTGTGGACGTCGTTGGCATACGCGCCGACGGCATCGTGCGCGGTTACCTGTTGCAGACAGATGGAGGTTCAGGTGACTGCGGATTAAACATGCGCGCCTTTGCTCGGAACCATATCGTGGAATTAACTGCGCCGTTGACAGAAGTCGTGCAGGTATTAACGCGGCACAACCACTGCTTTCTGTCTTTGCTCGGTTCAGTGGTAGCGATGGTAACAAGGGCAGATATTCAAAAGCCTGTCGGTCGCATGTGGTTGTTCGGCATGATCACCATGGTCGAAATGGATCTGACCGAGAGACTGCGTCGCGCCTGGCCTGACAATACGTGGACCGGCTTGATTTCCCCGGGTCGATTAGAGAAGACTAAGGCATTGATGGACGAACGGCGAAAGCGTGGCCAACATTGCGAGCTTGAAGATTGCCTTCAGCTCTCTGACAAGGCACAGATACTGATGCAGAGTCCGGATCAGCTCAAAGATTTTGGATTCAAGACCAAGAAAGCTGCTAAGCGGGCTATCAAAGAGCTGGAGTCTCTCCGCAACAACCTCGCGCACTCGCAGGATATCGTGACGCACGACTGGGCCCAGATTGCACGCATGACACAGAGCCTCCATGAATTAGTGAACGTGCCGGCCAGGATGATGAAAGATAAATATCAGGAATAGGTAAGCGTTAGGATTAGAGTTTCTGCGATCAGCCATGAGAGGACACTGCTAATCAATTTTAAGTCCGGCCTTGTGAAGTCCATCGATGACCCGTTCGACGATATTTTCGAACTTTATATAGTGTTTGATCAGTATACGACCGCGTTCAGGAAAATCGGGTTTGAGTTCGAGGAGATTTTTCACGAAATGTTTTCCTTCTTCATACTTTCCCAATATCCCTAAAGTGGCTGCCTTTGCCAGCGGATCCCAGAAAATCGAGGGTCTTCTTAAGCGTTGCGTTTCAAAATGTGCTTGCTGGTATTCTTCCTGGCGAAGATAATCCACCCATAGAGCATAATGGACGACCGGTTTATAATAGGGATTGAGTCTCATGGCTTTTCTGATCAAAGCCGGTCCCCGTTCCCATTCCCCCAGCAGGGTCATCAGGTAGCCAATTCCATCGAGGATAAAAAGAGAATTGGGATTAAAATTAAAAGCCAGTTCAGTTTCTGCCAGTGCCCCTGGGATATCATTGTCAAGCATTCGAACAAAGCCCAATATGGCTCTGGCCCGCTGATTGTCCGGATTCAATAGAACTCCCTTTTCGGCAAATCCAACGGCTTTTCTGATGCTTGTCGTTTCATAACCTGGCAATTCAAGACTGTAAATATTGGCATGGAGACGTCCGAGCATACTCCAGACCTGACCGCATTCCGGTTCCCTATCCGCTGCAAGCGTTAAAGCTTCCATTGCCCGTAAAAAACTTTCAGGAGTGAGAGCCTGGTCGTATTCGTAAAATCGCAATATAGCCTCATAGGTTTTCAAGTCGGATGGGGGCTTTTTCCTCGATTCAATGGACAGGGTTTTAGAGACTATGCCGTCTTCACAAGACAATTTTCCTGCAATCGCCTTTGCAACTTCTTCCTGGAAAGAGATCAGTTGGGCAGTTTCAAGATCAGACGTGTAGGAGTTTCCCCATATTTGCATGTTCGTTTTAGAATCTACCAAATTGACGGTCACTTTGATTGATGTTTTATCTTTTTGTACGTTGCCGTTGACAATAAATCTGGCAGCAGTATCAGATGCCCTCTTTCCATCTCCTTCCGGGCCGAACATCAGCACACGGATCTCCTGATACCGGGTGATTTCCGTGGCGAGCTCTGTTGCCAATCCGACTGCCCAATGATTCAGAGTTGGATCCCCTGTCAAATTCTGAAAAGGCATGACCACCAGCGAAGGCCAAGATCCCTCAAAAATTTCCACCGGACTTTTGCTGTCGAAAACGGTTGTATCTGGTGTAACACTTAGCTGCTCGCAAAACGTCGGGACATAGGTTCCCTTAGGGATGTCGATGCGGATCGGGTCAGTTTTGCCCGCAATCAGATAATAACGTTCCAGAGCCCGGCGGAGCCTGTTGGCCTGAATACTGACGATGGGATCTGAATTCTGATCAAAGTCAGCACCTCTGCCGAATACGCAGGTGGCGATAGTGTATCCCTTAATCTCGTTTTCTCTTCCGGCGAGGGTCTCTTTGACAACAAACTTGAAAAACTTACGCTGCTGTTGAGCGGCATTGAATTCCAGACTGTCAAGGATTCGATGCAGTTGCTCCTCGATTTTTTCAACGCCTATTTTTTGTATCTGCTCGAAAAGGGATTTTAAAGGCACATTTTCTTTTGAAGCCATTTTTATTGTCCAACTGGTGATGATAAGACAAATTTCATTTGATATAAATTCAGCATGTTATTTAAAATTTAGGGTAAAAGTTTACCCTAAGTTAGGGTGACAAATTAAATGAATCGGGTTAGGTAAGTATTAATGGCAGATTAAAGGAAAAGATTCAACACTTTTTGCACCATTCTTGCTTAACTATTTATTATCTTTTTGAACTAACACAACTCTAAAAATCGTGAGTAATATTGATGAAGGTTATCCAAACAGGCCTATTTTCAGTTTTAAAACGGTTCCCCGAACACAAAGACAATGTAAAAAGGCTTTTTAAAGAAAGTGAGAGCTTTCAGACCATGTGTGAGGATTACCTGAAGTGTATCAAAGCGCTGGATCATTGGAATCAGTCTGAAAAAAATATAGCGACGTTTCGTCGTAATGAGTATTCAGGCATCATTCAAGAGCTGGAAGAAGAAATTTTGCTGAAACTGACCGAATTAAATTTGCCAATATCAAAATGATTAAAATATTGAGACGAACCCAGAGAAATCAACCATCATATTGAAAGAGAAATGTTCTGGATGCGGGCGTCAGACAATCATTGAGATAACGCCCACGTCAGAAGGATTTGGATTGCAGGGTGGCTTTTTATTCAAGTCTTCAACTGTTAAGTACAAAGTTAAATGCCCTGACTGTATCGAAAAAGACACAAAGATATCCAAAGATGACTGATTATAGATAAAATAATATAGGCCCAAGATGAACGCTTCAAAGTTTAAAAATTAAATAGTGGACAAATGAAATGTTGAGTTAAACAAAAAGGAGGTATCTCATGAAAAGCACAGTTTATTTTTCGGGTAAGAGGATTTTTGGTGTCGTTATAATATTCGCACTTGTATTTGGATTGATAATGGT
>Ga0316578_10000051_pt1 | contig 24205 bp, 17 predicted proteins | sample J0NA_2_FD_203076 | JGI IMG/M metagenome (GOLD analysis project Ga0316578, IMG submission 203076) | Rhizosphere microbial communities from salt marsh grasses in Alabama, United States - J0-2_160517rDrC | ecosystem: Host-associated > Plants > Roots > Rhizosphere | place: USA: Alabama | collected... | reverse complement strand
GCTCGGTTGCACGGAACCGATTGCCGTTGCCTATGCTGCCAGCGCTGCCGGCAAACAGCTTGATGGGGAGATATCCGAGATACACATATCGGTCGACCCTGGTGTTTACAAAAACGGTTTCGCCGTTGCGATTCCAAATACCGGAGGAGAAAGAGGCAACTTGATTGCCGGTGTGCTCGGGGCGCTTATCCGCCGTCCGGAATTGAAGATGGAGGTAATGGGTTGTGTTACCGAAGATATGCTGAGCCGCGCGAAAACACTTATCCAAACAGACAAGGCTGATATTCGTTGTGACCGGTCAAAGAGGCTTCTTTATATTGACGTTTTCCTTCGCACAGAAGAAGACTCGGCCAGGGCGGTGATCGAGGGTAGTCACACCAATATCGTCAGGCTGGAGCATAATGGCTGCGAGATTTTCCGATCAGACGATACCCTGTACGGCTCTGAGGACAACGCGTTTAGGGCGGAATTGAGACATGCAAGCATCGCCATGCTTGTTGATATGGCTGAGCAGATCGAGCAGCCGGATTACGATTATGTCAAGCGTGGGATTGACATGAATCTGCGCATGTGCAAAGAAGGACGTTCATTGCGTAAAGTCGGTCATTTTATCTCCGAATTGGTTGTGAAGAAACAGCGTGAGGACAGCATATTTTCCTCATGCGAAACCATGACCTCAGCGGCGGCTGATGCGAGAATGGGCGGCCTCAACCTGCCCGTGATGTCCAGCGGCGGAAGTGGAAATCAGGGAATTGTGGCGATTCTGGTTCCGTATTTCGTTGGCAAACACCATGATTTGGAAGAAACAATTATTATCCGCAGCATCGCTTTGTCCCACTTGATAAACAGCTACATTAAGTGCTTTACGGGAGATCTATCTCCTCTGTGCGGGTGTGCAATTGCCGCAGGCGTCGGTGCGGCTGCCGCCATCGTTTATCAGCGGGCAGGAAAAGATATGCCGAAGATCACGCTGGCTGTGAACAATCTTATCAGTGACCTGGGCGGGATGCTTTGCGACGGCGCAAAGGAGGGTTGTGCCCTGAAGGTGGCAAGTTCTACAAACTCTTCAATACGTTCTGCACATATGGCACTGAACAATCATGGCATCTCACATGTAGAGGGCTATGTTGGAACTTCACCTGAAGACACGATCCGCAATCTGAGCCAGATCGGGGCCATTGGAATGTCTCTGGCAAATGACACGATGCTCAATATAATGATAGAAAAATCTTCTGACCGAACAGATTCCGAATAAAGTATAACCATAATCGAGCGCTAACAAAACCGAAACGAGATAGATGGTTTCCTTCTGAAAACTTCAATCTTTTTTGACCCTAAAAAAGTCAAATGGAGCTGTTTTTATGACCCAATTGTTCGAAGAAACGTCGATCAAAAGCATGACGATGCGCAACAGAATCATCAGATCCGCCACCTGGGAGGGGATGTGCGATCCGGACGGAAGGCCGACGCAAAAATTAATCAACTGCTATGAAGATTTGTCCCGCGGCAAGGTCGGCCTTATTATTTCAGGCTATACCTTTATACGGCCGGATGGAAAAGGGCTGCCGGGTAAAATGGGTATCCATACCGACAACTTTGAGAATGACTTTAAAAAGTTGACCCATGCCGTCCATGCGGCAGGCGGTACCATTGCCATCCAACTGGTTCATGCCGGAGGTCAGACAACCGCTAAAAACGCGGGCAGACAACCCCTGGCCCCGTCTTCAGTTGAGGTTGACCAGTTTCCGGAGATTCCGGCCGAACTTACCAGAGAAGACATCCAAGATATTGTCGCCGACTTTGGGGCAGGATCCCGCCGGGCAAAGGCGTGGGGTTTTGATGCCGTGCAATTTCATGGCGCCCATGGATTTTTGATTAATCAGTTTCTGTCACCACTCACCAACCGCCGAACCGATGAGTACGGCGGCAGTATTGAAAATCGCTGCCGGTTTATGCTCGAAGTATACCAAAAGGTGCGTGAGACCGTGGGGGACAATTATCCGGTGATGATCAAACTCAATGCTTCCGATAACCTGGATGGCGGCCTTGAAATTGACGATGCCGTGTATGCGGCCAAAGCACTTGCACGGACTGGTATCGATGCCATAGAAGTTTCCGCCGGCACCCCGGCTTCCGGCAGCAAAACTGCAGCGCGAGAGAAAATCAACTCACCTGAAAAAGAAGCTTATAACTTAGAGCTGGCCCTTGGGATCAAAGAACAGGTCAACTGCCCGGTAATGGTCGTGGGAGGGTTTAGATCCTACAGTGTTATCGAAAAAACACTCAGGGACAATGATGTCAGCTACATTGCCATGTCCAGGCCGTTTATCCGGGAACCCGGCCTGGTCAATCGATGGCTTCAAGGGGATCGCAAACCCGCCAGGTGTATTTCATGCAACGGTTGTTTTAAGCCGGGTCGCGAAGAAGGCGGGATTTATTGTGTGGTTGAAAAGAAAGAAAAGGAAAAGGCAGCCAGAAAATAAACATTTATAGGATGATGAAAGGCACTATCGCTTCACATATGTGTCTTATGATGAGTGTTCCGATATAGTGGATGTAGATTTTTGTGCCAGATGCCTCCCGCGAATGGATTTTTCGACTAAAATTTTGTTTGCCAAAGAAAAATGATTACAGCAAGGGCCGCTAGAATTATAGACCATAGCGTCACTGCTTTACGGGTCGCTTTTTTAGCCTTATCAACCTCCCACCAATCTTTTGGACTTACCCCCTGAACCAGGAATGTTATTACACCAGCGAGATTGATACAGATTATATTTGTAATAAAAAGTAAAAACGCACCAGTAGCTCCTGAAAACTGCCCCGAACCCAACAATAAACCACAAACGGCCAAAGGGGGCAAAAGCGCTACGGCGACCATGACACCGATAACCGCAGAAGATGCACCGGTTGTAAATGCGAGTACACCTGCACAGCCGGATGCGAGAGCCAAAATAATATCGGAAAGATTAGCCTGAGTTCTCGTTGTTATTTCAGGTATGGTTGGATCCGCATCGAAAAAATATCCCATACAAGCTGATAGCAGAAGGACAATTAAGATGCCTGATAATAATGTTTTTAGAGCATTTAATCCTAACTTGTCATCTGCAAGGTTTGTGGATAGTGAAAGTGCTACGTTAGGTCCGAGGAAAGGCGCAATTACCATTGCTCCTATGATAACAGCTACATTGTTTTTTAGTAAACCTATTGCTACAACTACTGTTGAAAGTACTGTCATTAAGACGAAAATATTAGAAAGTTTTGTGCTATCCACAATATCTGAATAAAGTTCTTCCCGGCTGATTCTAAATGCTATTTTTTGATCGGTTTTGGTTTTGTCATTACCAGGAGAAACATGTTCATCATCTGTATCAACACGAGGGATGGATGCTTCAACAGGAAATAGAATTAGTTTGAAGCCATCTACGGAAGAGAATCTTTTTTCAAAAAGATCCATAATTGTTTCACTTCGCCCGGAATCGGTGAGGGCACTGGCGACAAAATTCCCGCCAGATGCTTCTTCCAGCCAGAAACTTAGATTTTCCTGACTTTCAAGTAACTTCAGTGCCTGTTTCCCATGGTTTTCTGGCAAAATAATTTTAATGACCCGCTGTGGCATATGTTACCCTTATAGCTGGAAATCACTCCGGTCTAAGTTAAATCTTCGTAAGTTTTTCTCACAATTTTTCCGATTTGAATTTGTTGGGGGCAACATTTTTCAGCTTCAGAATAATTAGCCTTAAGTATATTTCCTTTAACATCTTTTGGAAGCATATTAAATAATTTTAACGCTCTATCCCGATCACCATAGCTATGATTGTACATAGAATAGCGCAATATATCGCTGATCGGAATATCAAGATCGACCGCTGATTCACAAATATTTGCACATCCTGTACAGTAGCCGGAGGCAGTTTGATAAGCATATTGTTCCAAGCGTTTTTTGTCGTTTTCGGATAGATTTTTCTTATTCAAGGCTGCGGCAACGTTCGCTTGAAGGATGGTTATATTCGGCATCGCCGAGCAGATACTCGCAATATTTGGATTTTCCCACACAACCTTTAGATTTGCCTGCTCAGCGGTATAGCCCTTTTTTATAAAATTTTCGGTCAGTTTTAGAGCATCATCAGTTTCTGATCCGATGGAAGCATAAAAATTTGCCGAGAAAGCGGCCTGTGTTTTCATCGCTGTTAATCCAATTCCTGCCTTAATACAGGCATCAACGGCTCTTCTCATTTCGTCTTTCACCATTAACCTGTAATTATAACTCATCATTATTCCATCGATCCATCCGAGTTTTGCTGCCGCAAGCATATTGGCTTCCATATTTTTATGGGAGCTAAATCCAAAAAAACGTATCTTTCCTTTAGCTTTTACTTTTTCAGCCCAAACCTTGACTTCATGGGTCAATTCATCTGTTACATCACTTACAGAATGAATAAAATACAAATCAATATACGATGTACTCATTCTTTGAAGGGAGTCATTTAATTTTTCAGTTAATTTTTTCGGATCAGAAGTACCCGTCTTAGTTACCAGGAACACTTTCTTTCTGTCATCCGGGAACTTGGCAAAGTATTTTCCAATTGCTTTTTCGTTATTTCCCCATCCATATGAATCAGCCGTATCCCAATAGGTTACACCCATTTTGAAGGCCTGTCTGAATATGAGTTGATCATGAACGCCCAATACACCACCAAGCGAAAGAATTGAGACATTTACCCCTGTTTTTCCAAATATTCTCCTTGGAACAATCATTTGTTGGGACAACTTCGTTGAAGAACTGCCATGTGCTTGTCTCAAAGAGCTTAAGGGCAATAGTATTGATCCTAAACCCACTCCTCCAGCAGTTTTAATAAATTCTCTTCTTGAAAAATTCTCTATATCCCCTGACATACTTGCCTTTTCCTTTCGTCATAGAAAAACTGTTTTTTTTTTTTTGAGAAAAGCAAACCTTAGTTTTTAAACTCGTAGCCCAGAAGAAAAATGAATTTTGTGTCCTCTTCTGTTTCCGCAGAAACCGAAGGCTGATTATCCCAGTCATAGTTGTATTGCAATGTCGCGGTCAATCCTTTGTAAAGAGGAAATCTTAACCCCGTCCGTGTTTTTAGAAACCAGTCGTTAGAATCTTCAAGACTAATAAAACCTGTGTTTACATGAAAGAGCTGAACAAACTTCTCGAAAAAATACTGATCATATTTAATCTCCCACTGGCCGGCAGAATAATCATTATCTTCAGCCAAATCAAAGTTCTCATCAACCACAGACGGCCCAGCTGATAAGGAAAGGTTCAACAGCGGTGTTTCGAAAAACTGATATCCTGCCCCAGCACCAAGAGTGCTTCTAAGATTAAGATCCTTAAACTCATCATGTTCAAAAAGCGTGTTGACATATAAAAACCATTTTTCGTTCAAAAAATGGCTGTAATTTCCATAAGCAAGCCAGTTCTGTGAGGTTGTAATATCATCTGCCTTCTCTTTAGAAAGTTCGCCTCCAACCGTATACCGGTTCTTTTTCGTACGTGCCTCAAACTCACCATCAAAATAATAGTCGTCCGATTTCGTATTGCCCCTTTCGCTGGTTACACTTGCATTTAAGCGGGTGTTGATTCTAACCGTTTTGACAGGCTCCGGATTGACGGCCTTTACATCAGCCAGACTGAAGGAAGCGGGTGTTTCGAGCTTATCAGTATTCAGTTTCATTTTTCCATCTTCGGCGACCTCTGTAGTCCCTTCAAAAGTCGTTTCATCTGTTAGAACGATTTTCACCGAACCATCCGTTTGGATACCGGCCACCTCCTGCCAGATAATGGTAATTTCACCAGCATATGTCGTTTTCAGGATCAGATTATTCTCTTGCATCCTGACGATCTGGCCGGTTAGTTTGTCCCCGTTTTTCAGGCGAACCTCATCGGCCAAACTATTATCTGTTATAAGAAAGCTGATGATTACGGTGATTAATAATAGGGCGATGTTTTGCTTCATTAAAAACCTCTCTTTTTAAAACTAACAAATCAAAGTTGTGCTTTATTAAGAATACCACTAAAATTAAAAATTTATGATATCATCTCCACTTTGACAATATAATACTTATAAAAGACTCAGAGAACCAGTTTATTTTAGACAGGCTGTTTTACACCTAAAAAGGTATGTTTAAGACCAAAAAAACAGCTGCATTTAGAGCTTAACTTCTTTAAATTCAAATGCTTATCGCGGTCCGACCCACAATCACACAATCACTATTGATTTTTAGCGGGATTTAAGCCAAGGATAAACATAAGTCGGGCAAGGGCTATTATTCAAAAGGAGGACACAGAAAATATTAAATGACAACGACACGACTATATATTCTCAGCGACAACACCTCCATCCGGAAGGGATTCGGTAGTGAACACGGGCTTTCCATATTGATTCAGATGGATCAAGATTCTCATTGGTTGTGGGATACCGGGCAATCTTCGTTGTTTTTAGAGAGTGCCCAAAAATTCGGCCTCGACCTTAAAAACTTAAAAGGCGTTGCTTTGAGCCACGGCCATTATGATCATACCGATGGTCTTTCAACGCTCTTAAACGAAATCAATTTTACGGGGCCGATTTATGCCAATGCCGATTTTGCAGTGGAGCGTTTTAAGGTTCAGGAAGGGTTTGCGCCAAAACCCATCGGTTTGAACAAAGATACATTACCCTGGCCGCTTCCAGGATTCGTTGGCGTTTCAGGCTCCCTGGAACTAACCCATGGGCTGACCATCATCTCGAATATTGAAAGAAGACCCGGTTTGTATCAGTCTGTGAGTGATTTTTATTTCGATGCTGAAAAACACCTGCCGGATTTTGTGGAGGATGACGCATGTTTGATACTTTTGTCCAACTCAGGACCTGTGGTGATTCTGGGCTGTTGCCACAGCGGTTTGGCCAATACCCTTTACCAGGTCAAGGATATTTTGGGCTTGAATCGAGTTTTTTCCATAATCGGTGGAATGCATCTGATCAATGCCTCGGAATCCAGCCTGCATCAAACGGTTCAAGTTTTAATGGAGTTCTCGGTGGAATATATTTATCCTTGCCATTGCACCGGTAAAAAATCCATTGATTTTCTTAAAGGGCAACTACCGGGCAAGGTGTTCGATATCGGTACGGGCAGTGTTATTGAGGTTTGAAATCAATACCAAATATTATTCGCATATTATCTAAATTTAATCTGTAATAGAAATCCCGGTCCTTTCCCGCAATGCGGGATCTTTGATGGGCCAAGCCTGTTCCGCTAGGCGGGAGTCAGAGATCAATTGGCTCTGTCTGAAGAATCGTCTAAAGAGTTTGAAATGAGCTAAAGTTTAAAGTGAGTCCCGCCCCGGCGGGATTAAGGAATTCTGACAATTAAATAAAATCATTGGAGCAAAGCGACTCCATAACATTAGGCACTTTAGATCACTTTTAACTTGTTCGGATTCAAGTAAACCAGCCCTTTCCAAGGGTTAAACCAAAGCCGGCCCTTTTTAGGTCGGATAATTACTTTTCATGTTTTTTTCTGATATTTTTAAGCCCTGTCATTATTTGAAACGTATGGTTTGGTAAAAATTAAGATAGCGTTTATGATATACATAACTCTAGAACAGCATAAAAGAGGAGGGCAAAGACATGCTGTATGGGGCAATGAATTTCCCGGTTAAACCCATTCTTGATGAACTTGAAGCCATTTCAGAACTGGGATTCGATTACCTTGAGTTGACCATGGATCCGCCGCAGGCGCATTACAGCCTCATTCGCCAGCAGAAAAAAAGACTCCTCAAAGCACTTGATCGTAAACAAATGAAGCTCGTTTGTCATCTTCCCTCATTTGTTTATACTGCAGATCTGACCCATGGGCTCAGGAAAGCCTCCCTGAATGAGGTAATCAAATCCCTCGAAGTGGCTGCCGAGCTCGGATGCCTCAAATCGGTGCTTCATCCCAGCTATATTATGGGACTTGGTATTTTCGTCATGGATCAAGCAAGAGAATATGCTCTGGAAAGTCTTGAGGCTATAATGGAAAAGGCCGATCAGCTTGAACTTCTTATATGTCTCGAAAATTTGTTCCCGAAAGCCCATTCTTTGGTGGAACCCGAGGATTTTACCGACATATTCGAAAAATTCCCAAATCTTAAAATGACGCTTGATACCGGACATGCCCATATCGAAGACACTGACGGAAAGAGAGCCGTAAAATTTATAGAAAGGTTTTCGGATCGAATCGACCATATCCATGTCAGCGACAATTTCGGCGAAGCAGATAACCATTTACCTGTTGGGGCAGGGACCGTCAATCTTAATGAAATTGTTAAAGCCCTCAAGGGTATTGGATATGATAACACCATAACACTCGAGGTTTTTTCAAAGGATCGGGACTATCTAAAAATGAGCAGAAATAAGGTGGCGGCCATGTTTGCCACTCTTTAAAAAGATTAAAACCTGCACAACAGTTAAAAAGATGGTGCAACAAAAAAACTTGAGAAGAGAATAAAAAAGGATATCAACATGGAAGCCTATCGATTGATCCTTTTGTTTGGCATTGGAATGGGGTTGTTTTTTATGCTGGGTTCCATTGGAATTTCTGAGGCATCGGTTCAGACTCTAAATGCCGGGAACATTGAGATTCTGGTTATCTATGACAACTATTCTTACAGATCGGACCTTGAGACAGGATGGGGATTTTCCTGTCTGATTAGGGGGATGGGAAAGACAATTCTATTTGATACGGGTGGATCGGGCGCTAAACTCATGCGCAATATGGTGAAAATGGGCGTTTCCCCGGAAGAGGTCGATGCGGTAATCCTCTCTCACATTCATGGCGATCATACAGGCGGATTGGAGGCTTTTCTGAAAAAAAACAAGGACGTGGTCGTTTATTTGCCTGATTCCTTTCCGGGTCGTTTCAAAAGGGCAGTTAAATCCTACGGTGCGAATGTGGTTTCGGTACAGGGGCCTTTGCAAATATGTCAAGATGTGTTCTCCACCGGCGAGATGGGAACCGTTCCCATAGAACAGGCCCTGGTATTGAGGAGCGCCTCAGGGTTGATCGTCCTCACTGGCTGTGCCCACCCCGGCATTGTGAAGATTGTCGAAAAGGCGAAAGACTTGTTCAAAAAGGAGGTACTCCTGGTCATGGGCGGGTTCCACCTCATGGGTATGAGTATGGACTATATGAAGCGGATCCTGGTGAGGTATCGAGATCTAGGCGTTCGGTATGTCGGGCCTTGTCACTGTACAGGAGAAACACAAATCAAGGCCTTTGAAAAAGCCTATGGAGGGCATTTTCTAAAGGTGGGCGTGGGAAAGGTGATTCGCATTAGAGACTTGAAGTGAAACGCGGATTTTATGAGCAGAATCGGCAAGGATGATATTATTATCTGAACATTAGCTTAATTACATGCAAGAGGAGTTATGGAGATACTTGATGGTTTAATTTCGATTCTCGACGTTAATGCCCCTGTAAAAGATATTCGACAGGGCGTCTTTCACACCGGGGTTTTCACAAGGTATTGCGGCCTTGCTGCAACGCTTCCGAGAGACGCGCTCATGCATGAAGGCCCGCTAGTGAAGGAACCCGGATTCCTGTTGGATAAGACACCAAGAGATCTCGTCCAAATGGCTTACTCGGAAAGCATCCTTGAAGCCGCCATTGGAATGGCTGCCATCAACTCTCTCCTTGAAGTAGATCTGAATTCATGCATCGAGCTTAACGCGGCTGAATTGATTTTGCAAAAGGGGGAGGGCAAAAAGGTCGCTATCGTAGGTCACTTCCCATTCATACACAGGGTCCGCGAAAAGGCTAAGATCCTCTGGGTCATTGAGAAGAACCCTCAACACGGGGATTTCAGCGAGGAGGAAGCCGACCGTCTGATTCCCCAGGCGGACGTTGTGGCGATTACGGGAACTTCCCTAACCAACCACACCCTCGAACGTTTGATAAAGTTGTGCAATGCTGAATCCTATATTGTCATGCTGGGCGCTACGGTACCTTTATGCCCGCTGCTTTTCGATTATGGCGTGAATGCCCTTTCAGGAACAAGAGTAATCGATGCAGATCTGGCCTTGCGATGCGTCAGCCAGGGTGCCAATTTTAGGCAGGTCAAGGGGATAAAAAAGCTTACGATGACCAAACAATGATCAGGCAATGGTATCATAAAATTTCCCTCTGCAAACCCAGATATATCTCGGTCAAGTCCCGCTAAGGAATGACAGGCGCAACATTGACACCGTAATGGTAAACCAGTTCACCACCAAAATAAGCCGTCGTAATCAGCAGGACCACGCCCAGTATTCCCAGCAGCGCTGAAAGCCATCCGGTGAGACCATACAAAGAATAGCGGCGCCAGACAGCCAAAAGTCGCAGCAAGCAGTACAGGCTGAAGACCGAAATCGTAATCAGCGCCAGGGTTTCGTGGGTTTCAATAGGGCCGGCAGGAAACCCCAAAGAAACCGCTCTATCGAATGCCATGTCTCCAAAGATCGCGGCAATACCAGCCGATAACGTGCCCAGCAGCAAGGCCGACAATGAGATCAGAGGTAGGCCCTGTCGATCAGCCAAGTTCTTTTTGATTGAGAGGCAAATTATATCCAAGGCCACTGCAACAGTTAAAAAGACAATCGGAAAGTGAACCAGCATGGGATGAATGAGTGCGATTGAAATCATAACAACTCCTATTCATTAGAATTAGAACTCCATTGTACAAACGATGATAGGCTCATATCAGAAAAATTACTTCCTATCGTTTTTTCCAAAACCTTCGATCGTAAAATAAAACCAAAAACAGGATTCGCGTATCGGCAAAAGTCTCATTTTCAAGTAAGTTTGAGCCGTATTTTTCCGTCGGTATTTGTCTTACACATCTTGTCACCCGGGGTGACGATGCAGTTCACATCAGGCGTCACTTTGCCGTGGAATACGTACTCGAAATAAACATGTTTCCATCTGATCCAGCTAATTTTCTGTGAATTCATAGATCGCATATTTCTTTCAATCAACGATATTCTGTGATGCAAAGACATATCTAAAAAAGGGCAAAGTGGGGATACTTAATGGATATATGGATAGTGTCAGATTTGCTTTGAACTAAAATTCTGGGATGTTAGATCAAATTTCGATTTTTACATCCTTAAAATACCAACAGATCATCAGAAAAATAAGTCCCGTCGTCAATGATAAGCTTACAAAGTTGATAGGGCCGCTTTTTCAGTGCGTTGGCCAATCTCCGGTCCTGTCTATAGACATCCTTAATGAAATGAACACCCCCGTTATTATCTACCCATGCAGTAATGTAAACCAGATGGACGGGAACATGTTCATTTAGAGAAATAACCTTACGCGCCGAGCTTTTCAATAAGTCCAAGAAAGCTTCTTCGGTCCAATGGGGATCAGATTTTAAAAGAAATTGAGCCAGAAGATCTGGCTTTTCCACGCGAATGCATCCGGAGCTGAAGTCTCTCAGGGTTTTGTCAAATAAAGATTTATCCGGTGTGTCATGAAGATAGACGGCATATTTATTGGGAAATATAAATTTTATTTTTCCCAGCAGATTGTGCGGTCCGGAGGTTTGTTGCAGTTTATACGGAAAGTAAGATTTCCGGGTCAGAGTGCACCAGCTGATAAGCGCCGGGTCTATTTCAGGTGAATCGTTCCGCCAGTTTTTATATACCTTTATGTTTTTTGCCGTCAGGTAACTTGGGTCCAAGCATACTCTTGGCGCAAGATCCCTCACAGCCAACTTTGTGGGAATGTTCCAAAAAGGATTTATGACGAGAAACTGCATGTTCCCACTAAATACAGGTGTTTTTCGATAACGCTTTCCTGCAACCACCCGCATTTCCATAATGGGCCGGCTGCGTTCAACCACGGACAATTTGAAGTTTGGTATATTTACCAGGATGTGTTTAGTGCCCAGATCTCTGGGCAACCAACGCCATCGCTCCATGTTAAGTTCGATTTGACGCAATTTCTTCCGGACCGGGATGTTCAGCGCCGCAACAGTTTGGTGGCCGGCTAAACCGTCCATTGTGAGTCCATGACGAAATTGAAATCGCTTTACGGCTTTTTCAAGGTCAGCATCAAAATAGTTTGGATTTTTTATTTTCGTGGCTTTCAAATCTCCCAGGAAGATTAACCGATTTCTTAACCTACGGACCCGTTCATGCGAAACCCCGTATCTCAACGTCTCCCCGACAGGTATCCGGGGTGATTCGTTTTTTTCTGCCAGCTCCCGATATGTTTTCAGTGCCGACTGAAGATTTAGATATTCTTGGTGGTGAGGTGAAAGATTTTGCAGTGTTTTTCGTATGGTGTGATCTTTTAAGGCATTGTTGAGAACGCCGGCCAAATCAATATCCGCGTCGAACGATTCCCCTTTTATATGGACAGTCTCCGGATCTACGAGACCGAAAAGCAAATGAGAAGAAAAAAGCAAAAACGTGTTGGTTAATAATATATCAAGATCTGCCGCTATATCTTGATACATGAGAGAAGGTATATGGTGAGGATCTCTAACCGTGTTGAGTAAGGTCTCGATGGCTTTAATGTGATAGTATTCAGGGGTTAAAGCATGCTTTTTGCAGTCTTTAATTTCTTCGAGCAAGTCATCTGCCAAAAGAACCCCCCCATTTTCCCCCATCCATGCTGGTGAAAATTTCCTTTGCAGGTAAAAAGAAGGCATTGCGGATATGCCCAGGTTAAACTCTGATCGGTGTGCAAATCGCTTTTTTTCCGAAATTCTCATGATTTTTTGCTGGATAAGTTCAGATATTGTATCCGGGCTGAAAATCGCAACATGGGTTTCATGCGGATCTTGGATTATTTTGGACTTTTGTGAAGGGGATGCCGCACAGCCGGTAATAATGAATAAAATAAGCAAAAACCTTTTTACAGGTTTCACATGGGTATAAAAGAAGGCGATCTGTTTCATTATTTAAAATGCTCTCGGGCTGCACCAGCAGGAATCTATTCCGCATCTTCGGAATAAAACGTAAAGCGTGTTGTTGATTTTTTAGCAAAGAATTTTAGAGAGTTGACTTTCTCTATTTCTTCTCTATTAATTGTCGGACGATCAGTACTTTCATTGAGTACGATATCCCTTAAATTAGGATGATGAATCAGGATAGCAGCAATTTTTTAAATTCGCCATCAATATTAAAGAGGATGTTCTCTCCGTGGAGTTTAACCTTTTAAACATTGAAAATAACGGATCTTGTAACCATCAATCCCCTATATAACAATCAACTTGTTGTTATTTTTTGCAAAAATCATGCAAGATTTGCAATGATGAGGGAAAAAATGAGAAAACAAAAAAAATGCACATGGTTAGTCTGAATCCGCGGTCTTGAAGAAACCAGGTATTGAAAAAATTTTTACAATTATTGTAAAACAATTGACATATTTTTGCCAAGTCTTACTTCCATTGGAAATTATTATCATCTGTTTTTAGCGTTTTACTATAAGTCATCTCAAAAATAGGATTTTGGTTCAAGCTCTCCCGCCGAAGATTGGCGGGACAAGAACGCGGGACCGAGCTCCAACCCACAGACATACTAAAGTATTTCGAGGAGTTGGGATTCGGTCCCAACACAGAGACTTGTCCACCTCACCGCCGGCGGCATCTTCGACCGGCGGATTGGGACAAAGGTCCTTTTTGAGATGGCTTCCAATTTAAATTCAAATAATTATCACGACCCAATTCCCTATCACCATCTTGGGGAAATGCCCCTTCTTTTTGTCAGTCCAATAAACGTATTAATGTTTCCTTTAACTCCGAGGAGATCGTTGTCAATGGCAATCTGACCTCGTCAGACGCAATCAACTGCTGATGGGCTAAACAAAATTTAATGGGTGAAGGATTCGGCTCTTTAAATAGATAAGGTATTATTTTTTGAATATATCGCCATTTTTGAAGCCCTGATTGAAAGTCATTTTGTTGGGCCAGTTCCGCGATTTTCACGAACTTTTCGGTATACAAATGCGCACTTGCTAAAATCCCGCCATCTCCTCCATTGGCCATTGTTGTAAAAAAAAGAATATCTTCTCCGGTTAAAATAGAGAAGTTTGCCGGTCTTCGAGCCAATAAATCCAACGTTTGCTGAATATTTCCACAGGAATCTTTGACCCCCACAATATTTTTTTGTTCTGAGAGCTCAAACAACGTGTCATTTTCCAGATTGACGCCTGTCCTGTACGGAATGTTATAAACGATGATATCCAAAGGGGTTGCTTCGGCAATACTTAAAAAATGCGCTTCCATTCCAGCCTGGCTCGGCCGATTATAGTAAGGGCATACCGATAATATACCTTGAATGGAGAAGTCTTCCAATGCTTGAATTTTTTTGATAACCGCCCGGGTATCATTACCCCCTACACCGACGTAAACCGGTATTCGATTGGCGACCGTTTCAACGGTTTTTTCAACAATTTTCAGAAACTCTGTTTCTTGAATCACCGGGCTTTCACCGGTGGTTCCCAATGGAATCAAACCGTTAATCCCTTTTGAGATGTAATGATGGACGAGGTTTTCATAAGATTGATAATCGATTTCACCATTTTGAAAGGGTGTTACAATCGGAAGATAAACCCCTTTTAAATTCTGCCCCATTTTTTTACCTCCTTAAATAAAAAAAGCCTCTTTTACTCCCTTGCGGGTATTAAAGAGGCTTTTTTAGTTAATATGTTTTTCAGGAACTTTAACCACCCGCACCAATATAAGTCATCTGCTTTATGAAACAGGGCTTATATTGTTTGTTCAGGGTGTTTTCCATTTTTTCTTCCAAATTATTGTAGCCAAGCCATCTCAAAAATGCAAATTACGTTCAAGGACAAGGCGCGAGCCGATGAAAAAGCGGAGCATACATAGGAGTATATGAGCATTTTGAAGATGCTCGTAACGCTGTAATTGAGCGTTAGATGTACTTTTGAGACGGCTTGTAAATATTTATATAATAGAATTCAAATCAACCGTCAATCATTTTAAATCATATTTTTCAGGACAGCCATCAATGTATGTCCATCTTCCGGGTTGCTTTTTATACGGGTAAATTTTTTTGTCAGAAGATCAATTCCCCTGAAAATCCGGCATGCGTTTGGAAACAAAGGCGGCGATTCCTTCACGCCCATCCGTGCTGGCTGCTATTGCTGAAATTATGCGGGATTCTCTTTCCATCTGGGATTCAAGGCTATCGGTTGTACCGGCAAGGATCAAACGTTTGGTCTCACCAAAGGACCGGGTTGGCCCCTTTGCCAACTCTTGTGCTATTTCAAGGGCGGTCGATAGTACCTGATCATCGGCAACGACTCGGTTAACGATACCCCACTCCATGGCTTGCTCTGCCGACAATATCGGATTTAACAATGCCATCTCCTTGGCACGGCGCATCCCCACCATACGTGCCAGGAAATAACTGGAACTGCCGTCCGGAACCAAGCCTATTTTAGTGTAGGCCATGGTGAATTTAGCCGATTCTGCAGCAATGGCAATATCGGTGGTAAGTGCCAGGCTGAACCCCCCTCCTGCGGCTGTTCCGTTTATGGCGGCAATCACCGGAGCGTCCATCCAGTTAAATCGGGATATTGCTGCGTGAAAGGTATGGGTGATCTCTGTGATATAGCGAGAGATTCCTTCAGCCTGAGCGTCAAAAGCCTTCAGATCGCCTCCGACGCAAAACCGATCGCCGTTACCGGTCAGCACCACCGATCGAATCTCTGGATCCTCGTCACATCTGACGGCGACATCCAGAAGTTCTCGCCCCATCTCCGGAATAATTGCATTGCCGTGATCAGGGCGGTTGAGACGGATCAGTCCAACGCCTTTCTCTATTTCAAAAGTGATTGAATTGTAAGTCATGGTTGTTTGGCTCCTTTTAAATGCTTGAATCTTGCACAGACAATCTTGAAGCTTTAAATATAATTCTTTTTCCCGAATAGTAACATTAATTTAAAGGATTGTCTTTATCAACCTGTTTGGTGTTTTAGAAATTCTTCCATTCACTAGTGCCTGAACTGACTTTGATACAATCGGTGGTAGGCGCCCTGCATGGCAAGGAGTTCTTGGTGAGTGCCCCGTTCGATCACCCGGCCTTTGTCGATCACGATAACCTGATCGGCCCTGGAAATCGTTGAAAGGCGGTGGGCAATTACGAAACTTGTTCGCCCGCGCATCAATTCGTCCAGTGCCTGTTGAATGGAAAGCTCGGTTCGGGTATCCACAGAGCTGGTGGCTTCGTCCAGAATGAGAATGGCCGGATCGGCCAGGATGGCCCGGGCGATGGAAATCAGCTGGCGTTGTCCTTCGGAAAGGCTCTGGCCCCGCTCCGAAAGGACTGTGCCGTAGCCCTGGGGCAAGCGGCGAATGAATCCGTCCGCGTGAGCCAGGCGTGCTGCTGCAAACACGTCTTCATCACTGGCGTCCAAACGGCCGTAACGGATGTTTTCCAATACAGATTCGCTAAAAAGAAACGACTGTTGAAGGACGACACCCAGCTGCCGACGCAGGCTGTCACGGGACACGCTTCGGACATCGACATCGTCAATGCGGATGGTTCCCTGGTCAATATCATAAAAGCGGGAAAGGAGGTTGACGAGGGTTGTTTTGCCTGCACCGGTATGACCCACAAGAGCGATGCGTTCCCCCGGCCGGGCATGCAAAGAGATATCCTGCAGAACCGGAACGCCGGAAATGTAAGAGAAGGTGACATGATCGAATTGGACTTCTCCGGCAACCCTTGAAAATTCCAATGTTTGGGGCGCATCGATCTGGTCAGGGACGGTATCCAGGACCTCGAAAATTCGTTCGGCCCCGGCCAGAGCTCCCTGGATTAAGTTGTATAAATTGCCCAGTTGACGTAAAGGTTCGGCAAAGCGCCGCGAATAGGTAATGAATGCGGCGATAGTACCTATGGAGACCATCCCATGGATTGCCAGCCAACCGCCAAGACCGCAAAGAATCGCTACGTTGAGGTTAGACAGGATCCCCATCATCGGCATCACCACCAGAGCCAGTGTCATGGCCTGAACCCCGAGGGAGCGAACTGCCTCGTTAGCCCGGTCGAATTTTTCCAAAACGGTTTGTTCCTGTCCGAAGGCCAGCACGACTCGTTGACCGCTGTAAGTCTCTTCCAGGACCGCGTTCAGCGCTCCAAGACGTTTCTGATAGCTGCGGAACCTCTTACGCGTTTTTCTTCCGACCATGCCCACCAGACCGATCATCAGGGGAAAAGCCAGCATCGAGCCTGCGGCCAGCCAGGGGCTAAGGATGAAAATAATGACCAGGATACTCGCCAAAGTCAGGAGTCCGGTGAACAGCTGAGTCGCGTTATTCGTCAGCACCTGACTGATGGCGTCCATATCGTTGGTCAGCCGGCTCATGAGTTCCCCCTGGGCTTTGGAATCAAAGAACCTGAGAGACAGGGTCTGCATGTGGTTGAAGAGGTCAGAGCGCAGTGCGCGCATGGCCTTTTGTGAGACACGGACGATCAGAATTCCCTGAATCAGCTGGGCTCCGGCTGAAAGCACATAAGCTGCCAGCATGAGAAGTACCGGCACAAGCAGGGCAACCAGGTCCTTTTTGGCAAGCTGGTCGATGGCCCGGCCCATCAGGTAAGGAGCGGCCAGGGCCAGCCCCGTTCCAAGAGCGGCGAACAGGAATACCACCACCAGGGAGCCGCAATACGGGCGCAGGTAGCGCATCAGGCGGCGCAACGCACCCTGGACGTCCTTGGCGCGCTCGATATTCCGTCCCTGGGGGCCGGCGCTGCCGCCCGGACCGGGCATGCCCGGGATGCGTACCGGCGCGGTCTGTTGTGTCTGCTTATCCGTCATTATATTCTACCCTAACTAAGCGTAAACAAAATCGATATAAAATGGCAGAATTCATATCTAACTGTTGGTAGAGATATTAAAATTGTTTAAATAACCAGATATCTAATTGAAATTAATATATTATGACCGCCATCGCTTTTGTTTACACTCATTTAGGGTTCCACCTTTTCCACAGGTGGCTCACCCAGTTGAGATCGGTAAATGTCTCGATACATGCTGTTGGCGGCCAGCAGCTGTTGATGGGTCCCTATGGCGGCGATCCTGCCGTGGTCAAGCAGCAGAATCTTGTCGGCCAAAAGCACAGTGCTGATCCTCTGCGCCACGACAAAGCGGGTCGTGGCATTTTGAGACATGCTAATCAACTGGTCCAGGGCGTCCTGGAGCCGAATTTCCGTCTCAATGTCAAGGGCGCTGGTGGAATCGTCCAGGATCAGCACCTTGGGCTTGACAAGCAGCGCACGGGCAATGGCGATCCTTTGGCGCTGTCCGCCGGAAAGGGTCACCCCGCGCTGTCCGATGATTGTATCGTATCCCTCGGGAAGTTCGGAGATGAATTCCTCGGCTTGGGCTGCTCGAGCCGCAGCCCGGACTTCCTCTTCCGTGGCGGCCATACGACCGTAACGGATGTTATCCCGTACCGTTCCGCTGAAGAGGACTGCCTCCTGGAGTACAATGCCCACCGTGCTTCGCAGCCAGCGAAGTTCCAGGTCCCGCAGGTCTGTGCCGTCGAAGGTGATCCGGCCTGCGGTTACATCGTAAAAGCGAGGAATGAGGTGAATCAGGGTCGATTTTCCAACACCTGTTGCGCCCAGAATCGCCACCGTCTCTCCTGGTTCTGCAGTAAAAGAAACATCACGCAACACCGGTTCGGCACCATTTCCGTTGTAACCAAAGCAGACGTTTTCAAAAACGATGCGTCCTTGGGGATGAAGAATTTTTGTTGGACGGGAAGGCGGCTGTACCTGCGGCTCGGCGTCCAAGACCTCCAGGATCCGGCTGGCTGACGCGTCGGCAGCAGAAAGCGGACCGAGCATTGCGCCCAGCAACAGGATCGGAAAAAGGGCAAAGGTGAGATAGTTGATGGCCGCCACCACATGTCCGACGGACATCCCCCCGGTTAACGCCATTTTGCCGCCGATCCACACCGCGCAGACGATGGCCATATTGAGGATCAACAGCATGAGCGGCATGAAAACCGCCATGAGTTGGGAGACCTGAATGGTCCGGTTCATAAGGGATTCGTTGGCGTTGTCGAACCGGGTGATCTCGTGGACCGTTCGGACGAAGGCCTTGACGACCCTCATTCCTGCAAGGTTTTCCTGCAGGACGGTATTGAGCCGGTCGAGCCGTTGCTGCATCAACAAAAACATGCTATGGGCCTTGCGAGCAAAAAGCCACACCAATCCGGCGATCAGGGGTACAAACACCGCTACCATCAGTGCCAGGCGTGGGCTGGTAAAAACAAGAAGCACAATCGCCCCCGCGGCCCAGATGGGTGCCCGGGTCAGGATGCGCAGCGACAGAATTACGACCATCTGCACCGAACTTACGTCACTGGTCGATCGGACGATGAGCTTGCCGGTCTGGAGGTGGTCGAGGTTCCCAAAAGAAAAAGATTGCACCTTTCGCATCAGCGCACTGCGCAGGTTAGCGCCGAACCCCATGGCGGCGTACACCGAAAGGGAGTTGTTGACCAGGGCGAGGACCACGGAAAGGATCGAAGCGCCCACCATATAAAGGGCCGTGGTGATGACAACGTGAAGGTTATTTGCCACGATTCCCTGGTCGATGACCCGCTGTGTCAGGCGCGGAATGACAAGGTCTGCCGCGACCATGAAAAAAAGCAGCAGCAGGGCGACAATGGCCTGCAGGCGGTACGGCCTCAGAAATCGATACAGACGAAGCAAGGATCTCACAGGTTCTCCTTTCCTTCATTACCAAGGCTTGGCTGCCCTAGGCCGAACCGGTCGGGCACCTTGACCCTAACTGAGCGAAAGCCGAGGATGCCCCAGATCCAAGGCGTCAGAGGGTGAAGCTGTAGTCGCCTACCGCGAGCCCTCCGTAACGAAGGAAATGGGGTATCATCGGCTTTCCCGCAGGGTAAACAAAATCGATATAAAATTGCAGAATTCATATCTAACTGTTGGTAGAGATATTAAAAATTTTTCAAATAACCAGATTTCTGATTGAAATTATTATATTATGACCACCATCGGTTTTGTTTACGCTCATTTAGGGTTGGATCTTCTGTGACAGACAATGGTGGACCTTTAACAGCGATGCCACGAGAATATCGCGTTCATTTTCGCCCAGGACAGCCGTCAGTTCCCGATCCAGCTCCCGGAACGTGTCGCGCACCTCTTCGTGAAGCGCCCCGGCTTTTTCGGTCAGGTAAACCCGCACAACCCGCTGGTCGGTTTTGTCTCGACGCCTCCTGACCCAGCCGTTGCGTTCCATGCGCTGCAGTGTGTTGGTTGCCGTGGGCGGTGTGATGTTCAGAGCCTGGGCAAGGACGTTCTGTGCCACACCGTCTTCCCGCCAAAGATGAAAAAGAATTATTCCCTGGGCATGGTATAGGCCGAATTCTTGCAGCCTCATCCGCATGCGGCCACCTACAAGCCGGCTGACATTAGCCAGCAAGTGTCCGAGCGTCATCTCCTGTGGGTTTTGTTGCGAATTTTTCATATTTATTAGCCTTCTAATGTTTAGCCTTCTAACTAATAATATTTTGAATCACGTTTGTCAAGCCCCATGACTAGAAAAATTGCCATTGAGTCTAAAGATGGGGACCATGATGATGTTATATTTTCTCAAAAGCTGTATGTGATACGTGTGAATTATGCTTGGGAAAGCGAGATTGGATGCACCGGGAGTACTGCATCATGTGATCGCCGAGTCATATTTAGTGTCAAAGCTTGAATTATGAATTACAGTAGCGTTTATTCACAATCCAAGCTTTGACGCCATTCACATTGCATTTAATGCAAACCATCGGAAAAGGAAAGAAAAGGCGGTTTGGTTTTTATCCGTAATATTACGAACTGAGAAAAAATCCCAGGTCTTGTTTAAGTGAATTTGGCCCCAAGAACAGCCCACCGATATTGCGATCGGATGTCCATTTTATTACGACGATTGGATTAATTTCCATTTCCATGGGAGTGTCTAAATTAAATTTCAATTCAACGATATCATTTCTAGAAATATGATTTGGGGTGAGGCATGAAAATCTGATTCCTTTCATTGAAATATCTTCGATGACGATTTCCCCTTTTTCATCTTTTCCCTGGATAAGGTATTCACCAGCAAGCTGGACATTCTTGCGATAATTTTTTCTAAAATCCAAGATGAACCCAAAAGCTTCCCCACACTTACAATTAGCCTTCAGTCTCTTATTCGAATCCTTAAACTTAAATACATTTTTAGTTTGTTCTAATCCGCATTTGGGGCAGAGTATCGTTACCTGATTGGAATTGTCTACATTAACTGTTTTCATTTTATTATCCTCATCAAGTGGGTTTCTCTGATACTTTTCCAAAACTCATGTATGGTATTTTAATACGCTTCATCATCAGGATCAAATTTATTTCGTGTGTATAGATAAAATACTCCTTGGAGCCGAACTGGCATTTGAGGTTAGACAAGAGTACCGTCTATAATAACAGCAAATGAAAAATAATTAAACCCAACTCCGAAAAAAAATTTGAAACCGATTATTTTAAATGTTTGTCAGGGAACTTGGGGATGTCCATAAATAAGTCCTTTTTAAAAGATGGTTATTTACTTATTTATGGACGTCCCCCAGATACAGATATGCACAGCTCCACCAGAGCCACGTGACCAGTACATTGTGTAGATCAATTCGCCATTTAAAAGTATGGTGGTACGTCGGACACATACGCATCCCAAAGAGAAAAGCAAAAGAAAGGTAATGTAACCCAAAGAGAACCATCATAGATGGATAAAATCTATTCTTGGTTCTATTTATTTCAAGGCGAAACCATACCAGTAGCCCGCTAATTAGCAGGCGAGGGCGTGGCTATCGTCATGCCATGACGCCGGAAGACATTCATCATCTTCGCAGGGTCGGGCGGGCCGCCCTCGGCAGCACCGATTACTTCGGCAGCTTCACGGAAGTACGCTGGGCCCATTATCGCAGGGGATATGATGACAAGCTGTTTTACATCCTCGCTGCCGAAATTGTCGAAACGGTGAACCGCACCTCGGGGGATACACAGCGCCTGCCCTGGGCCCACCTCGATGGGTTTGCCGTTAACCGTCCAGGTCAGGACACCCTCGATACCATAGAGGATCTCCTCGTAGGCGTCATTCTTGTGGGCCGGCGCCATCAGCTTCTGTCCTGCGGGGACGAAAAATTCGAACACTGAATCATTGCCGTTGGAATCATCGCTCGTAAGCAGGAAATGGATCCTTAACGGACCAATCTTGATGGTTTCTTCTGACGGATTGACTTTGATCAAACGCTGCTGCATGGTCATGCCCTCCTTTGAATTAGGTTGTCCAATATATCCGGGATTTGCGTCCTCCATAGTTTGAAGGGGAATCTCTGTGGTGCTCCAGCAGACATTGCGATATTGGACAAAACGAAACCCGATGCGAACTCAAAACCTATGTTAAAAGTACGGAATCTTACCGCTCTTCAAAACCCGGTTGCAAAGGCCATAGAATTTATAATAATTTCAATTCTCTTGAAATAGGTCTCTATTCAGTGCAAGATACAGAATGAAATGGAGAACACTACTGATGGCCGGCGATAAGATGGGTCAGGAGTAGGTTGAAATGTTCTAAGAGTTGAACTGAACAGTATTTAAAACCTATTTATAAGAAAATATATATCAAATTATCAAAGTCAATGGAGATGGATTAAAATATGGCAGGTTTAACCGGGGGGAAAGATATGCTGTGCATGAGGATATCTTGCCACAAAAGCAAATATCACTAAACTTTGAAATATTGAGATTCCTTTATAGAAATCGGACTTGTAAAACTACAGATATCTTGGAGATATAACAAGTTTTGAAGTCTCAAAAAACTTGCGATATATCGAAGATATCTGCAACTGAAAATGTTCGTGATAAGTTGGAGATATCACAGCTTTCAGCGCTATAAAAAACTTAATAGAAGAATATTATTACGTTTACTATTCAGGCAACCCTGCCATGCGCAAAGACCTAATTAAAAGCTCAGTGTCGGCTGGATCTCTGTAAGGCACTTGCCTTTTAATATTTGCCACAGAAAACTTCGGATCTATTCTCATAACTTCAGCGGCCTCAATTTTTGCCTTATCATTTTGCCCTAACAAGGCATAGCAGGATGCAAGACAAGTATGAGCATAAAGGCTGTCAGGTCCAAGTTCGACCGCTTTTTTTGCTACCGATATCCCCTCCTCATATAGACCGGCATCCCTGAATGCAACACACAAACTAAAAAGATCATTAACGGAAGGAATGGGACTAAGGCGAATCGCCTTCTTGAAAAATTCAATTGCCTGCTTGTGCTTTCCGGCATAGTTTAATGTAATCGCTAAATATGCGCAGGTTTTAGATGAATTCGGATTAAGCGCTAAAGCGCGCTCAGCTGCCGCAATACCCTTGTCATGTTGTCTTGTCATCGTGTAAGCCCATCCCAAATGGGCTATTGCATCGGCAAAGGAATCATCAAGAGAGATAGCTTTTTTTGCGTTTTCTATGCTGAGTTTAAGTGACATTTTCGGGGACTTCGTGGTCCCAAGCAATACCTTTCTCGATTGAACCCTGGATAGGAGATAATAGGCCGCCGGATAGCCTGGATCTAAGGAAATAGCTTCCTTTGCCAGCTTTTGCGCCATCGCATCACCCTCTCTATTGACACGTTGATAATGCTGCATTCCCTGCAAAACTTTTAAATACGCCTCAAGATTCTTGGTGCCTTTTGCAATAATATTTGCTTGCTCCCCCTTAGATAGTTCTACTTGCAAAGCTGTGATTATTTTCATTGTGATATCATCTTGTAATGTAAAAATATCCTGCAGGCTGCGATCATATTTCTCTGCCCATAGATGATTACCCGCTATTGCATCTATCAATTGCACATTGATTCGCAGTCGATCATTTGATTTCTGCAGACTGCCTTCTAATACGTACCTTACTCCCATTTCCTCGCTAACCTGCCTCACCTTGACGGGTTTTTCTTTATACGTAAAAGCCGAATTACGAGAGATGACAAACATCTTTGGGGTTTTAGATAAAGCCGTTATGATGCTATCACTGATGCCATCGGCAATAGATTCGGCTTCGGGATTCCCACTAAGATTGTCAAAAGGTAACACGACAATGGAAGGCTTATCCGGCAGCGGGTATGCCATCTTTTCAACAGAAGCAGGTTC
>Ga0316578_10000050_pt1 | contig 24235 bp, 18 predicted proteins | sample J0NA_2_FD_203076 | JGI IMG/M metagenome (GOLD analysis project Ga0316578, IMG submission 203076) | Rhizosphere microbial communities from salt marsh grasses in Alabama, United States - J0-2_160517rDrC | ecosystem: Host-associated > Plants > Roots > Rhizosphere | place: USA: Alabama | collected... | reverse complement strand
TCACCTTGCCAAGGTGAGGGTCGCGAGTTCGAATCTCGTCGTCCGCTCCACGAGAACCCCCTCTTCGGAGGGGGTTCTCTGGTTTCTGAGCTGCGGTTTCATCGTCGGCTACCAGAGGAACTTCGAGCGATCGGCTACCACCGAGTAACCGGACGTACCCCCCGATGTCCGCCAGATTTGTGCCCAGAATCGTGCTCAGACAGGTGTTCGCTCCGTCCAACGATCGTCGCTTCTATGGAGGATCTGGGCCGGACTAGTGCCGTGACCGGCAACGTTGGTGGGGTCGCGTCCACCACCGGCGTGATCGGGTCGCGCAGCGGCGCCGGCTGGTCGCCGGGCGGGCGAGGACATCGAGCGCGACCTCCAGATGCTTGACGACGTGCCGGTGCTACTGATCACACCGAGCGACGCGTCTCGCAGCCCTGGGGTCTCCCAGGCGAAGAGCCTGGAGCGGTCGGGGAGAACTGGTTGCCGCCAGGCGGCGACGAAGCCTCGACGAGCCCGCCCACGCCGAGGTGAGCGCCGATGTGGGGGCAGGTCGAGTCGACCAGGTGCGGGTGCTCGCCGTCCTCCCACAGCACCGGCTCTCGTCCGAAGAGCCGCTGTGTGTTCACCGGTTCCGCCGGCAGCTCATCGATCCGTCCGACCGAGAACCATCCGAAGGGCAGCGCGAACGGGAAGCGCCGAGCCGTCATCGTGCTCCTCGAGGTTCAGGGTCGGATCGGGGCGGGTGGACCCGAGGATGTCGTCGCTCCTGACGTGCGTCCCAGTGATCTCGGAATCTGCTGGGACGCACGTCAGGAACACACGGCCGCGCCTGCCGACCGCTCGATGTCTACAGCTTGTGCGAGGCGAAGAAGGAGAGCATCACCCTCGTGGCATCGATGGTGTCGTTGTCTCCCGAGCCGGGCCACACGTGTCCACCGCCGAGGATCTTGTAGACCTCAGCAGCGGCACCGGGCGGGCACTTCCACACCTTGTGCTCCACGCCGGGACCGAGGGTCGTGGTGCGCGGCTCCGCCTGGCAACCCTGGCGGAGGGCGAAATCGGTGGCACGAGTGTCGATCGACGGGACGGGCAACGGGATGTTGAAGATGCGCTGACCCTCGTAGGGCATGGCGTTGTCGTTGTCGCCGTGGAACGTGATGAACGGAGGCAGCGTCGCTGAGGGGCAGCCGATGCCCATGTTGAGACCGGCGACCGGTGCCGCAGCAGCGAACCGGCTGTCCGGTTGGCAGACGATCCAGGTCGCCATGCCGGCACCGGACGACATGCCGGTGATGTACTCCCGGCTGGTGTCGAGGCAGAGCTCCGACTCGAGGTGATCCATCAAGGCGTTCACGAAGCCCACGTCCTCGCCAGTCGGGACGGGCGGGGTGGGCACCCCCGGAGTCGTGACGCCACTGAACGCGGGGACGATGTTCCACCCGAAGCTACCCGCAGCCGCCGGAGCCACGACCACGTAGCCGCGCCCGCCAGCCAGTTCGGGCATCCGTGTCTGGTCGTTCTGGCGCTGCGGGGTCGAGCCCGTGCCATGGAGGTTGACCACGACCGGCGCCTTGTGCCGCCCGTTGTAGCTCTTGGGGATGTCGAGCTGGTAGCTCCGGACCGCGCCGTTGAACTCGAAGGTCGCCGATGTGGTTCCCGCAGCGACTGGCTTCGGCGTGCTGCACGCCTTGGCGTGGTCAGGTGGTCCGGCGTTGGCGATCGCGGGGGTCGCCAAGAGAACGCCGCAGACCATCGCGACGACGGCGACGATCGCCCCACCAAGGCGACGAGGTGGATGAGTTCCAGGGGTCATGACCGATCCTTCCGTTGGTGACTGCCGTCACAACCAAAGTAAGTGACAGGTATTCATAAATCAACGAGGTGGCCAACGAGTCCGATGTCGAGCCGTCGAAACAGGAGAGGATTCGAAGGACCCAACGTGATCGGCGCGCCCTGTGGGGGGGCAGAGGGCGTGCGTCCCGGCCGACATGGCGACAGACGAGCGGATCGCCTCGTCGGTCGTTGATCGGTCCCGGTGGGAGGTCCGAGCCACCCAGGAACTCGAGGGTCGTTGCTCCCCACCTGCACGCATGCACATGCTGACCGGCGTCGAGTCGGCGTCCGCTGGCCCGACCGGTCTCTGACCCAGGAGGAGACATGCACCAGCTGCGGTTCGACGGTGAGGTCGTCATCGTCACCGGTGCCCACCACGGGCTCGGTCGGGCCTACTCCGGGCTCCTCGGCGCCCGGGGCGCACGGGTCGTCGTCAACGACATCCAGGGCGCGGCCGACACGGTTGCCGCTGTGATCTCGGCCGGCGGCGAGGCGATCGAGGACACCACCGACATCACCACCCGTGCCGGCACCGATGACATGGTGGGAACGGCGCTGGAGCGATGGGGAAGGCTCGACGCGGTCGTCAACAACGCGGCGGGCGGCCCGGCCGGCACGTTCCTCGATGACGCGTCGGTGCACGAGACCCTCGCGGTGCACTTCGTGGGCACCACGAACCTGGTCGGCTCCGCGATGGAGGTCTTCCGCGACCGGCGGTACGGGAGGATCGTGAACACGACATCCGGCTCGATCCTCGGCATCCCCGGCACCGGGACCTACGCCGCGGCAAAGGGCGCGGTCCTCGCGTACACCAAGGTGCTCGCCAACGAGGTGGGGGAGGACCTCGAGCTCGACGTGAAGGTCAACGCGGTCATGCCCGTTGCCCTCACCCCGATCATGCCGAGGGTTCCCGACGACGGGTTCCAGGCGATGCTCGATCGCGCGTTCTCCGCGACGCGGGTCGCGCCGGCCATCGCTCTCCTCGCCCACGGATCCTGCCCGTCGTCGGGGGAGATCCTCCAGGTCGGTGGTGGACGGGTCGCGCGGGTGGTGCTGGGCACCACCCAGGGCTGGCTGGCCCCGGACGAGGAACCGACCCCGGAGAGCCTCCTCGCCAACTGGCCGACCGTGAGGGCTGGTGAAGACTTGCAGGAGCCGGTGGGCAGCCTGGCCGACCTCCTGGGGCGACGAGGACTGCCTGCCTACTCCGTCTCCGACCTGGTGACGTGGGCGACGTCCGGCTCCCCGCCTGACCGGTGACCGTCCGCGGGGGTCCGCCACTGGAGTGCGCATGGCACTGCCTCGAGCGGATCGACCGCCTGGACCAGATCGTCCACGCCCACCTCTGCGGGTGCCTCTCGGCCGCGTGCGCAGGAGGGTGGATGGTTAGCATCCCGGTCGGGAGTGGAGCACCGAGCTGGGAGTTGAGACGATGGGGGATGCACGACGCGGCGGCGGCGCGCAGCGGGTGGTCGATGCTGACGGGCACGTGCTCGAGCCGGGGTGGCTCTGGACCGAGTACCTGGAGGCGGCCTTCGTCGATCGGGCGATCCGACTGGAGCTCGACGACGACGGCCTCGAGATCGTCATGGTCGACAACCGGCCGTTCCCGCGCCTGCACCCGGGCGGGATCGCGCTGATCGGCAGCATGGGCGAGGAGGGTGCCCTTCCCAGCCCCGATCGTCGCTACATGGACGTCATGCCCTTCGGCGCCTGCGACCCCGTCGATCGCCTCGTCCACTGCGATCGCGAAGGGCTCGATGGTGTGGTGCTGTACCCCACCATCGGGTTGGTCTGGCCGTCGGTGGTGGAAGACGCCGAGCTCGCCGACGCCTACGCACGTGCCTACAACCGTTGGATCGCAGACTTCTGCCGTGACTCCGGGGGTCGCCTGGTGGCGGTCGCCCAGCTCGCCCTGCACGATCCCGAGCGGGCGGCCACGGAGCTGCGCCGGGCCGTGGCCGACGGGTGCCGGGCAGCGTTCACCCTGCCGTTCACGTGGAACCGCGTGCCCCACGGCGACCCTCATTTCGACCCCCTCTGGGAGGCGGCGCAAGACCTGGGCGTGCCCATCGGGCTGCACCCCGGCTACGAGCCGAGCTTCGCCAACACCCTGGCGCGCTTCGCCGACCAGGACAGCTCTCCGGGCGTCGGCGACGCCGGGGCCCAGGTCATGTCGAACATGGCGGCCCGTTACGGCATGCAGCAGGCGTTCTCGTCGTTCTTCGCCTACTCGACCTTCGAGCGATTCCCGGGGCTGAAGGTCGGGGTGCTGGAGTCGGGGGCGGGGTGGATCGGTTCCTTCCTGGACCGCCTCGACGTGCTCGTGGGCGAGACTCTCTTCCGCAACTTCGTGTCGCTGTCGATGGCGCCCAGCGACTACTTCCGACGCCAGTCGTTCATCTCGTGCGACCCCGACGAGACGGCCGCCCCGCTCGTCATCGACCACGTCGGCTCGAACTGCTTCCTGTGGGCCTCCGACTACCCCCACCCGGATCACCCTGCCAACTGGCGGGACTCGCTGAAGCGCCTGCTCGAACCGCTCTCATCGAGCACCGCCGACCGGGTGGCTGGCGAGAACGCCATCGAGCTCTACGGTGTCGGCTCGGGTGGCTAGAGCCTGCCGGACCCCTTCGTGTTGAGGGCTCCAGCCACACGTGATGCGACGGGATCGACACACATGCAGGTCAGCTCAGCCGGGGCGGCGACGCACCCCTGCCACGAGCTCGACGGTGCGCTCGTCGGCCGGCACTGCGCTCGCCATGGCCGGCCAGTCTCCTGCCCTCGAGAGCAGGTGGAGCTCGTCGCCGAGGCTCCCCATCCCGTGGTGCTCGAGGACAGGTCGGTACGCAGGCGTCGAGCCGTAGATTGCGATGGTGTGGCGCAGCCCGGTGAGGCCTGACTCGATGGTCGCCTCGTCCTCGCCGACCACGGTCATGAGCGGGACGCTCACCTCGATGTCGCTGCGGGATCGCCCAGCTCGTTCCGGCCCTTCGGCGAGGTGGGCGTGGTGACGTCACGCAGGTAGTCGGGCGTGGTGAAGCCGTGGGCCAGGTAGCCGTCGCCGACCTCGCCGGCCACTGTCGTCCTGGCCGGACCCACGCCGGCGACGAGCACAGGTGGCCACCCGCACGGAGAGGGTCCGTGGGAGAACATCGGGGTCATCAAGATGTGCTCGTAGAACTCACCATGGACGTCGATCGGCTCACGGTCTCCCAGGGGTCCCAGATGGCCCGCAGGGCGAGCACGTACTCGCGCATCCGGGCGGCCGGCCGCGACCATGGCATCGAGAACCGTCGCGTCACGTGGGCTCGGATCTGGCTGCCCAGCCCGAGCGCCACCCGACCGTGCGAGAAGCCGTGGAGGTCCGCTGCGGTCACCGCCACGGTCATCGGGCTCCGGGCGAAGGCGACGGCGACGCCGCTCTGCAGCCGCACCCGCTGCCTGCTGGCGGCAAGGGCGAGCGGGAGGAACGGGTCATGGGCCACCTCAGGTGCCACGACTCTGTCGAAGCCGAGCGCCTGATGTGGGGAGCGTCGGTCGCGACGCCGGCGAGGTCGCCGGCCAGGAACGCGTCGACCCTCATGCGGCGCAGAGCTCGGTCGGGGCCCGGAGGGCCGTCTGGGTCTCGGCTGCTGCCGTCACGGCGTGTCACGTCCGAACTCGGCTGACGCGGCGGCCATCTGGCCCGTCGCGGTGCACATGACCTGCGTCCGGTTCTCCATGTCGAGGGCGGACCGCAGGGAGGGGGCGTCGATCGTCTGCCACATGGTCTCCTTGGTCATCCAGACCGCGAGCGCGTCGTTGGCGGCGATCGCACGTGCGGTCTCCAGGGCCCGTTCGAGCAGCCGGTCCGCGGGTACCACGTCGATCACGAGGTCCATGTCCCTGGCCTCGGAAGCGTCGAAGACCCTACCGGTGAGGAGCAGCTCGGCAGAGCGGGACGCGCCGACGAGCCGAGGGAGGAAGTAGCTGACACCCATGTCGCACGCGGAGATGCCGAGGGTGATGAAGACGGCACCGAAGCGCGCCTCCTCGGCGGCGACGCGGATGTCGCAGGCGAGCGTGAGGGAGAACCCACCGCCGACCGCCACACCGTTGACTGCCGCGATCACCGGCTTGCGGAGGCGGTGGATGCGCTCGTGCAGGGCCGCGAGGTGCTCTTGGGCCTGGAGCGTGAGCGGGATCACGCCCGGGCCGATCGGCGTCCCGATGTCTCCGGGGTCGGGCCCTCCCTTGATGTCAGCTCCCGCGCTGAACCCTCGTCCGGCGCCGGTGAGGACGACGACGCGGACCGACGGGTCGTCGCCCAGCTCGGCGAATGTCCGGTGCAGCTCCGCCACCAGCTCCTTGTTGAGCGCGTTGAGCCGGTCGGGCCTGTTCATCGTGACCACTGCGATGCCCGGCTCGACGATCTCCGTGCGCACCACGGTCATCGGCTCGCTCTCCCCATCGGCGTCCAACCTCCTTCTCGATCTGGTCGGTCTGATCTCGGTCGGGCGCCTCGTCTGCGCCCGCGGTCTGCGGGTTCTGATCGCCCCGCCGAGCGGGGGTCAGCCATAGATGACACCCACCTGCTCGCGGACGGCGTCGAGCGTGCGGGCGATGGCGATCGTGTCAGAGAGCCGGACGTCGGGGCTCTCGAGAGCCCCCGAGCCGAGGCAGCGGTGGACGTGCTCGATCTCGAACCGCAGGCCGTCCCCCTCCCACGGCGTCTCGATCGTCTCACGCCCCCCCGAGTGCGTGATCGTCAGCGACTCTGGACAGTGCATGAACGGCGGGAGGTCGATCCATCCGTCGGTGCCGGAGATCCGTGCCGTGCACGAGGTCGAGACCGTCAACGACGCCTCGGCCACACCCAGGGCGCCGTCGGCGTGGGTCAGGACCGCGGCCACGTTGCCGTCGACGCCGGTGGAGACGAGCGACCCGGCCGCAGCCACGGCGGCGGGTTCGCCGAGCAGGAGGTGGCAGAGCTGGACCGGGTAGATCCCGAGGTCGAGCAGCCCGCCGCCGCCGAGGCTGCGATCGAAGAGCCGGTGGGCGGGGTCGAACGGCATGCGGAGCCCGAAGTCGGCCTCCACCAGCAGCACGTCGCCGATGAGCCCGCTCTCGACGAGGTCGACCATCCTCCGGTACGAAGGGAGGAACCGGCTCCAGATGGCTTCCATCAGGAACAGCCCCTGCTCACGAGCCAGGTCGGCCATTCGGGTGGCCTGAGCTGCGTCGAGCGCCATCGGCTTCTCGCAGAGCACGTGCTTGCCGGCACTGAGGTACATCGACGCATCAGCTTCGTGTCGGCTGTTCGGCGTTGCGACGTAGACGATGTCGACGTCGGGATCCCCGGCGAGCGATTCGTAGTCGCCGTGTCGCCCCGGGATGCCGGCCGCGTCGGCAAAGGCATCGGCTCGCTCGATCGACCGAGAGGCGACCGCGTTGACGGTCCCCGTCTCGACGAGAGACATCGCGTCGACGAAGCGGCCGGCGATCCCTCCCGGTCCCGCGATTCCCCAACGGATCACAGCGGCTCTCCCCGACACGGATGCGTGATACTTTTCGTCACCTGTCGAAAGAGTAGGGAGTCGGCCAGGTGTTGCGCCACGCCGATGGCCACCGACCCGTCGAGGTGGAGGGCCCGACGTGATCAGAGCCGAGCTAGGTTCGTCGGTTCCGCTGGCCTGCGCCAGTGCCCTCTGCGGAGCGTCGACGGCATGAGTGACGCCGTCCCCGATCCGAGCACCATCCTCGCCGCCCTCACCGTCGACGAGAAGCTCGCCCTGCTCGCGGGGCACGACCTGTGGTCGACGGTCCCTGTCGAGCGGCTCGGGGTCCCGAGCGTCGCCGTCACCGATGGACCCAGCGGAGCGAGAGGTCCGTGGCTCCCGGGCTCGCACACGCCGCGTTCGGTGTGCGTGCCCGCAGGCACCGCCCTCGGAGCCACATGGGACCCTGCGCTCGTCGAGCGCGTCGGCCGCCTCGTCGCCGGCGAGGCTCGCGACCGTGGATGTCGGATCCTGCTCGCCCCCACCGCCAACCTCCACCGATCGCCCCTCGCCGGTCGGAACTTCGAGTGCTACGGCGAGGACCCGATCCATGCCGGCACCTTGGCGGCCGCCTTCGTCAGAGGTGCCCAGGCCAAGGGTGTGGTGGCGACCGTGAAGCACTTCGTCGCCAACGACCAGGAGACGGAGCGGGCCAGCATCGACGCCGTGGTCGACGAGCGCACCCTGCGCGAGATCTACCTGCGCCCGTTCGAGCTCGCCGTCAGGGAGGGCGGTGCCCTGGGGGTGATGACCGCCTACAACCGGGTGAACGGGCGGTGGGTCACCGAGAGCTCCGGCCTGCTCACGGCGATCCTCCGCGAGGAGTGGGGCTTCACCGGGCTCGTGATGACGGACTGGTTCGGGATCGCCTCCACCGCTGGGTCCCTCGATGCAGGCCTCGACCTCGAGATGCCCGGCCCCGGGCGGGCGTTCGGGCCGGCCCTCCACGCCGCCGTGGCGGCCGGTGACGTGTCGGAGGAGGCGCTCGATCGTCCCGTCCGACACCTCGTGACGACCCTCGACCGGATCGGGGCGTTCGTGGCGGATGTCCCCGACGGTCCGAGGCAGCCCTCGGACGCCGACCTCGAGGTGGCGCGCGACGCCGCCGCGTCTTCCGTCGTCCTGCTCACGAACGACGGCACCCTTCCGCTCCGCGTGCCCTCGCAGGGCACGGTCGCCGTCGTCGGCCCGAACGCCGATGCGCTGCGGGTGATGGGTGGCGGGTCGTCGGAGGTTCGAGTCGGACCTATGGCGTCCCCTGTCGACGAGCTGGCCTCGGTCCTCGGTCCCGAGGTCGAGGTGCGCTACGAGCGGGGCTGCGACATCGACCGGCGAGGCCGGCCTCTGGGTGACGCCGGCTTGCGGGCGGTCGACGGCTTCCAGGCCGAGCTCTTCGCCCGGCCCGACCCCGTCGGTCCCCCCGACGCCCATGAGCACCTCGACGTCCTGCGGTACCTGGTCCTCGACGGTCCGAGCCCCCAGGGGCACGATGCAGGATGGTCCCTGCGGGCCCGAGGCACTGTCGTGGCGCGCGAGGACGGCTGCCACCGCCTGCTCCTCGCCCACCTCGGCCGCGTCCGGCTCTTCGTCGACGGGTGCGAGGTGGGGTTCGAGTCCCGCCTGCCCGTCTTGCCGCAGGCCGGAGCCCTGGCGCTGCTCGACCAGTACGGCGAGGCTGAGGTGTCCCTCCGGGCCGGCGAGCCGGTGGAGATCTTCCTCACACTGGAAGCTCCGAGTCGGACGGGAGGGGTCGAGGTCTGCGTCCAACCGCCCGAGCGAAGCGACCTGGTCGAGCGGGCGGTCGAGGCCGCTCGGGACGCCGATGCGGTGGTCGTGGTGGTGGGGACCACCCCCGAGCACGAGACCGAGATGGCCGACCGGAGGTCGCTGGTGCTGCCGGGTGACCAGGATGCGTTGGTGAGCGCCGTCGCCGCGGTCAACCCGAGGACGGTCGTGGTCGTGAACTCTGGTGGCCTGGTCGAGCTCCCGTGGATCGACGACGTCGCCGCTGGCTTGATGTGCTGGTTCGGTGGCCAGGCCATGCCGACGGCGTTGGTCGACGTGCTGGTCGGCGCCGCCGAGCCGGGGGGCCGGTTGCCTGCCACCCTCCCGGTCAGGCTCGAGCACAGCCCGTCGTTCGACAACTTCCCGGGCGAGAACGGCCAGGTGCGCTACGGCGAGGGTCTGTTCATGGGGTACCGCGGCCACGACCGCCGGTCGATCGCGCCCCGGTTCGCCTTCGGGCACGGCCTCAGCTACACGCAGTTCGCCTGGGGCACTCCTGAGCTCTCCGCGCAGTGCGTCCGCCCCGGCGACACCGTGGTGGTGTCGGTACCGGTCACGAACACCGGCACCCGAGCCGGATCCGACGTCGTCCAGTGCTACGTGGCACCGCAGTGCCCGAGGCTCGTGCGACCAGCGAAGGAGCTGCGAGCCTTCGCCAAGGTGCGGCTCGCGCCGGGGGAGACCACGGTCGTCGACCTCGAGCTCGACGAGCGAGCCTTCGCCTACTGGGACCCGGGCCAGCCCGACTGGGATCAGGTGTGGGCCCGCGTGGAACCAGTGGCCTTCGTCGACCCGACGCCACGCCGCGACCGCCGCGCCCCGGGCTGGCAGGTCGATCCCGGGGTGTACGACCTCCTCGTGGCCCGTTCGGCCGACGACGTCGCGCACACCCTCCGAGTGGAGCTGGTGGAACCCAGCTGACACATCGGGTTCGAACGTTCGTGCCCACCTTCGGCGTCGCACGGGCCCACCCGCGAGGCGCGATCTCGTGCCGAACTAGATTCCCGATGAGCGGTCGTTCCACCCGTCCGTGGAGGCCCCACGAGGACCGCAGAGGCCACAGACATGAACCGCGAGCCAGGCCGATCGAGCGTCTCGACGCGAGATCGGATCATCCGTGAGGCGACGCTCCTCTTCGCCCGAAAGGGCATCGACGGCACCCGGATCGCCGACATCGAAGCCGCGGTCGGTCTCGCGGTGGGGACCGGGAGCTTCCACCGCCACTTCCGCAACAAGGACGAGCTCCTGACAGCGGTGGTGCACGACGCGACCACTGGTCTCGGCTTGCCGACGCTCGATGTGAACGCCTCCGAGGCGGGCCTGGCGACGAGGATCGAGGACGCGATCGCGGTGCTCCAGGAGCAGTCGACGTTGTTGGCACTGGTGTCCCGGTTGCAGATCGAGCGGCCCGAGCTGGCCAAGGCGCTCCACGCTGGGTTCCGGGGATGGGTGACCCCCTCCGGCGATGCGAGGGACGACCGGGCGGCCGTCATCACGACCGCGGTGGTGGGCTACGTGGTGACGTGGCAGACCTTCGGCCACCATCCGGGCGGACTCGACCCGGCGACGTTCAGCGCCGAGTTGGCGGCGATGGCGGAACCACCGGCCGACGGATGAGCGGCTAGTCCAACTCGAAGCTGATCGTGGAGGTGTCCGGTCGGAGGCGCAGCTCGCGGCTGAGACCGTTGAGCTCCTGGCGCTCGCGCCGAGCCTCGGTAGGGTCCCGCTCGACCACGTGGTCACCCGCCAACGGGGTCAGGGCGAAGCCGGAGTAGACGACCCTGCGCTCCTCCGAGACGGGCGGGCGACTCATGTGGAGGGTGCACGAACAGTGGACGGTGACGTCGCCGGTCCGCGTGGGGACGGCGATCCGGGGCAGGTCGACGCCATCGACGCCCAGAGGCGCCACGTTGGACCGGTGGGAACCGGCGACGACTCCGAGCTCGCCGTTGGTGGGTCCTGCTCCGGTGACGCTGAGCCCCACGGTGAGCCCCGAGCACCGGCGGCTGTGGCCGCCCATGGCGCAGTCCTTGTGCCACACCACGTCCGAGATCCCCTCGATGACCCCCACCTTCTTCAGGAGGGCCTCGGCTGCGTCGGTCTCGAAGGGATCCCGCTGCACCATCGGGTCGTCGGTCAAGGTGCCCAGCATGGTGAAGCGGTCGTCCTCGAGGAGCTCTCGCAGCGCCGGCGATCGGTGGTTGAACCCGAGGATCCGCGCTGGGTACCAACCCTGGTCTTTGGTGCGAGCCCACCAGGACGATCCGTCGTCGCGGCTCGCGGCGGCGATGGCGGCGTCCATGTCCGCCGACACCTCCGCCATCTCGGCGTCGGTGAACACCCCCGCCACGTGCAGGTAGCCGACCTGCGCGAGGAACGCTCCCATCTCGTCACGGTCATCGTCGCGGTGGAACGTGCGTTCGAGCTGGATCTCGCGGCCGTCGTCCCCCACCAGGTCGATCGAGCCGGGCCGGTGGACGGGACGACCGTCGAGGGCGCTGCGCAGGAGAGGCTCCCACGCCAGGAAGTCCTCGGCACGGCCGGCACGCACCAGGGCGCGGCCCTGCATCTGGAGTCCGAAGGTGGACGCGGTGTCCTGCAGCAGGTCCGAGAAGCCGGCACGATCGAGCTCCACCACGAGAGCGTCCTTCGCATGCCCGTCCACTCGGAGCAGGCCGTGCTCGGTGTGGAAGCTCACCGGTTGGCCTGCGACCTCGAGGGTCAAGGGCGGGAGCGACCTGCGTTCCAGCGCCTCAGCGGCATCCGCACCGTGGTGCTCGACCACCTCTGCGACCTCGTTCAGGAAGGTGGTGGGATCGATGAGCGGGTCGACCCCAGCGCGGCGGGTACGGCAATCGATGCTCGGCACGGCGATCTCCAGGTTCCGGACGACGACCACGGCTCGGGGCGGCGTCGGCGCGCTCGACGCCACCCGACGCTGATGCAAGGATACCATTGCGCCTCGGATCCCGGGCGCAGACGGCCGAGGGCTCGGTCCGGTCCGGTGCTGCTCCGGGCGGGCTCGCTGCGGCGGACGTCGTACGAGGCGACGCGCCGGCCCATGAGCCCACCCCGAAGCCGAACGAGTTGATGGAGAGGCGTAAGGATGTCGTCAGAGCGTGATCTGGGAGAGGACGACCGCAGTCGGATCGAGTCCCTCGTCGACCGGCTGAGCCTCGAGGAGAAGTGCGCGCTGCTCGTCGGGGACAGCGCGTTCACCGTCGCAGGGTGCGAACGCCTCGACATCCCCGGTTGGCGGCTCAGCGACGGACCCGTGGGTGTGCGTGGGATGAGCGCGGGCAACAGCCTCCTCTTCCCCTGCGAGACGGCCCTGGGTGCGACCTGGGACACCGGACTGATGGGCGAGGTGGGTGTCGCGTTAGGGCTCGAGGCGATCGACCGCCACGTGGACGTGCTCCTCGGACCCACCATCAACCTGCACCGCTCGCCGCTCGGGGGGCGTCACTTCGAGTGCTTCAGCGAGGACCCGACGCTGACCGCCGAGCTCGCGGTGGCCTACGTCGAGGGCGTGCAGTCGGTCGGCGTGGCGGCCTGTGCGAAGCACCTGGTGTGCAACGACCAGGAGCACGAGCGCAGGACGATCGACGTCCAGATCGACGAGCAGACGCTGCGAGAGGTCTACCTCCGGCCCTTCGAGGCGGCTGTTCGCACTGGAAAAGTGCGCACCGTGATGGCGGCGTACAACTACGTCAACGGTGACCACTGCACCGCTCACCCGTTCCTGCTCGAGGAGGTCCTGAAGGGCGAGTGGGGGTTCGATGGGGTCGTCGTGTCCGACTGGGGCGCGGTGAAGGCGACGGTGCCGCCGGCCAGGCACGGGCTGGACCTCGAGATGCCCGGCCCGGGGGTGTGGTGGGGCGACGGCCAGCTGTTCGACGCGGTGAGGGACGGCGAGGTCCCCGAAGGGGCCATCGATGACAAGGTGCGCCGGGTCCTCGGCCTCTTGGAGTGGCGTGGGCGCCTGCCCGGCACGACCGTGGAGGACGAGGAGGCAGCCGAGGAGCGCCCCGCTCACCGGCGCCTTGCCCGGCGGGCGGCCACTGACTCGATGGTCCTGGTCAAGAACGACGGCCTGCTCCCGTTGCCACCTGCCTCGTCGGTCGCGCTCATCGGCAGCGGCGTCGCGAGGACTGCGCTGCTCGGGGGTGGGTCGGCCAGCCTGGAGCCGTACCGCAGGGTCGACCTGCTGGAGGCGTTCACAGCGAGGTGGGACGGCGAGGTGACCCACGCTGTGGGCGTGGACCTCCACCGATCGTGCCCCACGATCCCGTTCCATTGGCTCGAGGGGCCCGTCAGAATCGAGTGGATCGATGGGCTCGACCTCGATGGCGAGCCGGTTCTCGTCGAGGAGAGGCTCGCCGTGTCGAACGCGTGGTTCGCCGAGTCGATCCCATTCAAGGGTCGCGGCTCGCTGCGGCTGTCGTTCACCTTCAGGCCCGACCGGGGCGGACCGGCGCGGGTCATGGGTGCTGGTTTCGGCCCCGCCCGCCTCCTCGTCGACGATGAGCTGGTGACCGACAACGAGGTCGACGGCTTCGTCGCAGGGCTCGGCCTGCGGGGTGGCGTGGCGTCGGTGGAGCTCGAGGCCGGACGGCTCTACAGCGCCACGCTCGCGGCCTGGTCTCACCCGTCGGACTCGACGCCGTTCTTCTACGTGGACGTCGGCGTTGCCTTCGAGGGAACCCAGGACGCGCAGCAGCTGGCCGACGAGGCGGTCACGACGGCCGCGGCCGCCGACATCGCCGTCGTGGTGGTCGGCACCAACTCGGAGTGGGAGGCCGAGGACCGGGATCGCGAGTCTCTCGCCCTCCCGATGGACCAGGACGAGTTGGTCCGACGCGTCGCACGAGCGAACCCACGCACGGTCGTGGTGCTCAACGTCGGCTCACCGGCCAGCCTGCCGTGGCTCGACGAGGTCTCGGCGGTCCTCGTCGCGTGGTACCCCGGACAAGAAGGCGGCGCCGCGATCACCGACGTGCTCGTCGGGGACGCCGAGCCGTCGGGCCGAATGCCGACCACCTGGCCCCACGAGCTCGGCGACACGCCCTCCTACCAGTGGTACCCGGGCGCCGGGGGAGTCGAGCCGTACGGCGAAGGCACGCTCGTCGGGCATCGCTGGTACGAGACCCACGGGATCGAGCCGCTCCTCGCCTTCGGTCACGGCGGGTCCTACACCACCTTCGAATGGGGCCCGCCCCTGTTGAGTGGCGACCGGGCCGACGTGAAGGTGCAGGTCCCGGTCCGCAACACCGGGGACCGATCCGGCGCCGAGGTGGTCCAGGTGTACCTCGGCCGCCGGGACAGCACGAGCGCTCGGGCCACGCGCCTCGCTGGCTTCGCGAAGGTGCGCCTCGCCCCGGGCGAGAGCGCCGTTGCCTCCGTCGTCCTCGACGAGCGGTCGTTCTCCACCTACGACGTCGCCGCCCGACGTTGGCACGTGCCGTCGGGGCCCTTCGACATCGTGGTCGCCGCATCGGCCGTCGACCACCGCGCAACCCTGTCGCACGTCGTGCGCGAGTGACCCCCGATTCGACTCGAGGCATCCTCCGTCGGACCCTTGTCGCGCTGGAGGTGAGGGAGTACCGGCGCTTCGCGCTGCCAGTTGACGTCCATCGTCGGTCAGATGGTCCAGGGTGTCTGCTCGGTTTGGCTCGTCCTGGAGCTCGCCGTGGCGGTGGCGGCGTGGCGGCGTGGCGGCGTGGCGGCGTGGCGGTGGGGCTTCTGGCGGTGCTGGTGCCGGGGCGGGACTTCGAGGCCGCCTTCTCCGGCGTGGAGCGACGAAGCGGCCACGTCGTCGCCTGAGGCGTCGATGACCGACGATCCGATGGTGGCGCGGGACCTCCGAGTCACGACTCGTCGAACCGGGATCAGATCCGGTGGGATCAGTGGACCGACCATCGTGCGTCGACTATCTTGATAGCACTCGAAAAGTCCGGGAGCAGCGGTCCGGGCAGGGCGAGCGCTGTCAGGGTGCCATTGCTCCAGACGGCTCGACCGGGGACCTCAGGGGGACGATGACGTGAAGCGGATTCTGGCGATGCTCCTCGCAGTGGGGCTCGTCCTCGGTGCGTGCAAGTCGAGCTCAGGGGAGGGAGGCTCGGCGCCGGTGGCCGCGGGGGACGGCCGGGGCGTCACCTCCGACACCATCAAGGTGGGAGTCGTCTACCTCGACTTCTCGAAGCTGAAGGACATCATCCCGTCGCTCGACCAGGGCGACTACGAGACGGCCTACCAGAGCTACGCGAAGGTGATCAACGACGCTGGGGGCATCAACGGCCGTCAGGTCGAGCTGGTCTTTGCCACGTTCGACCCGATCGAGCAGGCCACGGCGTCGACCGCCTGCCTGCAGCTGACGGAGGACGAGCAGGTGTTCGCGGTCCTGGCCGCCCACACGACGCCTGCGGGTTCGCAGTGCATCCTCGTCGACCACGCCACCCCGATGGTCGGAGGGACCCAGACGAACGAGGCGCTGGAGGAAGCTCGGGCCCCCTGGTTCGCGTGGGATCCGTCGTCGGCGTCGGCCGCTCGTCAGACCGTCGAAGGGGTCCTCGGCGAGGGCGGGTTCGAGGGCAAGAAGGTGGCGATCGTCGCCGCCGCGGCCGACGAGCCGGTGGCCGGGCAGACGGAGACCCAGCTGAAGGACGCCGGCGTCGACGTGGTGAACGTCGCCATCGGCAGCCCGCCGAGCGGCGACGCCGCGGCGACCAAAGCAGAGCTGCAGACCTTCGCCGAGCGGTTCCGCAGCGACGGCGCGGACCAGGTCGTCGTGATCGGCGACGTGTTCGTCCTCTTCGCCCAGGCCCTGCAGCAGACCGACTACCGCCCGCAGCTCATCGCCACGTCCACGGGCGTCGTGCGTGGGTTCCTGGTGGCGACGAGCGACTACGCGGTGATGCAGGGCCTCATCGCCGGGGGACCTCCATCGCCCCAGGAGGTCGCCGCGGAGCCTGCGGTCCAGGAGTGCCACGACGCAGTGCAGGAGATCGAGCCCGACCGGGTGATCGAGACCCCTTACGACCCCACCGGGAAGTCTCCCGAGCCACAGATCTCGGTGGAATCGGCGTGTACCGCCCTCCAGCTGTTCGCTGCCATCGCGGAGAAGGCCGGATCGACGCTCAACAACGACACCTTCGGGCAGGCCGGCGAGAACCTCGGGGTGATCACGCTGCCCGGCAGGGGCGGGCCCAGTGACTACACGCCGGATCACCCGGATGGTGATCCGCCGCTGTTCCTGGCCCGGTGGGACTCCGCCACGGACGCACTGGTGGTGGACCCGACCCCGGTCTCGTGACAGTCGAGCCGACCGAGCCAACACCTGGAGGGCGGAGCCCCGCCAACCTGGCGGGACAGATCCTGGACCTCGAGGCCGAACGCCAGGCCGAGGCCGACGAGCGCGTCGTGCTGCCCGACGACGTGCTCCCCGGGGTCGGCGAGGACGAGCTGACCCTCCGGCAGGGCCTCGTTCTCGGCGGGAGCTTCACCTTCGTCGTCGTCGCTCTGCTGGTCGCCCTCGACGAACTGGAGTCTGCCGCCCTCGCGACCCTCGCTCCCGACATCGCCTCGACGCTCGGCATCAGCGACGGGGTCATCGTCTTCATCAGCGCGGCCGCCGGCGGGTTCCTGGTCCTCGGTGCCCTCCCGATGGGCTGGCTGGCCGATCGGTACCGCCGTGGCCGGGTGATCGGGTGGGCCAGCCTCGCCTTCTCGGGCATGGTCGTGCTGTCCGGCCTGGCGGTGAACGGACTGCACCTCTTCTTTGCCCGCATGGGCGTGGGGATCGCCAAGTCCAACCAGCTGCCGGTGCAGGGCTCTCTGTTGGCCGACGCGTACCCGATCGGCACGCGCGGCCGCATCTTCGCCGGAGTGGCCATCGCCGGCCGCATCACCGGAACCCTCAGCCCGCTGCTGGTCGGTGGCATCGCTGCCATCGCCGGCGGTGGTGCCGGATGGCGTTGGGCGTTCATCGTGCTCGCCATCCCGTCGACGGTCGCCGCCTTCTTCGCGTTCCGGATCCCCGAGCCGCCGCGCGGGCAGTTCGAGAAGAAGGAGGTGATCGGCGAGGTCATCGAGGACGAGCGGCCGGCTCCCGTCTCGGTGGAGGCGGCCTTCTCCCGGCTCATGCAGATCAACACCATCCGCACGACCGTCATCGCGTTCGCGGCCATGGGCTTCGGGCTCTTCACCGTGCCGGTGCTCGCCAACCTCTTCCTCGAGGAGGAGTACGACCTCGGCTCGTTCGGTCGTGGTGTCGTCGCCACGATCAGCGGTCTCTTCGTGCTGGTCACGATCCCGTTCGTCGGCAAGTACTACGACGGCCTCTACCGCAGGGACCCGGCTCGAGCCCTGCGCCTGCTTGGGATCATCGTCCTGCCGTCGGCGCTGCTCACCCCGTTTCAGTACTTCATGCCGAACCCATTCGGCTTCGCCCTACTCGCCATCCCCTCGGCGGTGCTGCTGTCGGCGTCGTTCGCCATGGTCGGCCCGATCCTCACGTCCGTCGTCCCCTACCGGCTGAGAGGTCTGGGCTCGGCGCTCGGCGCCCTCTACATCTTCTTCGTGGGGGCCACCGGGGGCGCCGTCCTCGCCGGGCTCCTGGTGAACGCATACGGACCGAGGGTCGCGGTCATCGTGCTCGGGGTGCCGTCGACGATCATCGGCGGGCTGCTCATCGTCAGGGGCTCGACGTTCATCAAGGACGACCTGACCATGATCGTCGCCGAGATCCGCGAGGAGCTCGACGAGCACGAGCGCCACCAGGCCGACCCCGACACCATCCCTGCCATCCAGGTCCACCACATCGACTTCTCCTACGGCCAGGTGCAGATCCTCTTCGACGTGAGCTTCGAGGTCCGCAAGGGAGAGGTGCTCGCCCTGTTGGGGACCAACGGCGCAGGCAAGTCGACGATCCTCCGGGTCATCGCCGGACTCGGCACACCGTCGCGTGGCGTCGTGCGCCAGAACGGCCGCAACATCACCTACGTGTCGCCGGAGCAGCGCACCCACCTCGGCATCCAGCTCCTGCCGGGCGGAAAGGGCGTCTTCGGCGACATGACCATCCGGGAGAACCTCGAGATGGCGACCTGGAACTTCCGAGACGACCGTTCGGACATGGAGCGGCGCATCGCGGCCGCGCTGGAGATGTTCCCGGAGCTGGCCGACCGCACCGAGGAGCTCGCCTCCTCGCTCTCGGGCGGTCAGCAGCAGCTGCTCGCCCTGGCCCGCACCCTCGCCTGCGAACCGGAGATCCTCATCATCGACGAGCTCTCCCTCGGGCTCGCGCCGATCATGGTCGAGCGCCTGGTCGAGGCCATCGAGCAGCTCCGGCGGTCCGGTATCACGATCATCGTCGTCGAGCAGTCCCTCAACGTTGCCATGGCCGTCTCCGATCGCGCCGTGTTCCTGGAGAAGGGTCACGTCCGGTTCGAGGGCCCGACCGCCGAGCTCGCCGGCCGTGGCGACCTGGCCCGGGCCGTCTTCCTCGGCCGGGAGGGGGGATGACGCTCGCGGCGTGGATCTCCCAGCAGATCGTCCTTGACGGGGTCATCCAGGGGTTCGTGTACGGCCTCCTGGCCATGTCGATCGTGCTCGTCTACCGGTCGACCAAGGTCATCAACTTCGCAGTCGGCAACATGGGCCTCGTCGGCGCCGGCCTCCTCGTCATCTGCGACGTCAACTACGGGTTCCCGTTCTGGCTCTCGCTGCTGATCGCGCTCGTCGTCGGCACCGTCTACGGCGCGGTGATCGAGCTCGTGGTGATCCGTCGGCTGTTCAGGGCCCCGCGCGTCATCGTCCTGGTGGCCACCATCGGCGTGGCGCAGCTGTCGCTGGCGATCCTGAACGCCTTCCCCGATCTGATCGGCGAGGGCAAGCCGTTCCCCCAGGCGGTCGGGTCGGCGTGGAAGGTGGCCGACGTGCAGCTGAAAGGATCGCAGCTCCTCATCCTCGTGGCCGCTCCCGCCATCGCGATGGTGCTCGGATGGTTCCTCAACCGCACGTTGCTCGGGCGCACGGTCAAGGCGGCGGCCGGGAACCCTGACCTCGCCCGTCTCTCGGGTATCAGCCCCAAGAACGTCTCGACCTTCGTCTGGGCGATCACCGGATTGGTGGCCACCTTGTCGATGGTGCTGGTCGGAGGCCTCGAGGGTTCGGCCACCAGCCTCCAGTCGCTGGGTCCCAACACGCTCCTGAGGGCGCTCGTCGCCGCGGTCATCGCGCGTCTGACGTCCTTCCGCACGGCGCTCGTCGCGGCGTTGGCCATCGGGTTGGGGCAGTCGCTGCTCCGCTTCAACTTCCTCGACCAACCCGGGCTCGTGGACGTGCTGCTCCTGGTCGTCGTTCTGGCCGCGGTGTGGCTCCAGTCCCGACACGCCGGGACCGAGGAGGAGTCCCCGTTCTCGTTCACGCCTCGCGTCGAGAAGGTCCCCCAGCGGCTGCGGACGTCGTTCTGGGTTCGACACATCGACCGGGTCGTGCTCCTCGCCGTCCTGGCCGGTGCGGTCGCTCTCCCGATCGTCGTCACCCAGCCCTCTCGCCAGGCGCTCTACGCCACCATCGTCTGCTACTCGCTGTGCGCACTCTCGCTGACGGTGCTCACCGGATGGGCCGGACAGCTCTCACTGGGTCAGATGGCGTTCGCCGGGGTCGGTGCCTTCAGCGCCGCGGCGTTCACCCGTGGGCTCGTCGTCGACTGGGCGATCGGTGGTCACCAGCTGATCGACGTCGAGCTCTACGGCGTGCCCTTCGCCGTGTCGATCCTGCTCGGTGCTGCCGTGACCACCGTGCTCTCCGTGGTGATCGGTGCCGGGGCACTGCGCGCCCGCGGTCTGCTGCTCGCGGTCACCACGTTCGCCTTCGCCATCGCAGCGGCGACGTGGATCTACCGGCTCGACCTCTTCAGCGGGGGGAGCACGACCGGTGTGTCGTTCCCGAGGGGGGAGCTCCTGGGGCTGAGCCTTCGAGACCAACGCACCTACTACTACGTGGTGCTCGCCGTCCTCGTCGTGGTCATGGGGCTGCTGGGTCGTCTGCGGCGCTCCGGTGTCGGCCGGAGCACCATCGCCGTGCGGGACAACCCGGCTAGCGCCGCCAGCTACACCGTGCGTCCGGCTGCGGTGAAGTTGAGGGCGTTCGCTCTCTCGGGGTTCATCGCTGGCCTCGGCGGCGCCTTGCTGGCGGGCACCAACCAGCAGATCCCGTTGAGCCAGTCACCGTTCGCGATCGAGGGGTCGCTGCTGCTCGTGGCCATCATCGTCATCGGCGGGATGGGGTCGAGCGCCGGTGCTGTCATCGGAGCGATCTGGATCGTGGGTCTCCCGGCGCTTTTCCCGGACAACGAACTGGTGCCGCTCCTCTCCTCGAGCCTCGGCCTGCTTGTGCTGCTCCTCTACTTCCCCGGCGGACTGATGCAGGTGGTGTACAACGCACGCGCCGGTCTCTACCGTTGGCTGGAAGCCAAGCTGCCACCCGTCGAGAAGACCGCCGCCACGCCGCCGGCGGCCATCGGGAACGACGTTCGGCCCCCGGTGGAGGTCGACCTCGTCCTGGTCACCTCCGACGTGAGCGTCGCCTTCGGAGGCGTGCGGGCGAACGACGAGGTCTCCATGGAGGTGCGCAACGGCGAGATCGTCGGATTGATCGGCACCAACGGGGCCGGCAAGTCGACGCTCATGAACGCCATCGGCGGCTTCATCCCGGCCACGGGGACCGTCGAGCTGCTCGGTTCGGACGTGAGCCATGCCTCGGTGGCGGCACGGGCCCGCAAGGGCCTCGGCCGCACGTTCCAGACCGCCACGTTGTTCCCGGAGCTGACCGTCCGCGAGACCGTGCAGGTCGCGCTGGAAGCCCGCGGGCGCTCCGGGCTGCTCAGCGTGGCCCTCTTCTCGCCTCGCGCCCACTCCCGGGAGCGCGCCAAGCGGACCGACGCCGCCGAGCTGATCGACTTCCTCGGCCTCGGCCGTTACGCCGACAAGTCGGTCTCCGAGCTGTCCACTGGGACCCGCCGCATCGTGGAGCTCGCCGCCCTGCTGGCCCTCGACGCCCGGGTGCTCTGCCTCGACGAACCCACGGCGGGCGTCGCTCAACGCGAGGCCGAGGCGATGGGACCCCTGCTGGTGGAGATCCGCCAGCACCTGGTGGCCTCCATGATCGTGATCGAGCACGACATGCCTCTCGTGATGGGCATGAGCGACCGGGTGTACTGCCTCGAGCGGGGCAAGGTCATCGCAGAGGGCGACCCCGACTCGGTACGGAGGGATCCGGCGGTGATCTCGAGCTACCTGGGCACCAACGAGCAGACCATCGCCCGGAGCGGATCGGCGGCGGCCTCGACGTGAGCCGCTCGGCGGGCCGGTCCGGCGCGATCGACGCCCTCAGAGTCGGATGTGGTGGCTCGAGTCGTCCAGCAGGGCCCGGAGGCCGAGCAGCTCGACGTGCAGGTTCCACTCCCACAGCAGGTCGGAGACGCCCTCGACGTCCTCGGGCACGCTGCTGAGCGCCTCGAGCACGCTGGTGAGGGTGGAGATCTCGGTGGCCGGGACGCCCTCGGCCCTGGCTCGAAGGACGTGCAACGGACTCTGCCCGATGCTCACCTCCTCGTCACGGGCGTGCTCTGCATAGACCAGGTCGACGACCTTGCGCACGAACTCACCGAACACCACCACAGCGGTCAGCTCGTCGAACCCGCCGCGCACGAGGGTCCGCAAGCCCCGCTCGATCGTCTGGGCGGGGAAGGGTTGGTGCACCGACAGGGACGGGATCCTCGTCAAGAGCGGCTCTCGCTTGAGCGTGGATCGGAACTCCTCGGCGAAGGCCAGGAGCCATCGATCCCAGCGCAGGCGGCTGTCCGGTAGGGGGATGTCGGCGAGCAGCGCAGAGGCCACCACACCGAGCAGCTCGTTGACGTTGCGGATGTAGTGGTACAGCGCCGGCATGCCGACGCCGAGTCGGCGGGCGACGCTGGACATGCTCACCGCCGACGCTCCCTCCTCCGACGCGATGGACAGCGCCGCCGCGACGATCATGTCCCGATCGATGGTCGCCGGTCGCCCTCGCTTGGATCGTCCCTCGAGAGCGGGTGTCGACGGCATGATCGGAGCCTAGAAGGACGCCGAGACGGTGGGGCTGACCAATGGTGCGCCGGCAGAGCCGGTGGAGCCCACAGTCGCAGGCGCGCCGAGCGCGGAGAGCCCCTCGAGCGACGTCCGACCTTCGACGGGGGATCCTTGCGCTGCAGACACTTCTTGAATACTGTCACAAATTGAGGTCGGGCGTGGATGGCTCCAGCTGGCCTCGTCGGTCTCGGGAGCCATCGGGGGCCACCAGTGCACGGACGACGGTCGAGGACGAGATCCTTCGGAAGCGAGGGAGGTCTCTCCGGTGGGCGAGGAGCGGGCCGACGCGCCGTCGTCGCGGTCGCGGCCGTGTCCCTGCTCCTGCTGGCTTCCTGCTCGAGCGGTTCGGACGGCGCGAGCACCACGACGTCCGAAGCGGCGTTGCCGGACAGTGCGTCGAGCGGCTGCTCGAGCTCCGCAGGCGTGGCGCCAGCCCTCGACGGACCACAGACGCTTGAGTACGGCGGGGCCAGTCGGAAGTACCTGATCTCCGTACCAGCGGACGCCGAAGAGCTCGGGGCCATGCCCCTGGTCCTCGATCTCCCCGGCTTCGGATCCACCTCGGAGAGCCAGGACGAGTCCACCCAGATGGCGAGCAAGGGCACCGAGCGGGGTTACATCGTGGTGACGCCCGAGGCGTCGCTCGCCACCGTCGGCACCAGGACGGGCCCGATGTGGAACGTCGTCGGCGCCTTCAGCGACGCTCCGGTGGACCCCGACGCCGACGTCGACCTCTCCCAGAGCAACGACATCGGGTTCCTCGATGCTCTCGTCGACCACCTCGAGGAGACGATGTGCGTCGACACTGACCGTGAGTACATCACCGGGATGTCGGTGGGGGCGGGGATGGCGACTTGGATGATCTGCCAGGACGGAACCCGCTTCGCCGCCGCTGCTCCGGTGGCCGGTCTGACGCAGGGGCTGTTCTGCCCCGCAGACACGGTGCCGCCCTTCATCACCTTCCACGGCGACGCTGACAGCCAGGTCGACTACACCGGCGGGACCCTGTCGGGCTTCGATCTCGGGATTCCCGCGGTGGAGGAGAGGGCCGCCGACTTCGCCGAGCGCCAGGGCTGCACCGCCGACACGACCGAGACGCCGATCGGCGATGACGTCGTCCACATCGTCTGGGACTGCCCCGACGGTGCGACGGCCGAGGTCTACAAGATCCTGGGTGGCGAGCACGTCTGGCCGGGATCGGAGCGCGGTGGTGCCACCCAGACGGTCGACGCGAGCTCGCTCATCCTCGACTTCTTCGACGGCGTCTCCCGAGGGAGTTGAGCCCGGTGGCTCCGGGCGGTCGACACGCCCGGGAGGAGGCGAGGCAGGTGATCTCGGACGCACGCCTGCGACGACTCCTGTCATGCGGTTCGACGGCGATCGCCCCTCCTCTCGCCGGCCCTCGCTGATCGCCTGGGGCGCGCCCCCTGCTCCAGGCGATCAGCACACCCCGAGGGTTGCACCGGACGACGCTCGTGTCCGACGGCACGGAGACAGGGAGCGAGGGGCATGACGGGAGGTGCCTGCACGCTTGTCGCGTGCTGGTCACGACCTCGGGCGGATCGCTTCGGCTTGTCGCGACGCTCTCACCGGGAGCATTGTCGGTCGGCCGCTCGGATCCGGTCGAAGCTCGACCTGGTCCGCCGTGTACAGCAGCCTCAGGGCGCACACGACGAGCTGTTCGTCATCGGGATGGTCGAGATCGCCGCTCCCTACCATCAGGTGGCGGAGGAGCTCTCCGTCGGCCGCACGCAGGGTCTCGCGCCCCTGGGGCGCGGATCGACGCCGTCGACTCTCTCGCCATGCCTTCTCCCCGTGCCTTGGCGACGCGCTCGTGACGGGGTGCGGCTTGGCCACCCGGGAAGTCCGATCGACATCCGCCGAGCCGCTGACCATCTGAGGTCGGATCAGGAGGTCGCTCTCACAACAGGGCTCCAGTGCACGGCTGAGCGTCGCTCG
>Ga0316578_10000049_pt1 | contig 24337 bp, 23 predicted proteins | sample J0NA_2_FD_203076 | JGI IMG/M metagenome (GOLD analysis project Ga0316578, IMG submission 203076) | Rhizosphere microbial communities from salt marsh grasses in Alabama, United States - J0-2_160517rDrC | ecosystem: Host-associated > Plants > Roots > Rhizosphere | place: USA: Alabama | collected... | reverse complement strand
TGCCAATTCCTATCGCTACCGACAACCAACAGAGATTCTGCAAAACCTGATCCGTTTTGACACCACCAATCCTCCTGGAAAAGAGGCGGAATGTATTGAATACATCAATCGTATGATCCAATCTGCCGGTATCGATACCAGAATCTTGTACAAGGATCCAACGCGACCCAATTTAATTTGCCGTATAGAAGGGAGAGGAAACGCGCCGCCCTTATTATTATACGGACATGTGGATGTGGTGACCACAGCCGGTCAGGTCTGGCAATATCCCCCATTTGAAGGGAAAATCATCGACGGAATTTTATGGGGACGAGGTGCATAGGATATGAAAGGTGCTGTTGCGATGATGCTTGGTGCCTTTCTTCGTGCAAAATATGAGAATATGCATCTTGCGGGTGATGTGGTTTTATGTATTTTGAGCGATGAGGAAGCCGGAGGAAACTTCGGCGCTAAATTTTTAGTGGAAAACCACTCGGATTATTTTAAAGGAATTCGATATGCAATCAGTGAATTTGGTGGTTTTTCATTTTACCTCAAAGGGAAAAAATTCTTCCCCATAGAAGTTATCCAGAAACAAGTTTGTAGTATTAAGGCCACCATCCGAAGCCCTTCCGGTCACAGCGCCTTGATCATGAAAAACGGGGCAATGACAAAGCTGGCCAGGATGTTGAATCAGCTCGACAAACAATATCTACCCATACGCATTACACCGGTTGTCCAAACATTTTTTGAAAAAATGGCCGCTGCTTTACCGTTTCCAGTAAAGATGGTGATGCGGCAGTCGCTGAACCCTTTGTTCACAGGCAGCATACTAAAGCTGCTTGGGGAAAAGGGGAGAAATTTTATCCCCATGTTTCGCAATACAGCCAATGCCACCATTATTCGGGGAGGAGATAAAGTCAATGTGTTGCCCAGTGAAATTGAGGTTTTGCTTGATGGTCGTCTGCTTCCCGGTTGTGTACCTGAAGATATAATAGGAGAATTAAAAGACATCATCGATGACGATATCGAATTTGAGGTTATCCGCTACGACCCAGGCCCCCTTGAACCGGATATGGGATTGTTTGATACGTTGGCGACTGTCTTGCGCACGCTGGACTCTGAAGGCATTCCTATTCCGTATATGCTCAGCGCATCAACCGATGCACGTTTTTTTTCACAAATCGGCATTCAGACATATGGCTTTATACCCATGCAATTGCCGGAAAGTTTAGAATTTGCTAAACTAATACACGCCGCAGATGAGCGTATTCCGATTGAGGCCCTAACTTTTGGCAGTGAGGCAATATATCAATTACTTCGATGTTTTCATGGATGAGAACAAAAATAGTTTAAAACCATCTTCCGATTTTCATGAGATATTATCCCATGAGAATTGCATTGAGTGGATCAAATCGATATATCCGGATAGAATAAAAGGCGTAGCTCTGGTCATCCACGGTCTTAATTTGAGACCAGACAAAATGAAACCCATTATTGCCCTGCTCACCCACTCTTGCATTGATGTGTTGAATTTGTCATTGCGCGGGCATGGAAAAAATTATGCTCAAACGGCGAGCGCAGATGCCAGTAAAGCTCGCTTGAAAACCTTTAAAAATGTATCGTATAAATTGTGGATTAAAGAAACATATCGCGCCTATGGTCTTGCAGGGAAAAGGAGTCGTGAGAAACAAGTCCCTTTGTTCCTGATCGGTTTCTCTTTGGGTGGGCTCATGGGAGCTACGCTGTTAGCTTCATATCCTGATGTTTATTTTAACCGGATGGTTCTTTTGGCACCGGCAATATGTATTCATAAAATTTATTTTTTAGCAAAATTACTCTTGCCGTTTCCGAGACTGGTGATTCCGAGTCTTCTCATGGGGTCGTATTGCTCTAACAGAGGGACACCCATGGCAGCGTATAATGCGCTGTTTGAAGGCATCGAACACTTTAATAAAAACATGGCCCAAAAGTTGAACGTGCCAACCGTCATTTTTATAGACAAACAAGATGAACTGGTTTCATATCGAAGATTAAAGCGCACCATAAGAAACAGGAGACTCCATCAGTGGAAACTTTACCCTGTAAAAAGATACACTAAAGGTACAAAAGAAAAAATGAAACATCTGATCATTGATGAATCTTCCATTGGAAAAGAGGCATGGAATGAGATGAGATGGCACATCATTCACCATCTATTGGTTTAGTGCTCTAATTTATAAATACTTGACAATAACTGCGAATACTAGCATTTAACTTGTTATGTTATTAAAATCGATTTGGACTCAAATTATATTTGGCGTGATTCTGGCAGTAGTATTAACCGGCTGCGAATCGATGGTGTATTATAAGCAGCTGATATCCGGACAAATCGCTATTCTCAACAAAAAACAGCCGATCCATGAGCTTCTGGACAACCCCGATACACCCGAAAAACTAAAAGAAAAGCTCAGGCTGGTGATGGATATCCGGAGTTTTGCAAAAGACAAGCTTTTTCTGCCGGTGAAAAATCAGTATCTTGATTTCGTAGAACTGGAACGACCCTTTGCCGGCTGGAATATGTGGGCCACACCAGAGTTCTCTTTCTCACCTAAAACTTGGTGCTATCCGATTATCGGTTGTGCCATATACCGCGGCTATTTTTCAAAAGAAGATGCTTTCAATTATGGTCATCAACTGGAGGCACAGGGGTATGATGTTTACATTGGAGGGGTTGTAGCATATTCAACATTGGGATGGCTTGATGACCCGGTTTTCAGCACTTTCATTTATCGAAGTGATATTAGACTGGCGGCATTGATCTTTCATGAACTGTCCCATCATCTTCTCTATGTATCAGACGATACCACATTTAATGAAAGCTTCGCCATCGCCGTTGAACAGGAAGGTCTGCGCCGTTGGCTCACAACCATAAATAATCTGAAAGCCTCTGAAATTTACAAACTGGATTACCGGCGCCGACAACAGTTTATTGAACTGGTGATGAGATATCGTAAAGAACTTGAAACGCTATATACCAGGAATTTACCCATACCGGAGAAACGACGAGCCAAGGCAGCCGTTTTTGAAAAGTTAAAGGATGACTACCGGTTGTTGAAACAGCATTGGAACGGGTATTCAGGTTATGATTTTTGGATGTATCAAAAGATGAATAACGCCAAATTGATATCCGTATCCACTTATAATGATCTTGTACCGGCATTTTTAGAGCTTCTGAAAACCTGCAATAACGACCTTAAAGTCTTTTATAAAAAATGCCAGGATCTGTCTAAAAAATCTAAAGAAGAGAGGTGGGCCTATCTTGAGAAATACCGTCCTAAAGGATCGTAAACATAGATATATCGAAACAATTCTGCTTTTTGAAACCTTGCCGCTTTAGGTATAATTAAATTTTTTCTGAAAGAACTCATGAATAAGGACTCGTAATGAAAGAACGTGCCCAAGCTATTGATAAAGGTCTCTATTTTAACCGTAGATTTCATCCATAAAGTTAAATCACATATAGTTCTTTCAAAACGATCTCTAATTCACTTAGACAGCTTCCAGTTAAAAATTTAATCACACCTAAAGCTTTTTTGAGGCAACGTAATTTCTCTAAAATAATTAGAACAACGCTTCTCCAAACAGAATTTTAATGAAAGCGTCCTTATATGAAATCATAGTTTTATTTTTTCTCATCACCACTACGATATAATCTGGTTTGAATAAATGATCCATTGATAAAAATTCCAGCTTTCTTTTTTTCAATTCCGGCAAGCCCTTCACAACAGTCGCAAAAGATATACCGAGTCCCATCTCGACATACAGAGAACTTAACTCGACATTGGAAGATTCCATGACAATGTGATAGTCAATACCCAGTTTTTGAAACTTTTCTTCTAAATTGCTGCGGTATTTTAAATTTACAGGGGGTAAAATAAGAGGATATTTTCCGATTTGTTTCAGTGTGATCCTTTTTGCTTTGACCAGGGGATGGCCCACAGGCGTTATAACAACTGTTCTGACCTTCTTCCAACGAAGCGCCGAGAAATCCTTTGGAACAATGGATTCCAGCACAAGACCAAAATCGATATCTCCATTTTTAACAAGGTCCAGAATATCCTGCTGTGACCGATCAAGAATGGTCAATTCGACATTAGGGAATTTTGTAATATAATGTTTAAGCGCCAGCGGGAACAAGTGAAAGAGCGTTGTGAAAGGTGCGGCTACTCTCAAGCGACCTTTTTGGGAACCTTTCATCTCATTGAGTTCCTCAATTAGTGCGTCGTGTTTTTTTAGAATTGTCTCAGAAAATTTGAAAAACCTGTCGCCGGCAGCAGTCAGGCACAACTTGTGTTTGCCGATTCTTTCAAAGAGCCGACACCCCAATTCTTCTTCAAGATTTTTAATCTGCTGGCTGATTGCCGACTGGGTCCGGAATGTGGTGTTGGCAGCCTTTGTAAAGCTGTTCAGCTTAGCTACATGGTAAAACCCTATTATCTGTTGCCATTCCATTTTAATAAGCTTCACTAATTAATTTTATTAAAACAATTAATTTGACTAACATATAATTAACAGAAATAATAACGATGGACAATAAAAATCGTACTTGATAAAGGCCCGCTCCAGAGCGGCTGGTTTTGGTTTTAACTCTGAAGGGACTGGTTTACTTAAAAGCGGACAAGTTCAAAGTGCCTAAAGTGATCTAAAGTGCCTAAAATTATAGGGTCGTTTCAGCCGTCAAAGCCATGGCTATTATGGTGAAGGCAGCTCACCCCCTCCGAGCATTAAGTCCTACGAGCAGGAAGCCAGTAATTTTATATAATTGGTAGAATTCCTTAATCCCGTCGGGGTGGGACTCACTTAAAACTCTTCCAGCGATTCCTCGGGCAGTGTCAATTGCGCTTTGGGCTGGCTCACAGGCCAGAGTTTCTATGTTAAACTACCCACGGAGGTGAATCATGAAAAATTCTTTGCAGCCCGGTTTAACCTATTCATTTAAATTCAAGGTCCCGGAAAACAAAACCGTCCCCCATCTTTTTCCTGAATCTCCCGAGTTTCAAGCCATGCCGAAAGTCTTAGCCACCGGGTTTATGGTAGGATTGTTTGAATGGACATGTATTCAGGCCATCAATCCTCATATAGACTGGCCCCGTGAACAAACCGTCGGCATCGACGTAAAATTAAATCATATTGCGGCCACACCCCCTGGTTTGACCGTGACGGTAAATGTTAAATTAAAAGAAGTGGATGGTCGGAAGCTTGTGTTTTCAATTGCTGCCAATGACGGCATTGATAAGATTTCAGAAGGAACCCACGACAGATTCATCATCGATGCGGCTAAATTCAATGCCAAGATGGCTGCCAAGATTAGCAAAAAATGATTGTCGTGACTTTAGCGATAAATTCAATCTTTATTTTCAAAAACAAAGAGAATTTCACATGCTGTTAAAACAATACAGAAAGGAATTCTGCCGGCCTCCAAACCCGGAAGCTCAACATCTCAGGTGTGTTGCCTATCTTGATGAAGATATAAGTGATGTACTTCCCTATTTAAATACAACGATAAAAGGTCATCAGTATATTAAAAACCCTCCTTCACTTACCTTAAAATTCGAAGGAAAACTCATCACTCTATATGCCAGAGAGATTGCTATCAATATCGTAACAGGCGAAGATGAGGCAGATAATATACTAAAATGGCTTAAAAACGAAATTAATGATACATGGGAAAGACGTAAAGAGATAATGCCGAGTTTTGAAGTGGCAAAAAAACCCGGCATTTTAGATATTCTCAAACAATTACCGAAAAGCAACTGTAAAGAATGCGGCCATCCGACGTGTATGGTGTTTGCGGTATTAGTGACTGAGGGGGATAAAAAACCCGATGATTGTCCACACCTGGATGCGCAACAAAAGAAGACACTTCAAAATTATTTGAAACAATTTATGGTTTGACGGAGCAAAAAAAAGCTTGTATCGATGTTGGGGATAAACAAAAGGGACGTTGAAGTATTTTAGGGTTCGATGGTTATGGGGGTGCCGACGTCTACAGATGCCCAGATCTCATCCATTTCGGCATTCGTTACGGCAATACACCCGTCCGTCCAGTTAACGTACCGCTGGATACGGCTGAAGTTTTTAGAACCATTTTTTTGGCCGTGTATCATGATGTCTCCTCCCGGAACAACGCCCATTTCTCTGGCTCTTTTAATGTCCTGGTCGTTTGGATAAGATATGTGTATAGATTTGTAGAAATCGCTATCGGAATTTTTATAATCCAGTATGTAGGTTCCTTCCGGCGTCCGTTCATCACCTGATTTTCTTTTGGGACCTCTTGAGTTTGCGCCCAATGCGATATGATATGCCTTAAATGGCTTTTTGTTTTTTATAAGATATAGCCGTTTCTCATGTTTTTTTACCAGAACAGAATCTGCTTTGAACAGATCTCCGGCAAAGGCTATCCCCGGTAGAAGTAGTATAAGTATAATGATCTTCTTTATCATCTGGCAGTCATCACGCAGTAATTATGGCCATCCAATATTAAGATTTTACTCAAACACAACAGTACGACACCCAAGTTATACCTGAGCCGAGCGTTTCAAAATATTGAAACGCTCGGCTTGGGTTATAATTTTTTCCCCATGTCAAAAGCTTTTCCAATAAAATCACCGATACCGTGATATTTTTTAGCTTCAGGACTATAGACAATGGGTCTGATTTTTTCAATATCCGGTTTGCCTTCATCCGTCAACATTTCTTCATCAATTTTAACATCCATAATTTCACCAACAAACTGAGTGTGCAGACCGATTTCATAGCAATGAATCACCTTACACTCCAAAACCATTGGAAACTCCTTTACATATGGTGCGTCAACATAATCAGATTTTACGGGTGTAAAACCGGATCTCTTGAATTTATCCGTGTTTTTACCGGATGCCATGCCAAAAAAATCGGTCTCCTTCACATATTTTTCAGACGGTACATTGAGGGTATAGGCCTGCCTTTCCATTATATTCCCATAGGTATAAGTAGCCTTTCGGAGAGAAATTGTTACACACGGAGGTTGGGAGCAGCAAATACCACCCCATGCAATGGTCATAATGTTGGGGTTTCCCGCTGTGTCAAAGGAACCCACACACCATACAGGTGTGGGAAAGATTAACGTTTTTCCACCAAATGATTTTTTCATGAAGACCCTCCTTTAATTTGTTCAATTCTTAATGATTTTGAAGCAACAATTTTTACAGATGTCAACAGGCGATTACTTTTTGACAAAATAAAAATACATTGACATAGCAGCCTCCTGTTTTTTTGTGGATTCAGCCTCATCATAGACCATATAAACAGAATTTTAGATAAACTGTATCTGATAACATCAAATAATCATGCTAAGATCTCAATTAATTAGAATTTAGTCACTTATAAGATATCTTCAAGAGGTCCGAGTCAGAGCAAAAGCAATTAAACCCAGTGAACACCTGCCTTTACTCGAATTATATTGACACACCAGGATTGTTTTTCTATATTTTTTAGTAAAATTTCTTTATTTTAAGCACAAAATAACCCGAGATTATCGACCCATAGGAAAATAATAGAAAGTTATGAAAGCTTATCAACTTACCATACCGGTAGAAAACGAACCCGGTGTTCTAGCTCAAATAACATCAATACTTGCAAGAAAAAATATTAACATTCGATCAGCTACGATATCTTCTTTTGGTGCTTCGGGGTTTGTCAACCTTATTGTAAACAATCCCAAACAGGGGCAAAAAGCACTCGCCAAAGAAGGCCTTCCCGTTGAGCTCAAAGAAATTATAGCCGTCTTGATAGAGGATCGCCCGGGTGGACTTAATAAGCTATTACAGATCCTTTTTGATGAAAATATCAATATTGAAAATGGCTATGGCTTTGTTATAGAAAGTCGGAAAAATGCAGTCTTTGTTATAGATGTTAATGATATCGATCGGGCAAAGGATTTGATTGAAGCATCGGGTTTTAAAACGCTAACTCCCCAACAGCTTTCCGAAATCGAGCCGTTTCATTATTTAGGATATTAAACCTCATTTAACTTGAGCAATCTACAAATAAAAACATTCAAGTCCAAGAGTTAAATCCGATAAGGAATCAGTTATGGCATATCTCCAAAAACTTGAAATATTTTCAGACTATATTTGACCGTGGTGCTATTTCATTACCGGGAGTACTGAACAGCTAAAAAAAGATTTTGAAATTGATATTCAATGGACGGCATTCCCGCTCCATCCTGATACGCCGGAACAAGGCCGGACACTGGAAGAACTGTTTGCCGGTCGAAATATTGATATTGATCAGATGATGGATCATTTAAGACAGGTTGCTTCTCAATTGGGATTGCCATTCGGTGAACGCAAAAAAACTTTCAACAGCCGCCTAGCCCAGGAACTGGGGAAATTTGCAGAATTGGAAGGAAAAGGGGACGAATTCCATAAGGCCGTATTTAACGCATATTTTGTTGATGGACAAAACATTGGCAAAACTTCTGTCCTCCTAGAAATAGGCGAATCCATCCATTTAAACAGCAAAAACGTTCAAAAGGTTATTCGAGAAAGAACATACAAAGATGCGGTCGATTCAGACTGGAAGCGATCCTATGAATTGGGAGTGACGGCCGTGCCAACCTTTTTATTCAACCATCAACGACTGGTAGGTGCTCAAAGTTTCGAAACCTTAAAAAAACTTCTAAGGTCAAACAATGTCAATAAACGGAATTTATAAAAACAACCACCTCATGTAATATCCCAAATTTTCTGGTGTAAAAAATGTCCAAAAGAAAATTTCTCAAAATATCGATCAAATTCATTGCCGCAGTCGGCCTTCTGGTAAGCCCGCTGTTCTCTTGGATAAGACTCGTTCGGGCAAAAGTTCAAAAAATGATACTGCCGAAGGATTTTCCGCGAAAAGACCTCGTGGACAAAAATCCAGCAGATCTAGACACCCACCAGCTGAATATAACACCATTAGAAAATTTCGGAACCATGGGGATAACGAACCATGAGACAAATCTTGGCACCTGGCGCCTGAAAGTCGAGGGCCTTGTCGAACAGCCGTTTCAGTTGACGTATTCACAAATTCTCGCCCTCCCTGCCATTGAAAGGAATGTTCTTTTGATTTGTCCCGGGTTTTTCGCAAATAACGGTCGCTGGAAAGGCATTTCAATAACCACCCTGCTTGAAAGGGCTAAAGTAAAAAGCAAAGCAACCCTTGTGACCTTTAAAGGACCGGAAGGAATTTATGAAAAAACAGAAAGATTTTATCTAAAGGATGTTCTTTCCGACAAGGTATTTTTAGCTTATGAGGTCAACGGGAAACCCCTTCCGAAAAAGCATGGTTTCCCACTGCGTGTTGTAGCAGAGGGTCATTACGGATTTAACTGGGTAAAATACGTGCATAAAGTCACAATAGATTAAACCCTCGGATTCTGGGATTTTAATGTCCAATTTATAATCTGGTTAATGATGAACCGGAGGCTTTCATATTCAAGACATTTAAGGGCGAAGCCATAGTGAACTATTGCGAGCCCTTAATAACGCAGAAAATGAATGCCTCCGGTTCGTCATTATTCTATCTTTTGAAGGACAAGGGCGGTTCGATTTGGAATATATAGACTGAGTATATTTTGATTCTGCTGGTTAGAAAGATCACGAAGGGTCAGGTGGCATTGGTCCGGAATCAGCCGGGAATGACCGCCGTATTCAGGTGCATCGCTGTTGAAAACCATCTGATATTTGCCTGGTGATGCGTCAAAACGATAGTCGGTAAACGAGCTGGCCGGATGAAAATTAAATACAAATACAAGCCCGGCCCGTTTAAAAACGACGACCTTATCATCCGAATGCTCATAAAGAAGATGTGGTCCTGAAGATTCTAGGAGTTTGAAACGCTTGGCCAGTGAAATCATATCCCTGTCGAAGTTGGCAAGAAAGCGGTATTTAAGCGCGCCGTCATCTACCAGGTGCCATTGACGTCGTGCATATTTGAAAGACCAGTTATTTCCCTCTCGGGGAAAATCGATCCATTCGGGATGCCCGAATTCATTTCCCATAAAATTAAGATAGCCGTTGCCTGCAGTGGAGAGGGTGATTAAGCGAATGAGTTTATGAAGCGCCATTCCCCTGTCCACTTTTAGGTTTTCACAAGCTGAATGCATGGCGTTATACATGTCTGAGCCGATCATCCTGAAGATAAGTGTCTTATCACCGACCAAGGCCTGATCATGGGATTCGGTATAGCTGATGGTCTTTTCATCCCATCTTCGATTGGTCAATTCATACCACAGATGTCCCATGTGCCATTTTTCATCCGGAACATCTTTAACAAGTCGGATCCAGTTATCTGAAATTCCCATGGCAAAACGATAGTCAAATCCGATACCGCCGGACGAATGAGGAACGGCCAGACCGGGCATTCCGCTGATATCCTCGGCAATGGTGACGGCATCGGGACGAACATCATGAATAACCTTATTGGCAAGCGCAAGATACGTGAGGGCATCCTCGTCCACACTGCTGTTAAAATAATCATCATACGAAGTGAATGCCCCAGCTAATCCGTGATGCAAATAGAGCATGCTGGTTACACCGTCAAAGCGGAAACCGTCAATGCGGTATTCATCCATCCAGAAACGGCAGTTGGAGAGCAGAAAGTGAAGTACCTGATACTTGCCATAATCGAAGCATCTGGAATCCCATGCTTCATGAAGGCCGCGCGGACCGTCATGAAAGTACTGATAACGTGTGCCGTCGAATCTGCTCAGCCCCTCAACCTCATTGGAAACCCCATGGGAATGAATCAGGTCCATAATGACGCGAAGACCCAAATTATGGGCCGTGTCTACGAGCTCTTTGAGGGCTTCAGGTGGTCCAAATCTTGAGGACGCAGCAAAAAAACTGGAAACCTGGTAACCAAAGGATCCGTAATAAGGATGCTCCTGAATCGCCATCAGTTGAAGGGTATTGTAGCCGGCAGCAACGATTCGCGGCAGGATCCCGAGGGTAAATTCTCGAAAAGAACTAATCTTTTCATCTTCCTGAGCCATGCCCACGTGGGCTTCATAAACCAAAGGCGCATCATTTGAAGGTTGAAAATCCGAGCATTTCCAGAAAAAAGGGTTCGGGGGATTCCACACTTGGGCATTGAAAATCAGTGTGTCGGCGTCTTGAACCACCCGCCGTGAATAGGCGGGTATTCGGTCTCCTTGTCCTCCTGGCCAGTGGATTCGAAGTCTGTATAAATCCTCATGTGCCATTGCATCTGCAGGCAGCCGGATTTCCCACATCCCCTCACTGTTGATTCGTTCAAGGGCAAATTTTTTTTTCTCCTGCCAGGCCGTCATATCTCCAACCAGATATATCGCATCGGCATTGGGGGCCCATTCCCGAAAAATCCATTCGTTTCGGTTAAAATGGAGACCGAAGTATTCATGACCTGAAGCAAAATCCGCAAGACTGAACTTATTGCCGGTGAGCATTTCTTCCGTTTTAACAATTCGGGTGAAACGCCGTTTAAGATCGCTTTCATACGGCTTAAGATAGGGGTCACTCTCCAGGAGAAGTTTTACGGGGTCATGGGTCATTAGCACATTATCGGTGAATTTTATGTATTTAATCTTCCCTCCGGACCGAAGGCAATCATCAGAAGGGTGAGGTAATCAATGGGCGCTGTAACATCTTTTCGTAAAGTTCAATGTATTGTTGGGCGGTAACGTCATGATTAAAAACAGCGGCGCTTTCTGTCATAACACGCTCGATTTGTTCTGCTTTGAATTTTGCCGGGAGTTTATAAAATTTCATGGCTTCTTGAATTGCCCAGAACAATCCGCCGCTGTCATAGGTTTCAAAAATGAAACCATTGCCTGAATTATTTTTCACATCTAATGGAACAACCGTATCGTGAAGGCCCCCTGTATCATGGACAATCGGCAATGCACCATAGATGGCGCCGATCATTTGCGGCAGCCCACAAGGCTCAAAAAGTGATGGCATCAACACGAAATCAGCTGCACCGTAAGCAAGATGTTCCAACCACTCGTTAAAATCGCATATGGCCACTTGTTGATGTATTCCATGGAAATTAACGATATCTCTAAAGTGATTCTGAAACTCACCATTGGCCACAAAGAGAAACTGAATATTTTCTTCCCAGTACTTAGCAACTACCCGATAGAGAATTTCCGATAGCAATTGACACCCTTTTTGTCTTCTATCCAGTCGCGAGGGCCAAAAAAAGATCGGGGCCTTATCGTCCTGAATTAGGCCGAATTCTCTTTGCAAATAGCGCTTGTTTTCCTTTTTGCCTTCTGGATGATCCTTGGCGTTATATTGGCGATAAAGGTCCTTATCTTTTTCGGGATCAAAGCTGGGATCCGGCGCATTAAGAATGCCAGCAGCACATCCGGCATGCCATTTGTTATAGAGTTCTTCTCTTAATGGTGGTTCGACAAAATCGTGTCGTCCCTCAATGATCTCCTTAAGAAAAGTCGGACTGACCGTGTTAACAAAATGTGCGGCAAAGACACCGCTGACCAGAAAATCCACAGGGTTTATGTCCCGGGCCTTTTCGTATTCATCGGCATAATTCACATAGTACAGGTGACGCCAGAAGTACGCTGCGTCGATTCCGCGATCCTCGACAGAGGAAAGAAAGGTTTTTACGGTATGAATATTGTGGATGGTGAACAGGCACGGAATGCCTCCTTCTCTGGATAAGGCCGGGATTAGGCCGGTCATCCAGTCGTTGCAGTGTATCAGATCCGGCTGAACTCGTGGAATGATATTATTGATAACTTCCCTTTGAAATGCCAGCGACAGCTTGGTGTTTTCACCACCATAATCGGAATAGACCCGGTTAAGATAAAAAAAGGCGCGATCTTCGGCCAAATGCACCCTGTCATCCGGCATGATACGTTGGATAGCGTTCAACTCCTTTTTTAGAAAAGGTGCAAGACGGTCCCTGAATATCGCGCGGTAATCAGGTAACGCCACATGAACATCAGCACCCTGATCAAATAAGGCCTTGATTAGGGCAGCGGAGACATCAGCCAGTCCCCCGGCTTTGGCCGTAAGATAGTTGGCCATGTTTTTCATTCGGTCCGGCAGATAGGTGACCTCGGGTGTGACTATGAGTATACGGGGATTTGCCATTTTAATATCCCTTTTGATATTTTTTTATACGAGTAGCCGTATGTACTAAGGAGTACAAATCCTATTCGATATTTTTTACTTATGCTAGCTAAGTGCATTGGTCCATCACGCCCATGTAATGTGTCCAGGTACGAACTTTATTCGATCATCTCCACTGGGAACAGCCCTGACAGTAAACCCGTATCGGCCCGAAGCAACGCAGGTAATGTTGCAGGTATAAAGATATGAACCATTTCCTTGATCTTCTTTAACTGTCATCTTTTCAAAATGGCTTTCAGATATCGTATCTACTGCTTTCAAGGGTCCATAATAGAGTTCTATGTTGACCTCGTCCGGTCGAAGTTCCCCCAGATACACCGTCGCTGTCACGGTAAAATTGTCTCCCACTCGAAAAGGACCTTCTGTTTCTTGAACAGGAGTTTTGATATTTATGTTGTTCCACAAGTTGTCGAGTCGTTGATACTGTTTTGAAAAAACGATGGCCTCCTTGGCATTATCCGCCGTCAGAGATTTCAAGTGTTTTGCCGCCGGTGCATAAAAAAGCGATTCATATTTAGAAATCATGACATGGGTACAAAAATGCTGCATCGCCATCACCATCGCTGCTTTCATCATTTTTAACCACCGGACCGGAATATCCCCGTTTTTTCTATCATAAAAACAGGGGATGACTTCGTTCTCCAAAACATTATACAAGGCCTGGCTTTCTACCGAGTCCTGATATGCAGGATCAGTATACTCTTCACCATTTCCGATACGCCACCCTGTATCTTCCCTATATCCTTCACACCACCATCCATCGAGTATGCTCACATTGAGAACGCCGTTGGCAGCTGCTTTCATTCCGGAAGTTCCGCATGCTTCAAAGGGACGTCTGGGCGTGTTCAGCCACACATCCGCTCCCTGAACCAAATGCCTGGCAATATTGATGTCATAATCTTCAAGAAAAGCTATTCTGGGACGCACATTAGTTCTGCGTGCAAATTCAACGATGCTTTTGATCAGGTCTTTGCCCTCATTGTCTCTGGGGTGGGCTTTTCCTGCAAAAATAAACTGGACTGGCTGACTCTCGGATGTAATCATTGCCTCAAGTCGGTCAGGATCTCTTAACAGAAGATAGGCGCGCTTATACGTTGCAAATCGACGGGCGAATACGATGGTCAATATGTCCTGATCCAGAACCGATTCAGCATCTTTCATCATTGACCGAGGCGCATTTCGTCGGCTGTATTGTTTTATCATCAGTGCCCTACAGGTTCGAATGAGGCGGCTTCTACTCATTTCGTGAGCACGCCACAACTCTTCATCATAAATGTCATCAACCCGATGGGTTATTTCCGGACTCGCTAGATGCAGATGCCACTCAGGTCCCAAATACCTTTCAAACAGCATGACATTCTCTATGGATATCCATGATGGAATATGTACGCCGTTGGTAATATGGATGACGGGGACCTCGTCTTCAGGAATCCCTTCCCAGACATGAGACCACATGCGTCGAGCCACCTTTCCGTGCAACTCACTGACACCGTTTTTATATTGGGCCATTCGCAAACCCAGCACAAACATGGAAAGGGGGGCATCAGAACCCGATTTCACCGCTTGCCCCCATGACACCATCTCATCGATAGTTACGCCAAGACGGTCTGCCAAAGATCCGAGATACGGTTTTACAAGATCCAAAGGAAATTCGTCGTGCCCGGCGGCTACAGGGGTATGGGTGGTTAAAATCGTCGTCCTGGAAACAATTTCTTCGGCTGTCTTCAAATCGACGTTATATTTCGACATCGTTTGGGAAAGTCGCTCCAGGGTGGCAAAAGCACAATGTCCTTCATTCAAGTGGCACACCATGGGATAAATACCCATGGCTTCAAGACATCGCATTCCCCCTATCCCCAGAAGCACTTCCTGAGCCAGTCTTGTCTTTGCATCTCCGGCATAAAGACGCGATGTAATGTCTCTAATATGGGGAGGATTTTCCGGCAGATTGGCATCGAGCAGATACAGCGGAACACGCCCTACCATTATTTTCCATACAGCGGCTTTGATTTCGCCGGACGCTCCCTCCACTGATACAGTGACATCTTTCCCTGAACGATCTTTCGCCCGCTTCAAGGGCAAATGGTAGAAATCGGTCTCCGGATATTCTTCCTGCTGCCATCCATCCGGATCAAGGAACTGGTGGAAATAACCTCTGCTATATAAAATCCCGACTCCGATCAACGGAAGCGCAGAATCCGACGCCGCTTTCAAATGATCGCCTGCAAGCACACCCAGACCTCCGGCAAATATAGGTACACTCTCATGAATTCCATATTCCATGGAAAAATATGCAATGGTACCATTTTGTCCGTATGGTGTTTCGCTATGGTCCACAGGGGTCAGAATCTCAGCGACAAAGCGCTCTTTCACCCGTTGCTGATGGGCCAAAAAGCTTTTATCTTTTGACAGCTTTTCCAGTTGTTTTTGAGGAATTAAGGTTGAAAAAACAATGGGATTTCGCCCGGACTGTTCCCATAGCCTGGGATTGATCCGACGAAACAGCTCAATGGCATCCAACCGCCAGCACCACCAGAGATTGCGTGCCAAAATCTGGAGAAAAGAAAGCGGTTCAGGAATAGCAGGGAAAACCTGAAAAGATTGTATATGGCTCATATTCATCTATCCTTGTTTTCGAAAAGGTATTATCCATGCAGCGAATTAACAAATAAAAACATACAAATACCAGAACCTATCTCAAAAATAAAATTAGGGTTCAGGGTAAGGCGCGAAACGGTGATAAAGCGGAGTCCGCCAACGACTTGTAACGGATGAGCATTTTGAACCGTTTCCCAACACTGCCATGGGCACTTAGATTGTTTTTGAGATAGGTTCTGATTTGTTATATACTCAATACTTTAACTATTGTCAAATAGTCAATTTAAAGATTCAATCAGCCTCCACACCCGAACGATCTCGCTGGCGCCCCAGGCCTGGGCGTCGCATCCCCTTGGTTGATGCGGGAAATCTCCGTCCAGGACTTCCGGTACATGGCCGATGCAACCTCTGGAAACGAGTCCGGCACTGCTAGCCAGCCAGTCAAGTGCCGTTCTTTTACCTTTTATACCATAAGCCTTTATCCATGCCTCGCAATAACTGGGGAACAGCCATGTCCAGGCTGTACCGTTATGATAAGCCGGTTTCCGCTTTGTATCTTCATCTCCGATATATTTCCCCTGATAGGGATGGTTCGGATCGTTCATTATTTTTCCATGATGCTCAATGACCAAAGGACGCCGAACAGGACGGTCGGCAAGACTTCGTATGGCCCCGGGTATTAAAAGCTCCTCACATGCTGCGACGACCTTTCGGCAAACTTCCACGTCTGATACAGCACCAAGAGTGACGGCAAGAAGTTGATTCGGTCTTAATGCATTGTCAGGCTCTGCCTGTCTGGCCGGCACTCCTTTTCCGGCATGAAGACAATCAGCCAAGTATGCCTCATTTTTTAGAAAATAACGCTCAAGAATCGCCGACTGAACCTGAATTGCCTGACCTTTCCAATCCCCGTTATCCCCCGAAGGATCTATTCGGGCCAAAAAAGAGAGAGTTGCATACCATAGCGCCTGTATTTCGATAGGGTATCCTTCGCGTGGCGTGCCAGCCGGGAAGTTGGTGTCCATCCAAGTAAAATGGGATGGGCTGAAAATGAGGCCCGATTCAGGATCCATTTGGATACCATTGGGAGTACCGGCCATGTAAGCCTGACCAATGGAAAAGAGGGTCTGGCGTATGGTCTGATTACCGCATTCCATATCAAGGAAAGCATCATTGCCTTCAGACTTTAAATATTCATCACAAGCAATGCAGTACCAAAGAGGAGCATCGGAAGTGTCCCTGTTCCCCGCATTTTCTCCCTGAATCATGTTGGGGATCGTACCTTGAGTTTCATATTGGCCAAACAATTTTATGATATCCAGAGCCTCATCGATTTTCCCTGCTGCTATCAATCCTCGAACAAAGATCAGGGCATCGCGTCCCCAGTCTAGAAACCATGGATATCCGGCAATAACCGTATGCAATGCACCCCGTCTCACCAAGTAGTGATCCATGGCTTTTTCAAGTACATCCACCGGTGTTAATAATTTGTCTTTTTCAATATTAAAGGACTCACGGTCTTTTATTGATGGTCTGTTGATTTTTGGATCAGGTGTTCTCTTTTCTCCGATTTGAGCATTTAATGTTACAGATTCGCCATCTGTAAGAAACGTATGAAAATAACCTGGACTAAAGAGATCCGAATCCGGGTCAAGACCTCGCTCAGCTTCTTTGGGCCTGTATACCATATATTGCCACTCGGGCTCCCACACAAAGTCACCGTCAGAAATGTCCATATTCAATTGATGCTTCTGATCAGGAGAGAAATTGAAGCCGTCCGGCTTTGAATCGACAGAATGCTGCCAGGTATGTTCAGGCCCCTGGTAGGCTTTTGTTGTATCATGAAAGTTCCGGTTTTCAATATCAGGTCGCAGGATTAAGCGAACCGGTTCGTTATCAGGCAATCGTCCGTTTCTGCTTTTGTCTGGTTCGCGGTTAAAAATCATTTGCAAACGATTCTCTCCTGGTATCATCTCCACATGAACGGACAAAAATACATGTTGTCCCTGCCCTGTGGGTATCTGAAATCGCCATACCCCTCTTGAACCCGAAATAGAATAAAACGAAACAAAACAATCATCGCAAATCTCTTGTGAATATCCCTGAAACACTAGCCATGCCCGGCATCGAGTGAACATGATCCAGCGATCTTCGGGAATTTCGTGGTCTATATTTGCCGCCAACAAGGCATCGTACCGGCTAGAAAGCTTACCCCAGGAAACAAAGGCTCTGAGCATAGCTCCCCGGCTGTTGGTCCCAAGCATATGGAGAGAGCGGTCTGATAGATCCGCCCGGTCATAAAATCTTTTTACAGCTGAATCTTTCGCTCCGGGAAGAAACAAAAGTGGCCCATCAATATGTTGGGTCTCTACTGATTTGTAAACCGATATCCTCAGAGTGCAAGAAAGATGAGTTTCTTCTGGATCCAAAGGGGAAAAAAGGGCAAAAAACGATCCATCCGAGCACAACAAACTGTCCTCCTGAGCAAGACACCGGTTCTTATCCATAATCCGGGCACGAAAAGAAGTATCTGCACGGACCATCAAAAAATGATCCGGTGGAATCATAATCTCTCGCCGGATATCCCTTGGCCATTGCCAAGTGGTGATCCTTGATTCATCGCTAAAAGGGTTAAGGCCGCGGCAGAACTCAACAGGATTATCCTTGAGTTTTATGGCCATCTCATCCGGATCAAGGGTATCCAAATCCTGAACACCGTTGTAGAATCTAAAGATGTCCAAGGCTTTGGCACGAAGCTGCTGTTTTTTTATACGCTCCGGATAGGACAAAGCATAAGATTCGGCTTCGAGGATAGGATTCATGTCAAGAGGATCTTGGGTGAGACAAAGTACCTCCCCGGGTTGGAGGAGATGGGAAAACTGACCATGAGAATCCGTAACCTTTACCATCTCTCCTGAGATCAGATCCGTCAAAGATAATTTTGACATACCTGTCTTTTGAGGATTCCAGCCTGCCAGGGTCTTTTTCTTATCATCCAGATTCGCCAAAATAAGGAGCTTTTTCCCCGATGGCAGATGATGCCTAACAAGCGCCAAATGATTCCCCTCCCCTTTTTGAGCCATTTTCAGTTCTGTTTGATCGTGAAATGCCGGGTGCAGTTTGAGGATCGTGTTGAGACGTCGGATGTGTTTTACCTGGTTTCTTTTCGAACCCCAGCTCAATGACGAAGCCCCATGTACATTGATTTTTTCGGTGGCATACCATTCCACACCATTGGCAAACCCGAAACCGCCTTGAGAACTGCAAAGAGCGCACAGGGCAGTGCGCATACGGGAATAAATTTCGGACCGTTCAGCCAGGCGCAGGTTATCGTGGGTCTCGGCAAAATGGACGGCAATCCCGTCACAGGAAGATATCTCGTTGGCCTCCGGCAGATACGTTTCAATCTGGTTACGATCATAGTTCTGAAACAACTCAGAATAGGCCCAGTTGAAATTGGCTTTGTTCAAAATTTCTCGAGACACTGAAATTTTTCCGCCAAGTCCCTCTAAAATAAAAATGGTGTCTGGATACTGCTCCCTAACCTTAGCCACAATATACCGCCATGCAGAAACCGGTATCATGTATCCTGCATCGCAGCGAAATCCGTCCACACCCCGGCGGCACCAGGTAATAAAAACATCCGCCATATATTCCCACAAATCTTTTTTAGTATAATCGAGCCGCGTAAGGTCCGCCCATACAACCCCCCAAGCGCCCGGCATTTCAATTTTACCGTCAGAGTCCCGGACAAGCCACTGTGGGTGGGTTTCATGAAGACCGGCAGCCCAACCGGTGTGATTGATTGCGATGTCGATAAAAATAGAAGCCTGACGCTCATGGATTGCATCCACCAGCTCGATGAATTGCTCAAGGGGTGTGGCCCGCGAATCGAATTCGGCCAAGGCTGAATCAACAGCTGTAAAACTAAGGGAAGCATATGGGCTGCCAAAGCGTCCCATACGGGCATAGGTGGTCGGTGTGGGATGGATCGGCAGCAGCTGGATAGCCCTGCACCCTAACTCGCCGATAATGAAATCCAGCTCTTTTATTAAATCGCGAAAGGTTCCTGAAGGCGGAATAACAGTATATCCCTTTTTGTCCAGGTTTTGGATCAAATTTTCATCTTCATTCTTGAAAAAATCACCGCTTTTGTTTGGGCCAAACTGTCGGACAAATGCATTGTAAATGATGTTGGAGCAGCAGGTATTTGCCGGTTCAACATTGATAACAACATTCCGTCCTTCCGGCCATACGGGTCGTGTCTCCCCCTTAGGTAAAAAGAAACATTTTCCTTCGAAATGTCCGACTTCACAAAGTGGAACAGTAATAATAAAATTTTGGTTGTCAATACGCTTCATCGGTAGATCGAACCAGTCCCTGCCCAGGGGCGGGCGATTACTTTCTACCTCTGTAATGATCTCTGTCTTTACTGTTTTTGCTTGTCCGATGTTCGTCCGAAGCCAAGCGCCTCCTTTTTGAGGATAGGGAAGAGAAAGTGTAAACGAGCAGGTGTCGCCCCGAAACATCAGGATGTGGATACCTGGTGAAGGACTCTGAATAATCCTATTTGAATTTTTCATGGGGCTTCTCTTTTCATGGTCTTTGCAGGAAAATAAAATCGTGTAACGATCTTATAAAACATCAAATATTTTTTCAAATTCCAAATGCATGAGTCTATTAATATAAGTCATTGAAAATTGGGTGTCAAAAAAAAAGCGTCTTTAGGTAAATACTGAAGATTTATATGTTGTTTAAACGAAAACTAGAATTTATTGTTAAGATCAAGGAAGGCGATCCCGCCTTGGCGGGATTAAAATTAGAGCCTAACACAGATATTGGCGAAAAAGACAGTTTTCGTTCGGACACTAGAAGCCATCTCAAAAATTGGATTTTGGTTCAAGGTCAAGGCGGGTCCGAGCTTCAACCCGCAGGCATACTCAAGTATTCCGAGGAGTTGAAACGAGGACCCAACACAGAGACCTGTCCGCTTACGGCGGATTGGACCAAAAGACTTTTTTTGAGATAGTTTCTATATAGATGAGGGAATTTGAGGCCTACCCACAACCGCAGGCCGAGGACCCAACAGGTCAGAAATCTTTTGTCTGAGTTCTTCGGCTGCTGAATGGCTTTTGACCACATATCCATCAGCCATAGACAGTTGGGGACAATCCAGATGGGTGTCGTGAATGGTAACGATGAGCACCGGGAGATTCGGATCATGAACTTTTATTTCTTTTAATACATCCCAAACTAAAAATCCATGCTTTAAGTATTGATTCAGCAAAACAATATTGGGTTTAAATGACAATATATCTTCCGTAACAGCCTCGATATTGTCCGTTGTTGAGACGTTATACTTCTCATCGGCTAACCCTTTCCTGCAAAGATCCTTTATCCATTCCTGGTCATCGATAATAAGAACATTGGCCATTTTCTATCTCCCGGCCGGGTCTTCTTGCAAGAATTTTGCTATGGTGAAATTGAATCGATAAATTTAAACAGAATAAAAACGATTTATATTGAAAATCAAATGTATTACAGTTTTAATAGTATTCTACGTACCTTACACCGACCCCAAAATGGCTGTCATCTTCACCGCCAATATCTTTCCACCATTTGACTTCAGCAAGGGAGGTGGTACGCAATCCCTCGCTAATTTCGGGATCAGAATCATCAAACAGGCAGTCATTCATTTGAAAATAAATATTGGCCCCCTTTTTGAAAAAAACATCGGACTCGAAATACATACCATCCTTACTGTAGTTGAGCACTTTAGCATTATACATCTTTTTGTTGTTAAAACAGCCCCATGCGATGACTGCTTTGCATCGGTGACGTTTATCAATTCTTTTTTCCATAATCCACGCATCCTCCTGCAATACGTTATTTTTCAATCTCAAGGGGAAAATAGATCAATCAATCCTTTCGAGTTAGTGCACAACTTGTTTCTTTAACGTCGATAAAGTTTGGTCATCAAGATGTAGAAGAATGAGCTCCAAGGTATGATTGTCTAATAGATATCTTTCCCATCCAAGCCTTTCCAGTGCATAAATTACATCAACTGTTGTAAAATACCACACACTCCCTGTAATGTTGTGCACGTCTTTAATCAGTCGAGTTATCTCAATGGGAACGAGCCCTCTTTTTTTTAATCTCCCTGATATTATATTTCTTATATTCAGCACCAAGGCCTCCAGATCAATTTGAGCCACTTGATTCGATCAAATGAAAAGCGGCGTTTTCTATTCTCTTGAGTAAGATAGATAGAGATTTATGCGTCAAAAATAACTGGTTCTCCCAAATCATTGAAAGGAAAATTATAGAATACATGATGGCCATCATAATCTAGAACCCGCAAATCATCTGTCTGGTGTAGATCACCCATTACCGCCTTATATTGTAATCCATACTTTTCTTTAACCGAATCTTCAGAGACTTCATAGGCAATGAACTTCTTTATACCCTTTGTAGATAATTTCTCAATCAACTTTGAATCGTCAAGCGAATTATAGGTGGTTAAAATAAGGATGGGACCTGTTCCTGTAAAAAAAATTCCTGCTTTCATGGGGCACCTCCTTTTTTATTTTAGAAGATACATCAAAGCATATATTTTTACAGTTTAATGATTATCAAATTTCGATTTGTTTTGTCCATAGAGAGGATAGTTCATTTTAATAGGGAAAACTCCTATTAAATGGGGACTTATCCTAATAGTAGCTGGAACGAATGTCATAATATCTAATAATTGACTTGACCTACCGATTGTTTAATCGTTGATACTAAAAATTCATCAAGATTAATTCATTAATATTTATAATATAAAGAAGCAGATAAACTATTGACAAAAAGCATCGAACCTGAGTATATTTTGCCTCTATTTTTTAATATTATAGACCAAGATCCGATGAAATACTGAATCTCTAAGAAGCTAACAGCATTATTCCCTATTGACTTCTTTTTATTAATTTTTTATTTAATTTGACAGGTTATCTTATTATGAAATGGTTTCTTTATGCATTTAGTTTGATCTGGATCTCTTTCGGTGCTGGAATTATCATTTACACCCGCGAATCGAAAAGCATGATAAAAGGGTTCGTTACGAATCTTGATCGCAGATTCTTATCGGTATTACCGGCCATCTTCGGTGTTTTTCTTATCGTTGCTGCAACGGAGAGCCGTCACTCGTGGTTCATAAGATTAATCGGAATTTTGGCTGTTCTTAAAGGCGGGTTTATATTTTGGAACCCTCAAAACTTGTACAATAAAATTGTTGACTGGTATTTAAACTCAGTATCTGATCAAACGTTTAGGTTTTTTGGCATTATTACACTCATTCTGGGTACCGTTATTTTATCCTGGATATTGTAAGCAGAAAGGAGCAATGGACCATGACATTAACAAAAGCCCAAATCATCGAAAAAATCAGTGACAAAGACGGATTCACAAAGAAAAAATCCATTGAAATCGTGGAAACACTGCTAGATATCATCAAAAGCACTTTAGAATCCGGCGATGATGTTTTGATCAGTGGATTTGGAAAATTCTGTGTAAAGAAAAAGAGAGAGCGTAGAGGCAGAAACCCTGCCACCGGCGAGGACATGATGCTTTCAGAAAGAAAGGTCGTTACGTTTAAATGCTCCTCAAAACTGAGGGATGTGGTCAACAGATAATAAGCGATTATTAATATAGTAAAATCCTTTGATCACGATACAGTGGTCAAAATTTCAATATAGCTTGCAAAGCAAGTTAATAGATTTTTATAGACAATGTGGACAATGATGTAAGATTACGTATTTCAAAAGGCCCGATAAGGGCCTTTTGAAAACTATTGATTTGATAATCAACATTTTGAAACAGAATTCCCATCCGCTAATACAATAAAAAAATAGCATCAACTCCTCAGAAATTTCTGCCCAAATGCCTATGCGGCAGGAGTAATTTCGCCTCGAATCTGCCTTAACCATTTCACTCGCTTTTCTCCCGATTATTCGGGACAAACTCCCGCTCTTTGGGGATTTAGCCCATAAAAATGAAGCCTCCCATCTATAGACAAAAAGAATGACAACCTGATATTGAGCTACTCAAGTCGGATTTTTTAAACGTTTAAAATGATTTTTAAGGAGGCATCCGATGACAAAGGTCAAACCAAGCAAGAAAATCAAACGGCAAAAGATTACTTTTTCACTCGAAACACCGGTTGCAAAAGAGGTTATCCTGGTTGGAGATTTTAATAATTGGAATCCCAAAAAACATCCAATGAAAAGAGATGATAACGGAAAATGGACAAAGGCCGTAATCCTTCCTCCCGGACAATATGAATATAAGTTTCTAGTGGATGGCCAATGGAAGCAAGATCCCCAAAATGAACAGATACGCCCCAACGAGTTCGGAAGCTACAATAATGTTTTTAACCTGCCGAAACGTTAAATCGATCCGTTCGCCAATAAATTCGTTTTAGCTGCACACATCGTTTTTGTAGGCTGTCTGAGCAGAAAAAATATCTCACATTAAAAAAATAATCTCATCCATACAAAAACGATAAGCAGTGTTCAGGA
>Ga0316578_10000048_pt1 | contig 24446 bp, 23 predicted proteins | sample J0NA_2_FD_203076 | JGI IMG/M metagenome (GOLD analysis project Ga0316578, IMG submission 203076) | Rhizosphere microbial communities from salt marsh grasses in Alabama, United States - J0-2_160517rDrC | ecosystem: Host-associated > Plants > Roots > Rhizosphere | place: USA: Alabama | collected... | reverse complement strand
TATCCGCATGTTTTCCGAAGTTGCCGGTCTTGACATCCTTGATCTCGGACTACTTGTGACATCTGAGAAAATCATAACCGCATGTAGAACAAACAAACCTGAATTATTAGGATTAACTGTGCTCCAGTTTGATTCAGAGGAAGATATTTTAATGATCAGCAGAAACCTTCCGTCAAAAACAAAAATAATTGCAGGAGGGCCGGTTTTTACGGCAGATCACGGATTTGCCCGACGGACAGGTATCCATTTCACAGCAAAGAATGTCGCCTATTTTATCGATTTTCTGCTTCAGTTTGAAGGCGTTGGAAGGAACGCTCAACCGGCTCATTGATCATAACGCCTATCCGCAAGCACTTTTTGCCCGAATGTCCCCTGTTAAGCTACAAATATCCTCCCTTTCATTGGAAACCAAACGGGTGCCGCCAGGCGCATCCTCTGCCCGACCTTTATTTCCCGTGCCTGCGGGAATATGCTGATGGTTCCGGCGGGGACCAGTTCGCCAGTATCCCGGGATCGGCTTGATAGATTTCAACCTTCAGCGGGAAACAGGCGGCTGCATCGCTGGAATGTTCCGAGCTGCAGTCACCGCCGGGGCAGGTGGACAAAGCACCAAGAAGATCGATTTCGGCAAAGAATTCAATGAAATCACCGGGGCGTACCGGGCTTGCTTTCATAAAATATTGATGGGTGTCATGGGTAAACCCCGTGCACATGAACACATTCAAGACGTCATGGACATGGGGCTCGGCCAGGTCCAGGGACAGGCCCGTTTCAGAAGCCAGGGCCCGGGTAAGGTTCGAATGACAGCATCGGTGATACTCATGTCCGCTCAACAAAAGGCCGGTGTAAGGATCACAGCGGGTACCGATTACATCATGCACACCGGCGCCAAAGGTGTCAAAGCCATACCAGTCCAGGGTATCGTGGGTAATGGTTGCCATGGGACGCATATGGGGAAAACTGCTCCACATCCGGTCCCAGGTACTCAGGTGGGTACCGTGAAGTGCTCGGGTCTTGCCACTGTAAAAGCGTTCCGAAAGGTCTGTTGCAGCCCAGAGATTCAGGTCCCCCACCTGGGGTCCCTGGATGCTGACAATCCGGAAAAAATTCCCGGCAGCAACCCGGAATGTTGCAGCATCCCGTGGCGGTACGACCACCTCTTCCATCAATTTCATTTTCTGTCTTGCGGCTGAATAAAGGGCCATATCCGGCACCGGAAGCGTATCGACAGGGTAACAGATTACGGGCTTTACGCCTTTGCGGGTTTCGGCGTCAGCCGGTGCTCTGCTTTCAGGAGTACGTTTCATCAAAATATCTCCTTATCTATTAGAAATGGAGCAAGTGATGCCGAAATCGAAGATGCCGTTCACTATGCCAAATCGAGCGCAGGCTGGAGCACTTACATCAATGGCCTACAGGTCGACTTTGAAACTTTCAAGGACGAGGTGAGTCGAGCATGCAAGCATGTTCGATCTGTGCAAGCAGGCAATACCCGATCTAAAGAAGCCGCATAAAATAGCAGCTGTTGGCCTTTACCAGTGAGGAGAGCCAGACTCTCCTCACTAAATGCATTTTAAATTAACTTGGGATTTGATAGGTTCCATCTAACCGGCGCCACATGTCGTCATGTCTTTTACCGAGTTTCTCTGATCCCTCTTTATATTCCTGTTCGGATATTTCCCCGGATTTATACCTTTTTTCTAAAAATGCGATTTCGTTTTCATACCATTTGTCGGGATCAAAGTTGTAAGTCATTCAGCATAAGTTCCGTACTTTTTGTTAATCAGGTAGAGGATGTTATCAACTCTATGAGCCCGAAAAAGTCGGGCCGATGGTAGGATCAAGTATACCACCAACCCCGGTATACTCTTCTCGCTTTCTCATGGTGGTGGTGGACAAGAGTTTCTCCACATCCTTACACTGGCATTCGGGGCATTGAGGGGGCGGATCACTGGAAAACAGCAAGAGTACTTCAAAGCAGTGAGAACAGTCTTTACACTTATATTCGTAAATTGGCATTAGCTCCTCCACAAAAAATATTAGGTAATTATTTAGAAACTATTTCTATTACACTATCGACTAAATTTAATCAATTTATTTATGGCATCCTCCAATTCCATCCCGATTTTCCAACGAGCAACTTATAATCTTAGGTACGACTCCGAGCCCGAAGTCCTTTGTATTTTTATGATCGGGAGAGATTAACTGGAAGCCATCTCAAAGACAGGATTTTGGTTCAAGTTTCCCCGCCGAAGATCGGCGGGACAAGAACGCGGGGTTGAATTTCAACCCGCAGACATACTAAAGTATTTCGAGGAGTTGTAATTCGACCCCAACACAAAGACTTGTCCGCCTCACCGGTGGCGGCATCTTCGACTGGCGGGTTGGGACATCAGGCGTCACCCTGCGGGCTATGCCCTGACAAGAAAGTCCTTTTTGAGATGGCTTTTATTAAGAACGAGCATTCGGGTCTGTCATGGAAATAGAAAACCCCTGGATAAGGGGAGATAACCAGGGGTTGAAACTGGGCGGTTCAGTTGATGACAGGAACCGCACATAAGTGGATTAGCCAAAGGGGATTTGGCTAATTTAGATATTAATACTACAATGTAATATGTCAATAGGGTAAAAGGTTCATTTTTATAGGGATATATCCCTAAACTCAGGAAATTTCCTTAAAGGGTACATCTAATGTTAACTGTCAGCCGATCTTTTAGGCACTATAATAAAGCGCAAGCAGGACAGCATAACCAATTGAGATGCCTAAAATTAAAAACTTTGCTTTCATGTCGTTTCTCCTGTCATTTTTCCTCCCAAAGATATCGGCAGATTTGCTTAAAATATTAACCCCACGGGACAAATATTTTGAGCCGTAAAGGATGTCCCGGAAGTTCCTTACTTTTTCAATTCTCTATAAGTTCTGAATGATTTTTGTGTCCGGTCCATTTGGGCAGATCATCAATTATATTGATAACCCGCATGGCATAAAAGATATGGCACGTTGGTTTGAATTTGATTGGGACTTTTGATACACCCCCAAAATTGAAAAGCGATGGAAACGCAAGCCACATGTTACGTCCTTCATCGGCTATGAGGGTGCCGCACAAAGCACAGCTGACTTTGCAGGGAAGGATTCTCTCGTATTTGTTGAGTTCGCTGTTGTAAAAGTTTAAATGATCAATACCTTTGATAATTCTGACGTCATGTTTGTGAAATATCGCTGCCCACTGCATGGGGGCTCCATGCAGTTTTTGACATGCCAGACAATGGCATATTTTTGCATCTACAGGATCCGAGCATGTTTCGTACTGTACCGCACCGCAGTAGCAGCTTGCACGGTATTTGGCTGTAAAATTAACATCTGTGATTGATGCATAATTTAATCCGAATTCATTTTTCATGACGGTCAATCCAATTATTCCTCAATTGGTTAAGTAGTTGTTTGGCCAATATCCTTTGTTTGAGACAGCCACTCAATCGCACTTTCATAATCGGTGAAAATTTCATATTCAAATCCTTGAATATCCATACAGGCTTTGAAGCGATTGGCTATTTTCATTCGTTCCGGATCATCAGGTACAATGTTAGCGATCTTATTTTTGAAAGAGGAAACATAGTTTCCAAACTCAAGGGCTATCTTCATTATATCTTCTATGCTTGCAGCAGTAGATATTGTAGTTTCTCTGAGATCAACCAGAATATTGTGGCCCATATGCAATCCGGCAGCCATAGCAAGTTCTTTGACAATCTTTTTTGATCGTTCAAAATCAATATTTCCGGTTTCTGTTTTACGAATAAAGTCCTTAATTTTGTATATTTTAATTCCTGACAGCATATTCCCTCCTTAAGGATGAATTTACAAGATCCAATTAATTGAAAACAGTAAACACTGAAATTTGAACTTGAGCTTTGAAATAGAAACCATTCGCCTCATAATTACTAGAAGCGGTTTCAAAATCTTCAATCAGGTTCAAAGTCAAGGCGGGCCGATGGATTCAAGCGCAGGAATATATTTAATATTTCGAGTATTGAATCCCTCGGTCCAACACAGGAATTGGGCCTGAAGGGAGGTTTTGAAACCGCTTCTAATCAACGGGCTGTTATCCAAATCATTTTTCGCTGGTTCTGAAACATTTTTTTATACCTGAATCTTGCATGAAATTTGATGAGAATCTTATAAACCTTTATCACACAATGATTTAGAAAGATAATAAATTTGAGTATGATAATACGATAGAATAAAAGGATGGTCGTCTTTTTTTCTCATCAAATTCCACCTAAAGGGCGAGCCGGAGGCTTTCATATGCTGCGTTACTAAGGGTTCGAAGTAGCATACTACATCTTCCCCCTTAGATGCCTTGCCTATGAAAGCCTCCGACCCGTGCAAGATTCAGGTGATAAATCTAAGGCGCGTTCGGGCAACAGCCCGTCAAGAAATGATACTTTCAATGATGATTATATACAGGAAATTTTTGTTCTAAGCTACCATTTTGCCGGATTATTCGCCTTCGCCTGAATGCCCTGCAAGCTTGTCGAAGCGAAGCGGAAATCCCGTTTACGGGGCTGCGGGGAGTTTTATTTCTCCGAAGCGGTGTAAGATGAGCACCTAACGATCAGCCAATCAATTTCGCTGAAAGGTTGATTTCTGTACCGGCAAAAAGTCTTGAGATGGGGCATTTCTCCTTGGCTGTTTGAGCATATTGAGCAAATTTATCAGCATCCAGACCGGGTACCTCTGCTTCACAATCTAAGTCAATACTGGTAATCTTCGGGCCGTCATCTTCTCCCAAATGAACTGAAGCCGTTGTTTGTACGCTTGTAGGGGTAAAATTATCCGCACTCATGATAGCGGCAAGGTACATTGAAAAGCATCCTGAATGGGCAGCCCCAACAAGCTCTTCAGGATTTGTACCTTTACCCTCTTGAAAACGCGATGCAAATGTAAAAGGGCCTTCAACTTCACCATATTTCATTACGCCGTTGCCTTCTTTAAGCGTGCCATTCCATCTGGCAGTTGCTTTGCGTGTCGCCATAGTTTCCTCCTTTTAAGGTAAGGGGTTAAATAGACTAATTAATCACTATTCAAAACATTAAACATAGAATGAAAAAATCAAGCAAATAAAAAACAGAAAGGATTCACCAATCAACTTATATCTTTGTAAACATTCCTGAAATCCTCACGAAGCCAATCCCAATTAGCGATTTCTCAAATGATAATAGGGAGGATAGGTCGTCAACCTATGATCTTCAACAGGATCTCCGATGGTAAAATGGTAGAGGCTCTGAAAAGCATTATCCTCAAAACCCAAGAGGTTATGCACGGCGTCATCGAAAAAGCATCCGATTCCCGTACCCCTCAGCCCATGGGCTTCCGCTTCAAGATACAGCACCTGTCCCACCATTCCGCTTTCCCAGAAAAGATGGCGGTATCGAAAAGGTTCTTTGTTCAAAACACTTTTGAACCTGCCGATCATTCCAAGGGAAAAGGCACTGTAGCCGGCGATATCCTGGTGACAACTGACCTTGATGGCGGTTTGCCGGAATTCACCGTGTTTGAGCAGATAGAGGGGAAACTCCGGATCGATCTGTTCCCACAAAAAATCCGGCTTGGCGAGATGTTGTATTTCCCTTAGATGATTTTCATTTCGGATAAATAAATACAAACCCGGAAGTATTTCACGGACGTTATGTACGAAAATAAAAAGATGAATGTTCGGAGCAGAAAGTTCTGCATCAAACGGCGCACAAAGGTTTCGGGGCAATGTTTTATCCAGTATCGCCATAAATCGGCGATTGGATATCTGCCCGCCGGGATTAAAACTGACGGCACTTCTTCTTTGCCGGATGATCTGTGCGGCATCAGGAGAAGGCATCGAAGTGCTGATAAATTTTCTGTGCCCGTAGTCGAATCTCTTTTCCGATGTCGCGGGTTTTTCAGTCAGTTCCTTGGTTTTATATATAATTTCCCAGTTAATCTGGTTATCGCTCAACTGATTGGGTGTTCCATCAAACAAAAGGCTTGAAAATTCATCAATGATTTCAATGGGTAGTCCGCGAGGGATCTTTTGTTTTTCATGGGTGTGGACAAAACACAGAAGTTCCGGAGCCTCTTTTTCCAATTCATGCCAGGCGGTTCTGTCAAAACCGAGTATGGTTTCGATGTCCCTGTCCGACAGCGAATTTAACACTGTAACCCGCCATCCCAAAAGGCTTGCGGAAAAACTCAAACCTGCCAAGGCGTGTCCGATATCGTGATTGCAGTAACGGAATCCACGTTCTCCATATTTCCAGGATTCTCGCCAGAATATACTGCTTAAACCTGCCATAAATCCTTGGGTTTGGAAATGATTTAAAATACTTTCCCATAAATCGCCGGGGATGACCGCTCGCTGTTCCAAGGCATGGATAAATGGATTATAGTGATAAACCCCCACAGGGGTTCGATCCGTGGAAGGTAAAACGAAGTGTGCTTCCGTGGGATGGAGATTTCCACTGGAAGGATTCATTCGAAGAGACCACCGGCTGCCTGAAATCGCTTTCCATGCAGACAGCCCAAGGGCCAGAGCGGTGAATCGAGAGATATTTTCCACGTTGAACGCCTGAGGAACCGTGTTCTTCCGGGTGTATAAATCTATGTAATCGATCTTGGGGGTTTCCTCCAACAGCGGCAGGGGAACCGTTTTAACATTTTCATAAAACCTGAACGGGTTCGGCTGATTCTTCCAGTCCATATAACCGAGGGATTTGGCGTAGCGGTTGAAATGATGTTTGGTCTCTTCATGATAATGAATAATTTCTCTTGTTTTATTCATTTTTTAAATCAAGCAAATGTTACGTTTTGCCCTGATCCTTTCCTTATCCGCCCGGCTTCGCTGCTCATCCGGATAACAATGCATGAGCCACTTCATCTCTAAACGCCATGCTTTCCTGATCCTTTGATATAATTTCAATTTCAGAAACAGATGAGACACCGATACCAAGGTCTGAAGCCCTTGCAATTTGTCTTTGATCAAATATCTTTCGTTTCATAATGGATGAATTGCTGCCAAGAGTTTTGAGCACGGCAACGCCAACCGCATCGATGGCCACACGATCGGTTGATGCTAAAAAGAGTTTTCCTTTGGCCCGCTTTCCTGTGGCGGGCCCACCATCCGTAAATACATCGATTCCATCCAACACGATGATGTCCGGTGAAAAAGGGTGATTAATTTCTGCGATCATTTCCTGCTGATGGGGAGATTGGTGCAGTTCACCCATATATGGATACCCGTGCCGAAACGTGGGGACTACACCGACATGCAATTTAAGCGATAGGGTAAATACACCCCCAAATTGGTGGGTTTTTAAGCAACACGTGGATATGAGGCATTCTGTCTCGAGAATGGGTCTGGCGATACGAAACCCATTTTCCCAATGACTATCCTTTGGTTTAAATTCAATCCAATCCTTTTTGTCCAAATTATCGAAATCGATAACATGGACATCTTTTTGTTTTAAAAGAGGCAGAATCCCCTTTTCACGCATAACTTCCCGGGTCAGTGGATAACTTCTCTCACCCAAACTGATGGATTTTGCCCCCATGTCCCAGACCTCATCCACAAGTGCCATCAACGTGTCATTATGGGTCGAGCCAGGCGTCGGATCTGCAGTATTGAAGTTTGGTTTTATAAGAACATCTTTATTTTTTACAGGATTGAGTCCCAAGGTGGATATAGAAGATTTAACACCAATCCTCCTGTCTTCTGTTTTTACAAATGCTACTTTACTCATTTTTATGCCTTTTCTTAAACGGTTTTATGTTGAAACGTCTTATTCAGAAACCAGGTCGGTGAGGAAAGCAATAATCCATGGATGACTTATGCCGTTTCAAATGGTTGAAAAGTGTACGAATTGGTAAAGAAAATCAGCTAATTCTCCAAATTTAAAAATTTAAACTCATTATCTAATGAACGTCCTCTAAAGCCTCATGAGTCAATAATAGGCTTGACCCCATTAGAATTTTCCAAAACGCGCTTCAAATCTTTTTCAAGTGATTTTGGATTGTTGAACTGTGCACCAACATTGCGGTCGTTGATCCATTTAATTTGGGCGGATGCGTGAATTACAGGTTCCATTTGGTCGTCTAAGGCCAGTTTCAATTCAACTGTGTCATCTATGGAAAAATTATGTTCCTTATAAGTTATAAAATTGATCCCGCTCATTGAGATGTCTTTGATGAAAATATCATCCCTTACATTTCTCTCCTGAATAACGTATTCACCGGTAAGCATAACTTTCTTGCGAAAATGTTTTCGAAAGGTCAAGGCGAAACGAAAAATTTCTCCACATTTACAGTTAGCCTTCAGTTTCTTGTGAGTGTCCTTGAATTTGAAAACATTTATGTTTTTTTCTAATCCGCATTTGGGGCAGATTACCTTTACCTGATTTGTTTGGTCTACATAGACTCTTTGTGCCATTTTTCCTCTTTCACTATGATTTATCTTTATTCCTTAGACATAACATTTTCCAATATCGGCCTGGCAATTGACAAAAAATATCGCTGCATGTCGATGACAAACAAGGCGCATCTGTCCGGCTTGGGCCATGCTCGTCTAATATTGTATCGATTTATTTCGTTCAGGTAATCTGTAGACATCTCGCGAATTCCTCACTTTTTATCACTCACAATTCAACGTTTGACACTATTCTCTTCCGGCAGCGCTCCCTTTAGAAAGGTGGCAACCGATTCGACGGCGCTTTCGGGGAAATCGGGTTCAAAGGTCTTGATCTCGGCTTTTTTAAGTGCCCGGCGGATGTGTGGCGGGTTAGAGGTAATTTGCCAAAGCCCAAATATCAGGGCATAAACCCGCAGGTGAATTTTAACTGCCTGGTTGACCGTCAGAACGGGAAATATCCGGCAAGTAATTTGTCCGCAACCCTCTAAAAGTTGGGCGATTTGCATTTTAGTGTCTATGATTACGCGCTCATCCGTATTTTCTTCCAGAACCCCCCTGGCAATACTCCCGATTTTAAGCAGCAGCGGATTCTTAACGACATAATCGGTCAAGATTTTGGCAAACTCCGTTATCGAAATGTTACCTTTATGCTCTTGCAGTTTTGAGGCCACGGATTCGTGCCATTCCCTTAGCTGGTGCATGAAAAGTTGCAGAAAAATTTCGTCCTTGGTTTTGAAATACAAATAAACGGTTCCTTTTGACAGTCCTGTCTTTTGAGCAATTAAAGAAACAGCTGGGAGTTTGCCGTCGGTTTTTTTGTAAAGTTTCCAAGCGGTTTTTAATATCTTTTCTTTTCGTTTCAGCTTGTCTTTTTCACTGATGGCGCGTGTTTGAGTGACCATAGCTCTAAATATCCCTTACTTCCTCAGTGATCGGTATTGTTGGTTTAATAAAACTAATATAACAATTTTTTTGAAAAAATGCAAAAAAAATGACCATCGGTCATTTTCACCCTTGACAACTGACCGATGGTCACTTATATTGCAGTTAACTGACCGATGGTCATTTATGGGGGCCTGAACGGCGTGTCGGTGCTTATGCATTCATTTAAATTAAATCATCTTTAAAATTGATAAGCAAAGGAGGCAATTATGAGAAAAAATTTGTTAATTATTCCCATTATAGTCATTAGCTTGGTGGCATTCGGTACGGTATCTTCTGCAAACGCGTTTGTTGGTTTAGCTACAGTAACAGTTGCTATTGCATCCGGATTTCTAACAACGGTTATAGCGGCAGAGGGAGTAAAGCACTCGAAAGCCGAGTCAGCAAAAAAGGAAGCGAAGAAACAGGAGGTCGAGAAAAAAACTAATGAGGTGGTTTTGCTGCCATCGATGCAAAAACAAAACCCTATCTCTCAAATCGAGAAATAGGGTCTTAATGGTCAGTCCATGGCAACCGCTCGGTTGAAGGTTGTTTTTCAGGCCGCTTCAAGGTAACGTCCTGATGGATTGGTTGCCTAAATATGCTGCATCAGCCAATCTTTTATAATTTGGCGTCTATCACGGACACAACGAAAGGAAGTTAAGTCAGGTCTTTCTTTTAATATTTTAATGGCGAATTTATCGACTTCACTTTCGTTCCTTGATTCTTCAGGGAGCGATAACCATAAGCTTGTTATTTGAGACTTAGCTTCTGTTTGTTTCATCCTCGCCCTCTTTTTTTTGTACTATTTGAGAAAACCCCTGAGGGTAACCCCTGCCTCAGGGGTTTGTAAAGAGATCACATGATGAGTGCATCATGTCGATTAAAAAGTATAATGCCACAAAGTGATATGTCAAGATATTTTCGCATGGTCGGGTTTCAGATATATTGTATATTTGTTGAAGAAGTACATGAACAGCTTCTTGTCCCATTTGCTTTATTTCAGGTTCAAGAACTTGCCGATTCTCCGATAAACGGTTTCGCATTCATCTTTCACAAGATTTTCCAGGTTCAAAAATGCGTGGATCATATTATCAAAATGAAGATGCTCTACATAAAGGCCTGTTGATTTCACTTTTTCCACATAAGCAATTCCCTCATTCCGTAAAGGACAGAACTCGGCTGTAATGACGAGTGTTTCTGGCAATTGATTCGTAAATTCCATATAAAGGGGAGACGCACTCTTTCGGTTTTCTCCCTTTTGAAAATAGTTATCGAAATACCATTTGATTCTTTCTTTTACAAGGAGGTAGCCTTCGGCATTTTCCTCTATGGAGTCTGAAGTCAAGGTATAGTCAAGGCTGGGATAAATCAAGACCTGACGCCTGATATCAATCCTTTCATCATGCTGAGAGATATGTGCCACAGTGGCGCACAATGCACCTCCTGCACTGTCTCCGGCAATGGAAAGGTGACGTTGGTACTTAAGATCTCGTCCGTCAAGTGTTGCCCATATATTTTTTACAACATTGTATGCATCATTAACACCCAATGGATAAGGACACTCAGGAGCAAGCCTGTAGTCGACGGAAACGACGATGTGTTCGCTTGCATGAGCGATTTTTCGGCATATGGGATCGTAAACAGCAACGCTGCCTGCCATATGACCACCACCGTGATAATAGATCAGGACAGGGATGCTGGCGTCTGGCGTCGGATGATAAATTCTTACAGGAATTGCATAATCTGGAGCATTTACCAGGTCATCTTGAACCAAGGAAATTTCCGTGCGGTCTGTCACCAGTAGCATCGTTAGGTTTGCCAGCCCCTCCCTTGTGTTTGTAGGGGTCTGTTTGAATCCTGTTTCCAGAAGCCCTTTCATAAATGTGTTGTAATTATATAACCAACCCTGAAGTTTGGATGATACGTGGCGCATAGTTTCTTCTCAATGATATTAAACTTTATTCTTTGCAAATTTTCTCTGCTATTTTTATAGCTTCCTGTTCCATAGGTGCATCCGGGTAACCGATATTTATGAGCTGCAACAAATATTTTCGAAGAAATGGTAAAAAACCGCCGAGTTTTTCATACTGTGAGGTATGGACCAATTCATGAACGATCAGGCAACGATCATCTATAAAATCGGAATGAATAAAAATTCCGTATCTTAGTGTAAGACCAACGGTAGAAGGCGTGATCAACTGAGTCGCTTCAACTGCAGATATTAATACGGGATGTTTTGGAAAAGGAATTTGCGGTACCTTGAATATCCTTACCCTTTCTGGATGTATTACCCCAACACGTTTAGCATCCTCAATTTGTGAGTTCGACAGCGGATCACCGTTCTTTAAAACGACTTTTTCTTTTGCTTCGGCCCATTCAGAAGCAAGGGGCAATATTAATGCAAATTGATCTCGAGATATTTCTATCATGATTTAATTATCGCTCCTTATTATGGAATTAATCTGACGATATTGTTGCGTCAATCATTTTTGTTCCATAGATCAGAATCACATTTTCTTTTTTCTCAGATGATTTTTGACCTTCAGTGGATTTTTGAGGTACAATATCTTCCCAATTCACAATGTGTGGAGGTGAGTAAGATTTTTCCTTATCAACTGTAGGTTCAATCGGTTCTTTTTTGTTATCATCAATGATGGTTATCTGCAAATACTTCTCTTCTTCTGTTTCATTCGAGGCATAAGGCGGATAATAAATATAATAGGGCAATGTGATTCTATTCGTACCCTTTGTTTTGAGAGCCCATTTTCTGTGGAATTTCAGCTTATGTTTTACGAATGATGGGCTCGTATGATTTGATTTGTGACGAGAAAATTCATAGTGTTTAACAGCAAAATGACCTGAACCGGAATCCCAACCACTTGCAAAAACCGGAACTTGCAAGGTTATGAAATAAAAAGCAATGAATAATATTAAAATGTTTTTAACCATTTTTTCATTCTTTGTTGAAATTTGATATCAATCTCAAAGTAATGCCTTTGTACCATTTGGCAAGTTTCGCTTATGATGTCTATAAAAATTTTGATGACTGAATTGGACTAAAGCGCTTCGATAATTTCCCCCTTACAGGCCAAAGATAAAATTCAGATAAAAGTTTATACCCTACGCCAACAGCTCCGTCTTTTGTATAGAGCACCCATGCATAATTAATGTCATACATACTTGTTGTTGAAGACCAATAAAACTTCTGTACATTCACAAAAAGATGGTCAACCGGTAAAGCCGGAGAATGTTGGCTCATATCAGTCAAACTTTCCAATTCAACAATACTTGGGAGTCGCCAATCGTTATGCCCATATTTATAATCTCTGTTCATCTTCTCTATTAAATCAAATGCCGACTTCCAATCCAACATGCCATTGTAATAATTCGAATTCTTCAGCCATGTCAGGTTTGTAGCGTTGTCATTCACAGTATAGGTGTCTTCTATGAATCGGGGGTGATTACTTTGTAAGCCAGACTGCAATTCTCCGTCCTGACCAGTATTGTGGCAATCTACAATATCTCCATTTTCGTTATAACAATTTCTTTGCCCGGTCCTAAAAACTTGGCTGTCAAGATGATCGGCAATGCGAGCAGGCCACACCATATATGAACCGTATTTCATTCCTTTGAATACTCTGGCCCCCCCTAAATGGATGTACCAAGCCTGGTTTGGCAGTCTGGCACAACTTGTTGACGTCCAGTAGTAACCGGTAAAAACATTAACAAATGGGTGACCAGAAGGTAGACTCGGGTTGATAGCTTCACGGCTCATTAAGCTAAACAATTCTCTACGATTCGGAAGCTTCCAATCATCAAAGCCATAAAGCTCTGAATGATTTAATTCTTCAATAAAGGTTAATGCTTCATTCCATGTCATTGGGAAATCAGACAAAGAAGCATTTTTTGTCCATATTAATCCTGTTTGCGTGTCTAAGACGGTTTTGTCTTGTTCAAGAAATCGCTTCATATCTCAATTTATTAACATTGCAGATACATTTTTTCAAATTGTTCCTAAGATAATTCCGCATTCCGGTTGACTTTTTTATCCTTACGCTTATGTTTTGATTTAAAGAAGTTATCTTGATGTTACCATGAAAAAGAAGACAAAAATCACAAAGTCCACGGAAGACAAGGAAATTTTTACAGAAGGTTATCGACGAGCTCGTGACCTGCTCTATGAATGCAGTCGACCGGAAGGTTTTTTGGCCAGTCCAACAGACAAAACCAATTATCGGAGAATCTGGGGACGCGACGGCGTTATCATAGGCCTGGCGGCATTGATGACAGGTAAACTCGATTTGATCGATACCTTTCGCCACACGCTCGAAACGCTGGCAAAGTACCAGGGGCCTCATGGAGAGATACCCAGCAATGTCGATCCGCTAAGTGGGCGTATCAGCTATGGGGGAATGACCGGCCGGGTGGATGCGGATTTGTGGTTTATGATTGGATGTGGAGAATACTGGAAAGCCACCGGGGACGATACTTTCCTGGACCACATGATTCCAGTTATCGAGAAAGTCAACTTTTTACTGGGTGCCTGGGAGTTCAACAACCGTGGGTTTTTATATATACCGGCCACCGGAGACTGGGCGGACGAATATATCCATAACGGCTATATTCTTTATGATCAACTGCTTTATCTACAAGCCTTGCGTACACTGACCGTCATCCGTAAATATGTTCATGAATCCCGAGACCATGAACTTGACAGACGTGTCAGTCAACTGAAGCGTCTCATCTGGGATAATTACTGGTTTGATGAAGACGGCAAAGTTCCGGACGACGCTTATCACGAGGTCCTTTACGAAAAAGGGCAAAACGCTGCCACACGCTGTAAAAACCATCACTGGCTGCCTTTCTTTTCTCCTCATGGTTATGGCTACCGTTTCGACGGTCTGGCCAACGTTCTGGCGTCATTGTTAAATGTGGCCGACGACCAACGCCGGGAAAAGGTCGACACATATATCGAAAATTTGACTGAAAACTTTCACACACGCCTGCTGCCGGCTTTTCATCCGGTCATTACGCCGGTTGACAAGGATTGGAAAGAACTGCATATTACGTTTTCATACACATTTAAAAACAGACCCTATGAATATCACAATGGCGGCCTATGGCCCATGATCACCGGTTTTTACGTCGCCGACTTGGCTCGGCGCAACAGAAAAGATGCCGCCCGGCTTTATCTGAAAGGTATTCATGACGCCAATGCCTCTGAAATGAATTCAAAAGATTGGAGTTTCCCGGAATACATAAACGGCAAAAACTTCATTCCAGAGGGAACCCGAAATCAGTGCTGGAGTGCCGCAGGGGCAATTATCGGCCATCAAGCTTTAAATGGTAAGTCAATGTTTAGGATCAACGATCATGAACAATAATATTTTACTGTGCAGTGATATGGACCGAACGATCCTGCCGAACGGCGATCAGGAAGAATCATCAGAGGTCCGCTTCGTTTTGCGTCTTCTGGTTGAACGTCCGGAGATCCACCTGGCCTATGTGAGCGGTCGAGACAAGAATTTGATTCAGGAAGCCATTGAAGAATATGATCTTCCTTCTCCGAATTATGCCATCGGCGACGTGGGGACGACGATTTACGAATTGACGGGCACTGATTGGCGTCCGTGGGAAGCCTGGTTTAAAGAAATAGCAAAAGACTGGAATGGATTAGAGAGTGAAGATTTGACAGGATATCTGAAGGGATTTGACGATTTGACACTCCAGGAGGCGGAAAAGCAAAATCGTTTCAAACTTAGCTATTACGCGGATAAAAATGCCAGTGGCCGGCAATTGGTTGATCAAATACAAGCGTATCTGTCAAAGCAAAGGCTGAGCAGCCGAATTATATGGAGTGTGGATGAGCAGCGTAATTCGGGCTTGGTAGATATCCTGCCGCAAAGAGCTTCCAAGCTGCACGCTATTAAATATTTGATGGATCAGAAAGGATACCGGAAATCAAAGGTCGTTTTTTGCGGCGACAGCGGAAATGATCTTAACGTGTTGACCAGCGACATCCGGGCCGTTCTGGTGAAGAATGCATCCGAAAACGTGCGCCTCGAAGCCATGGAAAGTGTTGTCAAAAATGGACGAGCGGAGACACTTTACATGGCGAAGGGGGAGTTTATGGGCATGAACGGCAATTACGCTGCCGGCGTGCTGGAGGGATTGACGCATTTCGAGCCCGACGTGCGTCCGTGGATTGAAGCAGCTGTATATCGTCTTGGTATTTCTCAATAACGTTTTAGCAAGAATATTTTTTACTGAAAGACCAAAAGAAAGGGCGGCGTTTCAGATTGTATTGAAACGCCGCCCTCATGTGTTACGAATAGCCTCCGTGAGCGTTCAGAACATCCGTCCGTTCGCTAAAAGACGTTTACCCTGTGATCAGGCAAGATCGAATCGGTCAAGGTTCATTACCTTGTTCCACGCCGCTACAAAATCGTTCAGGAACTTCTCCTGGGAGTCCTCACATCCGTAGACTTCCGCCAAAGCCCGGAGCTGGGAGTTCGAACCGAAGATGAGATCGACACGGGTGCCGGTCCACTTGAGTTCGTCGGTTGCGCGATCACGACCCTCGAACACGTCTTCGTCTCCCGAGGCTGCCGTCCACGTTGTGCTCATGTCGAGCAGATTCACGAAGAAGTCATTGGTGAGCGTTTCGGGCTGCTTGGTGAAGACGCCATGCCGGGACTGTCCGAAGTTGGCATTCAAAACGCGCATACCGCCGATGAGAACCGTCATCTCGGGAGCGGTCAGCGTCAGCAGTTGCGCACGATCAACCAGCAGTTCCTCTGCCGAAACGGCGTATTTTTTCTTTTGGTAGTTGCGGAACCCATCTGCTTTTGGTTCGAGTACGGCGAATGACGGTGTGTCAGTTTGTTCCTGCGAGGCATCCGAGCGTCCCGGTGAAAAGGGAACGGTCACATCGTGACCGGCATTTTTCGCTGCCTGCTCAACACCTGCGCATCCGCCCAGGACAATCAAGTCGGCGAGGGAAACCTTTTTTCCGCCGGACTGCGCGCTGTTGAACGCCTTTTGGATCTCCTCAAGGGTCTGGAGCACAGTCTTCAGTTGGGCCGGCTGGTTGACTTCCCAATCCTTTTGCGGATCAAGACGAATGCGCGCCCCGTTCGCACCGCCTCGCTTGTCGGAGCCTCGGAACGTGGATGCCGACGCCCAGGCGGTCGAGACCAGTTGGGATACAGATAATCCCGAAGCAAGGATCTTGGCCTTGAGGTCGGCGATGTCCTGCGCGTCGATCAGCTCATGATCGACGGCAGGTACCGGGTCTTGCCAGATCAGTTCCTCTGCCGGGACTTCTGCACCTAGATAGCGCGAGCGGGGGCCCATGTCGCGGTGGGTCAGTTTGAACCAGGCCCGGGCAAAGGCGTCCTTGAATTCTTCGGGGTTTTTCAGGTAGTGGCGCGCGATGGGCTCGTAGATCGGGTCGAACTTCAGCGAGAGGTCTGCCGTGGTCATCATCGGCCTGTGCTTCTTGGACGGGTCGTGGGCGTCGACGATCATGTCCCTTTCGTCTACGTCTTTGGCCAGCCATTGGTTTGCACCGGCCGGGCTTTTGACCAGTTCCCAATCGTATTTGAACAGCACCCTCAGATAGCCCAGGTCCCATTTGGTCGGGTTCGGCTTCCAGGCGCCCTCGATGCCGCTGCCGATCGTATCGACGCCTTTGCCACTGCCGAAGCTGCTCTTCCAACCGAGCCCTTGCTCCTCGATGCCTGCCGCTTCTGGCTCCGGCCCCACATGAGACGCAGGGCCCGCGCCATGACACTTACCGAAGGTGTGTCCGCCGGCGACGAGCGCAACGGTCTCCTCGTCGTTCATGGCCATACGCGCGAAGGTCTCTCGAACGTCAAGGCCCGAGGCGACCGGGTCAGGGTTGCCGTCCGGGCCTTCCGGGTTCACATAGATCAGGCCCATCTGCACGGCGGCAAGCGGGTTCTCGAGGTCCCGGTCGCCGGTGTAACGGCTCTTGGGCTTTTCACTGGTAGCCAGCCATTCATCTTCGGCACCCCAATAAATGTCTTCTTCCGGTTCCCAGATGTCTTCGCGCCCGCCGCCAAAGCCGAAGGTTTTGAATCCCATGGACTCAAGGGCACAATTTCCGGCGAGGATCATGAGGTCGGCCCAGGAGATTTTCCTGCCATACTTTTGCTTGATCGGCCAGAGCAGCCGGCGTGCTTTGTCGAGGTTCACATTATCCGGCCAGCTGTTGATAGGCGCAAAGCGCTGGTTGCCGGACCCACCGCCTCCGCGGCCGTCGCCCATGCGGTAGGTGCCTGCACTGTGCCATGCCATCCGGATGAGGAGCCCCCCGTAGTGACCGTAGTCGGCCGGCCACCAGTCCTGCGAGTCGGTCATCAGTGCAAAGAGGTCTTTCTTCACAGCCTCCAGGTCGAGTTTCTTGAACTCTTCAGCGTAGTTGAAATCCTCGCCCATGGGATTGGACTTGGAAGAATGCTGGTGTAAAATGTTAAGATTCAACTGATTCGGCCACCAGTCCCGTATCGACATACTTCTGCCGGTGGCTTGTTCACGTCCTCCGCCCATTACCGGGCTTTTGCTATCTTCATTCATAAAGTTTCCTCCTTTTGTTGTTTGAACTTATGCACCGTGTTGCTATGAATATCGTGCTTCGGTGCCAATATATCTAATTAACGTTGGCGGACTTATCGATTGATTTTGGTGATAATGGAAGATTTGAAAGATCGTCAGGAAAACGTCGAACCATTTTTTGAGCGCAAGATCCGGGGTCGGCTGTATTTACATTATGAAATCAGCGACAGGGGCACCAACATTATGGGTCTGATTTTTCTTTTCAGCCATGTTGACACCCTGATTCATTTGATTATAGAAATAAAATCGTGCAACGATTTTATGAAACTCCCGCCCCGCTGAAAGCGTGACGGGATCTAATAAATGAAAGGCTAAAATTCCTATCCCTGCAGCCCCGAAGACGGAATTTCCGCTTCGCTTCAACACGCTTTTGGGGTATTTCGGAATTGGTACCACAGCCCATCGGGCTGTGGTACCGCACTTTCGCTTTAAAAAGGATCTTATACTTTATTTGAATTCATCCCGCGCTGCCCCGAAAGTCGGGATTTCCGCTCCACTACAACAAGCAGCGGGGAATTCAAATTTAAACTTTCTCTGCCATACAGTTGCTGCATATACCGAAAAAGTCCAACCGATGATTCAGAATTTTAAAATTAGTTTCTGATTCGACCTCTTTTTTCATTTCATCCAGGCTATCCAAGTCCGGGTCGACAATTTTTTTACACTTGATACAGATGACGTGTGGATGGGGGTTGGGCCTTTTTCCATCATATCGATTGCTCCCATCCGGGAACCCTAATTCAAGAACCTCACCTAATGATTTAATTATTATAATATTTCTGTATACAGTGGCAAGACTCATTGTCGGAAAGTCTTTTTTTATCCGGGCATGGATAGTTTCAACGCTGGGATGACCTTCACTTTTGGCAAGGATTTTAACGATAGCCAGCCGTTGAGGCGTTATCTTGTGTCCATTATCCCTTAATTTTTGGATGATGATCTCAAATCTTTTTTTATGGTCTGCCAACTGACGCCTCTTTTTCCTAATTAATAATCATTATTAATTAATACCGAATTGCATTTACGTCAACCCCTATTTCAATCGTTCACATATGATGCCTTCATTGGCTAATTTGTATCCATTTTAATTCGTAGGAACATGAAATTCAGGTGGGTTAATATTGATAATTTATATAATTAGATGTGAAAGGTCAAGATTTTAATTGAAATACGGGAGGTTAAACAATCCAATGTTCCGCTGCTTCATGTTTGGAAAAAATTTATATCGTTAAGGTATCAAACCCGAACTGTGACGTTTAGTATTTCTTACTTTGTGCAATATTCTTTTTCAAATCATCTATAAGGCATTTTCGCTCTTTGGAAGACAACCCCTCTGCCATCTCTAAAATAAATAGAGCCATTTCCAAACCCATATTAAAAGAAATGTTTACCCGATCATCTCTCAACGCCTTACAATTTAAATCAAGCTTCATAATTCTACCCCTTTCCCAGGCCGGCATGTTGTTTTCAAGGGGTTATTTTCAAAATGTATACCAAAAGTTGATCGGGGAAAATTTTTTCTTTGGAAAGTCGAATATCCATTCTATCCAATAAGTTAGGAGGTTGTTTAAAAAAATGTGATTTGGCAGGTGGTCTAAAGAAAGTCTTTGGATGCACAGAAAAATGTGCATGATGCACAATTATTTGTGCATGACCTTTGAAGTGTCGGGAATGAATATTGGTGTCAAGCTTGAATTTTGAATTATGGCTTCAAGTTAATCACTATTCAAGACTTGACACCAATCATTCTCAATTTAATGCTTATGAAAACTTATAATTTGAAGAGTATCCCGGAAATCCTTGAATCCCGTTCCCGGCAGCTGACAGCTGAAACCTGACCCCTAAAAAAGGTTCGACACAATTCATTTAAAGTTATTCGCTTTCGCCTGAAGACCCTGCTGCTTGTCGAAGCGAAGCGGACTTGTCCGCCGATCTTTGTGGCGGAGATTTATCCGCCTCTGGAGGATCCCGTTTACGGGGCTGCGGGAAGTTTCATTGCTCTTTTGGGGCCTCTGATGCTTCTTGGGACTCTCCGGTCTTCTCGGTTTTTTCAATCGCTTCGGCTTTCTCGGCTGGCTGTATCTCGAACTCAGCTTTACCCAATATATCTCCGTTTTCAGAAACGATCTCCACGTGCCCTTTACTTAATCCCTTATAAAGTCTTTTAGAACTCCATGTGCGCCATGGATTTGATTTTACAGGCAGTTTAACTCTCGCAACTTCATCATCCCCAAAATACCAGACATGATAAACATAAGTCGCACGGTCAGCCCCGCCAATTTTGGTAAAACAGTATAGTTTGCCCAAATCGTCAGGGAATACAGTTTCGACACCTGAGGGCTGCCGATCCTCAACAGCGGTACAAATTTGGATCTCTTCCAAAACCAGTGCAGGCGGTTCTTGCGCCACAGGTGGAGCTGTCTCTTCCATTTTTTGCTCTTTGGCAGACTGTTCCTGTTCAACAGCTGGAGTTGTATCTTTCATTTGTTCTTTGGCAGATTCTTCCTGGGCGAAACAGACACCTGAAAGAATCAGGGCACTGATTAATACAAACACTGTTTTCTTTAACATATTATCCTCCTGTTACATTTTTTTATGGTAAGATTTTACATTTAAAACAGGGCTATATCCTTTTTATGCCATTCGTCCCGGTGAATTTTTGGGAGAAATCACCTGTAATAGAAATTTTATAATTTTTGGAGCATTCTGTAAATATTAAAATACAGCTTTTTGAGATAGCTTCTAGTTAATTTTCGAATGCTCTTGATTTCTTTTTGGTTATGAATTAATTGAGGAGTCGAAGAGTTTTTCTCGTAAATACTTGAATATAGCGGATCGGGCTCTAATTTCCGCTTCCGTCTACGCTCTCCGAGCTACGACGGACAAGACGACGGGACAAGTCCGACGTCACTTTTCTATCTTAGACGGGACAGGACGGCCCGTCAAACTGAGCGGCAAAGCCGCGTTTCATAAAATCGTTACACGATTTTATTTATAATTCAAGCGTTGATACCATCTTTCTTTATTGCTTATGAGTTTCTTTGTACATTGGCGACATCCCGGGACCTGGAAGCTCTTCCGGCTGGATGATCGACTTCTGCTCATAATTTTCGGCATGATTGTGGGGGTGTGCAGTGGCATAGCCTCGGTTGCCCTCAACCGCTCACTGGCAGCGATGCTCGAATGGCTGCATCCCTTCCGGCACATTTGGTGGGGGTTTTTACTCCCGGGGCTGGGGGCGGCCTTGTCCTCAATTTTTCTTAACAAGATCATGAAAGAAGGGGCCGGGCACGGAGTACCCGAAGTTATTTACAGTATATCCCGTTACCGGGGACTGCTGCGCTTTCGCACCAGCTTTTCCAGATTGATTTCCAGCTGCCTTACCATCGGCAGCGGAGGTTCTGCAGGCCCTGAAGCCCCTGTGGTGATTAGCGGGGCGGCCATTGGTTCCAATATCGCTAAACTTTTCTCTCTGAACGACCGCCAAAGGGTGGCACTGGTGGGTTGTGGCGCTGCCGGGGCCATATCCGCCATATTCAACGCTCCCATCGCCGGCATGGTCTTTAGTATGGAGGTCATTCTCAATGAATGGTCGGCAGTAAATATTATTCCCGTGGGAATTGCTTCTGTTGCCGGCACCGAAATAAGCCGTATTCTTCAGGGTAATCAGATCCCTTTTTCCCATCACCAGTTTAATATTGGTTTTCTCGATATCACGGCTTGCTTGGGGCTGGCCATAGTGACCGCCATTGCCTCCATACTTTTCAGCCGTATGATCAATTATGTTCATCATCGGGTGGACAAGGTTTTCCTGCCGGCATGGGTGCGTGCCGCCGTCGGAGGTTGTGTTGTCGGCTTTCTCGGGTTTTTTCTCCCCGTTGTGCTTGGAGAGGGTTACACCCCTGTTCGAGCTGCAATCGAAGGGACGTTCACCCCGGGCATTGCTATCGTGGGGCTGGCGACCCTTGGCAAGATTGTTGCGACTGCCCTCACCCTTGGGTCTGGTGGTTCCGGCGGCATCTTTGCCCCCTGTCTGGTGGTGGGGAGTTTTGCCGGCCTGACCTATCACCGGGCCCTGGCTTTCCTCTGGCCCCATGTGGCATGGGCGAGTGAGGGCTGCTTTGCCCTGGTCGGTATGGCAGGTCTCATGAGTGGTGTGCTCCAGGCGCCGCTTACGGGTATCTTCCTCATCGTGGAGGTTACCGGGGGATATGAAGTCATATTACCCCTTATCATAGTGGCGGCCATTTCTACCACCATTTGTTATTATGTGGAGCCGGCTTCCTTCTACTTGAAAGATTTGGTTGAGAAGGGAACCCTGTGCAGACCCCGCACGGATGCCGGGATTCTGGCAAACTTGTGTCTGGAAGACCTGGTTGAGAAGGACTGCATAAAAGTGAAAAAAGACATGATGCTCTGCGATTTTCTAGAGGTCATAAAAGAATCTCCAAACAGCTGTTACGCGGTCGAAGATGAGGAAACCGGCGATTTCATAGGAATCATCTCTTTGGATGAAATCAGGCCATATCTGCCCAAGTCAGAGACGTGTGAGACGTTAACCATCGGACAAATAATGAATATCGGGCCTGTGGTCGCAAGCCATGACGATGAGTTGTCCGAGATCCTGCACAGGATGGAAGCACAGAATATAAACAATATCCCGGTGGTGGCACACGGCAGGTTCATCGGTATACTTTCAAAGACAACGCTTTTGGAACACTATCGCGAAGAGCTTATCGCTCAAACTCATTACCATAAAATATGACTTTAAATCTGAATTCCCCGCTGCATGTTGGAGTGAAACGGAAATCCCGACTCCTCAGCCATTTAAAGCTGGAACCCCCGGGCTAAATTTCTTTTCTGTCAAAAGTGACCAGCATTAACGTGGTTATCAAAATAATATAGAAAGCGACATTCAGAATCGGATGAACAGGTCCCATGCTGTTAAAACTGCTTTGACTGATAATGGAATCGGCGTAAGCCTGAACCATGTAAACCTTCGGATATAAAATTCTCCACATGGCAGGCGAAGAGGCCGGGACCGAAGGCATCGATGTCTTAAAAATTCCGCTGTGTAAGATCTGGTACCCACCGTCGGAAATATAGCCGATGAATAACCCACCGACAGTAAAAACCGCGCTGATGAAATCCGGCAGAAAAAGGGACAAAAAGCACACCGAAACCACAATAAAAAGAAGATTGATGGAACAGACCAGGGATGCGGTTAAATACCCTGGGATGATAGCGCCGGTCTTTATCCACGCTGTCAGGAAGATAGTTGCGTGAAGAATAAACATGAAAATAAGGCTCAATAACCATGTGCCGGTTATTCTACCGAGGATGTATTGCCATCTGAACACCGGCCTTGAAAGAAACAAGACCTGACTTCCGTCTTCGTGGTCTCTGCTGAAAATTTTCATCGACAGCAGGATGACGATCAGGAACATGCCGGATGCGATGATCTGGAAAACAATTTTTGAAACATGCCAGGCAACCATAACATTGTTCAACTGTCTTCCGTTAACGACATACTGGCCGTTGTAACATCCGCGAATCATCATCACGAAAAGGATGGAAAGCCCGAGTAGAACAAAAAAGCTTTTGTGCCGCATCTGATCGCGAATGGTGTAACCGGTAATTTTTAAAAAACGATTCATTTCTCTTATTCGGTGTATTTTATAAACACATCCTCCAGTGTCTCGTCATCCTCTATGATTGAACGAATCGAATCCTTGACGAGGATTCTTCCGTTGTTCATTATTGCCAGCGTCCGGCATGTCTTTTCCACTTCCGAAAGGAAATGAGAATTCAAGAACACGGTAACACCCTGGTCGCGCAGGTTCTCAAGAATATTTCTCACATCCCGGATACCGATGGGATCGAGACCTGTCACCGGCTCATCGAGTATCAACAACTTGGGCTGTTCGAGCAGTGCTGCTGCCAACCCTATGCGCTGTTTCATGCCCTTGGAATAAACAGCTGATTTTTCCTTTTCCCTGCCTTTCATGGAAACCACCTCCAAAACCCGGTCCACTTCCATTAGCGCCTCTTTTCCAATAGACCCAATCAAAGATGCGTGCCGCCGCAAATATTCAAGCCCTGAAAGGTAAGGGGGGATCATGTGATTTTCGGCCAGATACCCAACCTGTTTGCGTGCTTGGGGGTTGGAGACAGGAATCCCGTCAATGGTGATGCTGCCCAAAGTCGGTTTGATAAAGCCGAGGAGCATACGGACGACCGTTGTTTTGCCGGCGCCGTTGGGACCGAGCAATGCGAAATATTCGCCCTTTTCAACGCGGCATGTGATGTTGTCGACCGCCCTAAGTGTGCCGAATTTTTTGGTTACAACATTAAGTGTTATCATATTGAGATCTTATTGTTTCGGAAACAATAGGGGTCGAGCTCATTGAAGATATCAAGGCCGAAGCCGTAGCTGACAGCGGGACA
>Ga0316578_10000045_pt1 | contig 25677 bp, 23 predicted proteins | sample J0NA_2_FD_203076 | JGI IMG/M metagenome (GOLD analysis project Ga0316578, IMG submission 203076) | Rhizosphere microbial communities from salt marsh grasses in Alabama, United States - J0-2_160517rDrC | ecosystem: Host-associated > Plants > Roots > Rhizosphere | place: USA: Alabama | collected... | reverse complement strand
TTCGAGATCGATCTCGTCACGGCGGATGCAGAGGTCGATGATGGTTTCCTGCACGTCCTCGACCACTTTCAGGATCAGGAACTCGTGCTCTTCGAGCTCGTTGCGCGGCGACAGAAGGTGAAAGGCCCCTTCCTCCAGCGCACAGTCCAGCCATTCGACGGCACCTGCCCGAGGGCTGCGCCGGAACCGCTCCAGCAGTTGCTGTGCGTTATCGCTGGTGCAGTGCGCAAGCCGCATGCAGATACGTTCCAGCTCGACCACCGGTGTATCCGACGAGAAGAGCCGCTCGGCAAGGTCCATCAATTCGATATCGTCGTGCTCGTCAGGATCGGCAATGTTGAGATGCTGGATCATGGCGGTCCCGGTGCGATGCATTGCGGAGGAGGCGATCAACGGCGATGGCGCGGGCTGCTGTCACACTGCCGGGAGGATTCCCGGGCGGCATGATCGCCGACCAGTGGGCGCCGGCCGTGGCGAGGACCCGAGGCCGCTGGTACGAGCCGGTGTTGTGCATTGAAGATATGGAAACAAGACCGGGACCACGATTCATCCCCCCTTCCCATCCGCTGATTATGCGCATCAATGGCTGGTCTGCGACGCCGTGCGACCGCTTCTCGGGGGACCGAATCGAAGGTCCCCGGCACCGACACTGGGCACAGTATAGCCACTTCCTACCGCTTCCTTGTAGCACGAAATCAATAGGGATCACACAAAGATAGCGGCGCAAGATAGCAGCGCCCGGCCTGCGGGCGACAGCCCGCGGGCTTCGCCGGGCCCCCGCAAGTCCGCCGCGAGGCCGGGCCAGTCACTTTGCCCGGACGACCTCCCCCCGACGGTGTCCGGAGCCAAGCCGCGATTTGACCTTCTCACGAGTGCCCTGGACGACGTAGTACATGACCGGAATCAGCAGCGTGCCGACGACGGTGGCCGCGAGCATGCCGCCGAACACGGCCGTACCCAGCGCGACGCGGGAGCCGGCGCCGGCGCCGGTGGCCACCAGCAGCGGCAAGATTCCGAGCAGGAACGACAGGGCCGTCATCATGACGGCGCGAAAGCGCAGCCGCGCGGCCTTCACCGCGGCATCGTAGATGGACAGCCCCTCGGTCTCACGCTGCTCTTTCGCGAATTCGACGATCAGGATCGCGTTCTTCGCCGCCAGCCCGATCAGCATGACCAGCCCGATCTGGGTGTACAGGTTCACGTCCAGCCCGCTGCCGCCGACGGTGGCCAGGGCGCCGAACACGGCCACCGGCACGGCCAGCAGCACCGCCAGCGGGATGGACCAGGACTCATACTGTGCCACCAGAAACAGGTACACGAACAGCAGCGCCAGGCCGAAGATGACCGGCGCCTGGCCGGCTGCCTGGATCTCCTGATAGGTCATCGCGGTCCACTCGTAGCCGAAGCCCTCGGGCAGGGTCTCGGCGGCGGTCTGCTCCATGGCTTGGATGGCCTGGCCGGAGCTGTAACCGGGTGCGGCGCCGCCGGAGATGTCGGCGGAGCGGAACAGGTTATAGCGCGAGACGATCTGCGGACCAGTGATGGTGTCCACCTCGGCGATGGTCGCGATGGGCACCATCTCGCCGCCCTTGCTGCGGACGAACAGCCGCAGGATGTCGTTGGGCTGATTGCGGAACTCGTCCTCGGCCTGGGCCAGGACCCGCCAGGTGCGGCCGAACTTGTTGAAGTCGTTGATATAGACCGAGCCGAGCTGGGCCTGGAGCGTGGCGAAGACCTCGCTCATCGGCACCTGCAGGGTCTGCACCTTGTCGCGATTCACGTCCAGATACAGCATCGGCACGTCGGCGCGGAAGGTGCTGTAGGCGCTGCCGATGGCCGGATGCTGGTTGGCGGCGACGACGAAGCCGCGCATCACCGACGCGAGCTCCTGGATGTCCCCGCCGGTCATGTCCTGCAACACAAAGGAGAAGCCGCCGGAGCTGCCGAGCCCCGGAATGGCCGGCGGCACGAACGGGATCACATTGGCGTCGATGGTGCGCGCGGCAATGCCCTGGGCCTGGCGGACGATGCTGCGCAAGTGCAGGTCCGGCTCCTCGCGCTCGCTCCAGGGCGCCAGCACCGGGATCATCAAGGCGCTGTTGGAGCCGAAGGCGCTGTTCAGCAGCGAGTAGCCGGCCACCGTGATGACATTGGTGACGCCCGGGATCTCCAACAGCTGCTGCTCGACCCGGTCCAGTACCGTCTCGGTGCGGGTCAGTGATGCGGCATCGGGCAGCTGCACGTCCATGAAGAAATAGCCCTGGTCCTCCTCCGGCAGGAATCCGGTGGGCAGGCTCGTGAACATCCACACCGTCGCCGCGATCAGGCCGGTATAGAGCACCACCATCAGCGTGGCGCGCCGCACCGTGGTCTGCACCGCCGCCGTGTAGCCATTGGTGAGGCGCCCGAAACCGGTATTGAACCAGTTGAGCCACTTCAGCGGCTTCTGGCCGGGCTTGAGCAGCACCGAGCACAGGGCCGGGCTCAGCGTCAGCGCATTGATGGAGCTGATGGCCACGGCCACCGAGATGGTCACCGCGAACTGCTTGTAGAGCTGGCCGGTAATGCCCGGCATGAAACCCACGGGCACGAACACGGCGAGCAGGACCAGTGTCGTCGCGATGACGGCGCCGCCGACCTGGTCCATGGCCTTGGCCGTGGCCGCCTTCGGGTCGAGTCCCTCCTCCGCCATCAGCCGCTGCACGTTCTCGACGACGATGATGGCGTCGTCGACGACGATGCCGATCGCAAGGATCAGCGCGAACAGCACGATGGTGTTCAGCGTGAAGCCAAAGACCGCGAGCAGCGCGAAGGTGCCGATCAGGGAGACCGGAATGGCGATGCCGGGGATCAGCGTCGAGCGCCAGTCGCCGAGGAAGATGAACACCACCAGCACCACCAGGATCACGGCGATGTAGAGCGTCTCCTGCACCTCGGCGATGGACGCCTGGATGAAATTGGTCGTGTCGTACAGGATCGCGTAGTCCATATCGTCCGGGAAGCGGGACGACAGGTCCGCGAGCGTCGCCTTGACCCGGTCGGCGACGGCCAGCGCATTGGCGTCCGGCGTCTGGTAGACGGCCAGCACCACCGACGACTTGCCATCCAGGCGGCCGGCGGCGGAGTAGGCCTGGGCGCCGAGCTCGACGCGGGCGACGTCCTTGACCCGGATCGCCGAGCCGTCCGGCTCCATGCGGATGATGATGTTCTCGAACTCGGCGACCTCGGACAGCCGGCCCTTGGTGGTCACCGTGTACTGAAACTGCTGGTCGGTCGGCGCCGGCGGCGCGCCGATCTGGCCCGCCGGCACCTGCACGTTCTGCTCGGCGACGGCGTTCTGCAGGTCGGCGACGCTGACGCCGAGGGCGGTCATCCGGTCCGGCTTCAGCCAGAAGCGCATGCCGTAGTCCATGACGCCCATGATCTCGGCCTTGCCGACGCCCTTCACGCGCCCGAGGCTGTCCTTGACGTTGATGGTCGCGTAGTTGTTCAGGTACAGCGCGTCCAGCGTCTCGCCGGGCGAGAAGATGTTGACGATCAGCAGCATGTTCGTGGACTGCTTTTCGGTCTTCACGCCCTGGCGCTGCACCTCCTGGGGCAGCGACGGCATCGCTGTGGACACCCGGTTCTGCACCTTGACCTGGGCCAGATCGGCGTCGGTGCCGATGTCGAAGGTCACGGTCAGGCTGTAACGGCCGTCATTGTCGGACTTGCTGGACATGTACAGCATGCCCTCGACGCCGTTGACCTGCTGCTCGATGGGGGCGGCTACGGTCTGCTCGACGACGTCGGCACTGGCCCCCGGGTACTGGGTGCTGACGCTCACCGTCGGCGGCGTGATCTCCGGGAACTGGGCCACCGGCAGCCCCAGCAGCGCCAGCAGGCCCGCCAGGGAGATGACGATGGAGATGACGAAGGCGAACTTCGGCCGGGTGATGAAGAACTTGGACAGCTGCATCGGCGGGCTCCGGCGGCGGGCTGGCGGCTACTCGGCGCGGCTGCCGTCGCCGGTGCCGGATCGGGGACTGGACGAAGCGGCACCGGCGTCGGCCGTCGAGGGCTCTCCGGCACCTGCAACCGCGGGTTCCGGCACCGCCTTTTCCTCGAGGCCGGCCACCAGCGCCGCGTCCGCGGTGGACGCGCCGTCGGTGTCGGCCACGACCTCGTCGTCCCCTACCGAGCCTCCGCCCGTTCCCTGCATCGGGTCCGCCGGCGCCTCGGTCATCTCCGGCACCACCTGGATGCCCGGGCGTACCTTCTGGATGCCGTACAGGATGATCCGCTCGCCCGCCTTCAGTCCTTCCTTGACCACCAGGTTCGGCCCGAAACGCTGCCCGGTCCGGATGCGGCGGGATTCCACCCTGTCCTCGCCATTGACCAGCAGCACATAGCTGCCGCCCTGATCGGTCAGCACGGCTGCCTGCGGGATCATCACCGCATCCACGGCTTCCGCGCGCTCGATGACGACGGTGACGAACTGACCCGGCAACAGGAGCCGGTCCGGGTTTGGGAACTCGGCGCGGATCAGCACCGTGCCGGTAGCCTCGTCCACCTTGTTGTCGACGAAGTCGAAGCGGCCCTCGTGCTCATAGAGGGTGCCGTCGGGCAGGCGGATCAAAGGAATATGGGCGGGCCCGCGCTCCGCCGCGCCATTTTGCGCCGCCGCCCGGTTGGCCTTGGCCAGGTCGAGGTACCCGGTCTCGGCGATGGAGAAGGTGGCCTGGATCGGGTCCATGCGGTTGATGGTCGCAAGCACACCGGACTCGGGTCCCACCAGGTTGCCGACATCCACGGCCGCGACATCGATGCGGCCGGCAATGGGGGCCTTGATCTCGGTATAACCGAGGTTCAGCCGGGCCTTTTCCACGTCCGCCTTGGCCGTCTCCACGGCCGCTTCCTGTACCAGCACCTCCGCCTCGGCCTCGTCCACCTTCTGCTGGCTCACGTTCTTGGCCTTAGCCAGCTCACGGTAGCGGGCCACGTCCACCCGGGCGCGATTCAACGAAGCCTCGGCGGCGGCCAGCGCGGCCTCGGCCTGGGCCAGGGTCGCCCTGTACTGGTCCGGCTCGATCCGGAACAGCACCTGTCCCGCCTCGACGACACCGCCCTCGTCGAAGCCCCGCTCCTCCAGAAAGCCGGTCACCCGCGCCCGCAGGGCGACCGTGTCCGCGGCGCGGGTCTTGCCGACGAACTCGTAGAACGGGTTCACCTTCTCTTCGCCGACGGCGATGACCCCGACGGCCGGCGGCTGCGGGCCCGCCTGCTCCGGCGCGCGGCCGCAGCCGGCCAAGGCCAAGACCGACAGCAGCATGGCCAGCGCCCGGACTGGCGTGCGCAGTGGTTTGAGGGAGCGCTGCGCCGCGCGGGGACGGCCGGCAGCACGGGCAATGATCGGCAAGGGCATCGGCATGGCGGCAACAATCCCGTTCCAGCGTCGGTACCGGCGCCCCCGGCGCCGGATGTCGGGGGGCAGCATAGCACGGCGATCCCCTCAACACCGGCACCGACGGTTGCAATGCCCCAGCGTCAAGCCGCACGCCGAACAGGGTTGCAGCAGCGCAAACGACAACCACCCTTGGCGGATGCCCAGCCACCGGAGTCAGCCATGCCAAGCCTCGACTACACCGCCGTCACCACCGGCGGAGACGCCTTCGACATTCGCTTCCCGTTGCACGACGAGACCCGCTCGGCCGATGCCGTGGCACGCATGCTCTCGGCGGTGCTCGAGGCCCTGAGCCGGGAAGTGGAGACCGACGGCAACACCAGCGATGGCGACGTGCTTCAGGCCTTGTCCATGGGCCTTGCCGTGCGCGCCCGGCTGGTGGACGTGCAGCCGTCGGTCACGCTGCGGCTGATGCATGAACTGGTGGACAACGCCTTTGCCGCCACGCTGAAGGCCGACCGATACCGGGCAGCGCGGGCCTGAGCCGGTCCTACCAGGGCTTGTAGGTCAGGCCGGGAATGGTCTTTTCGTTGATGGTCTCGGGCAGGCCCCGGACCAGTGCTTCCAGTTCGGTCCGGTCCACGTATCGGCCGAAGGACGCCTTGGCCGCGTCGATAGGGACTTCCACGTAGTAGCGCTGCTTGTCCGGCTCCGGCAGCACCTGCAGCGTATTATCGGAGGCGTCCAGGATGCCGAGATAGTCGTCCTCGGACTGCAGCCGGTCGAGCATCTGTTCGCAGATGGCCTTCGCGGTCATCTGAATGGCGCTGGTGGAGGACACACACTCGCCGGAACGGTTGATCAGGTAGAAGACTCGAAAATGCATAGTGCGTTGACTCTCGACGCTGGCGCCGCGGGCGGCTGGACGCCACGATCCCCCGCCGCCGTGGCAGGCGCCGGCTCCCGGCGGCCACCGGACGCGGAAACCCAAGCCGGGCATGATATCATTGCCGACCGCCGCTGAATAATTCCTAATCTGCCCGCCAACGGCCGCGATCTCCGTCACACGGCCCGCTGGCGGCCACGGCCCGGAGAAGCACCGATGGGATTCCTGCGCCTGAAGCTGCACTGGCAGATCCTGATCGCGATGGCGCTGGCCGTCGCCGCCGGGCTCATCGTGGGCCCGGACGGCAGCCTGCTCGGTGTGAGCATCTACGCCGCCTTCGACTTCGTCGGGCAGCTGTTCCTCAATGCCCTGAAGATGCTGATCGTGCCGCTGATCGTCTCCTCGATCATCGTCGGCGTGGCCGGTGTCGGCGACTCCGAGAACCTGGGCCGGCTCGGCGGCAAGACCATCGGCTACTACGCGATGACGAGTTTCTTCGCGATCATCGTCGGCCTGCTGGTGGTCAATATCATCCAACCCGGTGTCGTCGAAGGCACTGCCGAAGAGGTCTTCGGCCTGAATGCGGACGCATCGGCGCTGGAGGAACAGTTCGCGGACAAGGGCGCCGGCGACATCGTCGGCGTGTTCCTGCGCATGATCCCGACCAACGTGGTGGCGGCAGCGAGCGCAGGACAAATGCTGGGACTGATCTTCTTCAGCATCCTGTATGGGTTCTTCATGACCCGTATCCCGAATCAGTTCGCCGAGGCCCAGTACGACTTCTGGAACGGCATGTTCCAGATCATGATGAAGATCACCGATTTGATCATGAAGTTCGCGCCGCTCGGCGTATTCGCGCTGGTCGCCAAGACCGTATCCAGCACCGGACTCGAGGCCTTTGTGCCGCTGGCGAAGTTTTTTTTCACCGTCGTGCTCGCGCTGGGCATCCATTTCGCCGTGACGCTGCCGCTGCTGCTGCGCGTCCTGGGTCGCGTAAGTCCCCTGCGGCATTACCGTGCCGTGAGCCCGGCCCTGCTGACCGCCTTCTCCACGGCGTCGTCCTCGGCGACGCTGCCCATCACGATGGACTGCGTCGAGAAGAACGCCGGCGTCTCCAACAAGACCACCAGCTTCGTGCTGCCGCTGGGCGCTACCGTGAACATGGACGGCACCGCGCTCTATGAATGCGTCGCGGTCATGTTCATCGCCCAGGCCTATGGCATCGAGATGGGGCTGGCGACCCAGTTCACGGTCGTTCTGCTGGCCCTGCTCACGTCCATTGGCGTCGCCGGCATCCCCGCCGCCAGCCTGGTGGCCATCGCCATCATCCTCGCCGCCGTCGGCCTGCCGCTGGAGGGGATTGGCCTCATCCTGGCCGTGGACCGCATCCTCGACATGATGCGCACCGCCGTGAACGTCACCAGCGACTCCGCCGGTGCCGTCATCATCGCCAAGTCCGAGGGCGAGGAGGGCATCCTGGAAGACGACGGCCGCAACAACGGCAACGGCCGCGAGGCGCAGCAGACCGCCTGACGGCCGGGCCCCACTCTAGACGCTCGTGCCACCGCTCCGCGGTGCCACGCATCTTGGCGCGATGTCAGACCGACACGCTGCAGCCGCACTGAAGCGCGATGTCCTGCGGCGCGATGGCCCTGGTCGCCTGGCCGTGGCGCACGTGCAGCACCAGCAAGGTACGGGGATCGAAGACGATGACGTCCTTGACCCCCTGGGACAGGTAGAACGGCGGGCCGATCTCCAGGTCCTTGGCCTCGTAGTCGGGGCTGACCACTTCGACCACGGCCTCGGGGATCAACGTCAGCGCGCGGTCCTGCTCCTCTTCACTGGGCTCGCGGCAGAAGATGGAAATATCCGGGCGCTTGAGCCCGTTCGGGAATTGGATGTAAACGTCCAATGCATGGACGCAGCCGCATTCCGTAGCGGGCTCACTGGGTCGGATGCCCTGCGCGATGCGCTCGACATGCTTCTGATGGCGGTAGAGGGGCTGCGCCTCCCAGATCGCGAGCCCATTGACGATCTCCAGCCGGATACCGAGCTCGTCGGCGCGCAGCAGTCTATCGAGGGTCATGCAGCGAGGTCCGCGTCATCAATGGCATGGCGTCGATGATAGCGGACGGTGCCTGGCGGCGGAACGGCGACAGGCCGGCACACCGGGCATCGCGATCGCGAAGCGCAGTACACGCGCGCGGGCCTACTCCCCACCTGACGCCTCCATGCCGTCCACCTTCTGGAACCCCCGCGGCAGCATGGCGCCGCGGCGGCCCCGCTCGCCCTGGAAGCGGTCGAGGTCGGCGGGGCGAATGGTGAAGCTGCGCTTACCGGAGTGGATGGTAAGACTCGCGCCCTCGGGGATGATGGTGATGGCGGCGACGAATTCTTCGCGCGCCCTGGCCTTGGCCGAAGGGATGCCGATGATTTTGTTGCCTTTGCCGCGGTTCAGGGCGGGCAGGTCGGCGGCCGGGAAGATCAGCAGGTGGCCGCTGCTGGTGGCGGCGGCGACCCGGTCGAGCGCGGTCCCGGGCACCGGCACCGGCGGCAGTACGCGGGCGCCTTCGGGCAGGCTGAGCAGGGTCTTGCCGGACTTGGGCTTGGCCAGCAGAGCGTCGAATGGGCAGATGAAGCCGTAGCCGGCGTCGGAGGCGATGAGATACGCCCGCTGGCGCTCATCCCCGACCACGGCGACGAAGGCGGCACCCTTGGGCGGATCGAGGCGGCCGGTCAGGGGCTCGCCCTGGCCGCGGGCGGACGGCAGTGTGTGCGCGGGGAGCGAGTAGCTGCGTCCGGTGCTGTCGAGGAAGACCACGGGCTGGCTGCTGCGCAATCGTGCCGCCGCCAGGTAGGTGTCGCCGGCCTTGTAGGAGAGCCCGGCCGGGTCGATGTCGTGGCCCTTGGCGGCACGCACCCACCCCTTTTCGGACAGCACCACGGTGACGGGCTCGCTCGGCGCGAGCTCGGTGTCGTCCAGGGCCAGCGCGGCCGGGCGCTCGGCCAGCGGCGAGCGGCGCGCGTCGCCGTATTTCTCGGCGTCGCGCTCGAGCTCGTCGATGATCAGGTTGCGCAGGCGCTTGTCATCGCCCAGGGTCTGCTGCAACTGGTCTCGCTCCTCGGCCAGTTCGGCCTGCTCGCCGCGGATCTTCATCTCCTCCAGCCGCGCGAGCTGGCGCAGCCGGGTGTTGAGTACATACTCGGCCTGGGCGTCGCTGAGCTCGAAGCGGGCCATCAACACCGGCTTGGGCTCGTCCTCGGTGCGGATGATGCGGATGACCTCGTCGATGTTGAGGAAGGCGATGAGCAGGCCTTCCAACAGGTGCAGCCGCTCCAGGACCTTGTCGAGGCGATGCTGGAGGCGGCGGCGGACCGTGGTGGTGCGGAATTCCAGCCACTGGACGAGGATCTCGCGCAGGTTCATGACCTTCGGCCGGCCGTCCAGCGCGATCATGTTGAGGTTGACCCGGTAGCCCTTCTCCAGGTCCGTCGTCGCGAACAGGTGCGACATCAGCCGCGCCACGTCGACACGATTCGAGCGCGGCACGATGACGATGCGGGTCGGGCACTCGTGATCGGACTCGTCGCGCAGGTCCTCGATCATCGGCAACTTCTTTGCCTGCATCTGGGCGGCGATCTGCTCCATGATGCGGTTGCCGGAGACCTGATACGGCAGCGCCGTGATGACGATGTCGCCCTGCTCCAGCTCGTAGCGGGCGCGCTGCTTGATGGAGCCGTAGCCGGTCTCGTAGATGCGCGTCAGCTCATCGGCCGGGGTGACGATCTCGCCGGCGGTCGGGAAATCCGGCCCCGGCACGTGCTGCATCAGCTCGGCGACGCCGGCCTTGGGGTGACGCAGCAGATGGATGCAGGCCCGGACTACCTCGCGCAGGTTGTGCGACGGGATATCGGTAGCCATGCCGACCGCGATCCCGGTCGCGCCGTTCAACAGCACGTTCGGCAACCGCGCCGGCAGTAGACGGGGCTCGTCCAGCGTGCCGTCGAAATTGGGCTGCCAGTCCACGGTGCCCTGCCCCACCTCGCTCAGCAGGACTTCCGCATAGGGCGCCAGCCGCGCCTCGGTGTAGCGCATGGCGGCGAAGGACTTGGGGTCGTCCGGCGAGCCCCAGTTGCCCTGCCCGTCGATGAGCGGGTAGCGGTAGCTGAAGGACTGGGCCATCAGCACCATGGCCTCGTAACAGGCCGAGTCGCCGTGGGGATGGAACTTGCCGAGCACGTCGCCGACGGTGCGCGCCGACTTCTTGTGCTTGGCCGTCGCCGACAGCCCCAGGTCGGACATCGCATACAGGATGCGCCGCTGCACCGGCTTCAGCCCGTCCTCGACATGGGGCAGGGCCCGGTCGAGGATGACGTACATCGAATAGTCCAGGTACGCCTTCTCGCTGAACAGGTGCAGCGGCAGGCGCTCCAGTCCTTCGGGGTTGTAGATCGGATTATCCGTCATGCGAACCAGCCCTATAATCGCTGCCGACAAACTCAAGCCCGGTCTCGGTCTCGGTCTCGGTCTCGGTCTCGGTCTCGGTCTCGGTCTCGGTCTCGGTCTCGGTCTCGGAATCGAAACTCACTGAACAACCGAACAATCGGCGCCGATCATAAGCCGGATGGCCAGCAAAGCGCACCCTGCCGGCTTTCGCCGGTTATCCGTTAAGGGCGCAAATCAACGCCGATGAAAACCAGTGTCGACCCTTTGTGTTCATCGGCGTTCATTTGCGGACTTCCCTTCGTCACCGCCGCTTCGCCGACGACGGATCTAATGCATCGCATGCGCGGCGCCGCGCAGCGACGCCTCGACCATCTCGTGCAGGCCCAGGAGCACGAACCAGGTGATTGCGCCGGCGACGACGTCATCGAGGACGATGCCGGCACCGCCGCGCATCCGCTGCACGGCACTGATGGGCCAGGGCTTGGTGATGTCCAGCAGCCGGAACAGCAGGAAGCCGGTAATGATCCAGATCAGGCCCGAGGGCGCCGCGATCATGGCCACAAGAAACCCGACGATCTCGTCACCGACCACGGCCGACGGGTCGTCCTCACCGATCTCGCGGGCGGCGGCCCCGCAGGCCCAGATGGCCGCGACGATCAGTGCCGCGACGATGAGCACATAGAGCATCGTCGGCAGCACCGACAACAGCGCGTACAGCGGCACGGCCAGCAGCGTGCCGACCGTGCCCGGGGCCCACGGAGACAGGCCGGCGCCGAAGCCGTAGGCGAGCAGGTCCCGCGGGCTGCGGGCGTTGAAGCTGGGAATGGTTTGCGTATCGGCACTGCTCATGGTGTTGATCCTTGAGGCTTGGTTTGGGAATGACGAAACGATCATGACGGCGCCCGGCGCCGATCCGGGCGACAAGCACCGGAGCCGGAGATGGCTGCCGGTCAGCCGGATGCAAAGTGGTCGTAACCGGCCCGGTCCGGATGCCAGTGGCTGGCGTCGGCACAGACGAAGCGGAGACCGTCGCCGCGGTCGATCTCGCCGATCCGGGTCAGCGGACAGCCGGCGGCGGCCGCCAGCACCGGCAGCTCGCGGGCATGCTCCGGCGCGAGCGTGAAGCACAGCTCGTAATCGTCGCCGAAACAGACGGGCAGCCCCCAGTCACCGGTGGCCGCGACCTCGCCGGCTACTTGGTCGGCGAGCGGTAGTCGGTCCAGCTCGACACGCGCGCCGACGCCGGAGGCCTCGCAGATGTGCCCGAGGTCCGCCGCAAGACCATCGGACAGGTCGATGGCCGAGGTGGCCACGCCGCGCAGCACTTCGCCGAGGGCAACCCGCGGCGTCGGCCGCTCCAACCGGCGGCGTAGATAGTCGTCGAGGTGCTCGCCGCGGGCGATGTGGCGCAGCGCCAGGCCGGCGTCGCCGATGGCGCCGCTGACACAGATCAGGTCTCCCGGCCGCGCGCCGGCGCGCGTCAACGCGTGATCAGCAGGCACCAGACCATGGACCTGCACCGTGACGGTCAGCGGACCGCGGGTCAGATCGCCGCCCACGAGGCGCACGTCCTCGGACATCGCGAGCGCCCCGAAGCCGCGCACGAAGGCGGCGAGCCAACTCTCGTCGGACGCCGGCAGCGTCAGCGCCAGCGTGGCCCAGGCCGGCTCGGCACCCGCCGCCGCCAGGTCGCTCAGACCTACGGCCAGGGCCTTGTGGCCGAGCCCCTCGGGATCGGTGTCGGCATGGAAGTGGACGCCGGAGACCAGGGTGTCGATGCTGACCGCCAGCTCGCGGTCGGGCGGCACGCGCAGCAGAGCACAGTCGTCGCCGACATCCAGAAGGACATCGTCGCGCCCGGCGCCGAGGCCGGTCAGGTGGTGGCGGATCAGATCGAACTCGTTCACGGGACAGTGGAGCGTTCTGGATCGGCGCCGGAAGACCGGCGGACACGGGAGCCGGCGCGCGGCGGCGCCCGATTATTGCATCCCGAGCCGAATCGCGCACGGGCGCCGCCCGCGGACCGTACCCGGGGCGCGCGCGCGGCCATCGCTTCGAGTCCTAGGACCGACGCTCGCAAGCAGCTGGCGCGAGCGATGGGCGGGTTAGACCGGCAGGCGCGGCGGGCCGCGGCGAGACAGACCGGTCTGGCGCCGGGGCGGTTTCCGACGGCCTGCCCGTTCGCGATCGAGGATGTCCTGAGCGACGACTGGCTGCCCGACGCCGCCGGCTGAGCCCAGACCGGTACGGCACTGTCGCACCACGCACCCGGCCCGTCGCGGTAGCAAGGCCGCCGCCTCGCTGCTCTCGCGCGGTCGCCGCTGCAGCCGCTCGCGCAGTGGCTGTGCGCCGCGGCGAGGCCGTCAGCGGGTGCCGGGACGGTCCGGGGTCCCCAGCTCGGTTGCGCGCACCCGCCTGGCGACTCGGTCCAGCACGCCGTTGACGTAGCGGTGGCCCTGCTCGGCGCCGAAGGTCTTGGCCAGGTCGATGGCCTCGTTGAGGATCACCCGAACCGGCAGCTCGGGGCTGTACAACAGCTCATAGACGCCGACGCGCAGGATCGCCAGTTCCACCGGGTCGATGCTTCGCAGGGAGCGGTCCACCGCGGCCTTCAGCGCGTCGTCGACGTCGTCCAGGTGCTCGGGTACGCCGCGCAAGAGCTGGTCGAACAACTGCATGTCGTAGACCCGCGGCGCGGCATCGGCGGCCCGGTCCACGGCCTGTTCCTCGGCAAGGCCGTCGGCGATAGCATCCATCCACGCCGGATCATCGAAGAAATGGCGCGCGATGACAGCCGGCGTCTCGCCGCTCAGCTGCCACTGGTAGATCGCGAGCACGGCATAGCGCCGCGCCTCGCTCCGGCGTCCGCGCATATCAGTCGAGCTGGCGCAGCAGGTCGACCATTTCGATGGCCGACATGGCGGCCTCGGCGCCCTTGTTGCCGGCCTTGGTGCCGGCGCGCTCGATGGCCTGCTCGATGCTGTCCACGGTGAGCACCCCGAAGGCCACCGGCACGCCGTGCTTGAGGCTGACCTGAGCCATGCCCTTGACGCACTCGCCGGCGACGTATTCGAAGTGGGGCGTGCCGCCGCGGATCACGGCACCCAGCGCAATGATGGCGTCCCAGCCACCCTTGGCCGCGATGCGCTCGATGGCCAGCGGCATCTCGAAGGCACCGGGCACGCGGACGATACCGAGATCGGTGTCGGCGGCGCCGTGGCGCTTCAGGGCGTCGATGGCCCCCTTCTCCAGGCTCTCGACGATGTAGCTGTTCCAGCGCGACACCACTAGGCAGTAGCGGGCGTTGGCGGCGCGCAGGGCGCCTTCGTAGGTCTTGATCATGGGAGAGGAGTCCCTGGCAGCAAAGAGCTAGAGTCAAAATCGGTCTGGGTCTCGGTCTCAGTATCGATGCTGTTGCGGAAAATTCGAGTTCGAGACCGAGACCGAGACCGAGACCGATGGGACCGTGGGTGCTGGCGTCGGGGACTCAGGACCCGACATACTCCACCACCTCCAGGTCGAAGCCGGAGATGCCGTGCATGGCTTTGGGCGCGCTCATCACCCGCATCTTGCGCACGCCGACGTCGGCCAGGATCTGGGCCCCGATGCCGTAGGTGCGCAGCTCGTTGCGGTCCGTGCGCAGCGGCGGCGGCCGATCGTCTTCGTCGTCGTCTGCCAGCTCGTGGAGCTTGGCAAGGACATCGGCGGCCTCGTCGCGGTTGCGCAGCACGACGATGACGCCCTCGCCGGCATCGGAAATGCGGCGCATGACGTCCCGCAGCGGCCAGCCGCAGGCCGGGTGATAGGTGCCGAACAGGTCGCACAGGGCGTTTTGGAGGTGCACTCGCACCAGCGTCGGGCGGTCCGGCATGATGTCGCCCATGGTCAACGCCAGGTGGACGTCGTTTTCGATGGTGTCGCGGTAAGCGGTGACGTGGAAGGTGCCGAGCTCCGTGGGCAGCTCGCAGCAGTCCTCGCGGATCACGGCCTTCTCGTTGGCGACACGATAATGAATCAGGTCGGCAATGGTGCCGATCTTCAGCCCATGGGTCTCGGCGAAGGCCTCCAGGTCGGGGCGCCGCGCCATGGTGCCATCCTCGTTGAGGATCTCGACGATGACGGCGGCGGGCTCGAAGCCGGCAAGGCGGGCCAGGTCGCACCCGGCCTCGGTATGGCCGGCGCGCACGAGAACGCCGCCGGGCTGGGCCATGAGCGGGAATACATGGCCGGGCTGGACCAGGTCCGCGGACTTGGCGTTGGGTGCCACCGCGGCCTCGACGGTGCGCGCCCGGTCACCGGCGGAGATTCCGGTGGTCACGCCGCGTGCGGCCTCGATGGAGACCGTGAAGGCGGTCGCATGGGGCGCGTTGTTGGCGTTGACCATCAGCGGCAGGCGCAGCCGCTCGCAACGCTCCTTGGTCAGGGTCAGGCAGATCAGGCCGCGGCCGTGCGTGGCCATGAAGTTGATTGCCTCCGGCGTCACGCAGTCGGCGGCGAGGAGCAGATCGCCCTCGTTCTCGCGATCTTCATCGTCCATGATCACGACCATGCGCCCGGCGCGCAGCTCGGCGATGATCTCTTCGGTGGAGTGGAGCGGCATGGGCCCGGTCGATCGATCAACAGCAAGCGAAAGCAAGCCGATTAGCTTACCACAGGCGGCTCCAGCGCAAGCGGCTGATAGACGCGGGTGGTTTGTCGCCCGTGTCTCGGAATCAACACGCAACTCGAAAGCGCGGCTTTCAACATCTCTTCATTTTCAGCAGGTTGAGAATCGCTGAAAGCCACCGTAGGTCCGGGCCGGGCCAGGGACCGACGCTGAACCGACGCCCCCCTAGGCGAAGCCGTGCCGCCGCAGCAGCTCCTCGGTGATGCCGCCGACGGCCCCGTCGGCGCCGTGATCGCCGAGGATCAGCCGCTCCAGGTAGCGGGCGATCAGGTCGACCTCCAGGTTCACGCGGGTACCTGCCCGGTAATCGCCGATGGTGGTCTCGGCCAGGGTATGGGGCACGATGTTGAGACTGAACACGGCGCCTCGGACCTCGTTCACGGTCAGGCTGGTGCCGTCGACGCAGATGGACCCCTTGGTGGCGATGTAGCGCGCGAGCTCTCCAGGGGCATGCACCTGCAGCCGCCGGGAGCGGGCGTCCTCGCGCTTGTCGAGGACGGTGCCGACGCCGTCCACGTGGCCGCTGACCAGATGTCCGCCCAACGGCGTCGCCAGGGTCAGGGCTGGTTCCAGGTTGACGCGCGCGCCCGGAGAGAGCTCACCGAGGGTCGTCAGTGAGAGGGTCTCGCGGGAGACGTCAGCGCTGAAGGCGCCCCCGCCGATCTCCACCGCGGTCAAACAAACACCGTTGACGGCGATGCTGTCGCCGATGGCGCTTCGCCCGAGGTCCAGCTTGCCGGCGCGGATGCGCAGGCGCACGTCCCCGCCGCGGGGCTCCAGCCGCTCGATCTCACCGATGGCCTGAATGATGCCGGTGAACATATGCCTACCTCGCGATGGGGGGCAGCGCGCCCATACGCCAAACCCCCGGGGAGACGCTGAACATTGGTCATCCATGGCCGGGATCAGCACGCGATTCGATGATACGACTCTCGAAGACGCTTCATGTTCAACAGTTTACCAGCCGATAGCAAGGGCACACTCGTCCGCCCCGCGGGAAACGCCGACAGCTCAGCGCTGCCTCGGGCGGACTGCGGCAAAGATTGCCGACCGTCCCGTGTCTCCGCGCGAGATGATAACGTCCGAGCTGGCAGCCGGGGGATCGGCCCATCGCCTGATGGGCGAGCCATGACAGGCATCGGGACTGCCCTCCTGTGGTCGCCCGTCCCCCAAGCCCCTGATCGGGCCCCAGCCATTCCGACGATCCACAACGCCTGTGGATAAGGGTGTGGAACACTTGTTTGAACCAGGGCTAAGTGGCTGACGCGCTGGCCTTGCCGTTACCACGGTCAATTATTGACCACAATTTGAAAAACCAACGAATTCAAAATCCTGCGAAAGCATTCTCGAAACCGCCAACGCTCGAGCCGGAAAGCTTGACAGCAACCGCGTGAACGTGGACCGCTGTGTACAGGACGACGCCATGGCGACGCTTCCACGGCTGATCGCGACCCGGCCGCGCACCCTCGAAGCAGACGGGCCCGGTCAGCCGCCGCCGGCGCGGACGGGCTCCGCCGGCCCCTCTAGCAACGCGCGCAAGCGATAGTAGGCCTGGCCGATGAGCTCATGAACTGCATAGGCGCTGTAGCCGAAGGCCGACGCCTGCGGCAGCCAGTCGACCATCTTCCCGGTGGTCGGCCTGTCGTCCGCCTTGGCCGGCGCCCGGTGGATGAAGTAGGTCGGTGCCGGCGTCACCTCGACCCCCTCCCGTTCGAACGCTGCGACGGCCCGCGGCATGTGCCAGGCCTGGGTGACCAGCAGCACATGGCCGATGCCGGCCGCACGCAGCAAGGGCGCCGTCATGCTCGCGTTCTCCCAGGTGGTGCGGCTCTGGTCCTCGACCGCGGCCACCGGCACCTGAAATTCGTCCCGCAGCACCTGGGCCATGACCGGTCCGGGCGCATCCTCGCCGGGCCCGCCGGTGACATAGATGGGCAGGCCGGTGCGGCGGTGCAGCCAGGCCGCATAGCGGATGCGCAGCAGGCTGTTGGGGCCGACCGTGTCGCCGCCATACTCGGGCGCGTCGGTATAGGTGCCAGCGCCGAGGACGACGATGGCCCCGGCCCCGGTGTCCGCGACCCGGGGCGGCGTCACCGCCGGCGCCTGCTCCAGCAGCGCGATGAATGGATACGCCAGCGCCGGCAGGCTCATGATCAGCAGCAGGCTCCACGCCACGAAAAGGATCAGGCGGCCCAGGGTGCCGCGCACCAGCAGGAAGGCGATCGCAATGAGCAGCAGGATGCCGCCGGGCGGCAGCAGCCACTGCTTGAGGATGGGATAGAGGTCCAAGTCTCCCTCCAGAGACGGATCAACGGGCGTCGGTCCTGCCCACCGCGAGGGCCGTCGCGCGGGGAGTCAGTCGGCGGCCCCCGTGGGCGTTACCAGCCAGCGATACAGCAGCGCGAAGAATATCACCGGCGCCGCAAGCGCCAGCAGGGGCGCCGCGTACAGGGCGATCCAGAGATTGGTCCGCCGCGCCAGCAACACGAGCATCCCGAGCAGGAACACGACCCAGAGGCCGCCCCCAACCAGAGCAGCAGGCCCCGGGCCGGCGGCGGCCGCGCCGGGTTCCACGCCCGAACGCAGCAGCGACAGCAGCACACCGCTCGGGATCAGCATCAACGCCGTATTCGGTGCCGAGAAGGGCTCATAGCCCCAGCGCGACGCAGCATAGGCGTTGATCAGGTGCACCGAGGCGATGACGAGCATGAAGGCGCCAAAGGCGAGGATCAGCCAGATCAGCGCCATGTCCGGCCCCGCGGCGCGGCGCCGTCGTCCGAGCGCATCACCGGTCCTGAACGACGCCGCTGGCCTGCTGGTCGGCGTGGTAGGACGAGCGCACCAGGGCACCGCTTGCCACGTTGGTGAAGCCCATGGCCTCGCCCGCCACCCGCAGTTCGTCGAACTCGTCCGGCGTCCAGTACCGGCGCACCGGCAGGTGGTCGCGGCTCGGCTGCAGGTACTGGCCCAGGGTCAGCATGTCGCAGTCGTGGGCGCGCAGGTCGGACATGACCGCCAGCACTTCGTCGCGGGTCTCGCCGAGACCCAGCATCAGGCCGGATTTGGTGGGCACGCTCGGGCGCAGAGCCTTGAAGCGCTGGATCAGCCGCAGCGAGCCTGCATAGTCGGCACCCGGCCTGGCCTCGCGGTACAGTCGCGGCACCGTCTCCAGGTTGTGGTTGAAGACGTCCGGCACCGCATCGCCGGCGAAGGCCCCGAGCGCGCGCTCTTCGCGGCCGCGGAAGTCCGGCACCAGCACCTCGATGCGAATGCCGGGGCTGCGGGCCCGCACGGCGCTCACACAGGCGGCGAAGTGTCCGGCGCCGCCGTCGCGCAGATCGTCCCGGTCCACGGAGGTGATGACCACGTAGCGCAGCCCCATGCGCGCGATGGACTCGGCCAGGTGCCCGGGCTCCGCCTCGTCGAGGGGCCGGGGACGGCCATGGGCGACATCGCAGAAGGGGCAGCGGCGGGTGCAGATGTCGCCAAGGATCATAAAGGTGGCGGTGCCGTGGCCGAAGCACTCGCCCAAGTTCGGACACTGCGCCTCCTCGCAGACGGTGGCCAGCCCGGACTCGCGCAGCAGACGTTTGATGCGGCCGACGCCGGCACCTACGGGCGCCCGCGCCCGGATCCAGGCGGGCTTGCGGAGCGGATCGCCGGTCTGCTCGACCTTGACAGGAATGCGCGCGACCTTGTCGTGACCGCGCTGGTGGGTGGCCGGGGTCAGGCGCGAAGGCGCCGTCAGGGACTGCGGATCAGTCATTCGGATCGGTTCTCCGTTGCCGGCAGGAGCGCCGACGATGACGATAAGGCTGGGGCCAGTCTAACACCGGGCGGCAGCACTGCTGGTAGGGCCGGCGCGATCCGGCGTCTCGCGGCCCGGGGCCGCCCCGGCGCCTGTCTCCGGGCTCTCCGCCTCTGGCCTCGCGTGGCCGAAGTTGCAACGGCAGCGGCCGGATGGGACTCCTCCGACTACTCATCGCCGGAATTGGGTGCGAGCTCCAGCGCGACGGAGTTGATGCAGTAGCGCAGCCCTGTGGGCTGCGGGCCGTCCGGGAAGACGTGGCCCAGATGGGACCCGCAGCGGCTGCAGTGCACCTCGGTGCGGACCATCCCATGGCTGGTGTCGCGCTGCGTCTCGACCCGGTTGGGGGCAGCCGGCTGCCAAAAGCTCGGCCAGCCCGTGCCGGAGTCGAACTTCTCCTCGGAGCCGAACAGTTCGTTGCCGCAGGCCGCGCACAGGTAGCGGCCCGGCGCCTTGCTGTCGTAAAGCGCGCCGGAGAAGGCGGGCTCGGTGCCGTGCTGGCGCAGCACCCGGTACTGCTCCGGCGTCAGCTGCGCGCGCCATTCGGCGTCGGACTTCTCGATCTTGTCGCTCATGGGTGTGCACCTCGCTGCGGTGAAGATGTCCGGGGTGGCACCACGGCCGCCGGCCGGCGCGGCCCTGCATCGCGCCGCCTTGAGACGCGGCCGCCGGCACGGCTATACTCGCCGGCCTTTGCGCGCCGCTGCCGCGGCCGTAACACGCTGAAATCAGAAGCGGGACATGTCATGACCCTCAGCTCCTTCCAGCCCCCTGTGCGCACCCTAATGGGGCCCGGCCCGGCCGATGTCCACCCGCGGGTGCTATCCGCCATGGCCCGGCCCACGATCGGCCACCTGGACCCGGCCTTCACGGCCATGATGGACGAATTGAAAGATCTGCTGCGCACGGCGTTCCGCACCGGCAACGCGCTGACCATGCCGGTATCTGCCCCGGGGTCCGCCGGCATGGAGACCTGTTTCGTCAATCTGGTCGAGCCCGGCGACAAGGTGGTCATCTGCGTCAACGGGGTGTTCGGCGGGCGCATGCGCGAGAATGTGCTGCGTGCCGGCGGCGAGGCCGTCGTCGTCGAGGACCACTGGGGCCGAGCCGTGGACCCGAACAAGCTGGACGAGACGCTGAAGGCCCATCCTGACGCCCGCATCGTCGCTTTCGTGCAGGCCGAGACATCCACCGGCGCCAGCTCCGATACGCCTACGCTGGTGGAGATCGCCCATCGCCACGACTGCCTCACGATCGTCGATGCGGTGACGGCGCTCGGCGGCTCGCCGCTGGAAGTGGACGCCTGGGGCGTGGACGCCGTCTACGCCGGCAGCCAGAAGTGCCTGTCCTGTACGCCGGGGCTGGCCCCGGTCAGCTTCAACGAGCGCGCGCTGCACAAGGTGAAGATGCGCAGGCAACCGGTACAGAGCTGGTTCATGGACCTGAACCTGGTGCTCGGCTACTGGGGCGGCTCGCAGAAGCGCACCTATCACCACACGGCCCCCGTCAACGCCCTGTACGCGCTGCACGAGTCGCTGCTGATGCTGGCCGAGGAAGGCGTCGAGCACGCATGGGCACGCCACCAGCGCCACCATTTGGCCCTGCGTGCCGGGCTGGAGGGTCTGGGCCTGGAACTGCCGGTGCCGGAGGCCGAACGCCTGCCCCAGCTGAACGCCGTGTCGATACCGGCGGGCATCGATGATGCGATCGTGCGCCGGCGCCTGCTCGACGAGCTCAACCTGGAGATCGGCGCCGGCCTCGGCCCGCTCGCCGGCAAGGTCTGGCGCATCGGCCTGATGGGCTGGTCCAGCCGGCCCGCGAACATCCTGCTCTGCATCGGCGGTCTCGGTCTCGTGCTCAACGACCTCGGCCACCGGGCCGACACCGGCGCCGCGCTGGAGGCGGTGCGCGCCGCGCTGGCCACTTGAGCGCCGCCGGTCCCGGGGGCGGCCGGCGCCGCCGGCCGCTGGCGGTGCGTCTTGTCATGGCCCTGGCCGCGGTCGGCCTGTTCCTGATCGCTTATCAATGGGGCAACCAGTACCAGCTGGCCGGCGCCGGTCCTCCGTCCATCGGCGGCGTGCTGATCCGACCGCCGCAGCCACTGCCGGCGCTGGATTTGTCCGGGCCCCGCGGCGGTCTGGCGGGCGACGATCTGCTGGAGCACTGGACCCTGATCGCCCTGGCCTCCCCGGCGGGCGCCGGCGGCCATCGCGCCGTGGCCAAGCTCATCGAGGTCGCCAACCGCCTGGTTGCCGAGCCGGACCTGCGCGAGCGCCTGAGGCTGCTGCTGATCAGCGCCGACGATGCACCGCGGCTGGCGCGCGACTTCGAGCGTCTGACCCCGGAGCTTTCGGTACTGACCGGCGGTCCGCAGATGTTGGAGCGACTGCGGGCGGCCCTGGGGGCGGGACCGGCGCAGGCGGACGCGGAAGAACCGCCGGCGCTGTACCTGATCGACCCGAAGGTTCGTCTGGTCGCCCTGTTCCCGGGGGCCCAGGCGCCGGCGGGTATCGCCGCCGACATCGTCGCACTCGATGGCTGGCCCGGGCTGCTTCGAACCGCAGGTGCCGGCAAGGTCCCCGCCGGCGATGGCGGCCGCGATGCACCAACCGATGAGCGCTGAGGGGCGGCCAGCCGGGCCGGAACGCCTGTCGCCGGGCCGGCGCCTGTACGTCGCGCTGCAATACGCCCTGCCCCAGCATGCCCTCTCGGGACTGATGTTCCGGCTGACCCGGCTGCGGCTCGGGCCGCTGACCGGCCTCGCGATCCGTGTCTTCGCACAGTTGTTCCGCGTCGATCTGCGGGAAGCGGCCGAGCCTGCGCCGCGCGCTTATGCGAGCTTCAATGCCTTCTTCACCCGCGCCCTGCGCGAGGATGCGCGCCCGATGGCGGCCGCGCCGGACGCCCTGCTGAGCCCCGTGGACGGCACCGTCAGCCAAGCCGGCCGCGTCGACGATGAGCGGCTGATCCAAGCCAAGGGTCGCGGCTATGGCCTCGGCGAGCTGCTCGGCGGCGACGAGGATCTCACACTCGCGTTTCGCAACGGCTCGTTCGCAACCCTGTACCTGTCGCCGCGGGACTACCACCGCATTCACATGCCCGTCGATGGGCGCCTGCGCCGGATGATCCATGTGCCTGGCCGGCTGTTCAGCGTCAACCCCACTACGGTGGCCGGCGTACCGCGCCTGTTCGCCCGCAACGAGCGGGTCATCTGCCTGTTCGAAACTGCCTTCGGTCCCGTCGCTGTGATCCTCGTGGGGGCCATCTTCGTCGGTAGCATCGAGACCGCCTGGGCCGGCCGCATCACGCCGCCCCGAGGCCACCGCATCAGCAACGCGGAGTATGGTGACGAGGGCCCCGTTCTGGCCCGGGGCGCCGAGCTTGGCCGCTTCAACATGGGCTCGACGGTGATCCTGCTGATCCCTTCGGACAGCGTGCGCTGGTCGCCGGACCTGGCACCTGAAGCCACTGTTCACTGCCGGAGCCGCATTGGAACGATCACCGCGGCCTGCTAAACGAAGCGCCGCCAAGGCGGCAGTGGCGCCCCTTCGCCGCTGCGGTCGCGGCTTTCCTGCCAGCCCGGTCGATGCAATGGCCGGCTAGGCCCGCTCCACCGGAAACGCCAGCACCTCGTCGATGTGCCGCGCACCGGCCGCCGCCATCAGCAGCCGGTCCAGGCCCAGGGCGACACCGGCACAGTCGGGCATGCCCGCCTCGAGCGCTGCCAGAAATGCCTCGTCCACCGGCACCGCCGGCTGCCCGGTCGCGGCGCGCGCCACGAGATCGGCCTCGAAGCGGGCACGCTGCTCGCCGGCGTCGGTCAGCTCGTGGAAGCCGTTGGCGAGCTCTACGCCATCGATGTAGAGCTCGAAGCGCTCGGCGACCTGAATGCTGCCGGCTCCGTCGCCGAGATTGGCGATCCTGGCCAACGCCGCCTGGCTCGGTGGATAGTCGTGGACGAAGGTCATGCGGCCGCGGCCGAGCTCCGGCTCGATGCAGCGCGTCAGCAGCAGATCGAGCCAGCCGTCGCAGTCGAGGTCGAGGCGCCCCGCATCGCTCAGGCCCAGCCTGGCGGCGGCATCGCGCAGCGCCGGGACATCGCTGCGCCAGGGGTCGATGCCGCAATGTTCGAGGAACAGATCGCGGTAGCGGACGCGCTCGGCCTCGATCCCGGGTCTCTCGAGCACGACCCGCACCAGCTCGGCGACCTCGGTCATCAGGGCATCCGCGTCCCAGCCGGGCCGGTACCATTCCAGCAGGCTGAACTCGGGGTGATGCAGACGGCCGCGCTCGTCGTCGCGGAAGACCTTGCAGACTTGGTAGATGGGCCCGCTGCCGGCGGCCAGCAGCCGCTTCATTGCCAGTTCCGGCGAGGTATGCAGGTAGAGGGCGTCGCCGTCCCGCGCGCCGGGGCCACTCCAGCGCGTGCGCAGGCTGCCGAGGGCCGGATCGGTGCTGGCGGCGCGGGACAGGATCGGCGTCTCCACCTCCAGCACGCCGCGGCCGGCGAAGAAGCCGCGGATGCGCGCGAGCAGACGGGCGCGCGCGGCGAGCATCGCGGGCGACGCGCTGGGATGCCAGTGCGCCGCGGCGCCGTCCGTCGCCGGGGACCGCTCGGGCGGCGTCACTCCTCCTTGGCGCGGGAGACGTAGCTTCCGCTGCGGGTATCGACCTTGATCTGCTCGCCGATCTGCACGAACAAGGGCACGTTGACGACGGCGCCCGTCTCCAGCGTGGCCGGCTTGCCTCCGCCGCTGGAGGTGTCGCCCTTCAGGCCCGGATCGGTCTCGGTGATCTCCAGCACGACGAAATTGGGCGGTTCGACGGCCAGCGGCTGGCCGTTGAACAGCGTCACCGCGCACATATCCTGCTCCTTGATCCACTTCGCCGCATCACCCAAGGCAGCCTCGTCGGCGGTCAGCTGCTCGAAGGTGTTCGGGTCCATGAAGTGCCACAGCTCACCGTCGTAGTACAGGTACTGCAGCTCGGTGTCGAGCACGTCGGCGGCCTCCACCGAATCACCGGACTTGAAGGTGCGCTCGACCACCCGCCCGGTCTTCAGGTTCTTGACCTTGACGCGATTGAAGGCCTGGCCCTTGCCCGGCTTGACGAACTCGTTCTCGACGATGCTATAAGGGTCGCCGTCGAGCATGATCTTGAGCCCGCCCTTGAACTCATTGGTCTTGTAGGTTGCCATCTGTTCCTCTCTATCGATACGGCATAACCCGTCAATGGTAGCGCGAAGCCAGCCGCGATGGCAGACCCCGGACTGGAAGCGCGACCTGGCACAGGCGTTCACACGACCCGCCGAGCTACTCGACCACCTGGGCCTGGCCCCCTCCCTGGCCGCCGGCAGCGACGGCGCCGCACGCCAGTTCCCGTTGCTGGTGCCGCGTGGCTTTGCCGACCTGATGGAGCCGGGCAACGCCGACGACCCGCTGCTGCGGCAGGTGCTGCCGCTGGCCCGCGAGACCGCCGTAGCCACCGGATATGTCGCCGATCCGGTCGCCGATACCGCGGCATCGATCGCCCCCGGGCTGTTGCAGAAATACGCGCACCGGGCACTGCTGATCACGACCGGCGCCTGCGCCATCCACTGCCGCTACTGCTTCCGGCGCCACTTCCCCTATGGCGCCGAAGCCAGGCGCGGCGGCCCCGGCGCCGCCGTGGCAGCCCTGGCCGCGCGCCCGGACATCGACGAAGCGATCCTCAGCGGCGGTGATCCGCTGATGCTCGACGACTCCGCACTGGCCGACTTGGTCGGGGCGCTCGGAGATATCCCGCACCTGAAGCGGCTGCGGCTGCACACACGCCTGCCGGTGGTGCTGCCGAGCCGGGTCACGACGGCGCTGTGTGCACTGCTCGCCGACTGCCGGCTCGAGACCATCGTCGTTGTCCATGCCAACCATCCGGCCGAGTTGGGCGACGCGGCCGCCGCCGCCCTGCGCTCATTGGGGGAACGGCGGCTGCCGCTGCTGAACCAGTCGGTGCTGCTGCGCGGCGTCAACGACAGCCCGGCGGCCCTGGCGGCCTTGTCCGAGCGGCTGTTCGAGCTCGGCGTGCATCCCTACTACCTGCATCTGCTCGACCCCGTGGCCGGTGCAGCGCATTTCGAGATTCCCCGGGACCGGGCCCTCTGGCTGATGGCGCAGTTGCGCAATCGCCTGCCGGGGTATCTCGTGCCGAGACTGGCGCTTGAGGTGCCGGGCGCCGCGAGCAAGATCACCCTGGCCTGAGCCGCCGGATGAACGGACCGCGGGGCCCAATGGCCGCCGTGCACCGACCCCCGCGGTTCCCAACGGCGCCGACAAGGCCGATAATCATCGGCTTAGTCTGACACCTAGGACGCCCGACGACGCCACGCAGGTCTGTGCTGCATCCGCTGACGCCGTGCCAGCCACCGGCGCCGCCGCTGCGTCCAACGACAGAGCAGGGACATGGCAAACGGTCTGAAACCTTTTCGTGTTCTCATCACTGCCGCCGAGTC
>Ga0316578_10000043_pt1 | contig 25924 bp, 19 predicted proteins | sample J0NA_2_FD_203076 | JGI IMG/M metagenome (GOLD analysis project Ga0316578, IMG submission 203076) | Rhizosphere microbial communities from salt marsh grasses in Alabama, United States - J0-2_160517rDrC | ecosystem: Host-associated > Plants > Roots > Rhizosphere | place: USA: Alabama | collected... | reverse complement strand
CATATTCAGCAGATGCGCGTGTTGGCATGGGGATGGCTCAACTGTGCCGGGACGAGAACACTGCTGCAATCGAGAGTTTCCAGGAAGCGATTGAGATGGATCCTTATGCCTCTTTCCCCGTGTTTGGCCTAGGTGTTGCCTACATGGCGGAGGAGCGGTATGAAGACGCAGAAGCGCAGTTCCGAGCGGCCATCGAGATAGATGACGATGAGTATATGTATTACACGCACCTGGGGGATGCACTAGAGGCACAGGAAAAGTACGAGGAAGCCGAGGAAGCGTACTTGAAGGCTATTGAGCTGGAGCCGGAGCGCGTGGAGCCGTACGTGGCGTTGGGTAACTTTTACCTGCAGCGAGATCGTTATTACGAGGCAGAGCAGCAATTTGACCTAGCCCTGGAGATCGATGAAGAGTCGGTGGACGCGTTGGTCGGGCTTGGTATCGCCTACGCGATGCAGGATCGGTGTGGTGAGGCTCTCGGTGTGTTTGACAAGGCACGCGAGTTGGACCCTGATAATTTCGTGGCCGACGAGATGTATGACCAGTGCCTGAAAGTATATCGTTACGACCATCCGCCTGGCCCTCAGGGCGACCCCGTTGACGAAGGTGGAGCAATTGGTATGGTCAAGAGTTCCGTTGCCTCAAAGTTGGGTATTTCAGATCGCAACGTAGTTGCCTCTTTTGGTACGACGAGCGACGGTACACGCGTTCTCTCCGTTGGTTACCTGGCTACCTTCGATCCCAACACGCATCCAACCGAGTTCGCCAATCAACTTAACCAGGCCGTCTTTGCTGCCGTGGACGCGTTCGTGCGGGTAGACTCGGCGCCGGTCTACCTCACTGTGGAGGCCTTTGCGATTCAGGGAGAGGATGTGGTCAGGCTAGGCGGGCGTGCCGTCCATCGCGTGGATGCGGTGGATTGGTGGAAAGGCAGCATTAGCGATGCGGCCTTGATCAACAAGATGATCAAACTGTAACGGCCGAAACTTTTCTCTGTGGACGTTGGAAAAGGGCTCACCGAAACTCTCGGTGAGCCCTTGATGACTCGATTAGGGCAATTGCTTTGGCTTCACCTGTATCGTCCGCTCGTTTCGATAGGTGACGAGGCCAGGGTGGCTGCCGCGCACTTTTTTCACGTAGCGCCGCTGGGTCACGTCCACGGCTGCCTGGGCCTCATCACGCGCCGGGGAGTAGTAGGCGGCCAAGCCTGCTGCTTGTCGTACCACTTCCTCCGGCACGTCCCGATTGCCGCACTTGACGATCGCGTGGGCGCCCGCCACGCCGCGCGCGTGGAGCCACAGGTCGTCCGGTCCGGCGCGCTTGAACGTCACCTCTTCGTTCTGGCGTGCGTTGCGCCCCACATAGACGGGGAATCCGTCTATCTCAAAGCGCCGCGGCCCCTCAACCTGGCTGCTGCTGCCCTTGTCGGCTTTGGGCGCCCAACCGGCTTTGGCTAGCGCATCGTACACGGCGTCGATCTCGGGGCGCGACTCGGCCAGCGCTAGGTCGGCGGCCAGTTGTGCCAGGTAGACCAGGTCAGCTTTCACCGCTCGGATGCGGGCGGGGAGCCCTTCGGTGGCGCGAATAGCTTTGCGGTAGCGGCGAAAGTAGGCCTGTGCGTTCTCCACCGGTGTCAGCTTGGGGTCCAGTTTGATCGTGCGCGGTTTGCCGGTGTAATCCGGCAGCGTGACCTCCGCCGCCTTGGGCTTGACCTGCCTCTGGTAGGTCAGCAATAGCTCTCCTGCTTCGCGTAGTGACTCTATCTCATTTGCGTCAGCGACGTTTTCCTGCAGCTGCCGCAGCGTGCGCCCGGTGCGCGCCCGCATTTCGTCGATCCGCTCCTGTACGCGCCAGCGGGCCGCCGCGTAGGCATCCCCCGACAACTGGTGCTCGAAATACCGCCACATCGCCGTGCTGATATCGGGGATCTCCTGGATGTGCTCAAACTGGCGCGGCTCGTAAGGGGCAAAGGCGATGACGTTGCCCGCTTCGTCCAGCGCAACGTGCGGCGCCCAAGAGCCGTCTTTGAGCGGCGCAAAGAGCGCCGTCGTTGCCTCGGCCAGCGCCTCGGGGCCGCCATCTGCTGCACGGGTGGCGATCTCCTGCGCGACCATCGGGCTGGTGCCCAGAAGCCGCCGGGTCAGCAGGCGGGGGAGCGCTTCGTCGGGAGCGGTGGAGGCCAGCAGGATGGCCCACTCGCCGGGCGGGAGTCGAGTTGGCTCCTGGCGTCCCACCGGCTTGGGCGGTGGTTGGTAGGGACGACTGGGCAGGATCACCCGGTAGCGGTTCTTGGTCGGGCCGACGTGCCGCGCCGCGTCCAGCACGTTCCCATCGGGCCCCACTAGGATGATGTTGCTGTATCGCCCGATCAACTCGGCAATCAGGCGGCACGGTCCGGTCGGGCCCTCAAAGTGAAGCTCCAGGATGCGCTCCCACTCCGGCTGTGTGATATCGACCAGCTTGCTGCCGCGTATCCACTTGCGCAGCAGCAGGAGCAGCGCCGTTTCGATTTCCACGCCACGACGCAGCTTGTGAGGCGCCAACAGCATACGCGGGTGTTGTGGGTCGGCCGAGATCAGCAGTTGGGCGCGCTGCCCGGCGTAAAGCTCCAGCCCGACCGAGAGCTCGTCGGGCAATACCGCGTGCTGGACGCGCGCGCCGAGCAGGCTATCGAGATGATCTCTCAGGCAGGCCAGGGTTAGATAATCGACGTTCATACGCGAGTCCTATAGCCAGCGAGCGTTGATCTGCGATCCCGTGCGCTCTCCAACTTTCTCGGCGATGTGTTGCAGTTGGTAGGGCAGCACGCGCTCGACGCCGCTCTCCGGCACCGGGTAGTCGGTGCTATAAACTTGCACGCGAGCCGGTCTGAGTCGTACCAACGTTTCCACCCAGGCGTCGAAGGCGGTCCCCTTGACGTTGGTTATCTTTCCACCGATCAGCACGCTCTGGATAACCAGGTTGGGAACCTGTCCCAACCCCTCGACGATGTGCTCCCAGCTTACCTCCGGCGCGGGGCGGTTGATGGCCTCCAGCGTGTCTGGATTGCCTGCATCGAGCTTGAGCATCGGCAGGTCAAAGAGCGCCAGCGCTTCGCGGACGTGCGCCAGGTGGGCGGTGGTGGCATTGGAAAAAAGCGCCAGCCTGGCGTTCGGTGCCAGCTCGTCCCGCAGTTCGCTCACCGCTGCGGCGATCTTTGGGAAGGCGGGGTGCAGCGTGGGCTCGCCGTTGCCGGAGAAGGTGATATGGTCGACGGTGGGATATTTGCGCAGGGCAGCCCGCACCTCTCTCAGCACCTCGCTCGACCAGGGCAGATCGCGCGCGTTGGCGCTTGGGCTTTTGACGTCGGTGCGGCCATAGTGGCAGTATATGCAGTCGAAGCAACACAGCTTGTAGCCGGTGGGCAGCAGGTTGATGCCCAGCGAGAGGCCCAGCCGCCGGGAACGGATCGGCCCGTAGACGATGCCTGTTTCGAGTGGTAGAACGCTCATCTCGGTTGGGAGTATATCATACGAAGGGGCAACCGGCCAGCGATGATGTGTTTGTAGTTGAGGGAAACGCTGCACTTGGACATAGCTCCAGGCAGACGTTTTCTGCCCCCTCCAACTCCCCCCGCTGGGGGGGAGAGTTCGGCTTTTTTCCCCCCCAAGCGGGGGGGGGATTGATGGGGGAGATGTCTGATTGAAAAGGATGCGGAACGCAAGACTAGCGTCCCAGAGAACAAATACATCCGCCAGTAACGTGTGGTTGTCATCCCTTTTGGTGTGTGATAGAATGGCTTTGCAATCGATTCTATTGAGAGAGGAGCGGAGGATGTCAGAACAAAAACGTCCAAATCGCGTGTTTGTGATGCTGATCGCCGTTGCGATCTTGCTGGGGGGAGCTGGCTTGATACTTGGCATCAATCAACAGGATCCTCAAGTGCCTCCGGCAGAGGAGATGCTGCCTGATCTAGCGGATTACAACACGGTGGAGGGGGAGGCTCTGACCGATTACATCAGCAAGTTGAGCGGGGGGGCGGCTCTCTTGGCCGGTCAGCCAGAGTTGGCTCTGGCCGTCGCTGCTGTGGATCAGGTCGTTGGTTGCTACCAGGAAGTGGGTGCGGTGAAGACGCGTGTCTACAGCAAGCAGGTGGATCCGCTTTCGGCGGGTGTTGTGGCCATTGGGGATCGTAACGAGTTGCTCGACCCAAAGAACCTGTTCAAGTGTGTCGCGCCTGCGATACCCGATAGCGGCGGCGTCCCGATAGACCAAGCCACCATCGAGCCCTGCAAGGCCAGCTACACCGTCGAGCGCGAGGATGGCAGCGTGTTTTACATCATCTATGCAGGCACCACCGAGGAAATCTGCCGGACGTTCTGCGCAGCGCTCGAGGAATGTGAGGAGCACAAATAGCCATTTGGCAATGGTGTGTTTTGTGTTACAATATGCCGCCTATGGCTGATAACGAGACGAGTATCCTTCATTGCAAGAGATGCGGCATCCGCACCAGGCACCAGCAGGTGCAGTGGGAGCGCCGCTCGATGATACTATTTCTTCTGACCGGCCGCGTCAAGATGGTCGACGGCTGGGAATGTACAAAGTGCGGGCGTCGTCAGGCGATCGGCGCCCGGTACGAGTTGCATACTAAATAATCAAAGCCTGGCGAGATTGTTTGGTTATACCGCTGGGGTCGTACGACTGTACGCTCCCCAATCTTCTCTGTGTATCCTCTTGTTCACTATCCTTTTTTAAGCGCTTACCGTAAGCGCTTGCTGCCCGTATGATGCAACACGGTGTATAATATTCGCCGGAGGAAGCTATGGACATAGCCGTGATCGGTGCCGGGGGATCGGTCGGACGGGTGATCGCACAGATGATTGTCTCCGAACGGTTGTTGGCTTGCGACCAACGTCTCATCTTGGTTGGTAACCCCGAGGGGGCAAGTGCCAGCAGCTTGCCGGGATATGCCGTTGATCTGATGGACGCTTACGCCGAGATCACCCCACAGATCGAGGTGGTGCTGGCACCGGAGGCGATCGAGGCAGACCTGATCGTGATGGCGGGCGGGGCGACGGTGCCCATCGACCAGACGGGCGGCCCCATCAGCCGCGACTTTTTGGCGACGAGCAACCTGCCCATATTCGAGCGTTACGCGGCGGCGCTTGCCCAGCACGGCCACGGGCACGAGATTGTCATCTGCATCTCTAATCCCAACGAGCTGGCGGTGGCGGTCTTTGCCAAGTATTTGGGGCGCAAGCGCGTGATCGGTATGGGCGCTTTTCTAGACTCGCTGCGTTTTCGGAAAGAGATCGCGCTCGATCTTGGCGTGCGGCGGCAGCGCATCCACGGCTTTATGCTGGGCGAGCACGGGGCCAACACCGTCCCTCTGTGGGGCAGCGTACACGTCTATGGCTATGATGAAATAGAGTTGCAAAAGGCGCTCGAGCGTGCACAGCGGGGCCGCCAGACCGCAGACTTTGGTAGCGACGTCGCGCAAGCTCAACGTGAGGTCAGGCAGTTGATCGCCGAGGGCAAGATACAGGAAGCTTATTGCTTTGTCGATCTGTATCCGCCTGACGTGCGGGTGGTGCTCAAGCCCTTTGTGACCCACTTTAGTGGGGCCAAGACGGCGGTGGGCACCGCTGCGACGACGATGGAGTTGCTGCGTACGATCACACTGGGCCACGATGCCCTGATCGCCGGGCAGATCGCGATAGAGGGCGAGTTCTACGGGATTCACGGCACGCTGGGAGTGCCGTTCGTGATCGGCAACCGAGGGGTGGAACGGGTGATCGAGATTCCCGTGACGGAGGAGGAGAGGGGGATGCTGGTCCAGAGCGCACAATCCATCCAGCAAAAGGTCGAGGCGTTGCTCTAGTGGACAGTTATCCGATTCCGGCAAAAGAGACACGCGTCGAGCTCATCGTGGTCAACTCGCGCTTCATCGCCACCGCTGCGCCGGTTTTCACGGTCGAGGAGGCCAAGGCTTTCGTCGCGCGCGTCAAGACCGAGTTTGCCGACGCAACGCACAATGTTCCGGTCTATTTGGTGGGGCATGGGGCATCGGTGACCGCGCATTGCAGCGACGATGGAGAGCCCTCGGGGACAGCGGGGCGCCCAGCGCTGGCGGTACTGCAGGGCAGCGGTCTGGGGGATGTGGCCGTGGTCGTCACGCGCTACTTTGGCGGTACCAAGCTGGGGACGGGCGGGCTGGTGCGCGCCTACGGCGACGCAGTGCGGGAGGTGTTGACCGTCCTGCCGCGTGCGGTCAAGCTCCCGACACACGTCGTGCAGGTCGTCACGCCGTACAGCGGCTTTGAGCGGCTGCGCCTCTTGATCGCGGCGCACGGAGGTGAGATTCTGAGCGAAGGTTTCGAGGCCAAAGTGACGGTGCGGGCACGCTTTGTCGTCGATCGATTTTCAGCTTTCGAGAAGGCGTTGCAGGAGGCGTTCAACGGGACGCTTGAAGCAGAGATCATGGTGCGGGACGAAATTGCAATTGTGCCGGTGTAGGCCGGATTGAAAACTGAACCTGCGAGAGGGGCTATGGAACTAGCGGACGTTTGTACAGCGTTGGATAAAGCATCACCCGATCAGCTTTTCACCACGCGTGGGCGGGTGGTAGAGGTGCGCCGCGTGCGGCGGTCGTGCTATTTCACCTTGGCAGATTGGGATGAGCGCTTGTCTTGCGCGCTGCTGCGGCGCTATGCGGCAGACGTCGGCTTTTGGGTGCGCGTCGGTCAGGTCATTGAGGTGACCGGCCACGCCGAGCAGTTTCGATGCCGGTGGCAGTTGTTCGTCACAGATGTCAAGCTGATTGAGCAACTTGTGCCATTGCAGGAGGTGAGCGCGTCGCTCGAGACTGCGCTGCTCGACCGGCTCTTTACCACGCGAGGCAAGGTGGAGGAGGTACGTCGTGTGCGGCGGTCGTGCTATTTCACGCTCTCTGATGGCAAAGCACGTCTTAACTGCGCGCTATTGCGGCGCAACGCGATGCGCCTGGACTTTTATATCGGTGGGGCAGGTGGTAGAGGTGGCCGGTTATCCGGAGAATTTCCGTGTACGGTGGCAGTTGTACGTGCTGGAAGCCAAGCTGGAGCGGGGCGAGCGTGGCTGGCCCCACCATTACCGCTACCGCTCTGCCAGGCGGGCCGTGGTGGTGTTCGATACGCTGCTAGATGCTCTTTTTGGGACGTCGGGGAGGTAGGTGCGATTTCGTCGCCGTACGTAGGAAACGAAACATGACCATTGCAGACACAGCGCAGTCTTCAACCTTTTCCAACAAGAAACTCTCCTTTTGGACCAAGGCGGCCTACGCCATCGGTGATCTGGGGAACTCGGTTGGAGTGGGGACGGTCATTCCCTTCTGGTACACCATCTTTCTCACCGACATCGTCCGGCTCGACCTGCGGTTGGTGAGCCTCTTTTGGGCTGTCGTCACTGTGTGGGATGCGGTCAATGACCCGCTCTTTGGCTTTCTCTCCGGTCGCACGCGCACCCGCTGGGGACGGCGGCGACCTTACATCCTCTTTGGCGCACTTCCCTTTTGGGTTGCGTTTATTTTGTTATGGACGATTCCCCCGATCCATAACCAAGTGCTTCTCTTTGTCTACTATACGGCTATCTATATACTCTTTGAGGCTGCCTATACTGCCGTTAATTGCTCTTATCTGGCTCTTACTCCTGAGCTGACGCAGGACCACGACCAGCGGACATCGCTGGTGACCTATCGGATGGCGGTCTCTATCGGTGCAGGGTTGGCCGCGCCGTTGCTTTTTGGTTTGGTCATTTTCCCGATGTTCCCCGAGCGCGACCCGCGTGCTTATCAGACGATCGGCTTGATATGCGGGCTCAGTTTCATTCCCCCGCTCTGGATCACTTTCCTGGGTACTCGGGAGAATCACCGCACCGATATCGAGCCGACGCCGGTCTCGATATCGATGTCGACCTTGTTCGCCGCCGTGGCGTAATCCTCCGATTGGTACACACCGTCTATGCGTGGGAAGCGGTTCTTATCTACTTGGATATCGGCTATGCCGCCGCCGGCCTTGATGCGCGCTGCCACGCCATCCGGCACGCGGACCTTGACCGAGGCTGCCCCGGAGCGGATGATCGCCTTGGTGTGGCCGGCGTTCGCCGGCAGGGTGATCTCGGACGAGCTAGCGCCGGTCTGCAACCGCAGGTCGGTCACGCGCAGATTGGTCAGGTCGACGCGCGTATCGCTGGCGCCGGTTTCTAGGTCCAGCGAGAGCGGGATTTCCTCGTTGAGGTCGATCTCCCAATCGAGCGACCTGCCCGGGCCCCACATCCACGGGAAGGCAAAGTGCGCTCCGGATACGCACATGCTCAGCTTGACATCCAGCATATTACTTTCTCGCTTCACCTTTTGCTCCAGGCCACCGCCAAAGGAACCGGAAAGCAGTGCGTCTGAACTGGCGCCGCTGCTCACTCGCAGCCGCCCGGCCCCGTGGCCGATGTGGATGCGTGCCTCGTCAGCGCCTTCGAGCGGGATTGTTGCTTCCTCCGTCTCGAATGTGCGCGGTCCGCTAAAGACGCCCCACAGGATCCACAGGCCTAGGATGATCAGGAACAGCGGCCAGATGAATTTACCGACGTCTATCTCGACAAAGGTGTTGATCAACAGCAAGACGCCGAGCAGAATGAGAATGGTCCCCCAGAATATTGTGCCTCTTCGCATAGTTTACCTCCTGGTGATACGTGCAATCAGCGGCGGCGAAAGATGAGACGGTTGAACAGGATCAGCACACCTAGCGCGATCAGGAGTACTGGCCAGTATTTCCCTAGAGGGCCGAGTCCGATCAGGCCAAGGAACGATCCAAAGGCTAGGAACATCACCAGACTGATCAAGATCAACTGCCCGCCTTCGCGCAGCGGCTTGCGAAATCTTCCGCCGAGCAGGCCGGCGACGATGATGCCCACGCCTACGAAGCCGGGGATCAACGCCCAGGCGTAGGCCCAGCTATCCCAGTCACCGGTGGCGTTTTGGTAGTACAGCAGCCCGCCGATGCCACCGACGATGCAGGCCGGCACTGCTAAGCCTGGCACGCGCGTCAGCAGGCCGATGATGAGCAAGACGGCGCCGATGCCGATGATGAACAGTGGCCACTGGAGCCACGTCTCCCAGCCCGGCACGAGCTGGGCTGCAAAGATCAGCGCGCCGATCAGAATCAACACCAATCCGGTGGCTAAACTCGATCTACGTCTACGATCCATGGATGTCCTCCTTTTTTGAAGTGTGTTATCTATGCCAACGTGGTCAGGTCTCTCGCTCCGACCTCCGATTGTACGCCCACACGGCGATGGTGGGGATGGGGGCGGCTAGCGCCGGCAGCACGCCTGCGAGCAGGATGATGCCGCCGAGAATGATCAGCGGTGGAAAGAGCAAGCCGACCATCGACAGCAGGCCTCCCATCAGGATCAAGAGCAGCGCGATTGCGCCGGTGATGAGGGATGCGTTCCTGGCCTTGCGCGGCGAGGCCCTTCGTACGCCGCTCACATGCCCGATCTGCCCATTGATCAGCACGCGCCAGACTTGCCCGTCTTCTTCGTACCAGGTGACGTAGGCGGGCAGCAGGAGCAGCGTCCAGTTCAGGCCGCTGTACTGGGCATCGATGGTGAAATCGCGGATGTGGTCGGCCCCGGCGGCCTCCTGGCACTCAGCCTGGGCGGCGCGCGCGAAGGCTGTCTGTGCGCCAGGCCAGGCGGCGTCTGGCTCCAGGGTGGGGATGCGCACGGCGGCAGCGTCGACCGTCTCTGGGGTGTAGGCGTTACGTTGGCTGAGGTTGTACTCGCCCAGGCGGCCCATCAGCTTGCGGTGATCGTCGAGGGCGGGTGCGGGGAGGTTCTCGTACCGCCGCTCCAGGCGGCCCACACGCGGCTCCCAGCGTATACGGCTCTCCTGCACCTCCTGCGAGCTCCATCCTGTGCCATCTCTGTAGCGATCCTGGTAGCTCACCACCTGGTAGTCAAACCCCACATCGGCTCGCCAGGTGGCCTGCACCTGCCCATCCACCAGCCACAGGGGGATCAGGTAGCGCTGCGCGCGCTGCGTCAGCTTGTCGGCCTGCATATCGCTGGGGCGAAACCAGATACCCTTTGTCCAGCGCTCCAGCGCGGCGCGGAGCTCGATCCTGGAAACCTGATAATCCACTGCCTGCTCAGGTGGTTCCTCGGGCAAATAGGCGGGCTGTGGTTCGACCGGTCCCTCAAGGCAGAAGGGACAGCGCGGTGGAACGTCCGTCACCAAGTGCGCCTCTCCGCACTTTGAGCAGTGGATGGCCGTCAGCGGCACACCCCATGCGGCGGCTACGTCGGTTGCTTCTATTTCCATCGTCACACTTCCTCCGATGCGCGTGCTTTTTTGAAGATGATGATCGATCCGATAAACCCGGCGATCAGCAGGATGAAGCCGATCACCAATCCCACGATGCCAGCGGGGGGGAGCAGTGCTGATAGCAGTAGCCCGGCCAATCCCAGAAGTGCGCCCGGAGTGAGTAGCGCCGCGATCGCCAGCCAGATCCGCAGCCAGGCGACCGGCTTTTGCCCGGCGACTTGGCCCGTTTGGCCGTTGACCATCACCTGGAAAGTGCGCTTGCCAAAGGGATAGGAGGCCAGGTAGACGGGCAGCAGGATGTAGCGCCAGCGCTCATCACCAAAGTCTGCCGTCATGCGCAGGTTGCGCACGTGGGAGGAGCCGGTGTTCTGACGACAAGTGGTTTTTGTTTCCGCCCGGATATCCTCCTTTGCGATCTCCCACGCCTGAGGGAGCTGCACGTCGTAGAGCTTGGCCTGCCAGCCTGCCAGGTAGCCAGGGTCGTACTCCACCAAGCCTCCCAGGTTGAACGGCTCGATCTTACTCAGGATGACGCGGCTGACTTTGGCTGTGCCCGGTACCATGTGGTCGTCTACAGGGATATCCGCGCGCCCCGCACGCCACTCCCACTCGATGTAGGTGCGCGTTTTCCACTCGCCGCCGCTGCGGTAGCGCTTGGTTCTCAAGGTGCCAACCTCGGCCTTCCAGTCGGCGGTGACGTGAGTATCGAACGTCCAAAACGGCAGATAGACCCCTGTCAAACTCTTTAGCGCGCCCGCGTTGCGCAGTTCAGGGGGATGCATCCAACCCCGGCCCAGCCAGGCCTGCACCTTGGCCTGAACCTGTTCCTGATCGACGGCGAAGGGGATCAGCGTCGTAGGACGTAGGATGTCTCCGGTGGCATCACGGGCCATGACGCGGTTAGAGCCGCAGAAGGCGCAGGTGCTGGTCAGGATATCGGGCGCGGCAGCGACCACCGAGCCGCAGGACTCGCACACCAGCTCCCGGCGCGCCTCGCCCCAGCCGTGGCGGGCCTGCGCCATCGTCTCCAGGGTGAACTCGAACTCGTCTGCTGCGCGGCCGACTGTTTCGGCCTCAATCTGCTGCAGGCTTCCGCAGTAGGGGCAGGTCAGTTGGCGCTGTGTAGCACTGTAGGAGATGGTGCCGCCGCACTGGCGGCATTTGAAGGTGCGGGTCTCCTCAGTTTCTTGCTTTGGCGCAGGAGCGTAAAGCTCGATCCCTTCGACCTTGGATGGCACGGACACAAAGCCCGCCGGAGGTGGCCAGAGGGTGGATTGTGGTTCGGCGTTTTCACTCATTGGTTGGCTCCTAGTGGTTCGTTAAACAATAATTCTCTCGCCCTAGTTTGAGCGGCGTAATCATATGGTCATTCTTCTGCAGGTCCTAATGCTTGTTCTCGTAGGGGATCACAAAGAATCCCCGCAGCTTTTTCGAATCGTCCGTATTGGGAACGTACGTTTTCCAGAAATCGTTAGGGCCTTGCTTGGTCATGTACAGCGTCGCCGTGTCCTGGTGGGGTCGGTTCGGGTCGTAGATGGTCAGATATACAGGCCTGAGCGCAGGTGTGGGATCGACTCTGTATCCGACGGCGACGGCTTGGTGGTTGTAAGTGGGCAGGCCGATAATGGGCAAGCTCTGGATGAGACACATCGTGATTGGGATACCCTTGTCTATTGACTTTTTAACCTTGGGCCACTCCTGTTCCTGCGTCAGTTTGGTCAGCTTTTTGTCAAACGTATTCTGCCATACGATGGCCTTGAACCATCGCCACGAAGATGTGGTGTCTATCTGTCGCCAGAACAGCTCCTTGTATAGCGCGGACCTCGGCAAGGGCGCTGTCGTCGTGCCAGGTATCGGTTTCCCGATGTAATATCGGTCGAGGGCAGCCCAGCACATGCCCCCGCAAAGCCCAATTTTAGGATCAAAGATCTGTCGCAAAAACACGGGTGCTATGGAAAAGCTGTTTCGAAAGTGAAAGCCGTGTTTGCTTGGGATAAAAGGTGTGCGATTCCCCTCCTCCATCGCCAATCCCCTTTCGCGTTTGAGCTGATGGCATCAGGCTTTAGGAGATTTTATCACGGATGGAGCGAATGCGCGAATTCCTCTATCTGTACGCGAAATGGGCGGTGAGGTTGCGTGTCGTTGGTTAGGGGAGCGTCACCGGGGAGTCGAACAATAGTCTGCCATCGGGGAGGGGAATATCGGAAGCGCCACGACCCCCCAGGCGTTTTCCAGAGTCGGGCGCGTACCAGCCAATGGCGAGCCGGTATGTGCCGGCGGGAACACCGTCCAGATCGATCGGCACCTGGTCGCGGAACCACTCGTCTGCATCCCACGCAGACGTTGGGTGAGTCCAGTCGCCCGGCATACCGTCGTATTGGGCGGCCAGCGCACCGTCGTTATCCAGCAGGTGGACGAAGAACTTGTAGTCGGTCTCGACGGCCTGGAGCGTTTCCCACTGTAGATTGACGTATAGGGTGTTGGAAAGCCGCCGCCAATCGACGCCGCGCAGCGCGATGGCGTCGGCCCACGTCGCGTTGGGCTGGAGCCGGGCAGCAAACCAGCCGCCGGGTGTGAGACGTATCTGCTGTGGCAGGACGTACGATTCGCCGTTGGTCTCGAGCAATATCTCGATCTCGTCTGGGGGAGTCAGGTGTGGTGGGGTGAGTTGTGTGCGTATGACCGAGAAGCCTTTTTCTACAGTCACTGTTTGGGTGGGAGGTGTGCCATCAGTGCCGTTCGCTGAGCGAATCGAGATCGTGACAGTTCGTCGCTCCGGCGACCACCAGTGTGTCTCGATCACGAAAGGCGGCTCGGATTCGATGGCAGCCTGGGCGAGGATGAGTCCGTCAAAGTCGTGGGCTACCCCAAAGTGGACGCCGGCCTCGGGGTGAGTGGTGAATACGGCGATTTCTGCGTCCTCGTATACGGGACGCGCGGCCAGCGTGTGCATCCAGTCGGCGGCGAGGTCGAGGGGCAGGAACTGCTTGTGGATGACGACGTAGCGGATGCCGGCCTCGGCCAGCGTCTCGAGGTTTACGGCCAGCTCGGGCTGGGCATGCAGTCGCTCCCCTCGGGCGAAGGCGCTGACGAGCGCGTTTCCCTCGATGAAGGCGAACGCCTCCTGCGGCGGGCGGGAGACGTGCCCCTCCACCAGCGGCTTGCCGTGGGTGGTCTGGTAGAAGGCATAGTGCTTGTCAAAGGAGCGCGTGTCCATTGGTAGGTCGAGCACGGCAAAGTCACCGGACTCCTGTGCCAGTCGGCTATACCAGGCTGGCGTGGTGGGCTGCACGGTGGGATAGGGCACCAGGGCGTACTCGCGCAGGATCAGCAGGCCCAGTGTCGCCGTCAGCAAGGCCAATCTCCGCTTGGGAAAGCGTTGGGGCAGGAGAGCAGCTACTCCCCAAGAGGCCAGTATCCCCAACGGAAGCCCCAGGAAGATGTTGAGGCGGTCGGGCTTGCGCAGGATCTGGACGAACCACAGATCGCCAACCAAGCGGTAGGGCATCGGAACCTGCGGGTAGAGCTGGCCGTTGAGCCGCAGTTGGGGACCCAGGGCCAGCAGAATGTAGGCCGCTGCCGCCAGGAGCCAGAGGCGCGCTTGTCTCCAGCGCCTCACGCTTCCCCACAGGGCCAGGGCCAGCGTCGTGTATCCCACGAAGGCGACGTAGACCTTGTTATCGACAAAGTTGTCGTAAACCTGCACTGCCGCGTCGTTCCACAGCGGGTGGTCTCGGCTGGGGAGGATGTAGGCCAGCAGGTCAGTCTGTCCGGTGAGGGATTCGTCGGTGAAGGCGTCCTCCGGGCTGGGCTGGGTCAGGTAGGCGCTGACCACGGGAATCAGCAGAGGTGCCATCAGTGTGCCAGCCGTGAGACCTGTCAGCGCCAAGAGTCCCAGGGTGTGCCGGGTTCTACAGTCCTTGTCGGTCAGGCATCTATAGGCCAGGTACAGGAGGATGCTCACGCCTCCCATCACGAGCAACTGCCAGCGTGTGATCCCGGTTAGGGCCAGGAACAGGGCGGCCAGCAGCGCGTCGCGCGTGTGCTTATCCTCCAACGTGCGGTGCAGGTAAAGGAGGGCCAAGGGTACCCAACAGGTCAGCATCATGTTGGGGTGGCCGTAATGAGATAGCGTGTAGGGCCAAAAGCCGTAAATCAGCCCGCCGACGAAGGCGGCGTGCGGCGAGACGGTCAGCTCGCGGGCTAGCAGAAACATCGAAAAGCCGTTCAGGGCGAAGGTGGCGATAAAGAGCAGGCTGTAGGCGGGGTCGCTGCCGACGACTGCCTGCAGGGGCAGCCAGGCGGCGATGTTGAGCCAGGCAAAGTTGTGCGTGGCCAGCGACACACCCTTGGGGTAGAACAGGAGGCGGGTGTACAGCGGGTTGTAGCCCTTGACGATGGATTCCCTCACCCACCAGAACGTCCACTGGTGCACCCACACGTCGTCCCCGCCGCCGGGCAGGTACGTCCCCAGTTGGGCGGCGACCGGCCAGGTCATCACGACGGACACGAGTGCGTAGACGATCAGGATCAAGATGTGCTGGCGCCTTGGCTTGCCGTTCATCGACCGTCCAACGTCAGGGTGATGAGGAAAATCGCGTCGGAGCCGGCATCGGAGGTGAGGCGGGTGCCGCCGGAAACGTACATGCCGGCTTGCAGAGTGTACTCACCTGGCGCTGTTTCAGGCGGGATGGTAAGCGTGTGTGTATCGGCGATGAACTCACCGGGCAGCCAGCCGGTGGTGGGACGTGCCCATCCGGCGGGCACACCGTCGGACTGGGTTACCAGGTTGCCCCTGGCGTCGAGCAGGTGCAGAAAGACGCGATAGGAGGAGGTGGGCGTCTTCTCCGCATGCCAGACGAGGGTGACAGTCAGCGTGCTCCTGGTTTGCATTTCACCTTCCAAGTCGAAGCCGATGAGCGTGGCAGTTTCTCCCAGGGTTGTGTCGAGTGCGTGTAGAGGTGTGGGAGGGGTGAAGGTATGTGGTGGGGCGGTGATAACTATCTGGCCGATTGGGTTTCGAGCTAGTCCTGATAACTCTACTGCCCAGGTGTACCTTCCAGATTCCAACGTGGCAGGCAGAACAAGTTGGTGTTGGCTGCGCCAGACGTCCCCTTTTTCCCATGCTGGTGACGGCAGAGGTAGTGGGTAGCCTGCCACTTTGTTTCCGTCCGGGGCCAGGAGGGCGAGAGACTGTCCACTGTAGGATGATACGAGTTCATTGTCGTCGCGGTTAGCCTGCCACATTATCGTCAAATAGACAGAATCCCCTGGAGTGGCTTGATCTCGGTTGAAATCAGCGGTGACAAGATCAAAGTATTCAAAAGACAGGTCGAGCCGGCCGTCCTCAGGTAGCTCTGTCGAGCGGCGCGGGCGTGTTAGGGTGACCTGCCCCAGCGCCAGTTCGGGCGCGGCAGGCTGGCCTTGATCGTTCAGCGCCGAAAGGGGGGCCAGCGTATCTCTGTCAAAGACGGTCAGCACGACGTCGTAGGTGCCGGGTGGTGTGCCGGGCAGGGGCTCGACCTCGTGGCTATCCAGGGCGTAGATGCCGGGAGACCAAATGGTCGTGTAGGGGTAGCTGGCGTAGCCCCGCGGGCGGAAGGTGTCCTGACGGCTCCAGCGCAGGCCGTCAGGACTGACCAGGTGAATGACGGTCTGGTAGCGTGCGCTGGGTTGGGCATATGCGGTCAGGTAGAGGTCGACGCGCAGTGTGCTGTCGGCGGGCATCGTTTCCTGCGCTTGATCGTAGCCGATGAGGGTCAAGCCATCGGCGTAGTGCTGGCCCAACGGATGCTGGACGCCGGGCAGCGTGGCATCGGCCCGCAGACCGGGGTGGCGGAAGATGGTGTCGGTCCGGTCGACGATGGCGAGTTTGAAAGCGAGCACGAGCAATGTGACAATGAACAATGAACAATAAACGATGACCAAGTGTGGGTCCTGCGATTTGTCGTCTGTGATTTGCAATTTGCGATTTGCAATTTGTGCATAACAAATTGAGATGATAATGACAGCGGCGAGGCTTATGATTGAAATGACGTCACAAGCGAGGCGTAGGGGCGTTTCGCCAAAGCGGACGGCGATGGCGTGCTGACCGGCCGGTACGTCGAAAGAGATCAAGCCTTCGAGGTCGGTGGGCGCGATGGCGACGGGTTGGCCGTCCACGGCGACGCGCCAGCCGGGGAAGTAAAAGGCCAGGTAGCGGGCGCGGAACGGTTCCGGGGTCTCGACGACGATGCGAGCGCGGTTCGGGCCATAGTCGGCCTCGATGACGAAGGCACCCTCAGGCAAGGGGGTCTCGTCGAAGCGGGCGACCGTTTCGCCTGCGGCGTATTGCGCCTCCAGGGGCGATCCCCTGGGCTTTTGTTTGACCCCGACGGGGAAATAAGAGCCCGTGGGGTCGGCGCCGACGAGGCCGCCGGGCCGGTGCTCGTAGGCGAAGAGGTCCTCGATGGTGGGGTGTGCGGAATCCTCTTGGCAGGTGCCGCGGAGGGGGTAGGTGTTTGGGAAGGCGGCGAGGATGAGGAGGAGACAGAAAGCAAGAGGCAGGATGCAAGATGCGAGGGGCAAGATGCGAGAGGCAAGGAGTGAATCTGGTTTGCGGGCGGACTGGTTGGCAAAGGCGGCGGAGGCGAGGATGGCGATGGGCAGGGCGGCGCGGCCGATAAAGCGCCACGGGAATTGGACGAAGGAGATCAGGGGCAGGTTTTCCCACAGCCAGAGGGATGCCCCGGTGCTCATCCCGATCATCACGATGGCTGCCAGGGCGAGAAAGACGAGCGTGGCCTTTCGCTCGCGGCCGGGTTGGCGTAAGAGGCCGACGACGAAACCGATCGCCGCCAGGATGGTGGGCACGAGTCCCAGGTGGATCAGCATCGGCGGGTTCAGCAGCGAGGTGTCCACTGCCCTAGGCGGGGCCAGGAGCTCGGCCAAGCCGAGAAAGTTGTAGTGAAAGTCGTTGTTGCGGTTGCCGTGGGAGGCTTGTAGCTGCACATATCCCTTCTCCAATACGGCCGGCGCCCAGAAAAAGACGGTCAGGCCCAGCGCCAGGGCGAGCGCCCCCCCCGTGGCGATCCAATGTCCTTCCTGGCGGTAGACCAGCCACAGCACGAACAGGTAGGCGACGAGGAGCGGGGTGAAGAGCAGGCTGGAAATGTTGTGGGTCAGGTATAGGGCAGCCAGTGAACCGACGCTGGCCAGGAACCAGCTGCGTCGGCCGGTCAGCGCCAGGCGGCGAAAGGCCCACAGGATGAGAGGCAGCAACGCCAGCGCTAGCGATTCGGGCGCGTTGCCGCGCGTGAGGGCGTTGAGAAATTGGTAGGGGGCATAAGCATAGGCGACGGCGGCGACCAGCCCGGCTCGGGGACCGAACAGGTCGCGAGCAAACAGGTAGGCGGTGACGGCGGAGCCCAGAATGCTAACGACATACACCAGCTTGAGGGCCGTGGGCAGCGCAAACCCGGCCAGGAAGAACGCCAGGGTCAGATAGTAGGATACCGGCGCGCGGTAGTTAAAGAACGGGAAGCCGTAGCCAAAGGCCAGGTCGGGCAGGTAGCGGGTGAACAGGATGCCGTCCTTTAGAGCCTGGCGCATGGCGACGACTCGGTAGTAGTGCAGGCCGCCGTCGTGGGTGCAGGGGATGTCGGTGCGGAGCAGGGGGGCGATGGCGACGGCACACAGCAGGCAAATCACAAATGGCAAATACCAAATCTCAAATCTTTTTGGCCGGCGTTGGAGATTAGGGATTGGAGGTTGAGTCATTGGTTGCCCTCGACGGTGATCTCGATCGGTAGGACGAACCGGTCGTCGGGCAGGCGCTGGCCGGAAGCGTTGGTGATGGGCAATCGTCCGCCGCTGGCGGCGTCGTACAGTCCGACTGCGACGTGGTACGTGCCCGGCGCGGCGTCGGCAGCAATGGGCAGGGAGAGCTTGTCCAAAATGACTTGGCCCGGTGCCCAGCTGGATGTGGGGGCCGCGCCCCCGCCAGGAAAGACGTCCAGTTGGCCGTGGGGCAGCCCGTCGGGGCCGACGAGGTGGACGAAGATAGTGTAGTCGATATCAGTAGGTCCATCGCCTTGCCAATAAAGAGTGAGGGGCAGCACGTCGCCGGGCGCGCCCTCGGCGGCGGCCAGATCAAAGCCGCGTAGATGGATGACGTCACCCAGTGTCAGGTCGAGCGGGTGGCCGATGTCATCAGGCAGGTCGAACTGCCGGTCGCGGTGTAGCACCTCGATGCTGCCGATCGTTTCATCCTCGGCCCAGAGGGGATTGTCGTCGGGATCGATGACGTTGAAGGTGAGAGTATAGGTGCCTGCGGACACGGTGGGATCGATGCGCAGATCGTAATACGCATCAAAGGCGTCGTCCTGAAGCCAATTCGACGTGGGGTAGGTGGAGAGCGGCACTGTGCGCTCCAGCGCGATGTCGTCATCGATAGTCAATCGCCAGCGGACAAGATAGTCGATCTGAGGGGCAGAGGCGGCAGACCAGAAGATTGGCACGGTCACTGAACTGCCGGAGGGAAGTGCTAGCGGCTCTGGTTCCGGTGCGCAGGCGGTCAACGGCCCGGCGGCGATGGTGCGCCCACAGCAGGCTGCCGGTCCCACGGGGGTGTCGGGTGGGGTGACCTCCATCTGTCCCAGGACGACGCGCACGCCCTGGAAGGTACCTTCGGCATCCCAGGCGCCCAACTGCGCGCCAGTGCCATCGGTGACGGTGAGTTTTACTGTACAAGTGCCGGGCGGGATGCGGTCTGGCACCGATAGTTTCAGGCTTTGATCGCTCCACGCGTCGGGCTCCCATTGAGTGGTGGGAAAGGTGAACTCGTTGAGCACCAACTGCCCGACGTCGTCCCACTGGTGGCCGTCTGCATCGACCAGGTACAGGGAAAAGTGCAGGTTGGTAGGCGTCGGGCCGGGGACCTGCCAGCGCAAGAGGACGTGAACGAAGGATGTGTCGTTATGCAGTTGAGCATCGATGAGTTTGATCTGCTGGCCGAAATTTGTGATTTGCGATTTGGTATTTGGTATTTGCGTGCTGTGTATTGTGAATTGCGTGATCGTGCTCGCCCCGACGAATTCAGATTTGACCGGAGTGGCAATAGACTCGACGCTCTGGCGTACGTAAGCTGCGGTGAAAGGAGATGCATCGGAGTAGGAGATTAGCCAGAGGCGGGAGGGGCCATCGAGCAGCTCGTTCAGCTGCTCGGCGATGGCAGCTTGGGCGGGCAGGTCGGCCAGCGAGACGATGGCGCCGGGTCCGGCGTACTGGCGTAGGAGCGGCGTGTCGGCATCAAGCAGGATCAGGTCGTCGGGCTCTGCGCGAGCGGACAGGAATGCGGCTTGGTCGGTGGGGTTGGTGTTGGTATAGATCGCGGCGCGGTCAATGAGACCGAGTGTGACAGTGTAGGCAACAGGGTAAGCGGGTGTAGGGGCGTGGGAGGAGGAAAGGATGATATAGTCGGCCAGGGAGGCTCGGTCCAACGACACGGCGTGGCCTTTGAAGATGGACGCAAACGTGGGGACAGCGTCGGTGGCGACGGTGAGCTGCTCGGCGTCGGGCCGCTGGTTGAGCCAGCGGGCAGCCGTGCCCATCGCCTCACCCCAGTCCAGGTCGATCACACGCGCGGCGATCCAAGGTCCCCCGGCGAGAGGGTTGGCGTAAGTGAGGGGGTGGAGGAGGAACGCGAGGGCGATGAGGGCCTGAATGAGAAAGGGGCAAAGGGAGAAGGGGAGAAAGGGAAATTGGCGTTTAGTGGGGGGAGGCAATTTACCAGTGTACCAATCCACCAGAATGTTGATTCCCAGAGCCGCGGCTAGGGCGAGTGGCGGGAGGGCGGGTAGCAGGTAGCGGTCGTGCTTTTTGACGCCCAGGCTCATCATCGCGCCGAACCCAACGGAAAAGACGAGCAGTGTGAGAAACGCAAAACGGTGCTCGGCCGAGGTGCGGCGCAGGACAACGAGCCCGATGACTGTCCCCACCAGTACGATGGGCGAGATGCGAAACAGCAGGACGGCCGGGTAAAAGAGTGGGCCGGGATCGTAGGTCGTCTGCCCGGCGAAAAAGATAGGGCGCTGCGCCATCTCGACGTGTTGCTCGCTAAAGGCCAGGAGGGTATCGAGCGTGCCGGCGGGATTGGTCCACAGGGCAGGATAAAGGGCGAAGCAGGTGATGGCAGTGGCTAGAGTGAACAATGAGCAATGAGCAATGAACAATGAAAAATAGCCAATGATCGTTTTGCCACTTGCCGCTTGCCACCTGCCGATCAGTGCGGCGACTCGAAGCGCTAGCATGCTTGGAATCAAGATGATCGCCGGTGTCTTGGTCAGCAAAGCCAGCCCGGTAAAAAGGCCGGAGAGCATCCACCAGATCGCGCGACGTGGCTCGCAGAGCCCGTTGAGGGCGGCGACCAGTGCCAGCAGGATAAAGGTCGCCAACAGCGCGTCGGTGTGCAGGAGACCAGAGTGACCGGCGAGGAACGGGTCGAGGGCGAGCAGGCCCAGGGCCAGCAGTGCGATACGTGGGTTGAAGAGACGCCTCAGTAGCGGGTAGAGGGCTGCCAGGCCCAGCGTGGTGATCAACGCGACGGCGATGCGTCCCCCTGGGAGGAAGAAGGTCAGGTGACGGAAGGCCTCGCCGTTCTCTGGATCGAGCCAGGCCATACGCCTGATCCAATCGAGGTGCGTGGCGCTCTCTGCTGGGCTGAACAGGCGGCAAATCGTCACGTTCAGCGCGCCCAGCCACATCGTCGTCACGCCGGGGTGACCGGTCGAGGGAACCGCCGCCCAGTCGCGAGCGGCCAGTGCATCGGCAAAGCGGATGGAGCGGTAGACCCAGGCGGGCTCGTCGGGGGTCACGTAGCGGCCAAGGGGGGCCAGGCGCAGCAGAAGGGCCAAACTGAGAAACGTCAAATAACAAATGACAAATATCAAACGCTTTCTCGAATCGGATACTTGATATTTGCGATTTGCGATTTGAAACTCGCCCATCAGCCTAGGTAGCCAAGCGCGCGGAGGCGGTCTTCTACCTCGGCCTTCTCTTCTTGCGAGAGCTCGCCGTGAGGCTTCTCGTCGGTTGCACCGTTGGCCTGTTGTTTGACGGGACGGCTGGAGGTCAGTGCTTCAGTCAGCACGCGCCCATCCATATCTTCGAGCACCGGCAGCCCCATCAAGTGCAGGATGGTCGGAGCCAGGTCCATGATATGGGGATTTTCCACTGTCTTTCCACGCTGGATTTCCGGTCCTTGGGCGATAAAGACGCCGTGAAGCCGGTGGCAGCCGGAATCGCCGCGGATCTGGCGGGTGACGATGCGGCGGTCGGTGGCAAAGAGGGGAAAGGCGATGGTTTGATAGCCGTCCATGACCAGGTGTAGGTCAGGGCCGCGGTGGGCGTGGGGGCCGTGGACGACCTGGTCGCTGGGGATGACGCGATCCATCAGCGGCCGGCCGGTCTCTGGATGGCGCAGTTGGTGGAGTGCATCGATGACTCGTTGTTTCACAGTCTCATACTGCTCGCCCGGCTCGACAATCCCATCTGGTTCCCGTCCGCGGAGGTTGACGTATATCTGGCCCACGTGGCCGATAGAGTAGGCGACGGTTTGTGACCAGTCTACGTCGTCGAAGGAGAGGAACTTGCCGACGACCTTGTTGCGCGTGGACTTGGATACCTGCCAGACATAGTTTTGCAGACCCGTGCGCTCGATCAGATGCCAGAAAGAGGCGGGGGTAAGTCCGGCGCGGAAGAGCTTGGCCTTGAGCCGCGTCCAGGCACCTTTCTTTAGCTTCAAGAGCCCTTGATCCATCAAGAACAAGTTCACGTTGACGACGTAGTGTAGGGAACCGAAGCCGTGATCGGACATCACGATGACGGTAGTGTCGTCGTCGAGACGGTCGAACATCCGGCCGATATAGTCGTCGACGCATTGGTAGAGTTGCTTGAGCGCTGGACCGAAGCGGGTGGCCTCCTGCGGATCGTAGCGGGGATGGGAGGAATCCACAAACTTCCAGAAGGCGTGTTGCATGTTGTCGGTGGCCTGGAAGTGGAACATCAAAAAGTCGTAGGGATAATCGGTCAGCAGTTGCAGCGCATACTCACCTCGGCGCTCGGCCAAGTCCAAGAGATCGGCTGTGAACTCGGCCTCGTTTCCCGGCTTGTATTGGACGTGTGGGGCGATGCGGTAAGGCTTGAGCTTTCCCTCGTAGCGGGCGAGCAGGTCTGTGGGGTAGGTAAAGTCGCCGTTCACCGGCGAGAGCATCCCACCGATGACAAAGCCGTTGACAGGTTGTGGTGGGTAAGTGACGGGCACATTCATCACGCCGACTTTGCGTCCGGCCTGGGACAGTATTTGCCATAGCGTCGGCGCGCGGATGGAGGTGGCGTTGACCAAATCAAACTGGCCGCCGATGGGACGTATAAAGTCGAACACGCCGTGCTTGCCGAGGTTCACGCCGGTGGCAAAGGTGGACCAAGCCGGCGCGGTGACGGGCGGAATAGTGGATTCCAGCGGGCTGTGGATGCCCTCGGACATCATCCGGGCTAGGTTAGGCAGATCCCCTGCCTCGGCCCATGGCTTGATCAGGTCGAACGTCCCGCCGTCGATGCCGATGACTAGAACGCGGCTCATAAGTTTACCTCTTTTTCCTGGTCGATCTCCCACACCTCGCGCACGGCGTAGATGGGCTTTCCTTGCGCCTCGTGGTAGGTGCGGGTCAGAATCTCGCCCAGCAGCCCCATCATAAGAAACTGCACACCGAGCACGGTTAACAGCACGCCCAACATCAGCAACGGGCTATTGCCGATGCGGTAGGCGCGGAATCCCTCTGCGCCGCCGATCAGACCGCTGACAATCTTTGCGCCTCCTAGGTAGAGGAGGAGGAGACCTCCTGCGCCGCTGCTGATCATTCCTACTCTGCCAAAGAGCTGCATCGGGCGGTGGGAGTAGCTGAGCAGGAATGAGACGGTGAGCAGGTCGAGGAGGACGCGCGGGGCACGGGAAAACGCGCCGTACTTGGATTTGCCTGCCTTACGCGGCCGATCGTTTACGGGCACCTCGCCGATGCGTGCGCCGATCAGATTAGCCATCTCTGGCAGGAAGCGATGAAGCTCGCCATAGAGGTGCATCTGCTTGGCCAGGTCACGGCGGAACGCTTTGAGCGAGCAGCCCCGGTCGTGTATGTTGATGGCGCTGGTGTTGGCGATGACCAGGTTGCCGAAAAATGATAGGATCTTGCGGGTCAAGGGTTCCTTACGATTCTGTCGCCACCCGCTGACCAGATCGTAATCTCCTTCCTCCATCTTTTCCAATAGACTTGAGATGTCGGCGGGATCCTGCTGGCCATCGGCGTCCATCGTGATGATGACGGCGCCTCGTGCATAGTCGAACCCAGCCTGGAAGGCGGGGGTCTGGCCGAAATTGCGGCGGAACTGGACGATGCGCAGGTTGGGTTCCTGGGTCTGTAGCTCACGCAGGACGGTCACGCTTTTATCGGTGCTGCCATCATCTACAGCGATGATCTCGTAGCTGCGGCCCAAGTTGCGGAGTATGTTCGATAGCTCTGGGATCACGCTGGGTAGCGGGGCCTCCTCGTTATAGATCGGGAGCACCACTGAAAGGTCGAGGGTAGGTTCGGTTTTGTCCATAGAATTATCACTCCGATGCAGGCGCGCAGTGCGTGCACACTGCGCGCATTATAGCACACAGGCTCTGCGGGTCAACGTGTGGCGGACGCGCGCAGTAAAGTTTCCAACTCCCGAAAGTCCGTTCTGGTGGTCAGGTCTATGCTCAAAGGGGCGACGGAGACGATGCGGTCGACGGCCAGGGCATAGATGTCGGAATTGGGCTCGGTGAGTTCAGGGTGGGACAGGCTCTCATAGTCGAGTGTCAGTGGGTCTGCCAGGTTGACCCGTTCCGGCGGGATGGTGACAAAGTAGGGCTGGCGCGATGCGCGCGTCAGCCGCCAAGGGGTTTCGGGCGTCGCGACGTCGGGCACGTCCAGCTTGAGCACATCTGCATCGAACGGCAGGGATGTTCTCAGCATTCGCTGGGCGAACAAGCGGGTAAAGTGGATCGCGGTGGAAAAGTCGATGCTGTCGCACGGTTTGACGTGGGTCTCCTTGGGCGTCTGTAGGGAGGTGGCCAGGGCCGGGATGCCGTTGATGGCCGCCTGCAGCGCCGCGCCGACGGTGCCGGAGATGGTCACGTCGCTGCCCAGGTTCTCGCCATAGTTGATGCCAGAGATGAGAAGCGCAGGCGGGCGAGGGGCCAGATCGTACAATGCATAGAGCACGATCAAAGCCGGGGAGGCATCAGTTTGATAAGCCTTAATTGGCTGCCCATCTACCTCCATCGGGAAGGGGGTGATGCGACCTTCTGCGCGGGGCATGCTGCGGCCTGCGCCCGACCACTGGCGGTTGGGAGCGAGGACGAGGACTTTGCCCAGGGGCAGGGCGGCCTTCACTGCGGCGTGCAGGCCGGGTGAGGTGATGCCGTCGTCGTTAGTGATTAGGATCAGAGGAGGGTTTTCTGTGTGGGTTGGCACGCGGGCAATGATAGCAGAAAGCGCGTTTCTTGACAAATGACTTGCTCGCGGTATAATGTGGGCCGCTTGGCCCGCTAGCTCAATTTGGCAGAGCAGGGGACTCTTAATCCCTTGGTTATAGGTTCGAGTCCTATGCGGGTCACCTAGGTGGGGTAGACATCGATCACCCCCAAAGGGAGGATACCCCACCCAAACCGGGTGGGGTATTGTGTTTTTGACGCGCGGACGAGACCTATGCCTGATGATTTCAATCCCACGGAGTGGATCACCACAGCAGAAGCGGCCGAATTGGCCGGCTATACCCCCAGTTATATCCGCAAAGCCATCGGCCGTGGGGTGTTGAAAGCCAAGAAGCGCGGTCGCGATTGGTTCCTCAAAAAGGCCGATGTCCTGGCCTATGCCAAAAAGATGGAGCAACTAGGTTCGCAGAAGCACAGCCCCTGGCGAGCGGAGGGGTGCGGCTGCGCTTCAAAGTAGATCAGGTGGACAATCGAGCGCACTTTACCATTTTGGCTGACGATACCACCTATCGCCGCTTTGGCGTGCGTGCCGACGGTGGCAAGTTACAGGTAGAATATAACGATGGCACGTCAGGATGGCAGTATCCGGCGGACCTGATAGCCAATCTGCAGGTAAACACCTGGTACGTACTGCAGATCGTGCTGGATGACGAGGGCCAGGGATTCTACGTCGAGGCATACCAGGAGAATAACCCCAGCGTGCGTGGCGACTACAGCGTGCGTATGCCAGCAGGCAAGCAGTGGCGGTTCCAGCATTGGGTCTATCGGGGGAATGCCTACATCGACGCCTACGAGGAGTTCGCTGCAACCCAGCACTTTGAGTACGATGAACTTGACCGGCTGACCCACGCCTGGACTACGGGCGGGGGCAACGGGGCCTACGACCGCACCTACACCTACGACGAGATCGGCAACCTGACTGCCAAGGGCGACGTGGGCAGCTACAACTACCCTGCCTCCGGGGTAGGTAGCGTGCGGCCCCACGCCGTGACCGGGACCTACAACCTCGTCTTCAACGCCGAGAACAAGGTGGC
>Ga0316578_10000042_pt1 | contig 25935 bp, 25 predicted proteins | sample J0NA_2_FD_203076 | JGI IMG/M metagenome (GOLD analysis project Ga0316578, IMG submission 203076) | Rhizosphere microbial communities from salt marsh grasses in Alabama, United States - J0-2_160517rDrC | ecosystem: Host-associated > Plants > Roots > Rhizosphere | place: USA: Alabama | collected... | reverse complement strand
ATCGACGCGGTTGAGGAGGAGCTGTTCCGCTTCACCCGCGTGCTCGCCTCCTCCAGCGACCTGCAGGTGCTGCTGACCAACCCCGCGGTCGCCGACGCCACGAAGGCGCGGGTCGTCACCGACCTGCTCGAGGACAGGGCCCAGCCGGAGACGGTCGCCCTCGTCACGCATGCCGTGGGCCACCCCGGTGGACGTCGGGTCAGCGACGTCCTCGACGAGCTCGTCGACCTCGCCTCGACCCGGCGGGAGCAGCTGCTCGCCGACGTCCGGGTACCGGTCGCGCTGTCGGACGAGCAGCGGACCCGGCTGTCCGCCGCCCTCAGCCGCATCTACAGCCGACCGGTCACGCTGGCCGTCTCCGTCGAGCCTGACCTTCTCGGCGGAGCCCTCGTCCGGATCGGCGACGAGATCATCGACGGGTCGGTGGCCAGCAAGCTGGCCGACGCCCGTCGCCGCCTCACCCAATGACCGACACACCCACGCAGGGAGCAGGAGCACGATGACCGAGCTGTCGATCCGGCCGGAGGAGATCCGGGACGCGATCTCCCGCCACGTCGCGGAGTACCAGCCCGAGACCTCCCGCGAGGAGGTCGGCCAGGTGGTCGAGGCGGGCGACGGCATCGCCCGGGTCGAGGGGCTGCCCTCGGCGATGGCCAACGAGCTGCTGGAGTTCACCGGCGGCGTCCAGGGCGTCGCGCTGAACCTCGACGTCCGCGAGATCGGTGCGGTCATCCTCGGCGACTTCCAGCCGATCGAGGAGGGTCAGCCGGTGCGGCGGACCGGCGAGGTGCTCTCGGTGCCGGTCGGCGACGGCTTCCTGGGCCGCGTCGTCGACCCGCTCGGCGGCCCCATCGACGGCCTCGGACCCATCCACGCCGACCGACGCCGAGCGCTCGAGCTGCAGGCCCCCACCGTGGTGCAGCGTCAGCCGGTGAAGGAACCGCTGCAGACCGGGATCAAGGCCGTCGACGCCATGACGCCGATCGGCCGGGGTCAGCGGCAGCTCGTCATCGGCGACCGGCAGACCGGCAAGACGGCGCTGGCGATCGACACGATCATCAACCAGCGCGAGAACTGGGCCAGCGGTGACGCCGCCAGGCAGGTCCGATGCATCTACGTCGGCATCGGCCAGAAGGGGTCGACGATCGCCTCGGTGCGTACCGCGCTGGAGGAGGCCGGCGCGATGGAGTACACGACGATCGTCGCGGCCCCGGCGTCGGACCCGGCCGGCTTCAAGTACATCGCCCCCTACACCGGCTCGGCCCTGGGCCAGCACTGGATGTACGAGGGCAAGCACGTGCTCATCGTCTTCGACGACCTGTCCAAGCAGGCCGAGGCCTATCGGGCCGTCTCCCTGCTGCTGCGTCGCCCTCCGGGTCGGGAGGCCTACCCCGGCGACGTCTTCTACCTGCACTCGCGGCTGCTCGAGCGCTGCGCGAAGCTGTCCGACGAGCTCGGCGCCGGGTCGCTGACCGGACTGCCGATCATCGAGACCAAGGCCAACGACGTCTCGGCGTTCATCCCCACCAACGTCATCTCGATCACCGACGGCCAGTGCTTCCTGGAGACCGACCTGTTCAACTCCGGTGTGCGCCCGGCCCTCAATGTGGGCATCTCGGTGTCCCGGGTCGGCGGTTCCGCCCAGGTGAAGGCGATGCGCAAGGTCGCCGGGTCGCTGCGCCTCGACCTGGCCCAGTTCCGCGACCTGGAGGCCTTCGCGGCCTTCGCGTCCGACCTGGACAAGGCCTCCCGGGCTCAGCTGGACCGGGGCGCGCGCCTCGTCGAGCTGCTCAAGCAGCCGCAGTACGACCCGTACCCGGTGAACAAGCAGGTCGTGTCGATCTGGTCGGGCACCAGCGGCGGTCTCGACGACGTGCCGCTGGAGGACGTGCGCCGGTTCGAGGCGGAGTTCTTCGACTTCCTCTCCCGCGAGCGCGCCGACCTGCTGGCCGACATCGCCGACACCAACGACCTGTCCGACGCCACCGCCGACGGGCTGGCCGAGGGCCTGCGGACGTTCAAGGGCCAGTTCGTCACCTCCAGCGGCCAGCCGCTGATCAAGGACGAGCCGGTCGATGCCATGGAGGAGGAGGGCGAGCCCCTCGCGGTGACGAAGAAGGTCCGCAAGGCGCCGGCAGCGGGCACGGCCGGGAAGACGGTCTAGTGGGGGCCCAGCTGCGCGTCCTGCGCCGGCGCATCAGGTCGGTCGAGTCGACCAAGAAGATCACCCGGGCGCAGGAGCTCATCGCCGCCTCCCGGATCGTGAAGGCGCAGAACCGGCTCGACCAGACTCGTCCGTACTTCCAGTCCCTCGTCCAGGCCCTGTCGGCGGCGGTGTCCAACGCGACCATCGACCACCCGCTGCTCGTCCCGCGCGAGAACCCTCGACGCGCCGCCGTGCTGGTGTTCACCGCCGACCGCGGGTTCGCCGGGGCCTACTCGGCGAACACCATCCGGGAGGCGCGGTCCCTGCTCACGCTGCTCGAGGAGCAGGGCATCGAGCGGGACCTCTACGTCGTGGGGGCCAAGGGCGCCCAGTACTTCAGCTTCCGCGGCCAGAAGCTCTCCGGCTCCTGGTCCGGGTTCACCGAGGAGCCGACCTACGCGGACGCCGCCCGGGTCGCCGACGTCGTCATCGACTCCTTCCTCAACGGCTCGGAGCAGGGGGGCGTCGACCAGATCCACGGCGTCGGGCACCTGTTCGTCAACCGGGTCAGCCAGCACCCGACCGCGCGCCGCATCCTGCCCATCGAGGTTCTCGTCCAGGAGGTCGACATCTCGGTCGAGGCCACCGAGGAGGGCGAGATCCGGCGCGCCGAGGAGCGGTTCCCGCTGTACGAGTTCGAGCCGTCCCCGGAGGGCGTCCTCGACGCGCTGCTTCCGCAGTACGTCCGCTGGTTCGTCTACTCCTCCCTGCTGCACGCCGCGGCGTCGGAGCACGCGGCCCGGCAGCGGGCGATGAAGTCGGCCACGGACAACGCCGAGGACCTCATCAAGACCCTCACCCGGCAGGCCAACCAGGCCCGCCAGTCAGAGATCACCCAGGAGATCAGCGAGATCGTCGGCGGCGCGGACGCGCTGGCCGCAGCAGCCGCAGGGAGCGAGTGAGCATGACCAGCACCGTCACCGAGAGCACCGAGACCACCGGGGTCGGCCGAGTCGCCCGGGTCATCGGCCCGGTCGTCGACGTCGAGTTCCCCGTCGAAGCCATGCCCGAGATCTACAACGCGCTCGAGGTCGACCTCGACCTGACCGGTCAGGGGGAGGGCGAGGGGGCGAAGCTGCTCACCCTGGAGGTCGCCCTGCACCTCGGTGACAACTTGGTCCGCGCGATCTCGATGCAACCGACCGACGGCCTGGTACGCGGCTCGTCCGTCCGGGACACCGGCGGCCCGATCAGCGTCCCGGTGGGCGACGTGGTCAAGGGGCATGTGTTCAACACCCTGGGCAAGCCGCTGGACGTCGAGGAGTCCTCGCTGGAGATCTCCGAGCGCTGGGGCATCCACCGGCCGGCGCCGAACTTCGACCAGCTCGAGGGCAAGACCGAGATGTTCGAGACCGGCATCAAGGTCATCGACCTGCTCACGCCGTACGTGAGCGGCGGCAAGATCGGCCTGTTCGGCGGCGCCGGAGTAGGCAAGACGGTCCTGATCCAGGAGATGATCACCCGGGTCGCGAAGAACTTCGGTGGCGTCTCGGTGTTCGCCGGCGTGGGGGAGCGCACCCGCGAGGGCAACGACCTGTTCCTGGAGATGACGGAGTCCGGCGTCATCAAGGACACCGCCCTCGTCTTCGGCCAGATGGACGAGCCGCCGGGTACTCGGCTGCGAGTGGCGCTGAGCGCACTCACCATGGCCGAGTACTTCCGGGACGTGCAGAAGCAGGATGTGCTGCTCTTCATCGACAACATCTTCCGGTTCACCCAGGCCGGCTCGGAGGTCTCCACGCTGCTCGGCCGGATGCCGTCGGCCGTGGGCTACCAGCCGACGCTGGCCGACGAGATGGGGCAGCTGCAGGAGCGCATCACCTCCACCCGCGGCCACTCCATCACGTCGATGCAGGCCATCTACGTCCCCGCGGACGACATCACCGACCCCGCCCCGCACACGACGTTCGCCCACCTCGACGCCACCACGGTGCTGTCCCGGCCGATCTCGCAGCTGGGCATCTACCCGGCGGTGGACCCGCTGGACTCGACCAGCCGCATCCTCGACCCGCGCTACATCGGTGCCGACCACTACGCCATCGCGCAGCGCGTCAAGGAGATCCTGCAGCGCTACAAGGACCTGCAGGACATCATCGCCATCCTCGGCATCGACGAGCTGAGCGAGGAGGACAAGGTGCTGGTCAACCGGGCCCGCCGGATCCAGCGCTTCCTGAGCCAGAACATGTTCGTGGCGGAGGCGTTCACCGGGCAGCCCGGCTCGTTCGTGTCGATGGACGAGACGCTGGCCTCGTTCAAGGCGCTCACCGAGGGGGAGTACGACCACATCCCCGAGCAGGCCTTCTTCATGTGCGGTGGCATCGAGGACGTCGAGGCCAAGGCCAAGAAGCTGGCCTCCTAGGAAGGGGACGTCCGTGGCCGAGACACTGCACGTGGAGTTCGTGTCCGCCGAGCGCAAGGTGTGGAGCGGCGAGGCGACGATGGTGACCACGCGCACCACCGAGGGCAAGATCGGGATCATGCCGCGGCACGAGCCCATGCTGTGCGTGCTCGTGCCCGGGCGCATCACGCTGCACATGGCCGACGGAACCCAGCAGCACGGGGCCGTGCACGGCGGGTTCCTCGGCGTCCACCACGACAACATCGAGATCATCGCCGAGGTGGCCGAGCTGGCCCACGAGATCGACTACGAGCGGGCCCAGCGCGCCCTGGCCGAGGCGGAGGCCGACCCGGACAACCCGGCGAACCACGCGGCCCAGGCCCGGGCCAAGGCACGGATCTCGGCGGTGCACAACCAGGGCCTGCTGCGCTGAGCCGCCCTCAGCCGCGCAGCCGACGCCCGGGCTCCCACAGCACGTCGCCGGCGTCGGCGCCGCGGTTGGCGTGCCGGCAGAGGATGAACAGCAGGTCCGACAGCCGGTTGAGGTAGGTGGCCGGCACCGCGTTCATGTCCTCGCCGTGGGCGTACAGAGCGGCCCAGGTGGCGCGCTCGGCGCGGCGCACCATCGTGCGGGCCACGTGCAGCAACGCCGCGCCGGGAGTGCCCCCCGGGAGGATGAACGACCGTAGCGGCTCCAGCTCGGCGTTGAACCGGTCGCACTGCTGCTCGAGCCACGCCACGTAGTCCTCACTGACCCGCAGCGGCTCGACCTCGGGGGACTCCACGACCGGCGTGCACAGGTCGGCACCGACGTCGAACAGGTCGTTCTGCACCGTCAGCAGCACATCGACGACCTCGGGAGCCAGACCCCCCGTCGCCACGGCCACCCCGATGGCCGAGTTCGCCTCGTCGACGTCCGCGTAGGCCTCCAGGCGGGGGTCGGTCTTGCGGACCCTGCTGAAGTCACCGAGGGCCGTCGTCCCGTCGTCACCGGTGCGCGTGTAGATGCGGGTCAGGTTCACCACACCGCCAGCCTAGAGCGGTCTGGTCCTACGATCGCGGCGTGGCCACGTCGACCCCGCCTGAACGCCTTCGGGTCCGTGGTGGCTCCCGCCTGGTGGGGCGGGTGCGGGTCTCGGGGGCGAAGAACAGCGCGCTCAAGCTCATGGCGGCCTCCGTGCTGGCGACGGGGGACACCGTGCTCCACGACGTCCCCGACATCCTCGACGTCGGCTACATGGCGGGGGTGCTGGAGCATCTCGGGTGCGGGGTCTCCCGGGACGGGGAGTCGGTGCAGGTCAGCGTGCCCGACCGGCTCGAGCACCAGGCGCCGTACGCGCTGGTGCGGCGGCTGCGGGCCTCGATCGCGGTGCTGGGCCCCCTCGTCGGCCGGCTCGGGGCCGCCGAGGTGGCCCTCCCCGGCGGGGACAACATCGGCTCGCGCGGTCTGAACATGCACCTCGCCGGGCTGGAGAAGCTCGGCGCCACCGTGGGGGTGGAGCATGGCAACGTGGTGGCACGGGCCCCGGGCGGGCTGACCGGCGCGACGGTCTGGCTGGACTTCCCCAGCGTCGGGGCCACGGAGAACCTGCTCATGGCGGCGGTGCTGGCAGCCGGCGAGACCGTCATCGACAACGCCGCCCGCGAGCCGGAGATCGTCGACCTGTGCCAGATGCTCGTGTCGATGGGAGCTCGCATCGACGGGGAGGGGACGTCCACCATCGAGGTGCACGGGGTGGACGCCCTGGTGCCGGTCACCCACGTCGTGGTGCCCGATCGGGTCGTTGCGGGCACCTGGGTCATCGCCGCGGTGATGACGCGCGGTGAGGTGGAGGTCGCGAACGTGCGGCCCGAGCACCTCGAGATCGTGCTCGACAAGCTCTCCTCGGCCGGGGCGGAGCTGCGCACGACTCCCGACGGGATCCAGGCGCGGATGGCGAGGCGTCCCCAGGCGTTCGACGTGGTGACGCTGCCGTACCCGGGGTTCCCCACCGACCTCCAGCCGATGGTGGTGGCGCTCAACGCGATCGCGGAGGGGACGGCGATGGTGACCGAGAACGTGTTCGAGTCCCGCTTCATGTTCGTCAACGAGCTGGCGCGGCTGGGCGCCGACGTCCGCACCGACGGCCACCACGCCGCCGTCCGTGGCAAGCCCCGGCTCTCCGGCGCCCCGGTGGTCGCCACGGACATCCGGGCCGGAGCCGGCCTCGTGCTGGCGGGGCTGGTGGCCGAGGGTGACACCCTCGTCTCGGAGGTGCACCACATCGACCGCGGCTACCCGGACTTCGTCCCGCAGCTGTGCAGCCTCGGGGCCGACGTGCGACGGGAGCCGGACGAGCTCGGCAGCTACTGAGCCGCGCCGCGGCTGCGCAGGGCCTCGCCCGCCCGTGCACTCTGGGTGGGCCACACGAGCACGCGCAGGCCCGCGGTGGTGTGCGCCACCGTGCAGGCGATCCCCTGCCGCTGCAGGAAGGCGGCGATGGCGCGGCCCTCGTCGGCAGAGTGGGGGTGGGCCACTGGGACCAGCACGCCGTAGTCGGTCGGCGGGCCGGGTCGCCCGTCGGTCGCCACGACGCTCTGACCGCGCCGGAATGCCCAGCGCAGCACCAGGACGAGCACACCCAGCACGACGACGGCCACGACGGGGCCGAACGCGTACGAGTAGCTGCCCCACCCTGCCACGAGGTCATTGTGGGACGCTCGCCGCCGTCCGGCGAGGGGAACCGCGGCCCCGACACGCCGACTCGTAGCGACGTGTCACATCTGTCACAGGCGTCTCAGTAGGCTCACGGCACCACCGGGCCGAGAGACGGGGGACGCCATGCTGGCCGTCGAGCCGACCGCTCAGGGGGCCCGCGTGTCGGGGGTGCTCGACGTGCGGGCAGCCGGCCGGGTCCGGGAGGTCCTCTCGGACCTCCTGCAATCGACCGAGGGTGACGTCGTCCTCGACGTCAGCGGCCTGGACTCCCTGGACGTGACCGGTCTCGCGGTGCTCGTGGCCGCGCACCAGCGGGCTCTGCGGCAGGACCGGCGGCTGGTGCTGGCCGGGGTCGGCCCGTCCCTCGCCCGGCTGCTGGCCGTCACCCGGCTGCACCGGGTGCTGGTGGTCACCCGGGCCGCCTGAGGTCAGCGGTCGTCGCGTCGGCGGACGTGCCGGAGCGCCGCAGCGACGAGCAGGCGATGCCCGGCAGGGTGCGGAACGACACCACCATGAGACCGGTGGCGACCATGCTCGCCAGGACGTATTGCGAGAACGAGACCCCCGGGACCTCGCCGTCGCAGCGGTGCCACCAGCTCGTCGAGGCCTCCGGTGGGCTGACGGACGATGCCCGGCCGGGACCTCCAGGCCGCGGTCGGGCGGGCCGGGTCGGCGGGGCTCATCCCAGGCCGCGCACGATCGAGGTGACCTCCTCCGCGCACCCCCACGACAGCGTGACCCCGGCGCCGCCGTGGCCATAGCAGTGGACGACGGGGGCCGGCGCATGGGTCCCGGTGTCGTCCAGCTCGAGTCGCACCTGCGGGCGCACCGGGCGCAGCCCCACCTGTTGGGCCACCACGCGGGCCGAGGCCAGCTCCGGTACCAGGGTGCGGCACCGACGCAGGATGGCCGAGGTCGTCGTGGGCTCGGGGTCGAGGTCCTCACGGCCGGGCCGGGCTGTGCCGCCGCAGACGACGACCGAGCGCCGTGGCACGACGTACGTGGGGTCGCCGTCGGGGTCGTCCGGCTCGGCCAGCACCCACTGCTCCACCCCGGTCTGCTCGAGCAGCACCACCTGGCCCCGGACGGGGGTCAGCGAGGGGTCACCGAGGAGCGTGGACGCCCCGAGGCCGGGGCAGAGCACCACGGCGTCGCCGCGCAGGTCGGAGAGCGCAGACCGATCCAGCCGGGCGTGACCGGTGCGAACCCCGTGGCTCTCGGCCAGCTGCGCGAGCCAGGGCAGGTACACCGACATGTCGGCGACCGGAGCCGTGAATGCCCAGCCCTCGCCGAGCTGGACGAAGTCGTCCACGTCCTCGTGCCACGAGGGGGCGGGTGCGGCTCGGCGGAGCACCTCCCGGCCGTGCCGGAGGTCCACGCCGGCCTCCGGGGCACTGTGGGCGAGCCCACGCAGCACCTCGTACGTCCGAGCCCCCCAGGCCCGGGTGCGGTCCGCCGGGGCGGCCAGGTACGGGTACCAGAGTGCGGCCGCGACCGACGACGTCGTCTCCGTCGGGGCTCGGTCGGTGAGGACCTGCACGAAATGGCCGTCCTCGGCGAGCCGGACCGCCACCGTCAGACCGACGACCCCGGCACCCACCACGGTGACCTGCATCAGAACAGCCGGCTCCCGGGGTCGTCCAGACCCCGCAGCGTGTCGTAGTCGACCACCCGGCACTCGATCCCGCGGTCGGCTGCCAGGGTGCGGGCCTGAGGCTTGATCTCCTGCGCGGCCAGCAGGCCCCTCACGGGTGCCAGCCGGGGGTCCCTGTTGAGCAGGTCGAGGTACCGGGTGAGCTGCTCGACTCCGTCGATCTCGGCTCGGCGCTTGACCTCGACAGCCACCGCGACTCCGCCGGCATCCCGGCACAGCAGGTCCACCGGGCCGATCGGAGTCGGGTACTCGCGCCGCACCAGCCTCCACCCGTCCCCGAGGGCGCCCACGTGCTCGGCGAGGAGTGCCTGCAGGTGCTCCTCGACGCCGTCCTTGACCAGCCCGGGGTCGGTGCCCAGGTCGTGCCTGCTGTCGTGCAGCACCTCGCTGATCGTGATGCGCAGCGTCTCCCCGGCAGGGTTCGTGACCGTCCAGTGCAGGGAGCCGTCGTCCTGGCGGTCCTCGACCGTCCGGCACGGTGGGCTCATCCAGTTCAGCGGCTTGTAGGCGCGGTCGTCGGCGTGGACCGACACCGAGCCGTCGGCCTTGACCAGCAGCAGCCGCGTCGCCGGCGGCAGGTGGGCAGAGAGCCGTCCCGAGTAGTCGACCTGGCAGCGCGCCACGACCAACCGCACAACGCGGCACGGTACCCGGCGGGGTGAGCGTGGTGGACCTCACCGCCCCGAGGTCGGTGGCGGCGTGCCAGACTTGCCTTCCATGGCGAGCAGCGAATCGATCGGGAGAGTAGGCGTCGTCGGGCTCGGAACCATCGGGGTGGGCATCGCGGAGGTCTGCGCTCGGAACGGCCTCGAGGTCGTCGGGGTCGAGGTCGACGAGGGGGCCGCCACCCGGGCCAGGTCAGCCCTGGAGCAGTCCACGGCCCGCGCGGTCGAGGGGGGCAAGCTCAGCGCGGCGCAGCGGGAGGACCTGCTGGGCCGGGTCCGGATCGTCACGTCGATCGACGCGCTGGCCGGCTGCCCGCTGGTCGTCGAGGCGGTGCCGGAACGTCTGGACCTCAAGCGCGGCGTGCTCGTGCAGCTCGACGACGTGCTCGACGAGGACGCCATCCGTGCCACCAGCACCGCCGCGTTGTCGGTGACCGAGCTCGCGGTGGCCACCTCCCACCCGCGGCGCGTCATCGGCACGCACTTCTTCAACCCCCCCGCACGGTTGCCGTTCATGGAGATCGTGCGCACCGTGGTGACCGAGCCGGAGGTCGTCGAGACCGTGCAGGCCCTGGCCGAACGGCTGGAGAAGGAGTCGGTCGTCGTCGGCGACAAGGCCGGCTTCATCACCAGCGCCTTGCTGTTCGGCTACCTCAACCAGGCCGTGTCGATGCTCGAGACGCGGTACGCGAGCCGCGAGGACATCGACGCTGCCATGATCTACGGCTGCGGTTACCCGATGGGCCCGCTGGCGCTGCTCGACCTCATCGGCCTCGACGCGGCCTCCGAGATCCTGGAGACGATGTACGCCGAGAGTGCCGACCGGCGGCACGCCCCCGCCCCCATGCTCAAGCAGATGATCACGGCTGGGCGCACCGGCCGGAAGTCCGGCGCAGGCTTCTACACCTATGACGCTCCCGGGTCGGCGACCGTCGTACCGGACGCCTGGACCCCGCCACCGGGCGGGGACGAGGGGGAGACCCGCCCAGTGTCCCGCGTCGGCGTGGTCGGCTCCGGGACCATGGCCAACGGCATCGTCGAGGTCTTCGCCAAGGCGGGGCTGGACACGGTGGTCGTCGCCCGCAGCGAGGAGAAGGCACAGAAGTCGCTGGCCGCGGTGCGCAAGTCGCTGGACAAGGCGGTGTCGAAGGGAAGGCTCGCCGAGGCCGACCGAGACGCCGTCCTGTCCCGGGTCACCCCGACCGCCCAGCGTCAGGACCTGGCCGACTGTGACCTGGTGGTCGAGGCGATCGCCGAGGACCTGTCCATCAAGCAGGAGCTCTTCACCGATCTCGACCGGATCTGCAAGCCGGGCGCGATCCTGGCCACCACCACCTCGTCCCTGCCGGTCATCGAGTGCGCGGCGGTCACGAGCCGTCCGCAGGACGTCATCGGCATGCACTTCTTCAACCCGGCCCCGGTGATGAAGCTGGTCGAGGTGGTCACGACGATCACCACCGACGACGAGGTCACCCGCACCGTGCGCGCCCTGTGCCGGAGGGTGAAGAAGATCCCGGTCACGTGTGGGGACCGGGCCGGCTTCATCGTGAACGCCTTGCTGTTCCCGTACCTCAACGACGCGGTGAAGATGGTCGAGGCGCACTACGCCTCCGTGGACGACGTCGATGTGGCGATGAAGGTCGGCTGCCGGCTCCCGATGGGCCCGTTCGCGCTTCTCGACGTCGTCGGGCTGGACGTGTCGCTGGCGATCGAGCAGACCCTGTACCGCGAGTTCCGTGAGCCGGGCTTCGCCCCGGCGCCCCTGCTGGAGCACCTGGTGACAGCGGGCTACCTCGGTCGCAAGGCCGGGCGCGGCTTCCACTCCTACGCCTGATGTCGCGGCGGCGACCGGCCCGTCGGCGCCCTCGTGCCCCAGCACCGGCGGAGTCCGTCCAGCACTCCCCGGACGGCGACTGGGTCGTGCGCAGCGTGACCGGGTCGTCGGCCACCAAGCCCTACCGCTGCCCGGGGTGCGACCAGCTGATCCCGCCCGCTACGCCGCACGTGGTGGCCTGGCCGGTGGAGGGCTCCACACTCGCCGGTGGTGGGCTGGACGAGCGTCGGCACTGGCACCGGGCCTGTTGGGACGCCCGCGGCCGACGTCGCCCGCGATGACCGTCGAGATCCGGGCCGGGACGGTCCTGCCGGCTCGCCGGGAGCCGGTCACCCTGCACACCGCCGACGGCCTGACCCTGGTCGGGGAGCTGGCGCTGCCGAAGGACCGGCCCCCGCAGGCCACGCTCGTGTGCCTGCACCCGCTCCCCACGCACGGGGGCTCCATGGACAGCCACGTGCTGCGCAAGGCCTCCTGGCGGCTGCCGGCTCTGGCCGACCTCGCCGTGCTCCGGTTCAACACCCGCGGCACCACCAGCCGGCGGGGAAGCAGCGACGGCGAGTTCGACCGGGCCGACGGCGAGCGCTACGACGTGGCGGCAGCCATCGAGTACGCCGAGTTCGCCGACCTTCCGCACCGCTGGCTCCTGGGGTGGTCGTTCGGCACCGACCTGGCGCTCATGCACGGGCTCGACCCCGCTGTCGACGGGGCCGTGCTGCTCTCCCCACCGCTGCGCTACACCCGTCCGGAGCACCTCGACGCGTGGGCGGACGCCGGGACCCCGCTGACCGCGCTCGTGCCCGAGCTCGACGACTTCCTCCGGCCGGACGAAGCCCGGGCCCGGTTCGCCCGGGTACCGCAGGCCGAGGTCGTCGGCGTGGACGGAGCCCGCCACCTGTGGGTGGGGGAGTCGTCGGTCCGCCGGGTGCTCACCGAGGTCGTGGCCCGGGTGCGTCCTCAGGCCCTCCCTCTGCCGACCCGGTGGGACGGGCCCTGGGAGACGTTCTCCGAGTTCTAGGCTGCCGGGCATGGTCACCCTGGCGGCGTCCGAGCACGGCGACGGACCGGCACTCGTCCTGCTGCACGCGTTCCCGCTGCACGCGGGGCTGTTCTCCGGAGTCGTCCCTCGGCTCACCGGGTGGCGGGTGCTGACTCCCGACCTGCGTGGCTTCGGGTCCTCACCGCTCGGGGACGACGAGCCGGCGATGGCCGCGATGGCCGACGACGTGGTCGCCCTGATGGACGAGCGCGGGATCGACCAGGCCGTGCTCGGCGGGGTGTCCATGGGCGGCTACGTGGCCATGGAGATGCTGCGGCGACACCCGGGGCGGCTCCGGGGCCTGCTGCTCGTCGACACCAAGGCCGGGGCGGACGCGGCCGAGGCCGCGGCCGGGCGGCTGGCCACCGCCGAGGCAGTGCTGCGCGAGGGCTCCCGCGTCCTGACGCCGATGCTCGACGTCCTCCTCGGCCCGACCACCCGGCGAACCCGCCCGGAGGTGGTCGCCACGGTGCGTCGCTGGCTGGACGAGGCCGACCCCGCGACCGTGGCCTGGGCCTTGCGCGCGATGGCTCGCCGACCCGAGTCGTTCTCGACGCTGACCGACGGAGGCGTCCCGCTGGCAGCCGTCGTGGGGGAGGAGGACGCGCTCTCCCCGCCCGCCGACGCCGAGGCGATGGCGCGGACCCGGCCGGGCAGCGCCGTGCTCGTCGTGCCCGGGTGCGGTCACCTCGCCGTGCTCGAGGACCCGGCTCTCGCGGCGGGCGCCTTGCGCAGCGGGCTGGCGAGCCTGGTCTAGGAGCCGACCACCGGGAAGAGCTGGGTCTCGTCGGCGTCGTCGTCGGGGCCCTGGTCCTCCGGCTGCTGGCCTTCGACCTGCTCGTCGCCTGCCACCGGGTCCGTCTCGGCCTCCTCGGGAGGCTCGGTCACCGGGGAACCCGCAGCGGCGAGCCGTTCCTGCAACCGGCTGAGGGCGGCGGTCACGGCCCCCATCTGGTGGTCGGCTCGCTGGCGCGTCTGGTGCAGCAGGGTGGCCGCCGCCTCCCGCTGCGCGTCCGCGTCGGCGTCGGCGGCCGAGCGGATGTCAGCGGCGGCGGTCTTCGCACTTGCGAGCAGCGCCTTGGACTCCTCGACGGCGGCCACCCGGGCAGCCGTGGCGTCCTCGCTTGCCTCCTGACGTAGCCGCGTCGCCTCCGCCTCGGCCTCGCTGCGGAGCAGCGTGGCGGCCTTCTCGGCGTCGGCCCGCAGGGTGCGGGACGCGTCGTCGGCCGTGCGGCGCGACTCCTCCGCCTCCCGGCGGATCTGGTCGGCCTGGGTGCGCGCGTCCGAGCGCAGGGCGTCAGCCTCCGCCGTCGCGGCGGAGCGCAGCGACTCTGCCTCGGCCGTCGCCGTCGCCACGAGCTGCTGCGCCTGCTCCTCGGCACTCGAGAGCAGGCTCGAGACGTGCTCACCGAGGCCGGAGAAGGAGGGCTGGTCGACGTTGCGCAAGCGGTGCTCGGCCTGGTCGACCCGGGACCGCAGAGCGTTGACCTCCCCAGACAGCTCCGCGACCCGTTCCTCGGCCCGGGCCAGCTGCTCGCCGCGCTCGGCGCCGCGGGCGGTGGCCTCGCGCAGCTTGTCCTCGAGCTTGCGGACGTAGCGCTCCACCTGCTCCCGGTCGTAGCCGCGGCTGCGTACGTGGAAGCCACCGGTGGGTGCGTTGTCGAAGATGGACAGACCCTTTCGGTCCGGCGCGCCCTCAGTCACCTGGATCCCTCCACGGCGACCGCACGCACGTCGGTCGCCTCGCCCGCCAGACTAGACGCCCAGGACCGAGGCGACGGCGTGCTGCGGCGCGCGCGCACCCGTGTGTCGCGGACTCCGGCCCCCGGCCCGGGCGCGGTGCCCGACGGCGGCTTCTGTCGAGCACGTGGGCAAGATCGCACCCCTCGTCCTTGTCGACCACGCCGCGAGGCGAGGACAATCGTGGTGGCTCTCTGACCCTGGGACGGTCGCCGTCCCCGCCTGAACCGAGACCGCCACCGAGAGGACGTCGAGATGGCCAAGGAACTCTACGAGCTCGGCGAGATGCCGCCCCTGGGCGAGGTCCCACCGACGATGCACGCCTGGCTGATCCGTCCCGAACGGTTCGGCCCCCCGATGCAGGCGTTCCAGCAGGAGGTCGTCGAGGTGCCCGCCATCGCCGACGACGAGGTGCTTGTCTACGTGATGGCCGCCGGCATCAACTACAACAACGTCTGGGCCGGGCTGGGTGTGCCGGTCGACGTCATCGGCGCCCGCAACAAGGCGCTGGCCCGGGGAGACCAGGGTGAGCCGGAGCCCTTCCACATCGGCGGCAGCGACGCCTCCGGCATCGTCTACAAGGTCGGCAAGGACGTCACGAACGTCAAGGTCGGCGACGAGGTGGTCATTCACTGCGGCCGCTGGGACCGCAACGACCCCTGGGTCACCGAGGGCGGTGACCCGATGTACTCCTCCACGTACCGCATCTGGGGCTACGAGACCAACTGGGGCAGCTTCGCCCAGTTCACGAGGGTGCAGGGGCAGCAGTGCATGCCCAGGCCGAAGCACCTGACCTGGGAGGAGTCGGCGGCCTACACACTGGTCGGGGCGACGGCTTGGCGCATGCTGCACGGCTGGGGGGTCAACTCCGTGAAGGAGGGCGACGTCGTGCTCGTCTGGGGCGGCGCCGGCGGCCTGGGGTCGATGGCCATCCAGATCGTCAAGGAGGCGGGCGCGACCCCTGTCGCCGTGGTCTCCGACGAGGACAAGTTCGAGTACTGCATGGCGCTCGGCGCCAAGGGCTGCATCAACCGCAAGGACTTCGACCACTGGGGGATGCTGCCGCACTGGAAGGACACCGAGGGCTACGGCGAGTGGGTGAAGGGGGTGCGCACGTTCGGCGCGGCCATCTGGGACGTGCTGGGGGAGAAGCGGGCGCCGAACATCGTCTTCGAGCACCCGGGCGAGACCACCATCCCGACCTCGATCTTCGTCTGCGACACCGGCGGGATGGTCGTCGTCTGCGCTGGCACCACCGGTTACAACGCCACGGTCGACCTGCGCTACCTGTGGATGCGGCAGAAGAGGCTGCAGGGCTCGCACTTCGCCAACGACGTGCAGGCCAACGAGATGAACCAGCTGGCCCTGGACGGCAGGCTCGACCCCTGCCTGTCGCAGGCCTTCCCCTACGACCAGATCCCCGACGTCCACCAGCTGATGTACGAGAACAAGCACCCCCACGGCAACATGGCGGTGCTGGTCGGAGCCACCGAGTTCGGGCTGGGTGCCGACGCCGAGCCGACGTCGGCGCTTCCTCACCCCACGCTTCCCCCCGGCGACGTCCACACCACGCCGCACCCGTACCCGATGTCCGAGCCGCTGCCCGGCATCGGCACGACTGACTAGGTCGCGACGGGACGGCACCCGGGGACGCCGGGGTCGGCACCCCCGGGTCAGCCGGCCGGGCCTAGTGCGCGGCCGCGGATCCCGGAGCCGCCTGGACGAGCTCGACGAGGATGCCGCCGGCGTCCTTGGGGTGGATGAAGTTGATGCGAGAGTCCGACGTGCCTCGGCGGGGCTCGGGGTACAGCAGCCGCATACCCCGCTCGCGCAGCGTGGCACAGGCGGCGTCGATGTCGTCGACCCCGTAGGCCAGCTGCTGGATGCCGGGGCCGCTGCGGTCGAGGAACTTCGCGATGGTCGACTCCGGCGTCAGCGGGGCCAGCAGCTGGATGTACGGCGGTCCGCTGCCGGTCACCGACAGCATCGCCTCTCGGACCCCCTGCTCGGCGTTGGTCTCCTCGTGGGCGACGGTCATCCCGTAGGTGCGGGCGTAGAACCCCTTGGCCTCCTCGAGGTCGGCCACGGCGACGCCCACGTGGTCGATGCGGGTGAAGATCGGGTCGGTCGCGCTGTCCATGGCCGCGATCCAACCAACGCGGGTGCCGGAGCACACGGGTCGAAGGACCGTCCGTGAGCAGGATCACGCACCCCGTCCCGGGCCCCTGGGTATCGTGGCCGGAGGCTGGGGCACCCGCAGCCGTCGCCAGCGTGGGAGGAGCGTCATGACCAGTGTGATCGTCGCCGGAGCCCGGACCCCCGTGGGCCGTCTGCTGGGCTCCCTGAAGGGGTTCTCGGCCCCCGACCTGGGAGGGATCGCCATCAAGGCCGCCCTCGAGCGCGCCGGCGTGACTCCCGACCAGGTCGACTACGTGATCATGGGTCAGGTGCTCCAGGCCGGCTGCGGGCAGAACCCCGCGCGCCCGGCCGCGACGAAGGCCGGGATCCCGATGTCGGTCCCGGCGCTGACGATCAACAAGGTGTGCCTGTCCGGCATCGACGCGATCGCCCTGGCCGACCAGCTGATCCGGGCCGGCGAGTTCGAGGTGGTCGTGGCCGGTGGGATGGAGTCGATGACCAACGCGCCGCACCTGCTCACCAAGTCCCGGGAGGGCTTCAAGTACGGCGAGGTCACCATGCTCGACCACATGGCGTACGACGGCCTGTGGGACACGTTCACCGACCAGGCGATGGGTGCCCTCACCGAGTCGCGGAACGCCACCACGGACGCCCTGAGCCGGGCCGAGCAGGACCGCGTCTCCGCGATGTCCCACCAACGGGCGGCCGAGGCGTGGAAGAACGGGCTCTTCGACGACGAGGTCGTGCCCGTGGAGATCCCGCAGCGCCGGGGCGACCCGGTCGTCTTCAACACCGACGAGGGCGTGCGCGCCGACACCACGGCCGAGTCGCTGGGCAAGCTGCGCCCGGCGTTCAGCAGGGACGGCACCATCACCGCCGGGTCCTCCTCGCAGATCTCCGACGGCGCGGCTGCGGTCGTGGTCATGAGCAAGGCGAAGGCGCAGGAGCTGGGGCTGCCCTTCCTCGCCGAGATCGGTGCCCACGGCGTCGTCGCCGGCCCGGACTCGACCCTCCAGGAGCAGCCGGCCCAGGCCATCAAGGTGGCCTGTGCCAAGGAGGGGATCTCCGTGGCCGACCTCGACCTGCTGGAGATCAACGAGGCGTTCGCGGCGGTGTCGCTGACGAGCATCGCGTCCCTCGGAGTGTCCGAGGACATCGTCAACGTCAACGGCGGCGCCATCGCCATCGGTCACCCGATCGGCGTGTCCGGCGCCCGCATCACCCTCACGCTGGTGCACGAGCTGAAGCGTCGAGGGGGCGGTGTCGGCGCGGCCGCGCTGTGCGGTGGCGGCGGGCAGGGCGACGCCCTCATCGTCCGCGTCCCGGCCTAGGCGCCTTTGAGCGACCCCAGCGGGACCGTCGACGTCCCGGCGCTCCTGCGGCGGGCGCGCGACGGCGACCCGCGCGCGACCGCTCGCCTGCTGTCGGCGGTGGAGGGTCGTTCCCCGCGGCTGCGGGAGGTCATGGCTGCGCTGAGCGCGCACGCCGGGAACGCCCGCACGCTCGGGGTCACCGGGTCTCCGGGTGTCGGGAAGTCCACGCTGGTGAGCGCCCTCGTCACGGCCCACCGCGGCGCAGGGCGCACCGTGGCGGTCCTCGCCGTCGACCCCACCTCGCCGTTCACCGGAGGTGCGGTGCTCGGCGACCGGGTTCGCATGCAGGAGCACGCCACCGATCCCGGGGTGTTCATCCGGTCGATGGCCACCCGCGGCCACCTCGGCGGCTTGGCCTGGGCCACCCCGCAGGCGGTCCGTGTGCTCGACGCCGTCGGCTACGACGTCGTGCTCGTGGAGACCGTCGGCGTGGGTCAGTCAGAGGTGGAGGTCGCCGGGCTGGCCGACACGACGCTGGTCGTGCTGGCGCCGGGCCTGGGGGACGGCATCCAGGCCGCCAAGGCCGGCATCCTCGAGGTCGGGGACGTGTTCGTGGTCAACAAGGCCGACCGCGACGGAGCCGACGCGGTGGTGCGCGACCTCACCGGCATGCTGCGCCTCGCCTCCGCCGAGCCGTCGGCGTGGCGACCGCCCGTGCTGCGCACCGTGGCCGCCCGCGACGAGGGCATCGACGCGCTGCTGGCCGCCGCGGAGCAGCACCACGCCTGGTCGGTCGGGTCCGGAGCGCTGGGGACGGCGCGCGCCCGGCGGGCCCGCGCCGAGGTGGAGGCGCTGGCGGAGGCCCGGTTCCACACGGCCGTGCTGGAGGCGCTGGGAGAGCCCGCGCTCCACGACCTGGGTGCCGAGGTGGCAGCCGGGCGGACCGATCCCTACACCGCCGCCGACGTGCTTCTCGGCGCGGCTTCGCGCTCCCTGCGCTGATCTGGGGTAGAACTGTGCTGTCCGCCTGTGGCGGCCGAGCGTGGCAGCGGAAGGAGACGCCCGATGCGCAAGGTCATCGTCGGCGCCATCGTTCTGTTCATCGCCTACTTTCTCGTGACCAACCCGCAGGGGGCGGCGAGCCTCGTCGAGGGTGCCTGGAACGCGATCGTGTCGTTCTTCGAGTCGGTCCTGGACTTCATCGCCGCGCTGTTCTCCTGACATGACTCGCCTGGGCCGCTGGTGGTCCCGTCGGGTCGACGGCACCGTCGTCTGGCTCGACCGGGTCGCCGACGAGGGCCTGCTTCCCAAGGCCCGCCGCCGTGTCCTCGGGGTCAACCCCGACCGCCAGCTCGTCCCCGGCGAGCACGTCATCGACGAGGTACGCCACCACTGGCTGGCGTTCGTCGTCCCCAGCCTGGCACTGCTGGCCGCGCTGGCGCTGCTGGTCCGCTCGTTCGCGGTCGTCCCCGTCAACGTGCTGTGGGTCCCGCTGCTCGTGTGCCTGGTGGTCGCCGCGTGGGCCAGCGACCGCTGGCTGCGCGCGTGGAAGGACCGGCTGGTCATCACCGACTCCCGGGTCGTGCGGATCTCGGGCGTGTACAGCCGCAAGGTCGCCTGGATGCCGTTGGGCCGGGTGCTCGACATCACCGTCGACCGGCCCTTCTGGCTGCGACCGTTCGGGTGCGGCCACCTCGTGCTCGAGAACGCCGCCCAGGAGCAGGGGCTGCGTGACGTCAAGCTCATCCCGCATCCGGGGGACCGGGCGCTGCTCATCCACGCCCTGCGAACCGGGGTGGGGCCGGAGGTAGAGCCGCCGCGACGGCCCCGGGCACCGGACCACTCCGCGGAGCCGCGGGAACGCTACCGGCGCCACCACCTAGCCTGAGGGGATGGACGCACGCGAGATCGCCGACGGCCGACGCCGCTGGCAGGAGCGCTACGACTCGGCCGTGGCGACGGGCCGGGTGACCGACCCGTCCCCCACGACGTTGTCCGGGGTGCCACTCGACCCGGTCTACGGCCCTGACCAGGACGAAGCCGACCGCCGCTTCGCCCGCATCGGGTGGCCGGGGGAGTACCCGTTCACCCGCGGTCTGTACCCCACCGGCTACCGCGGCAAGGCCTGGACGATCCGGCAGTTTGCCGGGTTCGGCAACGCCGTGCAGACCAACGAGCGCTACCACCAGATCCTGGGTGCCGGCGGCGGGGGGCTGTCGGTGGCCTTCGACATGCCGACGCTCATGGGCCGGGACTCCGACGACCCCCGGGCCGAGGGGGAGGTCGGCCACTGCGGGGTCGCCGTGGACTCCGCTGCCGACATGGACGTGCTGTTCTCCGGCATCCCCCTGGGCGACGTGACCACATCGATGACGATCAGCGGCCCGGCCGTGCCCGTCTTCTGCATGTACCTCGTCGCCGCCGAGCGACAGGGGGTCACGCCGGAGCAGCTGGACGGGACGCTGCAGACCGACATCTTCAAGGAGTACATCGCGCAGAAGGAGTGGCTGTTCCCTCCCGAGCCGCACCTGCGGCTGATCGGCGACCTGCTGGAGTACTGCTCCGAGCACATGCCCTCGTACAAGCCGATCTCCGTCAGCGGGTACCACATCCGGGAGGCCGGCTCGACGGCCGCCCAGGAGCTGGCGTTCACCCTCGCCGACGGGTTCGCCTACGTCGAGCTGGCCGCCCAGCGCGGGCTCGACGTCGAACGGGTCGCCGCCAGCCTGTCGTTCTTCTTCGACGCCCACATCGACTTCTTCGAGGAGATCGCCAAGTTCCGGGCCGCGCGTCGCATCTGGGCGCGGTGGATGCGGGATCGCTACGGCCTGGCGAGCGAGCGCGCCCAGTGGCTCCGGTTCCACACCCAGACCGCCGGCGTCTCGCTGACCGCCCAGCAGCCGACGAACAACGTCGTGCGCACGGCGGTGGAGGCCCTGGCTGCGGTGCTCGGTGGCACCAACTCGCTGCACACCAACGCCCTCGACGAGACCCTGGCGCTCCCCACGGCCGAGGCTGCCGAGATCGCCCTGCGCACTCAGCAGGTCCTCATGGACGAGACCGGTGTGACCGCCGTCGCCGACCCGCTCGGCGGCTCGTGGTACGTCGAGGCCCTGACCGATCGCATCGAGGCCGACGCCGAGGCCATCTTCGCCCGGATCCTCGCGATGGGCGGTGACACCTCGATGACTGCGGGGATCCTGCGCGGCATCGAGGAGGGCTGGTTCACCGCCGAGATCGCCGACGCCGCCTTCGCCTACCAGCAGGCGCTGGAGAAGGGCGACAAGCACATCGTCGGGGTCACCGAGCACACCGACACGATCACGACCGCCCCGCCGATCCTCCGGGTGCCCGGCCGGGTCGAGGCCGAGCAACGGGACCTGCTCACGGCCCGGCGCGCTGCTCGGGACGCCGCGGCTGTCCGGGCGGCGCTGGAGGACCTGCGGACCGCGGTGCGGGCGGGTCGCTCCTCGATTCCGGCCATGCTGTCGGCGGTGCGCGCCGAGGCGACCCTGGGGGAGGTCTGCGACCTGCTGCGTGAGGAATGGGGCACTTACACCGAGCCGGCCCGGTTCTGACCGGCCGTCCCGCGCCGCGGACCGATTCGGGGAGAATGGAGCCATGACGCAGCCACCACTCGGTCCCTCGCTGTACGGAGCCGTCGACCTCTCCGGCCTGAAGTCCCGCCCCGCCGCGGCAGGTCCCTCCGGACCGGCGGGCACGTCGTCCCCGTACGTCGTCGACGTCACCGAGGCGACCTTCGAGGTCGAGGTGCTCCAGCGGTCCCAGACGGTCCCGGTCGTCATCGACTTCTGGGCGGAGTGGTGCGGGCCCTGCAAGCAGCTCTCGCCGGTTCTGGAGAAGCTCGCGGCCGAGTACGGCGGGGCGTTCGTCCTCGCCAAGATCGACGTGGACGCCAACCAGCGCCTCGCCGCGGCCGCCCAGGTGCAGTCGATCCCCATGATCGTCGCCGTGGTGGCCGGCCAGATCGCGCCGATGTTCGCCGGCGCCTACCCCGAGCCTCAGGTGCGCCAGTACCTCGACCAGCTGCTCCAGGTCGCGGCGGCCAACGGGGTCACGGGCAGGGCCGAGCCGCCGCCTGCTCCCGACGGGGAGCCGGCGGAGGAGGCCGTCGACCCGCGGTGGGACGCCGCCGCCGACGCGATCGACCGCGGAGACCTCGAGGCCGCCGCACAGGCGTACCGCTCGCTGCTGGCCGACCACCCCGGTGACCCCGATGCCGGCACGGGACTCGCCCAGGTGGAGCTCATGCGCCGGGTCGACGCCACCGACCCGGCGGTGCTGGCCCGCGCTGCCGCCGACCCCGCCGACGTGCCCGCCGCCTGCGCCGCCGCGGACGCCGAGGTCGTCGAGGGGAGCCTCGACGCGGCCTTCGACCGGCTCGTGGAGGCCGTCCGGCTCAGTAGCGGGGCCGAGCGCGACCAGGCCCGCAGCCACCTGCTGGGGCTGTTCGACCTGGTCGGCGACGGCGACCCGCGGGTCGCCAGGGCCCGGCTGGCGCTGGCGAACGCGCTGTTCTGACCGGCGGGATGCCGCAGGTCCACGCGGACGGCGCGACCTTCCGCCTGGCCGACCCGCAGGGCCGGCTGGCCTCGGTGCGCCTCTGGTACCACCTGCGGCGGCCCTACCCGGACCTGGACTTCCAGCGGCAGGGACACGAGTGGACGTACCGGCTCGCCCGGCCCGACGTCGACCGGCTGGAGTACCTCCTCGAGCTCACCGACCTCGAGGGTCGGCAGGGCCTGGTCGTCGACGCGGAGAACCCGATCCGGACGGGTGGGCCCTTCGGGGAGCACAGCGTGCTGGAGTTCCCCGGCTACCGCCCGCCGGACTGGCTGCGCCCGGCCGCCCCCGGCCGACGTCGTGACCTCACCCTGCCCCCGGCGCACGGGCTACGGCGCGGCCTGCCGGTCACGGTGTGGTCCCCGGACGGCCTGGACGAGGACAGCCCGGCACCGTTGCTGCTCGCCCACGACGGCCCCGAGCTGGACGCCTTCGCGGCGCTGACCCAGTACTGCGCGGCGATGGTGGCCGCCGGTCGCCTGCCCGCCCATCGCGTGGGCCTGCTCGCCCCGCTGGACCGCAACGCCTGGTACTCGGCGTCCCCGGCGTACGCGCGCTCCCTGGTCACCTCCGCCGTCCCGGAGCTCCTGCGCCGGGTCCCGACGAGCCGGCGCCCGGTGCTGCTGGGCGCGAGCCTGGGTGCCCTCGCCGCCTTCCACGCCGAGTGGTGCCACCCCGGCACCTTCGCCGGGCTGTACCTGGCGTCGGGGTCCTTCTTCGGCATGCGGTTCGACGCGCACGAGCAGCAGTTCGCCCGGTTCTGGCGGATCGTCGCGGCCGTGGACCACGTGCTCGACGCCCCGGAGCCTCCGTCCCGCCCGGTCGTGACCATGGTCTGCGGCAGCGCCGAGGAGAACCTCGACAACAACCGCGTCTTCGCCGCCGCCCTGCGCCGGCTGGGGTACCCGCTGCGGACGGCCACCTACCGTGACGGGCACACGTGGGTGGGCTGGCGCGACTCCCTCGACCCGCACCTGACGTCGCTGCTGGGCTCGCTGTGGGGCGCCGAGCACTAGGCTCGCCGGGCATGAGACGGGAGGAGCACGAGGTGTGGGCGCCTTCGCTGGGCGCAGCCGGCACCGTCATGGTGTACGGGCACTGGGGCCGGCCGGTGCTGGTGTTCCCGACCGAGCAGGGTCGCGCCTGGGACTACGAGGACTACGGCATGGTGGGAGCGGTCGCCGACCTGGTCGAGACGGGCCGCTTGAAGCTGTACTGCGTCGACGCGTTCGACGGCGCGAGCTGGTCGAACCGAGCCCTGCCGCTGGAGGAACGGGCGGCGCGGCACGGGGCCTACGAGGCGTGGATCCTCGACGAGGTGGTGCCCCGCGTGCACGCCGACTGCGGCGGACCTCTCGACATCATCACGACCGGCTGCAGCCTGGGCGCGTTCCATGCCCTCAACTTCGCCTTCAAGCGGGCCGACCTGTTCCCCCTGGCCCTCTGCCTGTCCGGCAACTACGACCCGTCGTCCTGGCACGGCTGGGGCGAGCGGGGCTCCGCCGCCTACTTCAACAACCCGACCGACTACGTGGGGCACCTCGGCGGGGACCACCTGGCCTGGCTGCAGTCCCGGCTGTCGGTGCTTCTCGTGGTGGGACGAGGGGCCTGGGAGGTGCACCCCACGGGCGCGCTGCCGTCGACCGAGCACATGGCCCGCCTGCTCGCCGAGAAGGGGATCCGGTACGAGATCGACATGTGGGGTGAGGACTCCCCGCACGACTGGCCCTCCTGGGCCGCCCAGCTGCGTAAGCACCTTCCCCGGTTCTGCTGAGAGTGGGCCGGTGCAGAGAGGAGCCGTGGGTCCGATGACGGGTTGTCAGCGATGAGCGCGCTGCCGCCGGTACGCCACCTCGTGGGGCTGCTGCTGGGGACGGAGAACGACTGGCCCGGGGCGTTCGAGGCGTTGGTGCGCGCCGCCGGGACCGTCGTGGACGGGCAGGGCCGGCAGCACGAGATCACCACTGAGCGGGTGACGATCGAGCCGTTCCGGCTCACCGACCGGCCACGGCACGAGCTGGTCATCGACCGGCTGGCCTACTGGTACTACCACCCTCGGGAGTGGCTGAAGAAGGTCAGCCTCATGGACGGGGTGTACCTGCTCAACAGCCCCTTCACGTTCCAGTCCATGGAGAAGCACGCTGCCTACTGCGCCATGCTCCGGCTCGGGCTGAAGGTCCCTGACACCGTGCTCGTCCCCTACAAGAACCCGATCGAGCACGCCAAGTGGGTCTACACGGCCTCGCAGTACAACCGCTCGTTCGACCTCGACGCGATCGCGTCGGACCTCGGCTACCCGATGTACATGAAGCCCTTCGACGGGGGTGGCTGGCGAGGTGTCTCCCGCATCGAGGACCCGGACGACCTGCACCGGGCCTACGACGAGTCCGGGGAGATGCTCATGCACCTGCAGGCCGCGGTCGAGCACGACGTGTTCGCCCGGGCACTGTCGATCGGCCCGGAGACGATGGTCATGCGCTTCCGTCCGGACCTGCCGATGCACAGCCGGTACGAGGTGGCGCACGACTTCCTCAGCCCGCAGGCGGGGGAGGAGGCGGTGACGATCAGCCGGGTCGTGAACGCGTTCTTCCTGTGGGACTTCAACTCCTGCGAGATGCTCGTGCGGCACGATGGCGCCGACGGCCCGGACGTGCACCCCATCGACTACGCCAACGCCTGCCCGGACGTGGCGCTGACGTCGCTGCACTACTACTTCCCGTGGGCCATGAAGGCGCTGCTGCGGTGGACGACCTACTGCGTGGTGACCGGTCGCCCGGTGCAGCTCGACCTCGACACCGCGGCCTACTACTCGATCGCCGACCGCGACGACCTGACCTACCGCGACAAGCTGGTGGCCTACCGGGCACTGGCGGACGCCCACTTCGACGCCGAGCGGTACGCCGACTTCTGCGACTCACGGCTGCGGGACCTCGACGAGATCGCGCTCGAGTGGTTCTCCGGGCCGGAGTTCGACGAGCTGCTCGTCCAGACCGTGCGGGCCACGTATCCGGCACACGAGCACGAGCAGTTCGTCGCCCACTTCCGCGGCCTGACCGGGATGTGGGTGACCGACGAGTCTGGTCGGCTGGCGCGCGGGGAACGCCAGCCCACCCAGTGAGGCGGCAGGATGGCTCCACGGGTGGCTGATGCCGGCGGTGCCGGGCCACCTCGGCCCCTGCTCGATGCGGCCGTGGCGGACCTCGAGCGCATCCGTGACGACTGCGCGGCCAGGCAGGACCGCGGCGCCTACTTCGCGGCCATGTACGGACGGGTCACGGTGGCGGTGCGTCAGCGCGCCGCCGCGGGGCGGTTCGACGACCCCGCCCGGATGGAGCGGTTCGTCGCGGCCTTCGCCCGTCGCTACACCGACGCGTTCTGGGCCCGCCGGGCCGGGCGACCGACGACGCAGGCGTGGGCGCTGGCCTTCGACACGGCCGGGCAGGCCGCGCCGCTGGTGCTCCAGCACCTGCTGCTCGGCATGAACGCGCACATCAACCTCGACCTCGGCATCGTCGCGGCCGAGCTGGGGCGCGAGGAGTCGTCGCTGGCGTCGTTGGAGGGTGACTTCGTCGCGATCAACGACGTGCTCGGCGAGCTGGTGGACCGCTGCCAGCGGGCGGTCGCGGCGGCTTCGCCGGTGGTGTCGCTGGCCGACCGGCTGCTGGGCGACGCCGACGAGAAGGCCGCCGCCTTCTCGCTGCGGGTGGCCCGCGAGGGCGCCTGGG
>Ga0316578_10000038_pt1 | contig 26953 bp, 27 predicted proteins | sample J0NA_2_FD_203076 | JGI IMG/M metagenome (GOLD analysis project Ga0316578, IMG submission 203076) | Rhizosphere microbial communities from salt marsh grasses in Alabama, United States - J0-2_160517rDrC | ecosystem: Host-associated > Plants > Roots > Rhizosphere | place: USA: Alabama | collected... | reverse complement strand
CACATCGGCGCCCCGGGCATGAACAGGGCTGAAAACCCCCGGCGCCGGGCCTGGACCCGATGGGGCGTGCCGCTCGCGATCGCCGCCGTCTTCGCCGCGCCACCGATCCTCGCCTGGCTCGTCTATGAGAGGACTGCATGGCAGCCGGCGGAGAGCCTGGCGCAGGGCGTCTTGATGCACCCTGCCCAGCCCCTGAAGACGCCGCCATTGGTGGATCGCGCGGGCCATCCCCTGGACGGGCGGGCCTTTCGCGGGCACTGGACGCTCATGTACCTGGCGGAAACGGATTGCCCGGCCGAGTGCGTGCGCCTGATGGATACCTTGAGACGCATCTGCCGGGCGCGGACCAAGCCGGACGCGAGGCTCCAGCGCGTGCTGGTCGCCCGCGCGTTGCCGGAGGCGCAAACGAATGCACTCGCGCGGACCGACCCGGCGCTCCGGCTTCTGCTGGCGGCTGGGGACTGGCCGCTGGCCGCCGGGCAGGTCTATTTGATCGACCCGCTCGGCAACCTGGTCCTGCGCTATCCGCCGGGATTCGCGCCGGAGGGATTGGGGGACGACCTGGCCCGTTTGCTGCGGCTGTCCCGGATCGGGTGAGCCGGGCGCGAGGCCGCGCGACCCGATCGCGCACCTTGCCCCATGGGGCCGCGACGGCGAGGCTATCGCAGGACGCGGGTCACGGCCGGAACTGACGTCTGCGGCCCGGGCGGCCGGCCGAAGCCGGCGCGCTCGGGCGACACGGCTCAGCCGGCCTCGGCCAGCGGCGCCGGCGTCAGGCCGCGGGTGTCCTCGTAGCCGGTCAGCAGCTCGCGCTCGAAGGCATCCCAGTCCACGCGGGCGCCGAGGTGCTCGACCACCAGGCGCATGTCCTGCTCGGCATTGCCCAGGCAGCTGGTGCCGCCGGGGGAGGGCGTCATGTTGAAGACGATGCCGTGGCCGTCGATGATCTTGACCTCGCCCATCTTCAGCTCGCGGGTGCGCCGGTCGATGAGCTGCGGGCGGATGCCGCCGAAGCCTTCGGCATACTCGATGTCGCCGACGCCGATGTCCGGGACGATCTTGCGGATCTCGCGCAGGAACAGGCGCCGGTTCAGCCAGGGCACCTCGTAGAGCATGTTGCGGAACAGGTAATGGCGGATGTCGCGCACCTTGACCAGGTTCCACAGCGTCGCGGCGACGTTGTGGTCGAGGCGCAGGACCTGGAAGAACTCGCGCACCGTCGCACGGTTGTAGCGCTCCAGCATCGGCAGCATCAACGCGGTCGGCCCAAAGCGCGTCTTGCCGCGCTCCTTGATGTCGTGGTCGCCGTGGATGGCCGCGAAGGGCAGATTCGGGTTCTGCACCGTGTAGACCTTGCCGTTCAAGGCCTCCGGGGCGAAGTAGAACGACCCCGCCACCGGCAGGCAGGAGTACTCCAGCCCGAAGCCCATGCGCTGCGCCATCAGCAGCGAGTGGCCGCCGGCGCAGACGACGACGGAGCGCGCGACCATGGGTCCGCGGCTGGTCGACAGCACGTAGTCGGCCCCCTCCTTGCGGATGTCGGTCACTTCCGTGCCGAAGAGCTGGCTGATGTGCTTGTCGCCCTGGCGGTCCATACGCACGCACTGGGCTGAGAAGGATTCGGACAGGGCCTGGAAGTCCACGCCGCAGTAGTCGTCAGGCGTGCCGGTGGCGACGATCTCCTCGCGCCGCCAGGCGCCGTCCACCAGGGCCACGTTGGGCTCGATGTCGGCGATATCCTCGCGCTCGAGCAGCTGCATGCGTGGATACAGCCCCTTGAAGCGCTCGTAGCGGTCGCGGATGTAGGCGCACTCGGTGGGGCCGACGCCCAGAACCATCTTCGGCATACGGTGAATGATGCGGTCGCGCTCGCGCGCCGGCAGCCGGGTGGCGTAGTTGACGATCATCGACGCGGTGCGCTTGACCGCGGCGGCCTTCTCAAGCCTGTAGTTGGTCTCGATGTCGCCGCAGTGGATGGTCTGGCTGTTGTTGTGGGCGTGGGAGTTGACCTGCGCGGGGCGGTCGTACTTCTCCAGCAGGCGCAGGTTCTTGAGATCGGTGAAGCGGGCCAGCTCGTAGAGCAGCGCGGTGCCGGTCACACCGCCGCCGACGATGATGCAATCATAGCGGATGGAGGCTGTCATGGGGTACGGCTCCTCGGGACACATGGCCCCTGGGGAATGGCAACAGGGCTGCGGACGCCGACCTCCCCATCTCGTCGGGCGGGCTCAAGACCCGCCGTCGGCGGCCTGTTCCGGCCGCCATCGTTGTTGTTTGTGCGCCGCAGCAATCCGCAGAATTTAGCTGAGGATTGTCAGCGGAAAAACACAATAATTTCTGTTTTTTGTATTGCAAATTTCGATACAGGCGCATCCCAAGGGGGCGCTGACGACTGCCGATCCGTCGCCAGAATCAGCATCCACGTCGAAAGGGTGTCTTAGAAACGTCTTAATGTTCAGTTTTTTGGAAGAACCGGTCGCGGGGCATCCCCACCGAACGGTACGCGCTCGATCAGCGCTTCGCTGCGGAGCCGGTCAGGAAACCGATGCCTTCACCGAGCGCAGGATCTGCGACGAAATCTCCTCGATGGACTGGTTGGTGGTGTTCAGCACCGGCACCTCCAGGCGTTTGAACATGGCCTGGGCCTCGCGAATGTCCTTCTGGCAGCGCGCCGGTGAGGCGTAGTCACTGCCGGGGCGGCGCTCCTCGCGAATGGCCTGGAGTCGCTGCGGATCGATGGTGAGGCCGAAGATCTTGTGCTTGGCGGCCCAGACCTCCTTCGGAAGCTCGCCGCGCTCGAAGTCCTCCTCGGTGATCGGATAGTTGGCCGAGCGCAGCCCATAGTGCATGGCCAGATACAGACAGGTGGGGGTCTTGCCCGAGCGGGACACGCCCACCAACACCACGTCGGCGTGCCGGAAGTTGTCCGGACGTACGCCGTCGTCATTGGCCATCGCGAAGTTGATCGCGTCGATCCGCTTGGTATACATGCTCGGCTTGGTGATGGCGTGGCTGCGGCCGGCCTGGCGGCTCGGCTGCACGCCGAGCTCTTGGCTCAGGGGCTCGACGAACTGGACGAACAGCTCCTGGTAGTAGCAGTTGCCGGACCTGAGGATGTTGCCGATCTCCTCGTTCATCATCGTCGCGAAGACGATGGGGCGGGCGCCGTCGCGGGCGGTGGCTTCGTCCATGCGCTGGCAGAGGGCTCGGGCGCGGGCCTCGGTGTTGATGTAGGGCATATAGACCTGCTCGAAGTCCACGGTGTCGAACTGGGACAGCAGGCTGTGACCGAGGGTCTCGGCGGTGATGCCGGTGCTCTCGGAGACGAAGTAAACGGTACGGGTCATGGATCGGGTCGGATGCGAAAGGGGATTCAGGACGGATCGGTAGGGGACCGCGGGCGGCTGCCACAGCGCGTGATTCAAATCAATGCGATCGCCGGTCCCAGGGGCGGATAGTACGTGATTGGCGCGCACCCCGCGCTGCCGGCCACCGCGGCCGCGCTCCGCGCGAGATGCCGTGGCGTACGGCGACCACGCCGGCTGTGCCGCCGATGCCATTCTGTCCCAACGCTGTCCGAGGACCCGATCATGGCTACCATCAGCAACGACCAGGACCTGCGCACTCTGCTCGGGCGATTACCCGCCGCCAAGCAGCGCATCATCGGCCTGCGCTTCGCCCAGAGCGTGATGCGCCTCAGCCGAGACGAGCGCGTGAACCGGGCCATCGCGACCGGCCTGCGGGAGGATGCGACGCCGGCCGAACTGGAGGATGCCTACCACGCCGCCAAGGCTTGGGCGACCAAGACCTACACCGACTGCGGCAAGGACACCGACTGGCTGGCCCAGGCCGATCACTTCGTCGCCGCCGCCGCGGCCGCGGCGCTGACCCCGGAAGACCAGCTCATGGAGAAGTCGAACCGCGCCTGGAAGGCGGCGATGCAGGCGCGCATGGCCAACAACTGCGAGATGGTGGAGGGCGAGGGTGAGCCCCTCGATGAGGTGCGCCGCCAGTATGCGATCGCCGGCGAATTCGCGGACGCCGCGGGCTGATGCGGTGGGCCGGCTCCGCCGCCGGGCTCTCCGCTGCGCGGCCGCCGGCGTGGCGGTCAGCGGCGCCCGTTCGCCACCTCCTCGGCGGCGAGCATCTCGTCATAAATGGCCCAGGCCTCGGCGGCGCGCTCCGGCGTGACCGCCTCGATGGCGTGTCCGAGGTGGACGACCACATAGTCTCCCACCGCCAATGTCGCGTGCTGGAGCATCAGCAGGCTCGCCTCTCGCTCGATGCCCTTGGCTTCGCAGCGGGCGACGAGGCCGTCGATGGCCGTGATTCGCATCGGGATGCCCATGCACATGGGGCTGTCCTCCGGGCAGGAATGAACCTTGGTCCTGTAATCTTCGGCGCCGCGGCCTTCGGCTGCAACCCGGGTCCGTCTCCGGCGTGCGCGCCCCTCCACCGCGGGAGACTCCGTCGATGACCGGCCATACGCTGATCCTCGGGCTCGGCAACGTGCTGCTCGCCGACGAGGGTGTCGGCGCCGCGGTTCTGCGGGCCCTCGAGCCCATGGCCGCCGCCGACGACGACCTGCACCTGCTCGACGGCGGCACGCTGAGCTTTACACTTGCTGGCCCCATCGGTGAGGCGGCGCGCCTGATTGTCGTTGATGCCGCCGCTCTGGGCGAACCGCCGGGCACCGTTCGCGTGCTCGAGGGCGCGGCCATGGACGCGCAGCTGAGCCGCAACGCCAAGAGCGTGCACGAGGTCAGTCTGGCCGACCTGCTGGACATGGCCCGCCTCACCGACAGCCTGCCGCCAAGGCGCGCGCTGATCGGGATCGAGCCCGCCACCTTGGACTGGGGCGATGCGCTGACGCCGGCCGTCGCCGACGCGGTGCCTGTCGCCGTGGCCGCCGTGGCGCAGCTGCTCGCCGACTGGCGGGACGACGGACCGGCTGCAGGCGAGTGACCCCCCCGGCGGTTGCCGGTGTCCGGTGGCGTCACGGCAGTGGCTGCCGGGCCCCGCAGGCGCTGCTGCGCCGAACGCCACGGCGGCCCTCTCGACTGGGCTCCGGCCCTTTCGCCATGACATCTGTCACGCAGGTGCAGCATGACGTGCCTCAGGTCAACAACCAAGACATTAGAACTGCATAAAATTACCAATAAGCGATATCGAGGTCCCCATGCCTTCTCTCGATGACATCCCGATCCGGATCGAGCCGGCCGCAGGCGGCGGCGGGACCAGCGCGTCCAACTACGGCAATGCGCTGCCGATCCTGAGCGAGGTCCGCCACGCCCTGGCCCGCTTGGTCGCGACCGGCGAGTCCACCCGCATCGACCTGGCCGCGCTTCCCTTCGGCCCTGGTGACGAGGATCGCCTCATGGAGCTGCTCGGCCAGGGCGAGGTTACCGCGACCGTCGATGCCCTCGGCCCGACCCGTATCCGCGAGACCCGATTTTCCGGCGTGTGGATCGTCGACTACGCCAACGCCGACGATCAGCGCGTCGCGCTGCACATCGAGGTGGCCGAGGTGCCGCAGATCCTATGCGCCCAGTCCGCCGATCTCGCCGACGGCCTGGCCGAGCTGGACCGCCGGATCGGCGGTGGCGCGGGCGCCAGCGGCGCCGATGCTTCGGAGAAGCCCGAGAACTGAATGTCAGACGACCTGTTAGGAGGAACCATGGCTGCTTCCACGACCCGAGTGCCCCAGCGGACGCCACCGAGCCTGGGGGAGACCCTGCGTCGGCACGGCGTGTCGCGCCGCGGTTTCCTCAAGTTCTGTGCGGCGACGGCGTCGATGATGGCGCTGCCGCCCGGTATGGCGCCCGCCATCGCGGAGGCCCTGGAGAAGGCGCGGCGGCCGTCCGTAATCTGGCTGTCGTTCCAGGAGTGCACCGGCTGTACCGAGTCGCTGACCCGCAGCTTCTCGCCGACGGTGGAGAACCTGATCCTGGACGTGATCTCGCTCGACTATCACCACACACTGCAGGCCGCCGCCGGCGAGGCCGCCGAGCACGCCCGCGAGCAGGCGATGGAAGAGAACGACGGTAACTATCTGGTGGTCGTGGACGGCTCCCTGCCGGGCCCGGACGCGAACCCGGGCCATTCCACCATCGCCGGCATCAGCAACTACGACATGCTGATGGAGACTGTCTCCGGTGCCGCCGCCGTGGTCGCGGTGGGCACCTGCGCCGCCTTCGGCGGGCTGCCCAAGGCCGATCCGAACCCGTCCGGCGCCGTGTCCGTGGACCAGCTCGTCACCGACAAGCCGGTCATCAACGTGCCCGGCTGCCCGCCGGTGCCCATGGTCATCACGGGCGTGCTGGCCCAGTACCTGACCTTCGGCGCGCTGCCGGAACTGGATGAGTACAACCGCCCGCGCGCCTTCTTCGGCCAATCCATCCATGATCGCTGCTACCGTCGGCCCTTCTACGACAAGGGCCTGTTCGCCGAGACCTTCGACGACGAGGGCGCGAAGAAGGGCTGGTGCCTGTACCGGCTCGGCTGCAAGGGTCCGATGACCTACAACGCCTGCGCGACGATGAAGTGGAACGGCGGCACCAGCTGGCCGGTGGAGGCCGGACATCCATGCCTGGGCTGCTCCGAGCCCGACTTTTGGGATGGCGGCGGCTTCTACCGTGCGCTCTCGGTACCGCTGGGCGATCCCGCCAATGTGCTGCTCGCGGCCGGTGTCGTCGGCGCTGCTGCCGGCACCGCCGCCGGTCTGCTGGGCCGGCGCAAGACCGCCCGGGCCAAGGCCCGGCATCAGCCCGTGACCGCCGATGAACTGGAGCAGAAGCTATGATCGATCCGATGGAATTCCTGCTGTGGACCAAGGGGCCGATGTTCCAGATCGCCATCGCGGTCTTCGGTCTCGGCATCCTCGCCCGCCTGTTCGAGATCTTCGCGCTCGGGCGGCGACACAACTATTCGCAGGCGCGCGGCGGCGAGCTCGTCCCCGGCCTGAAGACTGTCTACAAACGGTTCAACCCAGACCCCGGCACCTTCGCGCGCTCGCCCTTCGACGTCATCGTCGGCATCATCTGGCACATCGGCTTCATCGTCGTGCTGCTGCTGTTCATTCCGCACGTGGAGCTGATCCAGACCACCTTCGGCATCGCCTGGCCGTCGCTGCCGAATCCCTTGGTGGATGCCATCACGGCCGTCACCCTCGTCGGCCTGGTTGCTGCCTTGATCCATCGCCTCACGCAGCCGGTGAAGCGGTTCCTGAGCACCCGCGAGGATTACGTGATCTGGGCGGTGACCTTCCTGCCGGTGCTGACCGGCTACCTGGCCTACCACCGTCTCATCAATCCCTATCCGCTGGCGCTGGGCATTCACATCCTTGCCGCCGAGGTGTTCCTGATCGTGCTGCCCTTCACCAAGCTGACCCACATCTTCACCGCCTTTGTCGCCCGCTGGTACAACGGCGCCAACTTCGGCCGTAAGGGGGTACAGTCATGAGCGAAGCCGCGACCGCCTTTTCCCTACAACGGGGTCTCGCCGCCTGGCGCGAGGAGATGGACGCACCGGTGGCGTCGTTCTTCTCCAGCTGCGTGCATTGCGGCATGTGTGCCCAGGCCTGCCCCTTCTTCGTCGAGACCGGCGATCCGAAATACACACCGATCCACAAGCTCGAGCCCTTGCGGCTGCTGTGGGAACAGGAATATACCATCGCCGGCTGGATCAAGACCAAGCTTGGTCTCTCCAAAGAGATCACCGACGAGATGCTGGCGGAGTGGGAGCCGCTGCTCTACGACTCCTGCTCAATGTGCGGACGCTGCTCCATGGTCTGCCCGGTGGGCAACGACATCCAGTACATGATCCGCAAGGCCCGCGAGGGCATGGTCGCCTCAGGCCACGCACCGGAGGGCCTGATTGCCGCCTCGGTGCGGGCGGTCGAGACCGGCAGCCCGATGGGCCTGCAATGGAAGACGCTGGAGGTGCAGATCAAGCACGTCGAGCAGGCCACCGGGCTCGAAGTGCCCATCGACAAGCAGGGCGCGGACTATCTGGTGCTGCTCTCCTCGATGGAGATCATCAACTTCCCCGAATACCTGGAGGCCATCACCAAAATCTTCGACCACGCCGGGGTCAGCTGGACGCTGAGCCAGGACTGTTTCGAGGCCACCAATGCCGGCATCCAGATCGGCAACAAGGACGTCGCGGCCCTGCTCACCAATCGGGTCGTCGATGCCGCCGTGAAGCTCGGGGTGAAGAACGTGATCAGCCCCGAATGCGGTCACGCCTATACGGCCATACGGTGGGAGGGGCCGAACAACATCGGTCGCTCCTATCCGTTCAAGGTCTTCCACATCATCGAGGTGCTGGAGCAGCTGCGCGCCGACGGCCGCATCAAAACCGAGGGCAAGGAGACCGACCGCCTGTCCATGCACGATCCCTGCAACCTGGCGCGCAAGAGCGGCGTCATCCAGCAGCAGCGCAACCTGATGGATCTGGTGGCCGAGAATTTCGTCGATCTCAAGGAGCACGGCAAGTACCAGTGGTGCTGCGGTGCCGGCGGCGGTGTCAGCTCGAACGAGCGTGCCGAGGACCTGAAGATGGCCGCCTTCAAGCGCAAGAAGGCGCAGATCGAGGAGGTCGAGCCCGAGCGCATGGTGACCATGTGCGCCACCTGCCGCACCCAGCTCGAAGAGGGCCTGGAGGAGTTCAATATGGACATCCCCGTGATCGGCCTGACCGAAATCATCGCCGAGCACCTGGTCGATAAGGAGTGAGCGCTGCTGGTCGCTGGGTGGATAAGCGAAGCGCATCCACCTCGCGCCCCGTCCAACCGAGCCACTCCGCCAGCCCACGGGATCCAGCAAAGAGTCCAGAACCATGAACGAACGCGTCGTCGTCGACCCGATCACCCGCATCGAGGGCCATTTGCGCATCGAGGCGGAGATGGACGGGCAGAACATTTCCAAGGCCTATTCCTCCGGCACCATGGTGCGCGGCATCGAGATCATCCTGCGCGGCCGTGATCCGCGCGACGCCTGGGCCTATGCCCAGCGCATCTGCGGCGTCTGCACGCTGGTGCACGGCATCGCCTCGGTGCGTGCGGTGGAGGCGGCCCTGAACGTGCAGCTGCCGCCCAATGCCGAGCTGATCCGCAACCTGATGATCGGGGCCCAATACGTCCACGATCACGTGATGCACTTCTACCACTTGCATGCGCTGGACTGGGTGGACGTGGTCTCGGCGCTGAGCGCGGACCCGGCGGCCACCTCGCAGTTGGCCCAGAGCATCAGCAGTTGGCCCAAGTCCTCGCCGGGCTATTTCGCCGACACCCAGCAGCGGCTGAAGACCTTTGTCGAGAGCGGCCAGCTCGGCATCTTCGCCAACGGCTACTGGGGGCATCCCGCCTACAAGCTGCCGCCCGAGGCCAACCTGATGGCCGTGGCCCATTATCTGGAGGCCCTGGCCTGGCAACGCGAGGTGGCCAAGCTGCACGCCATCTTCGGCGGCAAGAACCCGCATCCGAACTTCGTCGTCGGCGGCGTGGTCTCGCCCATCGACCTCAACTCCGACTCGGCCATCAATTCCAAGCGGCTCGCGCAGGTGCAGGACCTGATCCGCACCATGCAGCAGTTCGTGGAGCAGGTCTATGTGCCCGATACCATTGCGATCGCCGGCTTCTACAAGGACTGGGGCGAGCGTGGCGAGGGCCTCGGCAACTTCCTCTGCTATGGCGACCTCCCCGCCAACGGCATCTGGGAGCCGGCCAACCTGCTGTTCCCGCGCGGCGCCATCCTGAACCGCGACCTGACCACCATCCATCCGGTGGACCTGGACGCTGACGGCGAGATCGCGGAGTTCGTGTCCCATTCCTGGTACGACTACGAGGCCGGCAAGGACCAGGGCCTGCATCCCTATGCCGGCGAGACCAAGCTCGATTACGACGGCCGCGGCGGGGTGAAGCCGCCGTTCAAGCATGTGGACGTGAGCGACGGCTATTCCTGGCTCAAGTCCCCGCGCTGGAACAGCAATTCCATGGAGGTCGGACCGCTCGCGCGCATGCTGGTCCTCTACGCCGACACCAATGCCTCCGCCCATGCTCAGGCCAAGGAGCTGGTGGACTCCACGTTGAGCCAGCTGGGCCTGCCGGTGGAGGCCCTGTTCTCCACCCTGGGCCGCACCGCCGCGCGCACGCTGGAGACGAAGATCGTCGCCGACGCAATGCAGGGCTGGTACGACGATTTGATCGCCAACATCAAGGCGGGCGATACCAAGACCTTCAATGCAGACCTGTGGGAGCCGTCGAGCTGGCCAAAGCAGGCCAAGGGCGCCGGCTTCATGGAGGCGCCTCGCGGCGCGCTGGGCCACTGGATCGTCATCGAGGACGGCAAGATCGCCAACTACCAGGCGGTAGTACCGTCCACCTGGAATGCCGGCCCCCGCGATCCCGAGGGTACGCCCGGCGCCTACGAGGCCGCGCTCCAGGACAACACCCAGCTGTACGACCCCAAGAAGCCGGTGGAGATCTTGCGCACGATCCATTCCTTCGACCCGTGCATCGCCTGCGCGGTGCACGTCGCCGACCCGGACACCGGGGAGGAGATCGAGATCAAGGTGTGCTGAGGCTGGAGGGCAATTGCGCCCTGTGATACCGCTTCCCGGCCGGTCAAGCATCCCGTGCCGGCCATCGCCGTCGAGCTCGGTATCGATATCGGCCTTGGTCCGGCGCTGGTCGCGAAGCTCTGCTTCGCGACCAGCGCCAGAGTCCCGCTTCGCGAGCGGTTCACGCAGGACCGGCTATCCTTGCACCTGACGTAAACCGCTGTCGGCGATCCAGCACGGCATGAGCACCGCAGCCGCATCCACCACCCACGACGAGCATCGGCTCACCATCGACGAACTGGCAGACGCCGTCGGCGACAGGCCCGGGGAGCTGGTACGGGGGAGGTTCATCGACGTGCCGCCGACTGGGGAGGCCCATGCTGCGCTCGAGGCGACCCTGACCTACGAGCTGAGCCGGCACGTCAAAGCCAAGGGCTTGGGCAAAGTCCTTTGCGGCGAGATCGGCATCATCACCAGGCGCAATCCGGACACGGTCCGCGGCGCCGACGTCGCCTTCATCTCCAAAGCCCGCCTCGCCCGGCACGGCACCGGCAGCGGCTATCTCGACGTGGCCCCGGAGTTGGTCATCGAGATCATCTCGCCGCACGACCGCTGGACCGAGATCAACGACAAGCTCGACGAATACTTCGCCACCGGCGTGGACAGCGTCTCGCTCGTGAATCCCAAGCGCCGCCGGGTCTCCGTGTACCGCTCGCCGACCGACGTGACGCTGGTCGACGCGTCCGGAACGCTGACCGGCGGCAACATCCTGCCGGGGCTCGCTCTGCCGGTCGGCGACTGAGTCCCGCTGCCCGCCCGCGGCTCCCGGCGTGTGGACGGGATCCGCCCGTCATCTCAAGCGGGGCGTGCTGCTCAATCCATCAGGTCGAAGTCGATGCCGCGGGCGCTCAGGGCCTCGGTCCGGTGCTGCAGGAAGCGCTGGAAGCTCGGCTCGTCGTCGTAGGCGCCGGTGGCGACATAATCCAGCGCACCATGGATGTGGAAGCCCTTCAGATAGGCCTCGGTGCGGAAGACCTCGTTGCCGGTGCTATCGAAGAAGACCAGACTGGGGGTGTAGACGATGCCGAGGCCGGCGGCCCAGTCGCGGGCCGGCAGCTCGCGGCCGTCCGGGGTCTGGATCATGTCGCTTGCGCCGATGTCGACGATGGCCGCGTCGAAATTGGTCAAGGAGTAGGCCACTGGCGGCCGCCGCAGGATGTCCTCGTGCAATTCGTCGCAAGTGGCGCACACCGGTTGCTCGAACAGGACTACCAGCGGCCGGCTCGACGCGGCGCGGTTGTCTGCCAGGCGCAGCGGCGACGTGAGGAAGCCGCCTTCGGCATGCAGCTGGCCGCTGGCGGGGCTGGTCTCCTGGCGGCGGTAGAACTCCGGGAAGCTCTCGTCGGCCTGCTCGCGTTTCAGCGCGACGTAGCGCAGCCCCTGTTCGAACTGGTGCGGCGGGAAGTAGCCGTCGATGCGAAGCACGACACCGCCTTCTTCATCGAGCAGCAGCATCGTCGGGGTGTACTGCACGCCCAGTCCGGCGGCGAATGCCTTCTCGGTGGTGACTTGGCCGTCAGTGCCAGTCACCTCACGGTCGCCCCACATGTTGATGGCGATGACATCGAAGTGTGCCTTCGCAAAGGTGCTGATGTCGCGATCACCGAAGTTCTCGCGCAACAGCTTCTCGCAGTAGGGGCAGCCGTCCTGGTAGAAGTACAGGACTACCCGCTTGTCGGCGGCGGCGGCCTCGCCGACGTCCTCGCGAATATCCAGGAAGGAGTTCTTGAACCAGTCCGGCTTGGCGTGATAGCCGGGATTCTGCAGATCGGTCAGCTCGGCCTCGTCGCCGGCGGCGGCGAGCAGACCGGGCAGGCCGGCGGCGAGGGCGGCGCACAGCCACAGGGCGGCGCCGGACAGCCTGATGTTCATCGTGGTTACCTGGTGATTGTCGTTGCGCGGCGGGCGTCGCCATGCCCCGGCTGCATCCGTCGCGGGCGAGATGGGGGCGGGTTCGTGGAATGGGAGTCGCTCCCCGCCGGGAGCGGTTCGGGCGCCCGGTACCTGCCTAACCCGCTGGCAGCGGCAGCCGACCGGCGACGAGGAAGCCGGTGAGCGGAAATCGGTGCAGTTCCGGTGCCGCCTCGGGCGCGAAAACGACTTGCTCGGCCGTGGTCTCGCACAGCCAGCGGCTCAGGCCCAGCGGCTTGCGGCTGACCAGTGCCGCGGGCGTGAACAGGGCGACATTGATGCCGCGGCCGCTGTCGCGGGCGGATACGAACTCCAGCACATCGACGCCGGCGCCGCGCAGCGCGGTGCCCAGGCGCTGGGTGGGCACATAGTCGGCCGGGTCGCGCAGTACGACCTCGTGCTCGGCGCAGGGCGGCTGCTGCAGGCGCACGCCGCGGCGGCCGCGGAAGCGGGCGCGAAACACGCTGTGCTGGGTGCGCAGCCGGCCGGATGGCGGTGGCGCGGCCATACCGGTCCAGAATACGAAACGGTAATAGGCCGCCTCGGCCAGCAGTGTGCGCAGCCGGCGCGCGCCGTAGAACAGACTCGGCTCCAAGCGCCGCCCGAAACGGGAGCCATGGCGCAGCGGCGGATAGCGGAATGGGGTCGCCAGCAGGTAGTGCAGTCCCTGACTGCCGTATGCCAGGGGCGGCTTCGCGCCCTCCAGCATCTCCTCCAGCAGCGCCTGCTCGTCGAGGTCATCGACCAGGGACAGCGTGGCCACCTGCTGCTGGCTCTCGACGATGCGCTGCAGCTCGCCGGCCAGCGGCTCTATGCGGAGGCCGTCCTCGCAGGCGGCCCAGAGGTCGGTCATTCCAGGCCGCCGTTCAGCCGTGCCCGCGCATGGCGTCGAGGTATTCCACCACCGAGACCAGCCCCTGCACCGAGCGCACCTGCTCCGCCGGGACGCCGCCGGTGTCGCGGTTCTGCGTGTGCATCCAGTGCTGCATGGCCGCTGCGTCGCCGCCGACCAGCGCATACAGGCTGCGGTAGCAGCGGATCAGCAGCAGCGCCAGCTCGCCGGCCTTGCCGGCCGGGTCCAGGCCGCGGCTGAAGGCGGTGCGGTCGCGGCCGATGATCTCGCCGAGCCGCTCCTGGGACAGACCCAGCCCCTTGCCTGCGTTGAGCAGTGCCTTGGTCAGGACGGTGCGGGGGTCCGGAGCAATCTGAACAGTGGCCTGCATCGTGTAGGGGTTCCGGATAGCTTGTTGCATATGCAACATATAGTAGAGAAATGGGGGATTTGCAACGCTCGTCAGAAGGGCACGGGCGGGCCGCGCCAGTCCTCGCCCGACAATGGCCGGGCCCGCTCCAGCGCCGCGCCGGCGTCGCTCCAGCCGGCCAGCGCGGTTCGCCCCGGCCGCCCGCGCCACAGGTTGAGCAGCCGCTTTGCCCAAGCGTAGACGCGAAAGAAGGCCAGCAGCATATGCCGGCGGCGGCGCAGTGCCTCGGCGTCCAACGGTTGCACAGAGCAAATCAGCTTGTCGTCGTAGAGTCCGCGATCGTGCAGGCCGATGGCGCCATAGGCGAGCACACTCACCCGTGTGCCGCGTTGCAGACGCGGGCCGAGCACCACGGCGTCGAGCAGGTCACCCTCCAGGCCCAGCAGCGCACGCACCGAGCCGTAGTTGACCGGGCAAGGCAGCGGCGACAGGAAGTCCAGCCGGCCGGTGGAGCCCACTTTGCGGAAGCTGCCGCGGGGGATCTCGATGGTCACCTCCAGGCGCGGGCACGCTGGCGGCACCCGCGTGCTCAATGGGATTTGCGCCGCGATGTGATCTGCACCGGATGCTGCTTGATGTAGTCCTGCGCGAAGTCCAGTTCGATGGCGAAGTCGTCGCCGTCCTCGCGCAGCTTGACCTGCTTCAGGTCCGGGAAGCGCACTGCGAGCCAGGTGGTCATCGCGGCGGCCTGCGCCTCGTCGTCGGTGCGGATGGCATGGGCCAGATTGGCCGCGACGAACTGGGCCTTCTGGGCCTGGGTCGGAGCAGCCACCAGGGTGCCATCAATGGCGATGCCATGCTCGTCCATCTTGCGGTCCATCTTGTCGAGATAGGCGCCCTGGTAGTCGGGCAGCGGTTTGCGGCGGTCGTATTCGATCTGGGCGATGCCGTTCAGCAGCACGGCCATCGTTGTGCTCATGGCGATTGCTCCCGGGCGGGTTGTATGGGTCGATGGAGCAGTCCGCACATGGACGTTGATGGACGCAACGAATCATGTGCGTTCGTTCGCGTTCATTTGCGGACCGCTGTTCTTCCGCAGCTCATTCTTCAGGTAGGGGCCCGAACGTGTCGATGGCGGCGGCCAGTTCGGGGTGATGGCGGGCGTGCTCGGCCAGCGGCGTGCCGGCGGCGATGGCGTCCCAGGCCTGGCGCAGACTGGCGGCGCCGCCGCGGGGACCCAGCGGATGGCCGAACACGCCGCGGCCGGGGACGAAACCGAAGTCGGGGCTGCCGACGCGGCGGTGCACACCGGGCAGCGTAACCGCCGAGTCGCTGCCGCCGGGTACCGGCAGGACCGGCTTGATCGCGCCCATGGGCTCGGTACAGGCGGCGATATTGGCCATGACTTCGGCCTCGCTGGTCATCATGCGGGGGCCGAAGCCGGGCATGATGACGACATCGAAGCCGGCCAGACGCTGGAGCTTGGTCATCACCTGCGTGTGCACACCGTGCGCCGGCAGCCGGCTCATGGCGGCGATGAAGGGGAAGTGAGCGACCAGGGGCACGGTCGCGTGCCGGCGCAGCATACGCACGCCGCTCAGGCCCACCGGCAGGGCATTGACCATGACTGCATTGGCGCCGTTGGCGACGGCGAGGTCGTGCAGCGGGATCAGCCGGTCCACCTCGTCGGTAATGTTGGCGAGATACACCTTCGGCACGCCGGTCTGGCGCTCGGCCTCGCGGCGGGCGGCGCCGAGCAGGGCGGAGCGTTCGGCGAGCGGCGACCAGTCCGGGTCCGCCAGCATCTCGTCGTCCTTGGCGATGTCGAGGCCGCCGAGCCAGCCCTGGTGGCCGATGTCGGCGAAAGGCTCCGGCGGCAGGCCGATGTTGGGTTTGATGACGCCGAAGAAGAACGGCCGGTCGTGGATGTCCCAGAGCTCGCGCAGGCCGGCGATGCCGAATCGGGGCCCGTCGAAAGCAGCCAGGAAGCCGTCGGGGAAGCGGATGTCCAGCAGCTTCACCAGCGGGATACCGGGGGCGAAGAACGCCCCTTCGCCGAGCACGGCGCTGAGCAGGTTCGGGAGCCGCGGCCCGAAGTTGCGGTGCGGATGCGCGATGGTCACGCGGCAGCGCTGCATTGGCCCCGTGACCGGCGGGTCCAGCGGGTAGCTCGGTCCGGGAAGTTCGGCTTCCACGGTCAAATGGACGACCTTGGCCGCGAAGCGGGGGCGGTAGTCCTCGTCCACGCCGACGCGCCGCCACTGGGCCGTTGACTGCTCGCTGCACAGGTGCGCGGCAGCCAGCTCCGGGTCGCCGCTGCACTCGATGACATAGTCCAGCAACAGGTGGTCGTCCGGCTCCAGCGCGGCCGGGTCGGCGAAGAAGCCGCGGGCGTCGTCGGCCTTCATCGCTCAGGCCGCCTCTCCCAGGCACTGGATGGTGACGCCGCGCTCCGGCCGCGGCCCGTCGAGCTCGACGAAGAAGACCGACTGCCAGCTCCCCAACAGCAGCTCGCCCTCGGCGACCGGGATGGACTCGGAGGCGTTCATCATCAGTCCGATCAGGTGCGAATGGGCATTGTCGCGATCGTCCACCGGCGCGATGTTGTGCCGGTAATCGCCGTCCCGCGGCACGAAGCGCTTCAGAAAGCTGACCATGTCCCGCTGAAGCTGCGTCTCGCGCTCGTTCAGGTTCACATACGCCGTCGTGTGGCGAGAGATCAGCGTGACCAGGCCGTTGCGCAGGCCGCTCGCGGCCACCGTTGCGCGGACCTGCTCGGTGATGTCGATGATCTGGATCGGCTCGGTGGTCTCCAGGCGAATGGTGTCGATGCGGGCGAGCATGGGACGGCGGGCTCCGGACGGCGATGACAGCGACACAGCATACCCAATCGGCCCGTGCTCGACAGCGCCGGCAATGCCGGCCCCGCCGGGCGAGCCGATCCGGCCGGCATTTGCGTCCCTTGCCGCGGGCTGGCAGATTGGCGTCACCCAGACCGTCACGCCGCCCCGCAACCCGCCACCGCCGATGAATCAGACCGACCTCGAAGCCCTGCGCGAGCGCATCGGCCGCGCCCATCTGAGCCGCCGCCTGGGGCTAGAGGAAGAACACGAGGTCTTCGCCTTCACCCGTCGGGGGGCGCATTTCCTGTATCCAGAGAACTGGTACTCGGTGCACGCCTTCATCCGTGGCAGTCTGCGCCTGGTGCGCCTGTACGACCGCGCCCAGCTCAACGCCCAGCAGATCCGCGTGGTCGAGAACGGGCTGATGATCCCCGGCCTGCCGGCGGCCTTCGCCGGTTACCGCATCCTCCACTTGAGCGACCTGCACCTGGACATGGACCCGCGCAACGCCCGCGCCATCGGGGAGCGGGTGCGCGACCTCGACTACGACCTGTGCGTGATGACCGGCGACTACCGCGCCCGCACCCACGGCCCCTTTGCCGCGGTGCTCGACGCCATGGCCGGTCTGCGCGAGCGTTTGCGCGGAGAAGTCTATGCGATACTCGGCAACCACGACACCATCCGGCTGGTGCCGGGCATGGAGGCCATGGGGATCCGGCTGCTATTGAACGAAGTGGCGGCGCTGACCCGCGACGGGGAGATGCTGTACCTGGCCGGGATCGACGACGCCCACTACTACCAGGTCCACAACCTCGACAAGGTCACCGATGCGATTCCCGACGGCGCGGCGGTCGTGCTGTTGTCGCACACTCCCGAGACCTACAAGCATGCGGCCCACGCCGGTTTCCATGCCATGCTCTGCGGCCACACTCATGGCGGCCAGATCTGCCTTCCCGGCGGCCGGCCCATCGTCTGGGATGCCAAGTGTCCGCGGGCGCTCGCGAGCGGCCCCTGGCGCTACCGCGATCTGCTCGGGTACACGTCGGTGGGTGCGGGCACGTCGGTGGTCAATGCCAGGCTCAACTGTCCGCCCGAGGTCACCATCCACACGCTTCAGCCCGCCTGAATCCGGCAGCCGGAGCGGCAGGGCCGGGGGGTCAAGGACGCCGCCGGCGTCGCTGCAGGCGCTCGGCCAGCGGGTCAAGCAGAACATGGGAGGCAACGAAGCCGGCGACGACGATGGCGGACTCCAGCCAGCCGAGCCCAAGCGGCGCGGCGACCGCCGCCACCGGCAGCAGGGCCTCCGGCACCTCGTCCAGCAGCGGCACGGTCGCATGCTCGGGCCGGTCGAGCCGCCGCTTGATGAAGCTCGAGATCAGGTCTCCAAGCATGGCCGTGGCGGCGATCAACACGCCGATTGTCCAAGCGATGCCCAGCAGCGGCGCCGCTGCGGCCGTGGCCAGCAGCGCCGCCACAATGCCGTACCAGGTCTTGGATTCGCCAAACAGCGGCTGGCCGTCGCGCAGCCGCCGGCCGCCATCGATCGGCCATTGCAGGCGGCGGCCGAGCACGAGGCGCGCGGCGACGGGTGCCGCGTTGGCCAGCAGCACCAGCGCGAGCAGGGGCAGGATCAGGGACCAGGACACAGTGCAGGCAGGACCTCTACAACCGTTCGGCGCCCCGGATGATCGGGCACCTGAAGCCAGGAAGGAAACGGTACGCCATCGGCCTTTACCGTACGGCGGTCGGCGCCGCCGCCGCGCGCCGGCCGTACGCACCGCCGACCGCCTGCATCAGGCAGCGCTGGGGCCGCTTTGAACACCGCCGTCGCAATCACTGGCGCAGGATGTGCTGCGTCAACGCCGGTCAGAATGACCGCTCCGCATCGGCCAACGCCCCCGCCCGCGTTTCGATCCGGGCGCGAACCTCGGCGTGACGGGCGCGGTCGATGGGAAAGCGCCACAGGAACAAGGCGCCGGCGGTCATCATGACCGCCGGCAAGCCGCCGTAGATCAGCATCAGCCGGGCCTGGACGTCCGCTGGCGTCGCGGCTGCGGACGGATCGTAGCCGACCGCCGCCGGCAGCGCGGTGCCGAGTAGCACCCCCAGGGCCAGCGAGAGCTTCGTCGTCATGCCCCAGGCCGCGAAGTAGAGTCCAGAGCGCTGCTGCCCGCTTTCGAGGGTGTCCACGTCGATGACATCGGCGGCGATGGAGTTGGCCAGGAACAGGATCGACGCGAAGCTGGAACCGCGGATCGCGATCAGCGTCATCAGCAGCACCAGATCGCCTTCACGAAGCAGCATCAGCGGTAGGCTCAGCACCGCCAGCCACAATGCAGCGGTGATCAGCGCCCGGTGCTTCCCAATCTTCGTCGATAGCCACAGCCACAGCGGCACCGCCGCGAGCGTGGCCAGGTTCTCGATGAACAGCATCAGCGCGAATCGAGACTCGTCGCCGATGACATCGGCGAGCACCAATCGGTGCAAGGTGCCCTGGATCGCGATGCCCGACACGAATAGAAGCACGCAGCCGATCATGCGTCCGAAGGCCGGATTGCGGGCCACCAGCATCAAGCCGGCCAGGAATCCGAGGCGCTGGTGCGGGAAGCCTTCGGGACGCCCTTCCGGCACCCGCAGCAGCGCCAGCGCCACCAGCAGCGGCAGAGCGATGACGATGAGCCAGGCGATGCCGCGCAACTGGTCACCGGCGTCCTCGACGCCCTGGAGGCCGAGCACGACCAGCAGAGCCAGGATACCCACCTGGCCGGTCGTGGCCAGGGCCTCGCGGGCACTGGTAATGCGCGAGCGCTCGTCGTAGTCCGTCGACAGCTCTGCGCCCCAGGCCTTATGCGGCAGGTCGATCATCGTAAAGCCCAGGTACAGCAGCGCCGACCAAAGCAGGAGATGGGTCACGCCCGCCCCCGGCGGCGGCACGAATACCTGCCAGACCGCGAGCAGGAACACCGGCGTGCCCAGCAGCATCCAGGGCTTGCGCCGGCCCCAGCGGGTCTTGATGCGGTCGCTCAGCATCCCCGCCAGCGGATCCGTGATGACATCGAGCAGCCGTGACGCGGCGATGGCGCCGCCGACCGCCGCCAACGGCAGCCCGAGCTGGTCCGCGTAGAAGGCGGGAATGAACAGCGCCATCGGCAGCGCCGCCACCGATGTCAGCAGCGCCGGCAGTCCGTAGATGACCAGGAGCGGCCAGGGTCGGCGTGCCTGCGCCGTCGGCGTCTTCGGGCTCACTCGTCTGCTCTCGGCGTTGGACAGGTACCTGGTGGATGCGAAGTCCGGCTGGAGGGCGCCGCAACCTCGCTGGCGCCCAAATCGATGCTCACGTATGGACAGGCAAAGGTCGCTGTCGTTGCATCGATCGACGACCACGGCGTCTCGCCAAACGACCGCACGGCTTGCGCCGGCGCCGAGATTGGCAAGCCGCCACCCGGCGGGTGGCGCAAACGAGCCCATCGGCCCTCATAATCATGTCGGGCGTCGCGACGACGATCCCTCCGAGCGCCCGCCCGCAAAACAATCCAACTCCGGAGACGAACGATGAGTGACACTCTCGAGCAGGTCCTGGCCGCCAACGCCGCCTACGCCGCCACCTTCGACAAGGGCGATCTGCCGATGCCCCCGGGCCGCCGCTTCGCGATCCTGACCTGCATGGACGCCCGCCTGGACCCGGCCAAGTACGCGGGCCTGAGCGAAGGCGATGCCCACGTGATCCGCAATGCGGGTGGACGCGCCAGCGACGATGCGATCCGCTCCCTGGTGATCTCCTACAAGCTGCTCGGCACCCGCGAATGGTTCGTGATTCACCACACCGACTGCGGCATGGAGACCTTCACCAACGAGATCATGGGCGACCTGCTGGCCAGCAGCCTGAAGACGGCCACCATCGACGCCAGCGGCTGGCACGATTCGGGCGAGGGGCCGGGCTCCGATGCCGGCCGGCACATCGACTGGCTGACCATTGCCGACAACGCCCGGAGCGTCGTCGACGACGTGACCCGCATCCGAAATCATCCCCTGGTGCCCCCCGAGATTCCCGTCTACGGCTATATCTACGATGTGCGCAGCGGCGAGCTGGTGGAAGTGCCGGAGGCCACCGAGGCCGGGCGCGCGGGTACCTGATCGTCGCTGGTGCGGCCCGCCATGGCGGGCGCACGTCCGGCCCCGCCGGATCGGGCCGAGGCCGAGGGCCCGGCCTGGCGTATTCCGGCGGACTGGCATCGCAAGAACCCCACCCCCGCTACAAGGGCTACCATTTCAGCCGCGAGCAGCGGTCGCTTCCGGCGTTCGATGTGGAGAGGGTGTCGCCCGGCGCTGGGGAAAGGGAATGCAACCAGATGCCGGTCGGCCTTCCGTTGCGCCCAAGGCACCGATGTTACAAATACGGGGTCAACAGACGCGCGAACCCGTCCCGCAGCCGTATCGGCAGTCGTCGCGCGCGCATGTCGGCGGGGCGGATCTCGATGGCGCCGCAGAGCTTGCGCTCGAACAGGGCGTCCAACTCATCAACCAGCACCGTGTCCCAGCACTCCACGTTCAGCTCGAAATTGAGCCGCAGGCTGCGCGGGTCCCAGTTGGCCGAGCCGACGAAGCACCAGGCATCGTCCACGAGCATCAGCTTGCTGTGATCGAAGGGCGGCGGCGATAGAAACAGGCGGCTGCCGCCGTCCAGGATCTGCGCGGCCTGGGCCTCGGCGGCCCATTGTACGAAGCGCAGGTTGTTGCGCTGGGGCATCATGATCTGCACCTCGACGCCGCGCAGCGCGGTGACGTTCAGCGCTGCCATCAGCGTATGGTCCGGCAGGAAATACGGCGTCAGGATGCGCACCCGCCGCCGGGCCGCCATGAGCGCGCCCAGGATCATGCGTCGCAGCACGTCGAAGTCTTCGTCCGGGCCGTCGGCCACACAGCGGGCCAGGCTTGGTCCGGAGGGCGCGATCACCGGATACCAGGCATCACCGCCGAGGCGCTCGCCGGTGGTGAAGTGCCAGTCCAGCCCGAAGGTCTCCATCAGGCCGCGCACCACGGGTCCTTCGATGCGGAAGTGCAGGTCCTGCACCGGGTGCCGCGGACGGGTCTTCAAGACACAGCCGGCGCGGATGTTGAGTCCGCCGGTGAACCCGGTGCGGCCATCCACGACCAGTATCTTGCGATGGTTGCGCAGATTCAGGTACTGGTTGCGGATCGGCAGTGTCGAGGCCAGGAAAACCCCCGTCGGCACGCCCAGCCGGCGCAGAACCTTCGGCGTCATCGGCCGGCTGTAGCGTTGGCCGACGCCATCCACGAGGACACGCACCGCAACCCCGCGCCGGTGCGCCCGCGCCAGCGCATCGATGAACAGATTGCCAGCGGCATCGTTGTCGAAGATGTACGTTGACAGTGCGATGCTGGTGTGTGCCGCATCGATGGCCGCCAGCATCGCCGGATAGGCGTCATCGCCGTTTACCAGCGGCGTGATGCGGTTGCCGGACTCCAGCGCCGACCCGGTGAGGGCATCGCCCAGGTGCCCGAGCGGCACCAGTTCCGGCCAGGCCGCCGCCAGCCGGTGGGCACGGCGCTCGGCCTGCACACTGGCCATCTCGCTCTGGCGCGACGTCTCCGGGCGCAGCCGGTGAGCCTTGCGCTCGATGCGGTTGACGCCGAACAACCAGTAAAGCGCCAGCCCCACCAGCGGCGCCAGCAGCACCAGCCCGGTCCAGCCCACGGCTGAAGGCACGTCGCGGTTGGACAGGACGATGTGCCCCGTGGTCAGGGCCACGGCGGTCACTTCCAGGGTGACGAACAGGTACAGCCAGAGGTTGGAGAGGAGGGGAAGAAGGTCCATGAGACCAGGGTAACGTCAGGACCCTTCCCAGAGCGAACGCGCCGTGCAGACCCGCGGCTGCGCTCCTGCGAACGGTTCGCGCTGAATCCGCCTCGGGGCGGAATCGGTTGGGCCGCGTCCGTGCATCTGGAGGCTGAAGGGGGAGAGTGTCGATCCCCGATGCCGAAATCGATACCGGGCCGCTACAGCGGCCCGTTGCTCTCAGGGCTTGATGTAGGTGTAGCCCTGCTGTTGGAGCTTGGACAGCTCGGCGACGCCGCTGGGGACGATATCGGCCTCGCTCACGTCGTAGAGATCATCCACGGCGACATTGCGGCCCTTGAGGGTATTGGCGCAAACCTCGAAGCGTACGCCCTGCTGCTTCAGGCCGGCGATGCGGGCCTGCATCTGGTCGTCGGCGTTGCCCTCCTGCATCTTGGTGTCGCCGACGGCGTCCGGATACAGCACCATGGACACGCCGTTGCCGTGCATGACCACGGCCAGTTCGAGGTTCTCGGCGCCGACGGCGTTGATGTGGTTCTGCACGTTGCGCAGCGCGCCGGCCTGCTGCTTCGCGCCGTAGCCGTTGATGTGGTAGACGACTTTTTGCTTGCTGTAGCCGTCGTCCGCGGCGAACACGGGGGCGGCGGCCAGCAGGGGCAGGGCGATCAGCAACAGCGCGGACAGCGCGCGGCCGTCGGGCCGGGCGAATCGGGACGGGGACATGGTGGAACCTCCACTTGGATGGTCTGATGTGATTGTCGTGGCATGCCATGCGGCACGGGGACCGCGCAGCACTAAACCTGAGTGTAGCGCTAAGGCACTCGCCTCAACAACGGATGCGCGGTCCGGTGATCGGCGGCACGCGCCCGCCGCCGGCCGGGCCGGCGCCCAGGCCGTGCCGGCGCTCACACCACCGGTGGCCGATTCGGTTAGCATGGCGGCGGTCCGTGGCATCGTCGGCACGCTGTCGCGGGCCGTCCCCGCCGCCGCTCGCATTGACGCCCCTGGACACCAGCGCAAGGCCCAGCCATCCCGATGACCCAATCCGACGCTCCGCCGGCCGCGCGCTGGCGTACCGCCCTCGGCGCGCTTCTCGACCGCCGCGTGCTGACCATGGTGTTTCTCGGCTTCTCGGCCGGCATCCCGCTGCTGCTGATCTTCTCGTCGCTGTCGCTATGGCTGCGAGAGGCTGGCGTCGAGCGCAACGCCGTGACCTTTTTCAGCTGGGCCGCCCTGGGCTATTCGTTCAAGTTCGTCTGGGCGCCCCTGGTGGACCGGCTGCCGCTGCCCTGGCTCACGCAGCGCTACGGGCGCCGCCGCGGCTGGCTGTTGCTGGCGCAGGTCGCGATCATCACCGCCATTGTGCTCATGGCCTCGGTGGACCCTGCCGCCGGCGGCGATGCCCTGGTGCGCATGGCGCTGGCCGCAGTCATGCTTGGCTTCTCGGCGGCGACCCAGGACATCTGCATCGACGCCTACCGCATCGAATCCGCCCCGCCGCGGCTCCAGGGCATGCTGTCGGCGGCCTACATCGCCGGTTACCGTATCGGCATGGTCACCAGCGGTGCCGGGGCGCTGTTTCTGGCCGCGGCCTTCCTGTCCGCGCCCGGCGCCTATTCCTATAACGCCTGGAGCCTGACCTACCTGATCATGGCCGGCACCATGCTGGTCGGCGTGGTCACGACGCTGAGCGTTCCGGAGCCCGCTGTCGAGCGCGCGGTCTCCTACCGGTACGCGGCCCCCGACTACGCCCGGCTGGTGGCCGTGTTCCTGTGCGCGGCGGCCGCGTTCGCCGGGGGCTTTTTCGTCAGCGGCAGCGCCTTCGAGAGCGTCAAGGCCGCCGCCGGTGGTGGCGCCCTCACCGGTTTTCTGCTGGAGGCGCTGCGCTTCGCGCTCGCCGTCGCGCTGGCGGTGGCCGTCGGCTGGGCCCTGGTGGCCGCGGGCCTGGTGGACAGGCGGATGGCCGCCGACACCTGGGTGGCGCCCGTGCTCGACTTTTTCCGCCGTTACGGTTTGGCCACGGCCGTGCTGCTGCTGGCGCTGATCGGCCTGTACCGCATCTCGGACATCGTGCTCGGCGTCATCGCCAACGTCTTCTACCAGGATCTCGGCTTTACGAAGCCGCAGATCGCCAAGGCCGTGAACACCTTCGGCGTGCTGGTCAGCATCGCCGGCGGCTTTGTCGGCGGCGGGCTCGCGACCCGCTTCGGCGTCATGCCCATCCTGTTGCTCGGCGCCGCGTTGTCGGCGGCCACCAATCTGCTTTTCGTGCTGCTGGCGTCCGTAGGTCACAACGTGCCGCTGATGTACCTGACGGTGTTCGCCGACAACCTCGCCGCCGGGCTCGCCAGCGCCGCGTTCGTTGCCTTCCTGTCCAGCCTCACCAGCGTCTCGTTCACTGCCGTCCAGTACGCGATCTTCAGTTCCCTGATGACGTTGTTGCCCAAGGTCCTCGGCGGTTACTCCGGTTCCATCGTCGACGGCATCGGCTATCCCGGCTTCTTCGTCTTCACGACCCTGATCGGCGTCCCGGTGTTGCTGCTGGTATGGGTGGCGGGGCGCAGGCTCGCGATTGCCGACAAGGCGTCCGTTCCCGGATAGCCGCCAATTCGTTGCCTTCGCTTTCGACTTTCAGCGGCCGGCCGGCTACAGTGCGCGGGCACGAGCGGCGACCCGGCCGGCGCCTGCGTTTTCCCACCAATCAAGACGAGGAGATCACCAACATGCAACCGCGAATCCGTGCCACTGCCCTTGCGGCCGCCCTGTCCATCACCGCCGCGTCCTCCGGCCCCGCCCTTGCCCAGGAGGGAGAGCCGGCCCTGGGCATGGCCGTCGGCGCCGAGCTCTCCGGCGAGGTCATGGTCGTGAACACCGAGACCCGGCTCATGACCATCAAGGACGCCGACGGCAAGTACCACGTGCTGCACGTGCCGCCCGAGGTGACGCGGCTGGACAAGATCAAGATCGGCGACAAGGTCAACATCAGCCAGGTCAGCTCGGCGCTGATCGAGCTGGTGCCGCGGGCCGACGCCGGGCCCATCGCCAGCGAGAGCAGCACCGATGTGGACCGCACGCCCGGCAGCAAGCCTGGCGGCACCATCACCGACACGCTGACCGTCTACGGCAAGATCGTCGCGCTGGACAAGAAGGCGGGAAAGGTGACCATCGAGGGGCCGAACGACAAGACCACCTACGACGTCTCCGATCCGGCCGTCCTCGACGGCGTCAAGGTCGGCGACGGCGTCGTCGCCCGTTTCCAGAATGTGATCGTCGGCGAGGTTCGGTAACCCGCGGCCGTTCTGCGGGTCAGAGAGGCGCCGTCTGCATCCGCGGTCGGCGCCATCTGCTGGCCGAGTTCCGTTCGGCCGGTTCCGCTCAGTCGACCGGGGTCATGAACGCGTCGTACTGCGCAACGTCGTTCTCATAGGCCAGTGGCCGCCGAATCGATGTAGTCCAGGGCAGGCCCTGGAAATTGCGCCAGCCGTCCTTGTCCGGGTTGGCGTCGGCGGTCTCCTGGTAGACGTCGGCGACGTCCTGTGTGGTGACTTCGCCGTCGTTGTTCAGATCGAGCCGGATGGGATCGCCGTTCTCGTCGAACTGGATGTCCCCGCCGTTGTAGGCGTACTTGTACTGGCCGACGAAGCCCTCCCAGATATTGCGTACATCAGTAAAGGGCTCGAAGCCCTGTGTGTCCGTCTTGGAGTCCGGATCGGCAAGGATATTGCCGGCATCGACACTGCGTGAGCCCGTTCGGCACAGCAGCATGATCGGCGTGTCGAGGTCGCCTTTGACGATCTCGAAGACCCTCGAGTAGAGATCGAACGGGGTCTGGTCGTTGTTCTCTATTTTGTGCGGGTAGGGCACGTTGTAGGCATCCTCCGGGTGGCCCGCGGCATACTCGCGCAGGCGGCGGACATCGATGAGAACCGGTTTGGCCTGATGCTTGTGGGACTTGTCGTGCCCCTTGCTGTGCTCCATTTCCAGATAGGCCTGAGCAGCGCTGATCTCCGCCTGGTACAGACGCTCCTTGTTGTATCGGTTGCCCTCGTCGGCGGACGCGAGACCGGTCATGAACAGACCGGCGGTGGTGAAAGCCAGGGCCTGGGCTGGGGTCGTCATTCGCATCTCTTCTCTATCCTCGATGTGGTTGCGTCGCCGCCCGCAGCAGGCCGCCGGGCACAGTACAGACCCGGCGCCCCTGACAACTCAAGGGCTTGGCTGGAAAAGCCGGAGCGGGTGACGGGCAGGATTGCCGTTGATGCTCCGACATGATCGGAGGCCGGCGGTTTATCGTTGCAAGACCGCTATCGCGAGACAGCGGCACTTTTATGGTTGACTAATTCCATCGGGATTGCAAAAGGGGCAAAGAAAATCTCGGGCGATCGTGCTGTCCTTCCATGGAATTGGCCCCGTCGTTACGCCAATAGCGGGATAACCCGAGATCAGGGGATCGGCCTCGGCGTCCCCCGTTCGGCCGTGCGGAGGAGGTCGGGCCCTGGGTCTCTTTGAGCCATACTCTTAGTGGGGATGTGTGATGGCCGCCCGCGCCGATCCGGTGG
>Ga0316578_10000037_pt1 | contig 27327 bp, 23 predicted proteins | sample J0NA_2_FD_203076 | JGI IMG/M metagenome (GOLD analysis project Ga0316578, IMG submission 203076) | Rhizosphere microbial communities from salt marsh grasses in Alabama, United States - J0-2_160517rDrC | ecosystem: Host-associated > Plants > Roots > Rhizosphere | place: USA: Alabama | collected... | reverse complement strand
GATCCCCGCCAAGGCCATAAGCCTTTCCGAAAAAGCTCAGATTTTCTTGTACGCTTAGCTGACCGTAAAGGGAAAACTGCTGGGCCATGTATCCAAGACGTGAACGGGCCTTGGACGGTGAGTGCCGCAAATCATACCCTGCAACACTGATCTCGCCCTCGCTGGCGCTCAGTAATCCGCACAGCATTCTAAAGGTGGTGCTTTTTCCGGCACCGTTGGGACCGAGCAGACCAAATATCTCACCATGATGAACCTCGAAAGTGAGTCCCTTGACCGCCTCAAAATCACCGAAAAATTTATGAAGCGCCTTGGTTCGCACCACCACCTCTTCATTCAAAACTGTTTTGTGAGATGGTTCCTTTGCGTTATTGATTTGAAAGCGCTTTCCCTGGTGGGGTATCAGCGTCATAAAGGCATCTTCAAAAGTTGATGACGTGTTCTTTATGGTCGCTTTCCATTGCTTTGGCAAAGCATCAGCCACCACCTGTGTGCCGAAAGTATCGGTCACAACGCGAACCTTTCCGGAACGGATCGTCGCATCCACAATATGCGCTCTGCCTATCAAGCTTGTCTGTATCTGACGGGGCTTGACACCCTCAGGTGGCTTCACAAGCGCAACCCTTTGACCCACCCGTCCCTTAAATTGCTGAGGGGTTCCTTCGGCGAGCTTTTCACCTTCATGCAATACCACCACATGGTCACAACGATCTGCTTCATCAAGATAAGCGGTTGAAAGCAACACGCCGATGCCATCCCTTTCCACGAGCTCGTAAACGATTTTCCACAGTTCACGACGAGAGATTGGGTCCACACCAACGGTGGGTTCATCCAGCAACAGCATCTGGGGTGACTTGATGAGGGAGCAGGCCAGCCCCAGCTTCTGCTTCATTCCGCCGGAAAGGGCACCGGCCATGCGTTGAGTATAGGGTTCAAGGCCGGTCATCTGAAGCAGTCGCCGATACCGGTCCTTGCGTTGGGAAGACGGCACCCCCTGAAGATCGGCATAGAGGTCCATGTTCTCTTTAACGGTCAGGTCCTGATACAGGCCGAATTTCTGAGGCATATAGCCAACGCGACTCTGAATGTCTAGGGTATCGACCACACTGTCGAGACCCAGTACAGTAACAGTGCCGTCGGTCGGCACGATCAATCCGGCAGCTGTGCGGATCAGGGTGGTTTTGCCGGCACCGTCTGCCCCCACCAGTCCGGTTACCTGCCTGGAGCGGGCTTCAAGCGAAACCCCCTTTAAGGCTTGAATCGCAGGCCCCTTTTTGGGAATAAACTCCTTTCTCAGGTTCCGGACCGACAGCACCACTTCCGTTGAACTCTCGGTCTGTATTTGTAACCCAACAGACATATTTGTTATCCTTTGAATGGTTTGGTGGTTTTTTGCGGCATCATCTCACCCTCCTTTGAAACATTGGCCGAAGCAGTACGATCCACGATTACCGTTACCGGCATTCCAAGGCGAAGCGAATCTTTGGAATCATGAACGTAAACCCTCACTTCATACACCAGCTTTGTCCGCAAATCCTCAGTCTCCACGGTTTTTGGAGTAAATTCGGCCACAGGGGAAATAAAACCAATCCATCCTTCAAATTTTTGATTCGGGAAAGAATCACTCAATATTTCGGCTTTCATGCCGAGATTGATGCGCCCCAGATCAGGCTCCGGTACATAAGCCCGCACCCATTTGGGGTCGGTCAATGCCATTGTCACAACCGGGCGGTTAGCGCTAGCCATTTCACCGGGCTCCAGAATTCGGTTCTGAATCACTCCTGCCGAGGGTGACGTCAGGGTCATGTCCGCAAGCCTTATCTTTAAGAGAGATAGAGAGGCCTTGAGGGTTTCCAGGTTATTCCTAGCAGCAGCAACGTCTTCCTTTCGGGGGCCTTCGAGGGCAAGATTCAGAGCCTTTTCCTTCACCGTGAGCTGGGCCTGATCCACATCGAGCTGGGCTCTGATATTGTCCAGGGCCTGCTGGCTCGTAGCCCCGGCCTCTGATGTTTGCCTGATACGCTCGTAACTTTTCATGGTATTTTTGACCTGGGCGCGTGCTGCCGCAACCTCGGCTCGTGCCTGCTCGATCTCCTGCGGTCGGGTCCCGGCTTCGAATCGTTTTACCACCTCTTGCTGGGCAGCAATTTTAGCCTGTATTTCTCTGATTTGAGCTTCCAGACGATTGGTTTGCTGTCTCGCCAGCACCTGGCCCTCTGTAACACGGTCGCCTTCTTCCACCAGAACCTGGTCAATGCGTTCTTGTTCGTTAAACGCGAGATTGGCTTTTCTGATATCGATATTTCCATAGATCCTGAGTTCGGATGCGGACGGGTTTCCGTTGGCTTGTAAAAACCAACGAACCGCCAAAACCACTGCCAAAACAAGAACAACTAAAATAATTACTCTGATAAATCGTTTCATTGTAAAGGTTCTCCATCTTTTTTCAGTTGATACGTTGCCTCAATGGCGGTTCGAGTCTGCTCCAAAATCACCTCACGAATCTCTGTGATTTCTTCGGAACTGTATCCCTCTAAATTTAAAGCTCGAACCATGGTTTCGCGGGCCACCCGAAATACGATGATTTGTCCGATCAAGGTCAAAGCGCGAAGGCTTGCTACACGGGAGGACTTTTCTCCTGTGGCTGTTGCGACCATTTTTGAAATTGCATTGATCATAGGGGCCATAATGCGGTTAAAAATTATATCATAAGCCGAAGACGGATATAGCTGCTCTCGCAGAACGATCCGCGCAAAACGAAGAGCCTCTGGAGATCCCACCATAAAATTGATCATTTTTTCTAAAAGCTTTTCCAGAAGAACAAGAGCCTCTTCACGATTCAATTTTCCTTCAGCCGCCCGATTTTCTATCTCAATCAGCGTTGATTCCACCTGAAATTCGACCTTTTCAGTAATATAGGAAACAACTTTGTGGTACAGCCCCTCTTTGCCATTGAAATAATAGGGAATAGCCGCAATGTTAACCCCGGCTTTTTTAGCAATGGCCCGCGTAGTTGCCGCATCAAATCCGTGTTTCCCAAAAACATCCACTCCAGCTTCCAGAAGTCGACCACGAGCATTAAGACTATACGTTGTTTTTGACGATGTCGTTATTTTATCCTCGGACATTCTTATTTTCCTCCCACACATAACAGTTTAATCAATCGATTGATTTAGTCAAGCGATTAGTTTTATCGACGTCTTTTTACACGCCTTTATTTAAAAGAGAGATAAGAATGATAGCAGCTTAAAATAATTTTATTGATCGGTAACCAATATCCGTTCAAAAAAATCCGTTTGGGCAACAGCCTGTTAATATGTAATTCTTGCCCAGTTAAAACAATCGTTATATGATAACAAAATAAAACACCTTTTGTATAAACACAAAGAATAGATAAATTTGCCATGGCCCATACCCTAGATGACAAGATCTTGAAACCGATTGAAGCCGTTATCGCTGATGCATATGCACAAGGCCGCAATGTGCTCTTCGAGCATGAGGTCTATGCCATCTTGTCAAAATTGGGGCTCAACACTCCAAATCATTTCATGGTACGCAATGAAAAAGAAATTACCGATAATTTGCTGTACAGATTCGGAAGTGAAAAAATTGTTCTAAAAATAGTAGCTCCGGATCTTACACACAAACAAGAGGCTGGTGGCGTCCAGATGGTCAATAAAGATCTTGAGTCTGTCAAGTATACATACAACCGGATGAAATCCGAATTCTCAGCCATGAACAAAAAGATTGAAGGTCTCCTTTTTGTTGAATTCATTGATTATTCTCAAGACCTGGGAAACGAAAACCTGCTTGGATTCCGGGAAAGTGAGGCTTTTGGCCCCGTAATTTCATTTAGCAAAGGCGGAATTGATGCCGAGCATTTTGCGCAATATTATTCGCCTCCGAATCTGATTCTTGCTCCCATTGATCGACAGTGGGCTCAGGCGTTACTGGAATCGACCCATATTCAAAAAAAATATGCCGCCCAGGGCAAAACCGGTTATATTTCTAAAATCGTAGACGCCGGTGTAAAATTCAGTGCTCTCGCGGTTTCATTTTCCAACTTCTTTTTTGCTGATACTCAATTTGTTATTAGTGAATTTGAAATCAATCCATTTGTTTTCACTCCGGACGGCAACTTCATCGCTATCGATGGATTTGCAAGATTCGAAAAGCGAAAAGGGCAGCCTGTTGACTTAGAGATCGCTCCTTCGGAAACGATGACCCCCTTTTTTGAACCTGACGGCATTGCCGTTGTCGGTGCCAGCACCACCGATAGCCGAAAAATGGGCAACCTGATCCTCAAAAATCTGATTAATCTTAAGCGGAATGATGTTTATTGCGTCAATATCAAAGGCGGCCATTTGGAAGTTGCCGACAAGCAATTAAAGGTTTATACGTCTCTGAAAGATATTGATAAACGGGTGGACTTGGCCATTATCTCTGTGCCTGTGGAAGCTGTTCTGGCGGCGGTTAAGGACTGCGCCCGAAAAGAGGTCAAAGCCGTCATTATCATCCCGGGAGGCTTTGGCGAAGTCGACCGCCACCGTAATTTGGAAGTCGAAATACTTTCCATTGCAAAATCAGGCGGTTTTCGTATCATGGGTCCCAACTGCCTCGGACTCGTTTATTCCGGGAGCAGTAAAACTAAAGGCGTCAACAGCTTTTTTACGCTGGAAGAAAAGTTTACGGTTGACATGAAAAATGACAGCAACGTGGCCATTCTCAGCCAGAGTGGCGCTCTGGGTATTGTCGAAATTGAAAACCTGAAAAATGCCATCTCCCCGAAAGTAATCGTCAGTTACGGCAACCAGCTTGATGTTGATCCCTGTGATCTGGTCAATTTTTTCCAGAGTGATCCTATGGTGGATGTTATCGGGTGTTATATTGAAGGATTCAAACCAAATGCCGGCCGCAAATTTTTCAATATCGCAGCCCGCAGTAAAAAGCCGATCATTGTATACAAAGCCGGCAGAACCGAGGCCGGCCGCAAGGCCACAGAATCTCATACCGCCAGTATTGCCGGAGAATATGCTGTGGCCAAAGCTGCCATGAAACAAGCCGGCATCATCGTTGCCGACTCCATGATGGATCACGGAGATTTTATTAAAACCTTTGCTTTGCTCAACGATTTTTCCGTAACCGGGAAGCGGGTGGCCATCATTGCCAATGCGGGTTATGAAAAGGCATACGCTGCCGATAATTTGGGGGATCTGGAATTGGCAGAATTTGACGAAAAAACCACATTGGCTCTGAAAAACATCCTGCCGCCCATGGTCAACGTCGGCCCACTTTTAGATTTAACGCCGATGGCTAACGATGAAATGTTTGAAAAATGCATGCGAACTGTTCTTGAATCTGGTACTGTTGACGCCCTGTTTGTCTCAATTGTGCCTCACAGCTCATTGCTGCAGACAACAGACAACGAAATCGACAAAAACAAAGATAATATTGCAGCTCGCATCGTTAAAGTCGTTCATCAATACAAAAAGCCCATAGCAGTATCCGTCAATGTGGCCTCCGGTATTGATGCGATTTACAACAAACTGGGGAAAACCCTCGATGCCGGCGGAGTCCCTGCCTTTCTTTCTGCCAAGCGGGCGATGCGATGCCTGAATGCCTTTATACACTACCATCTCATGCGAAAATCGGGCAGTTTCAGTGAATGGCTAAAATAAAATATACATTGTTGTGGCGCGTTCTCATTGCATTTTGGATTCAAATGCGTTTACCATATCCATTGCCGGTTTTTCACTTGACTCAAAAATTCGAATCTCATATGTTTATTTAATTTAACCTTTAAAAACATTTAGTTAGAGTACATTTTCTATGACCGTCAGGCGAGTTCTTATTTTTGCTCCCATTCTTTTGATTCTTGTTCTTTTGCAATCTTATTTCTGGGTGCCCACATATGAGCAGCAGACAAAAGGAAACCCTGAACGTCTTACCGAGTACATCTCAGGATCAATTGGTGATGCCAGTCTATTAAACCCTATCCTTTCGGCAGACTCCTCCAGCAGCACTATTAATGGCCTGGTGTTTGAGGGTCTTATCGACAGAGATGAAGAGCTTCGCTTCAGGGGAAGGCTGGCCGAATCATGGGAAATTTTTGAAGAAACATTCTTTTATGTCAATCCGTCCGCCCGCATACCGGGACTGGGCCACGCCGATGCACACACCCTGGCAGAGTTCATTCAACACGCCAAAAAAACAACAGGTATAAACGATCCTGATCTAAAAGATTCTCTTAACCGCATCACGGACATTTCCGTCCTTCCTCCTCGGACATTTACAGTGTCAAAATCGTTCAAGGATTCTAACACCGGTAAAGAGAAAACCATTGACATCCAGGTGGCAGCACCTCCAAGGATTAAGATGGTTTTAAAGACCATAGACCAGGACCTTTTCAAAAACCTTACCCATATTCTGGGAAAAACTTATTTTGACTCTTTTGACGCTAAAGACTACTTGAAAAGCGATTTTCAACTTTCCAAAGAACAACGAACAGCTTATACAAGAGAGCTGATACCCGCCGTTGAACACAACCCGATTCTCTTGTTTCATCTAAGGCCCGGAGTGAAATTTCACGACGGTCACCTGATGACTGCCGATGATGTTCGGTTCACATATGAAGCCATTATGGATCCTAAAAATCTTTCACCGCGCATCTCAGACTACGAACCGGTCAAAAGCGTCAAGGTTATCGATCCTATGACCGTTAAAATCATATACAAGCGGCTCTATTCGCCGGCCATCGGAACCTGGTCCATGGGAATCCTTCCCGAGCATTTGCTCAACGCCCAAGCCCTCAAAAAAGAAGCCGTTCGTCTTGGAAAAGATCCGGCAACCTTTTCCATTCGCCAGAGCACCTTTACCCGGCATCCCGTTGGATGCGGACCATTCAAATTTCAAACTTGGAAATCTGATCAGTATATTATCTTGGATCGTTTTGATGATTACTGGGAGGGACCCCCCAACTATCAGCGTTATGTATTCCGCATTATTCCCGATCCTCTAACCCAGGAAATGGAATTTTATGCCGGTACCATTGACAGCTATGACGTTCAACCCCATCAAGTCAAACGCCTGAAAAAAGATCCACGTTTTCAGAGTTTTTCCGGAGATGCTTTCGGGTACACTTATATCGGTTACAACCTGAGGCGCAAACCTTTTGACGATCCCAGGGTAAGGAGGGCCCTTGGGATGGCCATCGATGTAAACAAAATCATCAAGTACGTTCTTTACGGCCAAGGTGAACGGATTACCGGACCTTTTGTCAAACAGACCGACTATTACAACCACAGCATCAAACCGCTTGCCTATGATCCTAAAGGCGCACTTAAGCTGCTGAGAGAAGCCGGTTGGAAACCAAACAAGGCCGGCCGGCTTGAAAAAAATGGCAAACCATTCAAATTTACCTTAATTACCAACAATGGCAACGACCTTCGCAAGGCTGTACTAACTATAGCCCAAGATGCATGGAAGCAGATCGGCATCGATGTTAATACCGATCTTTTGGAGTGGTCTGTTTTTATCCAGGAGCGCGTGGATAAGGCAGATTTCGATGCACTGATTCTGGGCTGGCAGATGAGCATTGAACCGGATCTTTTTCAGATTTGGCATTCGAGCCAGACCCACCCATATCAGCTCAATTTTGTCGGTTTTAAAAATAAAGAAGCAGATGATCTGATTATCAAAATCCGTCAGGAATACAATCATCACCGTCAGGTGGAACTTTGTCACAGACTTCACAAAATTATTGCCGACGAACAGCCCTATACATTTCTTTATGTGGGAAAATGGACTGCAATTTTGGACAAACGCATCGTCATAAAAACGGTCGATGATTCCGGAGCCGTACATTATGAAAAAATAAAACCCACCAAAACCGGCAATTACAGTTTCTATTTTAATAAATGGATTAAGCTTCCACAGGTTCCTAATTTTATGGACGAAGGATAATTCATGCTATCATTTATCGGACGAAGCGTCGTTCAAAAAACCATTACGCTTTTTTTTGTTTCCGTTGTCTCCTTTTTGATCATCCATCTTGCCCCTGGAAAACCAAGCCAGGTGGATCCTTTGAATCCCAAATTTACCCCAGAAGTTGTTGAACGATTTCAAAAAGAGTTCCACCTGGATAAACCCCTTTACATTCAATATGTCTATTTTTACCAGGACCTTTTTACAGGAAAAACCGTTTCCTGGAAAGACAACCAATCGGTTCTAAAAAAAATCTGGGAACGATTTTTAAACAGTCTGCCTTTGTTTATTGTGGGCACTCTTCTTACCTGGACCCTGTCGTTTCCGGTGGGAATACGGTCCGCCATTTACAGGGGCGGCATTTACGACCGCAGTGCTACATTTTTATCGTATCTTTTAATTTCAATTCCAGGATTTTTCTTTGCATATGTTCTGATTAGATTTGTCGTCCCTTATTTTCATGTTCCAGTAATCGGTATGGAAACGTTCGGCATGGGGGATGCACCGGTATATTATTTGATCATGGATCGCATATGGCACTTGCTTCTTCCTTCTGTGCTGTACGCTACTGGAGGTATTGCCATTCTTTCCAGATATGTTAGAAGCCAGATGCTTGAAGTAGAGGGTCAGGACTACATTCGAACAGCTCGAGCCAAAGGTCTTCCTCCTGAACAAGTGCACTACAAACATGCTCTTCGAAATGCGTTGTTGCCCTTTGTCACCATGTTCGGTCTCATTTTGCCGGGATTGATCGGTGGCTCGGTCATTATCGAATCTATTTTTTCCTGGCCCGGAATGGGCCGAATGGCCTATGAAGCCATCCTGGCCAGAGACTACCCCGTCATCTTGACGGTAAACTTTATTTCAGCCGTCCTGGTTTTGGCAGGTACCTTTATTTCAGACCTGTTGTACCTTGTTGTCGATCCGAGGATACGCTTGTAATGAATACAGATAAACAAGATTCTAGCGAAAAAATTTACATAGAGCCCCCACTGGCTCCCAAACGAACACGGTGGCAGGAGTTCCGTCGCCATTTTGTCAAAAACAAGCTTGCCATTTTGGGACTTATTATTTTCATTCTTTTTTTCTTCTGTGCCGTCGCAGGCCTTATTTTGACATCAGGATCAAACCCCTTATTCGATCCAGCCATGGTTCGTCTCCAGGAAAAACTGCGTCCACCATTGGCCAAACCGAATCTTGTTTCCTTGAAGCCTGCAGAGGTCCCGACCCTGGGGATCTACTTGATGGGAACCGATGATCTTGGCAGAGATGTTTTTTCAAGAATGCTTCAAGGGGCATGGGTTTCTTTGACCGTCGGTTTTGTGGCGGTTGGCATATCAGTGCTCATCGGCATTTTCATGGGTGGCATTGCAGGCTATTTTGGACAACATCACATTAGAATCGATCATATTCTGCTAACGTTAGCCCTAATTTTCGGAACAGGCTTGATGATCGCAAAGTTTGCTTTTATCGGCACACTGATCTTATTGCTCTGTCTGGCATACATTTTTTATTCTCGCCAGACCCGGGACAGATCAGAAGAACAAGAAATGTCGGCATTAAAGATGATACTTCACGGCAATGCGTTTTCTGTGGATACCCTGATCATGCGAATCGTGGATATTATGCTTTGTTTTCCTAGTTTTTTTCTGATCTTAACGGTCGTCGCCCTGCTTCCTGCAAGCATATACAACATTATGATCGTTATCGGACTGACCAGTTGGATGGGAACGACACGGTTTGTCCGCGCTGAATTTCTTTCTTTAAGAGAGCAGGATTTTGTGGCAGCGGCAAAGGCACTTGGTATTAACAATTTTAGGATTATTTTTCGTCATATCATGCCCAATGCCATAGCACCGGTGCTGGTTTCAGCTACCATCGGCATCGCTTCGGCCATTTTAACTGAAGCTGGTTTGAGTTTTCTTGGATTCGGTGTTCCCCCACCCCATGCCACTTGGGGGAACATTCTTTCGAACGGCAAAAATTTTATCTTTGACGCCCCCTGGTTGACCTTTATACCAGGGATTGCCATACTCATTGTCGTGCTCTCTTTTAACCTTTTTGGTGAAGGTATCAGGGATATCTTGAACCCCAAACTCAAGGGAAGAAGCTAAATGATCAATAAAAAAGCGCTTCTTTGTGTAGAAAATTTGAAGGTCTATTTTCAAAGCAATGGAGCGCGCGCCCGTGCAGTGGACGGGGTCAGTTTCGAAGTGCGGGAAAAAGAGACGGTCTGCATTGTAGGAGAATCCGGATGCGGGAAAACCGTTTCTGCCCTTAGTGTTCTCGGACTTATTCCATCGCCACCCGGAGAAATCGTTGACGGAAAAATTATATTTTCCGGACAAAACCTTATCAACCTCGACGAAAAGGCCATGCAAAAAATTCGGGGAAATCATATCTCCATGGTTTTTCAGGAACCCCTCACATCCCTGAATCCGGTCTTCACCGTTGGCGATCAGATCGGCGAGACCGTCCGTACACATAAAAAAATAGAAACCCAAGCGCTTTACCGATATTGCATTCAACTCCTTAAAGATGTGGGTATTCCATCTCCGGAACAACGAATCAGTGACTACCCCCACCAGCTCAGCGGCGGACAGAGACAGCGGGTCATGATCGCCATGGCTTTGGCGTGCGATCCGGATCTCATCATTGCAGATGAACCGACAACTGCCCTTGATGTAACCGTACAGGCCCAGATCCTCGATCTTTTAAGATCGATTCAGAAAAAACGGTCCATGTCGATACTATATATTTCCCATGATCTCGGCGTGGTTTCAGTCATTGCCGATCGGATTTATGTCATGTATGCGGGTATTATTGTTGAACAGGGCAATACAACTCAAATTTTCCGCGATGCCCGACACCCGTATACACAAGGACTTCTGGCATCGCTGCCCAGCCTTTCAAAACGTGGGAAAAGACTGAACAGCATCCCCGGCAGCGTTCCGAACCCGGCATATAAACCCGAAGGGTGCCCCTTTCATCCACGGTGCCCCCATGCTATTTCATCCTGTCGGAAAGAATTTCCAAAAATGTGTGATTGGCGTCAAGGGCATCTGGCCCGCTGCCCTGTATTATTTGAATCTAACGGGCACAAGGGATCAAGTTAAGTACTTGAAAATTCTATGAATTAAGAGTCTGACAACCATTATACGAACTCGTTTAGAGATATATGAAATCAAAAAATAACAATTTCATTCTTCGCATAGAAGGGTTGAAAAAATACTTTCCCATACGACGGGGATTTTTTCAAAAAGTCCATGGAATGGTGACGGCCGTGGACGGCGTGAGTTTTGACATCGGACAGGGTAAAACCATGGGCCTGGTGGGTGAAAGCGGATGTGGAAAAACAACAGTGGCCCGTCTTATTATGAAACTGCTTGAATCGGATGCCGGAAAAATTATTTTTCAGGGTCAAGACATCAGCCGCTTTTCCGAGAAAGAGATGAAGCCGTACCGAAAGGAGATGCAGATTATTTTTCAGGATCCATTCGGATCTCTGAACCCAAGGATGACCGTCGGACAGGCCATAGAAGAAGGGATTCGAATCCTGGGCAATAAACAGGCCAAAACCCGTAAAGAGAGCCTTGAGACCCTTTTGACCATGGTGGGAATGTCACCGGACATTGCAGACCGATATCCCCACGAATTCAGCGGAGGACAGCGCCAGCGAATCGGTATCGCCCGCGCCCTGAGCGTGGAACCGTCATTGATTGTATGTGATGAACCGGTTTCGGCGCTGGATGTCTCCATACAAGCACAAATTATCAATCTTTTAAAAGATCTGCAGGATCAACTGGGGTTAAGCTATCTGTTTATCTCCCATAATCTTAATGTTGTAGGGTATCTGTGCAACAATATTTCTGTGATGTATAAAGGACAAATCGTGGAGTTTGCGCCGACGGAAGATATTTTTGATCATCCCCATCACCCGTATACCATATCTTTGTTATCGGCGATTCCCGATCCGGATCCGGATAAAAAATGGCATGTTAAATCTTCCAACGGTCCTATCGGCGATTCAGATGGAGTTCCTGAAGGATGCAAGTATCAAGACAGGTGTTCCTTGGCTGAAACAGATTGTCGGAAAAATAAGATGGTTTTTGAAAAAGTTGGCGAAAATCATTTTGTCCGATGCTGGAAAGTTGATAAAAATATTTACGAATAAATTCTAAAAAATATACCCTTTGGTATGAAAAGGAGAAAAACCTATGGAACCCGTATTGCTTGAAAAGGACGGACCCATTGGATGGTTGACATTAAACAGACCGGACTCGCGGAATTCACTCTCTCTCGAAGTGATGAATGATATACTGGGTAAATTAAAAACCATCGAAGCGGATCAAAATATCCACGTGGTCGTTATCAGGGGAAAGGGTCCGGCATTCTGTGCCGGGCACAACCTTAAAGATATGGTCGGTTCCGATCTGGATATTCAACATTTTCATACCCTTTTTTCGGTGTGCGCGAAGATGATGCAAACCCTTCATAAACTTCCGCAACCCGTCATTGCCCAAGTTCACGGCATTGCAACAGCAGCGGGATGCCAGCTTGTTGCTGCCTGTGATCTTGCCATCGCAGAAACCGGCGCTCAATTTGCTACGCCTGGCGCTAAAATTGGACTTTTCTGCACGACCCCCGCAGTTCCGCTGGTTAGAGTTATTGGAAGAAGAAGAGCCTTGGAAATGCTTTTGACGGGTCGATTTATCTCTGCTGAAGAGGCTGAAAGGTTCGGGCTGGTGAATAAAGTCGTCTCTTTGGATAAGCTTTCCCAAGAAACCAAAAACCTGGCCATGGAAATGGCGCAATACAGCCGGTACACTCTTGCTTTTGGCAAGAAGACATTTTACAGTCAGATCGATCTAAATGAACCATCTGCTTACGAATTTGCAACCCATGCAATTGCCATGAACTGTCTTGATATAGACGCTCAGGAAGGGATGAAGGCCTTTATCGAGAAACGGGCACCTGTGTGGAAAAATCGACAAGAATAAAAGGAACGAGGAGCCCTTCGTTCCTTTTCGAGACCTTTGCAAAACCCCCCTTTTTGCCCAATTTCTGCGTCAGGCTTAAATTTTAATCCTCAAAATACTTCATGTATTCCTGTGGTTAAAATTTTCACCTTCCTTGAACTTGAGCAAAAATGAACATTTTCTAAAGGTCTCTTTTGGTTAATTGCAAAAAAACTCTAACGTTTCGAGAATTGGAAGCGGGCACGAGCACCTTTTTGCCCGTATTTTTTTCGTTCCTTGACTCTGGCATCACGTCGAACAAATCCGGCTTTTTTCAAAGCTTTTCTCAAATCCGGATTGGACAGTATCAGTGCCTTTGTAATGCCGTGCCGAACCGCGCCGGCCTGTCCGGAAATACCACCACCGACGACACTGCTTTTTACATTAAACGATTCAAGGGTATTGGTTAAAACAAGGGGCTGTTTTACCATCCCTTTTAAGGACTCAATCGTAAAATATTCATCGATGGATTTATTATTAATAGTAATTTCACCACTTCCCGGAGTTAGCCATGTTCTGGCAACGGAAGTCTTTCTTTTTCCGGTAGAATAATAAACATTTTCTTTTTCCATACAATTTCCCAATAATTAATAGGTTAAAACTCGGATTGATTAAACTTCGAAAACCTCTGGTTGCTGAGCCTCATGGGGATGTTGTTCTCCGGAATAAACCTTCAATTTTTTAAAGAGTTTTCTCCCCAGTCTGTTCTTTGGCAGCATGCCCTTAACGGCAATCCGAATGAGATCTTCGGGACGTTTTTCCATGAGTTTTTTGGCTGTGATGGTTTTAAGGCCCCCGATATAGCCGCTATGCCGGTAATAATTTTTTTGATCCCATTTTTTTCCGGTGAGGGCAACCTTATCCGCATTAATGACAATAATCCAATCGCCGGTATCCACATGGGGGGTAAAAAGTGGATTGTGTTTTCCTCTAAGCCGAGCGGCCACTGTGCTGGCAAGTCTGCCCAGAATCGCATTTTCAGCATCCACCAAATACCATCGCCCCTGGTTATCGGTATCTTTTGCACTATATGTGTACTTTTTCACCTGTTTTTCTCCTTTGAATAAAACCTGACGAATATAATATATGAGATAGTTGTGTCAAGGGAAAAATCGCAAGACCAACCAGGATTTGACACTAAAAATAATCTCTAATATATATTTAAAGCATGTTGGTATTACAAGAAATTTCTGTGTGATTAATTTTTTCTGGAAGAATTAGGTGCATTCCAATGCAATATTTAGAAACAGAAGTAAAATTTTATCTGCCGGATATAGACGCCATAAGAACTCGCTTGATTGATCTTGGCGCTGTTTTTAAACATCGGACTTTTGAAACCAACATACGATTTGAAGACCCCGAAAAGTCGCTTATTAAAAAAAAATCCCTGCTGAGGCTGCGTAAAGATAAAAAAATTACGCTGACATTTAAATCCGAGCCACCTTTTAAAGACGATCAATTTAAAATCTTAAAAGAATTCGAAGTTGAAGTCAGTGATTTTGACACCATGGAACACATTCTGAAGTCTTTGGGGTTTAAAGAGGAACAAGTCTACGAAAAATGGCGTGAAATTTATGTGTTTGGCGATACGCACCTTTGTTTGGATACCATGCCATACGGTGATTTTCTTGAAATCGAGGGAACGAAAGAATCGATCCAACAATTGGCATCAAAAATCGGTCTTCTGTGGGAAAAACGAATTCTATTAAACTATCTTGCTATTTTTGATATCTTAAAACGACAATTAAATCTTTCCTTTTATGATGTCACATTTGGTAACTTTAACAATATCCGGTTTGATATGGCTCAATATCTCAGGCTGTTCGAAGCGGATGCCCATTAAATAATTAGATAAAGGTGTGGCTTTCTATGATGTGTTCATAAGCCTTAAGAAAAAAAGCAAATTAAGATCATCGCAAGACTTTAGCTTTTTGAAAACATGACCGCTTCTTGTTGAGCGTCGCTGAAGGCGAAGACCAATGAAATCGATTTATTCCAGATAAAGAGACGTTGCATAAAAAAATACGATGATTTCTGTTTTGACACTCAATTTACGTTTTGGACTGGCTGATGACGGGCCTAACAACTGGCGATGTCGGAAAAAAGGATTTGGGCCATTTCTTGAAAAATATCGTACGGATTTTATCAGTTTTCAAGAAGCCAATGACTTCCAGGTTGATTTTCTCCATAATATATTGACGGAATACAGTTACATCGGGAAGCGAAGCCCTTCACCATCTTTCTGGCAAAACAACATTATCTTTTATCATAAAAAATGGCATTGCACCCTTTATGAACACTTTTTTTTGAGTCCAACCCCATCGGTGCCGAGCCGTTATCGGAAAAGCATCTGGCCGAGACAGTGCACCATCGGTCTGTTCAAAAGCGCCAGCCGGCAGGTGATCTGTATTAATACGCATTTTGACTTTGACGCTTCGGTTCAGGCTAAAAGCGCCAAGCTGATTCTTCATCGGCTGTCGCATCTTCCCGATGATGTCCCCGCAATTCTCATGGGAGACTTTAATGCTGCGCCGCTCAGTCTATGCTATAACATTTTCACTGGACATGATGATACATCATCGGTAAATGCGGGCTTTTTTAAAGACACGTTTGAAAAGCCTTTTATGGGAACCCATCACGGATTTACAGGAAATACAGACGGAGATCACATTGACTGGATTCTCTTTCGCGGAAATATTAAGTTAATAGACAGCAAGCTTATCAAGGACACCTTTAAAGGTATTTACATATCCGATCATTTCCCTTTGCAGGCTCAATTTGTGTGGGAAGATTAATCACCATGTAAGAAATATTATGTCTTGTAACCGGTTCGCAAACGCGCTATAGCGCTTGCCACACAGTTTATTGAACGACTTTCACACGAAACCGTAATCGTTTTTAACAATTTTAAAATAAAATCTAAACTTATGGGTTTATTATCATCACGCAATTCCATCACGCGTTATCAAGTTACAGGTCAACTGGATGGTTCTGTTCATGAAACCGTCTACCAGGGACTCAAACAACATGCAATTCCAAAAATTGAGGATGACGGCTCTGAAGCCACCGCCGGCTGGACGTCCCTCGAGACCCCCTATGCACCTGATTTTGAGGGCTATTCATTTGTTTTTGGAACCTATATGGTATTCGCCTTGCGAATCGACAAAAAATCCATTCCGCCTAAACTTATTAAGAAACATTATGCCCTTAACGTTGCCAAGCGCCTGGCAGATACCGGCCGACACTATTTATCCGGCAATGAAAAACAATCCATCAAAGACCATGTTGTCAACACCCTTATCCATCGGATTCCGGCAACACCGAATGTTTATGATTTGGTGTGGGATTACGATGCGGCCTCTTTATGGTTTTTTTCCAACTTAAAGGCAGCAAATGAAACCTTAGAAACACTTTTTGTCAAATCTTTTAACCTTCAGCTGATCCGGTTGTTTCCCTACACCACTGCCGATCGGATGGCCGGACTGTCGAACCAAGAACGCGATGTTTTAGGAAAGCTGGAAAAAAGCCGATCTAAGGAATAACTGATGCTGGATATCGCCGTCGCATATAACCGTTACAAATTTTTGGGAAACGAATTTCTGACCTGGCTGTGGTTCATGATTGAAACCGATCAGAGCTTGTTTCGCCAACATGACCCGGACTTTTTATCTTTAACCGTTGGAAATAGGCTGGTCCTTGAAAACACCCGTAACAACGCTAAAGAAACCGTCACCATTAAAGGCGATAATGCCAGCCTGGAAGAAGGGTTGGTGGCGCTTACAAAAGGCGCTGCGGTTACTGAAATACACCTGTCCTACAAAACCGGTTCTCAAAAGTGGGAATTCAGTCTCAAAGGGGAAAGCCTTAACATCTCCAACCTGAAACTGCCTGAAACCGGACCGATAGAAACCCCGGATGATCTCGAGGGGGTTGTTCTTGAAAAGGTATATCTCATAGAAAAGGTTATCGGATTTATAAATAATCTCTTTTCCCATTTCATTCATCTTCGGTTGTCCAATACATGGCAAAACCAAACAATACCTCGAATAAGGAAATGGGCAACATCTAATTAGTGTCCATCCATAAATGGCCCTTTTTGTCCTGCTCTTCGTTCTCCGCGGGTTTCCGGCTGCAGCGTACAGACGTACGCCTCGCTGCAAACCCTTGTGCGGCCTTGATCAGAACAAAAATTACTCATTTATGAATCGGACACCCATTGTGTTTATTTTGAATTCATGCGACTTAATTAAAGATTATCCATGTAGCAGCCGTTTTTAAAAACACCCCGACTACTTGATTTAAAAGGATTTTTTGCATTCTTCTGCCAGGCTATGAGCCTTGCGCGTGGTCTCCGGCAGGCGATATCTCTTACAACATCTCAAAACATAATCGATACTGGTTTTTAAATCAACGCGATGCCCTATGGATACAAACACCGGCTTAACCCCGGTTCGCGTCCTAACTATGGCACCGATGGTTTCTCCATGGTCCATGAGGGGGACATGGCTGCCGCGCTCAACATCCGGTTCTTTATATTGGCCGCACAGTCGGGATTTGGCGCATCCGATGGACGGAAGATCAACCATCAGTCCGATATGGCTGGCAATGCCCAGACGACAAGGATGGGCGATCCCTTGACCGTCAAAAATAAGCAGATCCGGATTTCGACCAAGCCGATCAAAGGCATCGAGAATCACCGGACCTTCACGAAAACTCAATAGGCCCGGAATATATGGAAACGTAATTCGTCTCGTGGCTGTGGTTTTAGCAACGATGTCAAGTCCTGGAAAGTCAAGCACAACAATCGCGGCACACGCCATGTCACCCTTCATCCCGACATCTATGCCGGCAACCGTTTTAACCGTTTTCAACCTGTTTTCTCGGATAATGTGGGCCGACAAGTTCACCTGTAATCGCCGTGCGTCTTGTGGTGACATGTCCCATGGATGTGAGAGTAAAGACATATACAAGTGCCTAAAATTTGAAATAATCTACAATGCCTAAAGTTACGGCATCCTATCAATCTTAATCATTTATAACTCAAGTTTCACATCTGTATTTTGCTGCAACCCCTTAACATGGATTAGTTTTTACTCGATTTTCGTTGTGAAAGATCATCGCCATGTGTTTTTAAAAAAGGTGCTATGCTTTTCCCCTGACACAATGTTTCGTGGTGACCCAATATTTAGGATATATGACAACTTTATTTATATATTTTAAATATATATCACATCCTAAAATATTGGGTCACGCTACGATGACATGTTTCATAGCGCCTTTTTTGAAAATATATGGCGATGGACCGATACTATGAAAAATTCACTTTAATTATACCTGCTGATGTAACGCCAGATACGGCATCATTATAATAATTTGCGGATGCGAAACTTGAGTTATAAATGAACAGCCATGAGGGGTCGGGAAGTTTTTCTCCTAAACCCATGAATATAGCGGAATGAATGATCTTTTTTTAAATCGGATGCTGTTTGAGCGGCTTAGGGATCATTCGAAAAAACAGGCGCATACCGAAATATTATCTTTAATAGAATTTTAAAAAATGCTGATAACCTATTGATATCTCAAAGATAGATTCCTGTTTTTTTCTTTACGATCCCTTGCTGTGAGTTCATGCGTTTTAAAAAAAGATTATTCATGAAGCGGTTGTTTAGAAAAACTCCCTGGCCTCTCATTTATAAATGAACAGCCTTGAGGGGGCCTTCGCCGGCAAGAAAAAACTTTGTCCAGTCAAAACCGAATTTCATCAACTCAACATCCGATTTCCGCAACCGGTCGATTTTATCCTGAGGCACATTAAATCTTGACAAAAAAGTGCTTTCAAAAACAAACTTTTTAAATTCATCGACATTAAAGCATGCCATAAAAGCCATTTTAAAAGCAGGATTGTCGATCCCTTGGGGGCCCCATGGATTTGCTCGAAACAAGGTGTCGATGTCGACCCACAAGTCATTCATATCATTATACAACTGAAGCTTTTGATCCTCAATCCACTCTTTTATCGTCCATTCACGAGGTTCTTTGTGGCCTTTGCAGTAAGAATCTTGGGCAATGAAATACAAAACAGCCCGTTTAGCCTCATCACCGGTTCTGGCTACAGCACGCTCCAAAGGATACGCTCGGCAGGAAAAGGGGCGGTCTTCGTATATCGTGCATCCTTTTATTGACAAAAACGGGCACCATTTCTCATCATTGTCAGACATTTTTAGCATAAGACTTGGAAAATGCGGATTGTCTCTAATTGCTTGAAATGAATATTGTTCCAGGAACCGACCTGATGAAATACCGAGTCGGTTTTTCATGCGTATAACATCATATGGATAAAGATACATGTCAGCATCTTTGCAGCAACGGGTAAAACATGATACGTCAGGATGGCACTCAAAACGAAATGCGTCTTTTGTCAGACGCCTGCTTCTATGGCCAGTTGTTGGGTGGGCTGTTTTTTTCATCTTTAAAATTTTCATTCTCCTATCATTCCGGTAATCTGTAACTCAAAAACAGATTTAACCCCCTATGCAAACGCTTCTCGATGGAATTTCTTCTGGTTAAAATCAGTGATGATTCTAAAACCGATATAGACACTAACACACCAAAAACCCACGTTCAATCCATATCCCCAATAATGATTTCTGCCTTTGAAAATTTTACCTTGATACAATTTTATGAACTTTTTGAAGATAAGATCTCAGCATCTTATATTATATTTTTATAACTTGCGCTTTTTTTTAAAAAAAAGAATGGACATTGCAAAAAAATTCTATTAAAATATATAGATATTCCGCCCTTCCAAAGAAAAATTATGAAAACGAATTCACACAACAAGAGCTCACCAGACAGGCGGCCTGAATCCAGAACCATACTGGATCGCTATTATAGTGTCGAATTTCAATTGCAAGATACCGGAAATGTTTATCAGTTTAAATTGCGGGACATGTCGTCGAAAGGATTGGGCATTTTAGTGAATAAAGATTCTGCCGTACTGGAGCATTTAAAGGTGGGTGATACTTTGGATATGAAATATATTCCTCCGGAATCCGCAGGCTCGTCAGAATCCTTAAAAACAAAAATCGCCCATATTACCCAAAAAGATGAAGAACCGTTTAAGGGTCATTTTGTCATTGGTCTTTTAATCACAGAGAGAGCGTTTATTGATCCTTTGCCCTCAGCTTAACGTATCAGTATCAAATTCCTTTTTAAAAGTTCCTCGCCCTACGCGTTAAGATTCAAGCGGTCTGCTGTTCTGCGAAGATTTATCCCCTTTTTCATATTTGAATAACTTCCCGATATAACAAAAAATTTTTTTGATACCCCCCCAAATTTTTGGCAGCAGCCAAATCATCAACCCGATAAAGACGAGCATTAAAACCAAGAAAAGCCAAGGATAATGAAGGGCGGTCCATAGACCTCCAATCACAACGACATCTTCTCCAATGGAAGCAGCCCAGTTGGTAAAAGGTTCAGGTGACGTATTGATGATAACCCTTGAGCCCGACTTTACGGCATGGGTACCGGCAGATAACCCACCTCCAAGAATAGCGGCTGTCAGAGCAACGGCCGGATTTAAATCCCCCACAACACCGGCAGCCAAGAGAGCGCCGGCGGGTATGCGGATAAACGTATGAAGTGTATCCCACCCAGTGTCCACACCCGGCATCTTATCAGTAAAAAACTCAACAAAATACATCACCCCTGCGGCAGTCATAACCAAAGGATCTGTAAGAATCTGAAGTGTCGCCGGTAACGTGATGTTGTCGGTTGCCCCAAGTAACCCGAGAACCAAAATGGCAGCGTATAGATTTATACCGCTGGCCCATGCAACACCCATGGTCAAAGATATCGTATTCGCAATCTGATCAAGGGGTTCCATTTTACTCTAATCCCTTGTATTGAAGATCCATACCTTTCTAATAAATATGTTTCACACTTATGAAGATGGAGTGACAACAGATGGCTGCCGCCTCCATCTTCATATGGTGCCCCTGGAACCATTGAGGTTCCTGTTTATTTTTATTCCACAATAAGAGAAAAACGATGACGTGTGCGATTCATAAATGAGAATTTTTTTCGCTGGGCAAGGCCGCACAAGGGCTTTCGGTGAGGCGTACTATTCGTACTCCGCAACCGGAAAGCCCGCGGAGAACATAGCCCAGCGGGAAAAAGACCATTTAGGGATGGACACTACTTAACCGGTGTAAACTCCACCCTCCTGTTTTTAGCCCGGCCTTCTTTCGTGTCATTGCTGGCCGCTGGTTTTGTAATACCAAACCCTTTCGTTGTGAGTCGTTTGGGATCAATTCCTCTGGTAACCATAAACTCCTTTACCGCTTCGGCCCGTTTTTCAGAAAGCATCATATTATATGCTGCAGTTCCGGTACTGTCTGTATGCCCGTCAATTTCGACGTTGAGATCCGGATCGTTTTTCATAATTAAAACCGCTTCATTGAGCATGGGATAGGCTTCAGACTTGACTTCTGCGCTGTTAATGTCAAACAGCACGACAGAAGCATAGGTCCAACACCCCCTTGCATCAACGGTAGCTCCCTTGGGCGTGTTTGGACATTGATCCAGATAATCCGCAACACCATCACGGTCAGCATCCAACGGGCATCCAAAAACATCCACACTGACGCCTTTAGGTGTATCAGGACACTTGTCCTTATTGTCCGGAACACCATCGCCATCGCTGTCTGCAGCAGCCATAGGAGCAGCTTTGGTTAAAAATACGCTTTCGACAAAACCGGAAAGATTCGACGAATCGGCCAGTCGGTCGGTGGTGGTTGAAAATCCACAACCGCTCGCTCCTGAAATCTGTTCCAATATCGTTTTCCCGCCAGGATCATTTCCCACCTGAACCGTGTCAATGCAAAGCCTGTCGCCGAACTTATCGTTTAGAGCCTTGGCAGCCGCTACTGGTTCCTGGTCCATGTCCTTACCATCACTGACGATAATGACCGCTATGGGACCTTGGGCCGATTTCAAATCGTCACCAACAGCGGTTATGGCTTTGGCCAGCGGGCGAGAACTGGTCCCACTTGGCCCTTTTATATTTTTTATCGCCGATTCAAATTCAGCCTTCGAATACGATTTTAGATCATATACCGACATTGTCCATTTATCCGGTAAAGAGGTGTTGGTGCCGAATACTCTGAGTTCTCCGTTGTATTTGAGTTCTGGAATGGTCTGGTTCATGACCATTAAGAAATCCTTAGCGATGTCGGCCTTTGCCTGTCCATTATACTTTTCAGCCATTGATGAAGATGTGTCCAGAATCACGACAAAATTATCTACCTTCGGCATATACTGATCCGCTTTAAACTTATTCGGCGTAAAAACCGGTGCTTTGGTTTGAACTTGCTGGCCTGCACAGCTGATCAACAGGACACTGATCAGAACAACAAAAAGCCTTTTGAAATAATGATTTTTCATATCCACCTCCTTTTTTTCAACTCTTTGCCATTATAACTGCAATAAAATAACGCCTTTGAAAAAAAGCATTATCCATGAAGCGATTGAACAAATAAAAACTCCTCGCCTCTCAAATAACTCCTGTATTTATCTATTGATTCTCGTGGTTATACACATGAACATCTCTCTGTGGGAAGGGAATGCTGATCCCCTCAGCGTCAAAGCTTTTTTTAATATTTTCGGTGAGTGTGGCATAGACACCCCAATAATCGGCAGCCGATACCCATGGGCGAACCGCAAAATTTACACTGCTGTCTGCCAGTTCGACGAGCATGATCGCTGGAGCGGGATCTTTTAAAATACGTTCTTCTTTTGCCAAGACATCGGATATCACCTTCTTTGCATGGTCAATATCATCATCATAACCAATACCAAACACCAGATCAACGCGTCGTGTTCCTTTGGCCGAATAATTCGTAATGTTGCCTGCCGTTAAACTGGCATTGGGAATAATGATCGTCTTGTTGTCTGGCGTCAGTAGTTGTGTAGTAAAAATATGGATTGCTTCAACGACACCTGCAACCCCTGCTCCTTCAATAAAATCACCAACTTTGAAGGGCCTAAAAATGATCATTAAAAAACCGGCGGCAAAGTTTGACAGCGATCCTTGCAACGCAAGACCGATAGCCAGGCCTGCGGCGCCGATAACCGCGATAAACGACGTGGTCTGTATGCCAAGCTGACCGAGGGCTGCCAGAATGACGAATACAAGCAGTGCCATGTACAAGAGATTTGCAACAAAGCTGATGACGGTGGGATCAACCTGTCTTCTATTCATCACTTTTTCTGTAAATTTAGTCAGAACCTTCGCTACCCACCGACCGATGATAAAAACAGCTATCGCCGCGATAACTTTCAATCCGTAAATGGTTAACAATGCCCATATTTTTGGTAACCAATCCTCCATGTTTCACCTCCTCTAGTAATTTAAAATTAAATTGTATACTTCGTTTTACGATCCGGGAAAACTTGTGTTTTGGGGGAATACTAGGGACTTTTTAGAACTTAACGCAATATATATGCCATCTGTTGTGGCATTTCAACGTCGTCATCGCGCGAGGAAAGAATAAAACCAAGGCCCACCAACAGATAACGACAATATACTAAAAAATCAAAATGATAAACAGATATAAATATATCGTCTGAGCAAATATCATTAAAATGGTTTTAGCATATTGAACATCGCGAAAACTGTCTCAATCAGATTGCTCGAGACAATTCTGTATCAAGCCATAATTGTCCACCTTTGCCAAGAAAAAGCAAAGATACATGCTGGTGGTGCCTTGGTCGTCTCAGTGCCAAGGTTTTTATCCAATCAATTTTTTATTTATTATGAACGTGTAATAGTGCGGTGGGAATCAGCGCCAACAAAAAAGTGATGCCTGCGATAAAAAAACAGTCGTCAAAAGAGGCAACCATTGCTTTCTGCTTCACCAAGAGGTGTAATACTGCCAAAGCTTTCTTATAGGCCACAATTTCCACATTCCCAAGTTTCTGAAAATATTCCTGGAAATGGCTTAAAAAAAACTTGGTGGTAAAAGAATTGAGATTTTGAGCTTGAGCAAAAAGCGAATGGTGAAAAACCTCCCGGCGATCAAGCAAAACTCCGATTATCGCCACTCCGAACGCACCGCCTATTTGTCGAGATACATTCATCAGTCCTGATCCGACGGCGGTTTTTTCCGGAGGCAAACATTTAAGCGCCAGGTTCATCAGCGGCGGAAAAATAAAACCGATGCCCAGGCCTCGAACAATCAACATCAGGTAGGCTGTTGTTTGAGACGTCCTCAGATCAACGAAAGACAACCAATACAGGGAAAGGGCTGAAAACAGAACGCCAATCGTAATCGGAATCCGTCCGTCTATACGGTCGGCCATACGTCCTGCAAGCGGTAAAATAACAGCAACAACCACCGCCATGGGCAACATGAGAAGCCCGGCCTGGAGCGCTGTATAATCCAACATACTCTCAAAATAAAGGGGGATAAGGAAAGTAGAACCATACAGGCCAAATCCCTGGATAATAAACACAAGTGTCGCCATGGTATGTGCAAAGGTTTTGTATACGCTAAGATCAATAAATGGCTCTTTTGCGACACGTTCAGCCCATAGAAAGCTTGCCAACCCCAAAATGGCCACAGTAAAAAGTGTAAGAATATAAAAAGAAGTCCACCCTTCTCTCTGACCCTGGCTGAGAGCCGCAAGCAAGCTACCCAGAAAAACAGCCATGGTAAAAAATCCAAGTATATCAAAATCCATCTGTTTTTTGTGTTTATCCGGCGATAAAATAATTGCAGCCAAGACGATACCGATAAGACCGATAGGGATATTGATATAGAAGATAAGGTGCCAAGAAAATTGGTCTGTCAAATAACCGCCAAGGGTAGGGCCGATGGCCGGGCCGAAAGTGGCACCGATGCCGTATACTCCCATTGCCAGTCCTCGTTCTTCGGGCGGAAAGGCTTCGAAAATGATGACCATGGCTATGGGCATTAATGCACCGGCGCCAATACCTTGAAAAATTCGGAAGATAATCAGCACATCCACATTCCATGCCGCCCCGCTAAGACACGACGCTGCAGTAAAAATAATCAGGCTCGCCATGAAGAGGGTTTTGTTGCCGATCCTGGCGCTTAACCAGCCAACAGACGGCATCATGATCGCCATTGCGATCATATATGCGGTGACAATCCATTCTATTTTATCCACATTAACGCCGAATGCCGCCATAATCTTAGGCAGCGCTACATTCACAACAGTGGTGTCGAGCACCACCAAGAACGCCCCGCTCATCACTGCAACAACGACCAGCCACTTATAAAACGGTCTCTGGCTTACCCCGGTCATTGCTGGTACCATTATTTAGCCTTCCAGGTGTCGATACCGACCACGACCATCATTCCGGGCCGAAGCTGTTCGGCAGGGTCGATGACTTCAATTTTTATGGGGATTCTTTGGGTTACCTTGGTGAAGTTCCCGGCAGAACGGTTCTCCGGGATCAGAGCAAATTGAGATGCTGTCGCAGCACCAATGTTAACAACCTTGCCTGTGAATTTTGTGTTAGGATAGGCATCAACCTCGATATCGACAGATTGCCCCAAGCGGACATGTTCCACCTGGGTCTCTTCAAGATTCGCTTCCACCCAAATATTGTTCAAATCGATGATGACCGCAATTGGTTGGCCGGCTTTGATGACTTCTCCAATATGGGAAATTTTTTTAGCGACGACCCCGTCAATGGGGCTTGTTACCGTAGTGTGATCAAGTTTAAGTTGTGCAGCTTCAAGTTCTGCTGTTGCTTCTTTGAGCTTTCCTTTTAAGGATTCGACCCGCCGCTGTTTTAGCGTGACTTCCCCGATATTTGCACGGGCAACTTTAAGCTTGGCTCGATTTTCATTGATCTCTTCCTCTGCCTTTTCCAGCCCGGCTTGAGCCAGCGTATAGGCTGCCTGTACTTTATCCATTTCACTCGCTGAAACCGTTTTGCTTTTGTATAGTTTGCTGACTCGCTTAAAATCCAGTGTTGCCAGATGCATATTTGCTTCAGCTTCTTTTAATCGTGCCTGGGATGCAGACAAAACCGCTTCGGCTCGCTGCACATCTTTCTCTGTCTTTTCCCTGACCAATTGCTCATCGGCCATTGCCTCATTAAGCGATGCATTGATCGACTGAACGATACCGGCTGAAATGTCAACTTGCGCCTGGTAATCTTCTTCCCGAAGCTGGGCAATCAATTGTCCTTTTTTAACCTGTTCTCCTTCACGTATCGGAAGCTGTCTTATCTTGCCGGAAACCGTTGAGCTTATCGAAATCAAGTCCCCCTCGACACTGGCATCGTCCGTACTTGCGTGAGTAAAATAATAATGGAGCCAGCGAATTCCGTAAAAAGAACCCACAAGGATTCCAATTACAACAAAGACGATAAGCCATTTTTGAGTCCGCTTACGTTTGGAGTTGTTGTCTGAAGATACTGGTTTAACATTCTCATCTCTATTGTTCGTCATCTCTTTTATTCCCGTTCTATAACCTTTTCTTTTTCAATTGTGTCTACCCATAAATTAGAATTTTTGATCAAGATCAAAGCATGCGAAAAAAATAACCGCAGGCATATAATGTAATATTCCGAGTATTTATCCGCCAAAGTTCGGTGGCGGGTTATTTTTTGAGCATAACCCCAGAGAATTAGGCTCCGCATTCCACAGGGCAGGCGCAGAGACTTGTCCGCCTTCGGCGGATTGGACAAAAAGACCATTTATGGATAGACACTAACCTGTCTTATTGGATGTCTCCAAGCTCAGCAGCTTAGGCCCCTGTTTTAGGATAAATTTGCCATCAATGGTCTCCCATATCCATCCGGAATATCCATAGCCACCCACCGGTTTCGATACAAAAGCTCTTTTCCAGGATTCCGACCGTCCCTGGTTCACGCCGACGGTACCAAACGTTCCAAAAACCATTTTATCCACCGGATGACAATATGGTTCGCCTAAAAGGTCGTTGCCGAAATTGACGGCCTTATCATCACCATAAACCGATGCTCTTAATCCATATCGATTATCCCGGGCCAGTTGCAACGCTTCGTCGCTATCGTTAAACACACCGATAAAACTGACCGGACCGAAGGTCTCCTCCCGAACCCCCAACATGTCATGGGTAGCACCTACCACCACCGTCGGATACACCATGTGGCCGTCAATGCGACCACCGAGGGCAATTCGGGCGCCTTTATCCACAGCATCCTTTAACTGGGCTTTGATATTTTCTATGGCACGCTTGCTGGCCACCGGTCCCATTTGGGTATCAGGATCAGCAGGATCTCCGGTTTTAACTTGGCGGCTCAATTCAA
>Ga0316578_10000036_pt1 | contig 27635 bp, 29 predicted proteins | sample J0NA_2_FD_203076 | JGI IMG/M metagenome (GOLD analysis project Ga0316578, IMG submission 203076) | Rhizosphere microbial communities from salt marsh grasses in Alabama, United States - J0-2_160517rDrC | ecosystem: Host-associated > Plants > Roots > Rhizosphere | place: USA: Alabama | collected... | reverse complement strand
TCGCCAGGGCCTCCGCGACGGGGCATGCCACCAACATCATTGCCGGGCTGGGCATCTCCATGAAGGCGACGGCCGCGCCCGTGGTGGCCATCTGCTTCGCCATCTGGGGCTCCTACGAGATGGCCGGACTCTACGGTATCGCGATCGCCGCCACCGCGATGCTGTCCATGACCGGCATCGTCGTGGCGCTGGATGCCTATGGACCCATCACGGACAACGCGGGCGGCATCGCCGAGATGGCGGAGCTGGACGAGCGGATCCGCAATATCACCGATCCCCTGGACGCCGTGGGCAATACCACCAAGGCCGTCACCAAGGGCTACGCCATCGGCTCCGCCGGACTCGCGGCCCTGGTCCTGTTCGCGGACTTCACCAATACCCTGCACCACGCGGGAAAGACCCTCAGCTTCCAGCTCGACGATCCGGCGGTGCTCATCGGGCTCTTCATCGGGGGCATGATCCCCTATCTCTTCAGTGCCATGGCCATGGAGGCGGTCGGCCGTGCCGCCGGTGGCATCGTTCAGGAGGTGCGCCGTCAGTTCCGCACCATGCCCGGGATCATGGATCACAGCCAGAAGCCGGATTACTCCAAGGCCGTCGACATGCTCACCCGCTCGGCTATCAAGGAGATGATCCTTCCCTCCCTCCTACCGGTCCTGGTGCCCATCCTGGTCGCCTTCGGCGCGCAGCGTCTGATGGGCGGGGATTCCGGTGCCCTGGCCCTCGGCGGCATGCTGATCGGCACCATCATCACCGGCATCTTCGTCGCCATCTCCATGACCACGGGCGGTGGCGCCTGGGACAACGCCAAGAAGTACATCGAGGACGGAAACTACGGCGGCAAGGGCTCCGACGCCCACAAGGCTGCCGTCACCGGCGACACTGTCGGAGACCCGTACAAGGACACCGCCGGACCCGCCGTCAACCCCCTGATCAAGATTATCAACATCGTGGCCCTGTTGATCGTACCCTTGGTCGTGTCCTTGTAGACCCCCGCTGAGGACTCGCGGGACGCACGTACCGTTTATACGGGATCTGGCCTCCCCGATTGACCTAGAATCGGGGCAAGACGGTGGGTCGGGGGCCGTGGAAGGCCCCGAACCGTTGGCAGTGTGCTGGAATTCCCCCTAACCCAACCGAGGTCGAGGTCCATGGATCTGAAGAAAGTGTCCCGTGGCGCCAACGTGCCGAGCGAGATCAACGTCATCATCGAGATTCCCTCCCACGCGGAGCCGGTGAAGTACGAGATGGACAAGGTCACGGGGGCCATGTTCGTGGATCGTTTCATGTCCACGGCCATGCGCTATCCCTGCAACTATGGCTATGTCCCCCACACCCTCTCCTCGGACGGAGACCCGGTGGACGTGATGGTGGTGACCCCTTATCCCCTGATCTCGGGGTCGGTCATCCGGTGTCGGCCGATCGGGGTGCTCAAGATGACCGATGAGTCGGGCGACGACGCCAAGATCCTGGCCTTGCCCATCGACAAATTGTTCAAGGGGTTCCGCGACATCGAGAGCTTCAGGGACATGCCCACCCACCTGTTGGACCAGATCGCCCATTTCTTCGAGCACTACAAGGACCTGGACGAGGGCAAGTGGGTCCGGGTCGAGGGCTGGGGCGGGCGCGATGAGGCCCGCGAGGAGATCATGGCGAGCGTCAGGATGTTCGAGGAGGCGCCGGAGAAGCCTGCTTTCTGAGGAGCTGGCGAGTGGTTGCGGACAAGTCGCGAGGAGGGCGCAAGGCGACGGCCGAACCGCGTCTGTCCGCCTCGTGCCTCGCGACGCGCCACACGCTACTCACCCAATGCCCTCGCTGACCCATTTCAACGCTGCCGGCGAGGCCCACATGGTGGACGTGGTGGGAAAGCCCTCGACCCATCGGGTGGCGGTGGCCGAGGGGCGGATCCGTATGCGGCCGGAGACCCTGGCCCTCATCGAGCATGGCGGCCACAAAAAGGGTGACGTGATCGGGATCGCCCGGGTTGCGGGCATCATGGGGGCCAAGCGCACCGCCGACCTCGTGCCCCTGTGCCATCCCTTGAGTCTCACCCGAGTTGAGATCTCGCTCACCCCGTGTCGCGAAAGCGCGACTCTATACTCGCGGGCGACGGTCGAAACGGAGGGGCGGACGGGTGTCGAGATGGAGGCCCTCTGCGCCGTTCAGGTCAGCCTGCTCACGGTCTACGACATGTGCAAGGCGGTCGACCGCGGGATGACGATCGAGTCCGTTCGTCTGCTCGAGAAGACCGGGGGAAAGTCAGGTACCTGGCGGAGGGATCCCGATCCGGCTTGAGGCAATCATCGGCGAATCAGGTCGGCACCGGCGCGTACCGATGGGGTTGGACTGGCGGCCGAAGGGGTGAGAATGGGTACCTTCATCGAGTGGTCCGATGCCCTGAGTGTCGGGATTGAGGAGATCGACTCCCAGCATCAGGTGCTGGTCGAGCTTGTCAACGAGATGCACGACGCGATCCATCAACGTCGCGGCAGCGACGTGGTCCGTCACGTGCTCGGCAGGCTCGCCGAATACACCAAGATCCACTTCGCCGTGGAAGAGAGTCTGATGCGCATCCTCGGCTATCCGGGTTACGAGGAGCACAAGGACCAGCACGAGGAGCTGGTGCGCAGCATGCTCGACCTCCAACGCAAGGTGGACACCGGCAAGACGGCCATCGGCTTCGAGCTGATGCACTTCCTCAAGATCTGGCTGACCAAGCACATCATGGAGAGCGACCAGCAATACGGTCAGTATTTCGTGAACGCGGGGGTCAGGACCCGATTCAAGCGGCGGTCCTGGGCCGGGCGACTGTGGGAGCACCTCCACGTCTGAGCCCGGGGGCTGTACCATCGCCCCATGAACCCCTTCTATCAGGGCGCGCGATTCCTCACCGCCGCCAGCCGGATCGAGCAGGCACCAGAGGACCGAGGACGCGAGGTGGTCTTCGCCGGTCGCTCCAATGCCGGTAAGTCCAGTGCCATCAATGCCCTTTGCCACCAGAAGGCCCTTGCACGCACGAGCAAGACGCCCGGCCGCACCCAGCAGCTCATCTTCTTTGCCCTGGACGAGGAGCGCCGGCTGGTGGATCTGCCGGGCTATGGCTATGCCCGGGTCTCCGAGACCGTCAAGCTCCAGTGGCAGACCCACATGGCCGATTTTCTCGAACGACGCCGGTCGATCGTCGGTCTCGTGATCGTCATGGATATTCGCCACCCGCTGGCCGATTACGACCGCCACATGCTGACCTGGGCCTCCCGGGGCGAGCTTCCCGCGCTCCTGCTGCTCACCAAGGCGGACAAGCTGGGACGCGGGGCTGCCCGATCCGCTCAACTGGCGGTGGAGCGTGAAGTTCGGGGAATGCACGGCTCAGGGTCGCCGGTGCAGGTCATGACGTTCTCCGCCCGGGAGACAACGGCCGTGGGCCCAGTTCAGGCGCTGCTGGACCGGTGGCTCGATGTTCCTGCTCGGCGCTGACCGCTGGCTCGGTCCCTTGGTGCGATCGACCCCGCGCCTGCCCCCGTCATTCGGAGGGCAGGCGCAGGGTTATCGGTGCTGCGGGGCCGGCGCCTAGTAGGGTAGGGCGCCGGTGGGCGGGGGCGGGACCTGCTCCATCCCCCCTTCATAGTAGGGCATGGGTGCGCGGCCCATGGCACCCGGTCCACCCTGGTGGGGCTGATATCCAGGATAGCCCCCCTGCGGGCCATAGCCATAGCCATAGCCGTAGCCCCCGGGGGCCATCTGGGGCATCTGGGGAGGTGTCATCGGCTGCATGGGCTGAGCCGGGGGCTCGCCACGACCGAAGAGGGCCCGCGCGGCCTCCAACTGCTCCTCCGTCATCTCGTCGATGATCTTGCGATACCGGTCAAACTGCTCCTGAGCGGCCTTGTAGCGCTTCTCCGCTTCATCCCAGGGGGGCGTCTCCGGCATCTCGACGCCACGCTCGGCGGCCCTTTCGCGCATCTTCTGCCAGTGGGCCTCCCGCATGGCCTTGCGCTCCTCGGGGGTCATGGACTTGACGCGCTCGCGCATCGCCTCGCGCTCCTTGCGCATGGCCTCCCAGTCCGGAGGGGTGGCAGCGGCATGGCCCGGCATCTCGGGCATCTCCGGCTTCGCCTCCCAGGGAGGCGTCTCGGGGAGCTCCAGACCCACCTCCGCGGCCCGTTCGCGCAGATCCTGATAGCGCTTGTTGCGTTCCGACTCCTGCTCGGCCCTGCGCGCCTCCGCCTTGGATCGCGGGGTCTCGGCGGGTGTTGGCGTGGCGGGTGGCGCCTCGCTCGCGGCCTCAGGCTTGGCCGACTCGGCAGCCGGAGGCGCCTCCGCAACCGGTTCGGCCTTCTTCGCCGGCGCGGTCTTCTCCGCTGGCGCGGCTTCTGCCGCGGGAGGCGCGGGCGGTGCTGCCGCGGCCTCGGCTGCTGGTGCTCCGGCGGATGGGGCAGTCTCTTCGTCTGCCGCGGACGCGGTCTGGCCTAGGGCGAGCAAGAGTACGGCCGCCGACGCCAGGGACAAGACTCGGGGGGCGTGGGTCATGCTGGTTCTCCTCGTGATGGCATGTCGCTGCGGTTATGGGCGTCGAGGTCCTCGGGCGACCTCTCCGCGGACGGATGGACCAGGGCGCCGGCGTCGTGGGCATGCGCCGGCAGATTGCGGAGCTTAACCCATGGACATGGCCCCGGGACACTCCCTTTCGATCTGCGGCGCGATCCTGCTCCGCGAGGGTTATACTGGCCGGCCCATGAACTCACCGGCGCCCCCTGGGCTCTGGACAAGCCATGCGCATCGACGATTTGATGACAGAGAGCGGCGTGAAGTTCGGGACCAGTGGCGCCCGGGGACTGGCCGCCGACATGACCGACCGGGTGTGCTATGCGTACACCGCCGCTTTCCTCCAGTATCTGGTCTCCGAAGGGGCTATAGCCAGCGGGACCGACCTGGCGATGGCCGGCGATCTGCGGCCGAGCTCTCCTCGGATCCTGGCCGCCTGTGCCCGGTCCGCGGTGGAGCTGGGCTTCCGCCCCCGCTACTTCGGGCCGATACCGACCCCGGCGTTGGCCGCCTATGGGATCACCAATGGGATCCCGTCCCTAATGGTTACTGGAAGCCACATCCCCGACGACCGCAATGGGATCAAGTTCAACCGCCCGAGCGGTGAGATCCTCAAGCCCGACGAGGCCGGGATCCGCGCCCAGGAGGTCGCGCTGCCCTCCGGGCTCTTCGATACCGGCGGCGCCTTCCTCCCCGGTACCCCGTCCGCCCTTCCTGAGGAGGAGCCCCAGGCCTACGCGGCCTACGTGGCGCGATACTTGGGTTTCTTTCCCAGGGACTCCCTCGCCGGGCTGCGCGTGGGCGTCTACCAGCACTCCAGCGTGGCACGCCGTGCCTATGTGGATGTCCTTCAGGGGCTTGGTGCCCAGGTGAAGCGGCTTGGGCTCTCCGAGCGGTTCGTCCCAGTGGACACCGAGGCCATTCGGCCCGAGGACGTGGCCCTGGCCCGGGACTGGGCGGTGGATGGCTCCCTCGATGCCCTGGTCTCTGCCGATGGGGACGGAGACCGCCCCCTGGTGGCGGACGAGCGTGGCGAGTGGCTGCGGGGCGACATAGCCGGCATCCTCTGCGCCCGGGCCCTGGGTGCCCGGGGGGTGGTGACGCCGGTGAGCAGCAACACCGCCGTTGAGCGTTGCGGCGCCTTCCAGCGGGTCCTGCGCACCCGCATCGGCTCCCCCTTCGTGATCGAGGGCATGCAGCAGCTCAGCGCCGAGGGTCTGACCCCGGTGGTGGGTTACGAGGCCAACGGGGGCTTCCTGCTCGACTCGGCCATCGAGCGAGGCGGCCGGACCCTCGCGGCGCTCCCGACCCGTGATGCCCTCCTGGTGGCCCTAACCATCCTGGCGGCCGCGCGGGAGCAGGGGCGGCCGCTCTCCGCCCTTGCGGACGATCTGCCCCGCCGATTCACCCACAGCGACCGCATCCAGGACTTCCCCACCGAGGTCAGCCAGACCCGCCTCGCGGCCCTCGCGAGCGGCGATCCCCAGCGGGACCGCGCCGCGGCGGAGGCGGCCTTCAGCGAGTGGTTCGGCCCCGTGGCGGGGGTCGACACCACGGACGGAGTGCGGATCACCTTCGAGAGCGGGGAGATCGCGCACCTGCGACCGTCCGGCAACGCCCCGGAGCTGCGCGCCTACACCGAGGCGGAGACCCCGGAGCGGGCGGCGGAGATGAATGTCATCTGTATGCGAATCCTCGGGGGTTGGCGGGGGTAAGGAGATGCTAATCGAATGCCATCCTGGCATTCGATTAGCTCGCGATTCGAAGATGCGATTTCCGAATCGCTCCATTTTCAGTCACTTGAGGTGACAGCAAATGCCGGGCCTTCCCCGGCCCGGACGGGAAACGCAATCAATCCGGGTTTCCCTAGGACCTGCGGGCGCCGATCTTGCCCTCGGTTCCCCGGATGAGGTTTCGGATGTTGGCGCGGTGGCGCCAGAACAGCATGCCGGTCACCACGAGCTGCATCCCGATTAGTGCCGGCTCCGGCCAGAATATCCACACCACGATGGGGGCTAGGGCCATGGAGATCAGGGCGGACAGGGACGAGATCTTCAGGATCTTCGCCGAGAAGACCCAGAGGGCCGCGACCGAGAGCCCGATGGGCCACCAGAGGCCGAGCTGGACGCCCAAGGCGGTGGCAACCCCCTTGCCCCCGCGGAACCCGAAGAAGACGGGGAAGAGGTGGCCCAGCACCGCGGCCAGCCCGACGGCCGCCAGCCCCCCCGGCACGACACCGAAGAGGTGCCCGGCGACCATGGGAATCAGTCCCTTCAGGCTGTCCCCCACCAGGGTGATCGCCGCGGCCTTCTTGCCCCCGATGCGCAGCACATTGGTCGCCCCCGGGTTTCCGGAGCCCTGGGTGCGCGGGTCGGGCAGCCCCAGCAGGCGGCAGACGATGATGGCGCTCGAGATGGAGCCCAGGAGATAGGCGGCGAGGACCAGTACGGCAGCGCTCAGCATGGGGGCGCATTGGAACCGGGACGGGGGCCAGCGGTCAAGGCGGCCCTCCCGTGTCGGGCCGGGGTTGGCCCGGACAGACCCGAATGAGGCATCATCTGTCGCATCGACAGCACTGGCATCCGATCGGTCCCCCATGGACATCGTCTTTCTGCGCGGCCTGACCATCGAGACCATCGTCGGCATCCATGACTGGGAGCGTCATATCCGACGTCCGGTCGTGTTGGACATCGAGATGGCGAGCGACGTGGCCCGGGGTGCGGCCACCGACCGAATCGAAGACGCGCTGGACTATGATGCCGTCACCCGCCGGCTGACCGGATTCGTCTCCGAGAGCTGCTTCCAGCTGATCGAGACCCTGGCGGAGGGCTGCGCGACCATCCTGCGGGAGGAGTTTCGGGTCCCCTGGGTACGCCTCGCGCTCCACAAGCCCGGGGCGGTGGGCGAGGGGGTGGATGTGGGCGTCCTGATCGAGCGGGGGTCTCTCGAGGGAGGCTAGCCGCTCGGGGTGGATTCGGGCGGGACGTCGCCGATCCGCAGGAGCTGACTCACCAGGTCGACCGCCACCTCGGCGCCCGCGCCCGCTTCGGCGGCCGTCCAGGAGTAGTCCGACTCGAGCCGGAAGGAGCCTAGAAAGGCGTGCGGGGGGCGCCCTCTCCAGTCCCCGGGCGACAGCAGGGACCAGTAGGACACGCCGTCGGTCCGGCGGTACAGGTGATAGACCTTGCCCGGGAGACGCTTGAACGCGCACCGGGCCCGGTTGAGGGCCTGCTCCTCCCGTGCGTCCGCGAGCACCTGGCGGGCGGCCTGTTGCAGGGACTGGATCTGGTCCGCGATCACCCGCAGCTTGGCCGCGGTAAGGGCGGACAGCATGGCCTCCGCCTTGGCGACCTCGGCCGCCAGTTCGCCGCCCTGGAACGCGGGTGCGAGACGGCTCACCGGATGGGGTGAGCCATGGGCGGGACCCCGATGCGGCGACAGCGGAGCCTTGCCGCTCGGGCGCTCGGTGATGGAGTTCGGGTCGCCCCGGTCTGGGGGGTCAGCCAATTGCAGGGTCTCTTCGTGACGGTTCTAATCGACTCATGGTAACTCGCCGCCGGTCCGGGTGGCTCGGCACGTGAGCGCCCACCTCGATCCCCGCGACTGGGACCCGGACGCCCTGGCCATCAGCCGGCGTCTGCGGGGGCTCATCCACGCCGAGATCGTCGGTGCCGGCGGCCGCCTTCCCTTCGACCGCTTCATGGAGCTAGCCCTCTATGCCCCGGGATTGGGGTACTACGTGGCCGGGGCGGCCAAGCTGGGCAGCGCCGGGGACTTCGTCACGGCCCCAGAGGTCTCACCGCTCTTCGGCGCCTGCGTGGCGGCCCAGTGCGCCGAGACACTGGAGCGACTCGGCGGCGGCGACATCCTGGAGCTGGGGCCGGGGAGCGGGGCCCTGGCGGTCCAGGTGCTGGGTCGGCTCCGCGACCTGGATACCTTGCCCACGCGCTATCTGATGCTGGAGCCCAGCCCGGACCTGCGGGAGCGCCAGGGCCGCGCACTGGCGGGTCAGCTCCCGGACCTGGCCGGACGCTGCCAATGGCTGGACCGCCTGCCGGAGGGATTCCGGGGGATCATGCTGGCCAACGAGGTCCTGGACGCCATGCCCGTCCATCGCTTTCGGGTGGGGAAGGGGGGAGACTTCCAGGAGTGCTTCGTCCGAGACCGCGATGGGGATCTGGCGGATGCCTGGGGACCGATCCGGTCACCGGGGCTGGGGGAGACGGTCGCCGCACTCCAGGCCGCCGGTCTCGCCACCCGCCCGGGATATTGCTCCGAGGTCAACCTGCGCCTGGGTCCCTGGCTCGCGGCCCTGGGGGCGTCCATGACCGCGGGGCTGGTGCTGCTGTTCGACTACGGCTATCCCCGGAACGCCTACTACCAGCCCGACCGTACCATGGGCACCCTGATGTGCCACCTGCGCCACCGGGCCCACACCGACCCCTACCGACACGTCGGGCTGCAGGACATCACCGCCCACGTGGATTTCAGCGCGGCTGCCGGGGCCGGGCGCGGCGCCGGATTTTCCCTGGCGGGCTTCGCCGCCCAGGGCCACTTCCTGATCGGCTGCGGGATCGAGCGACTCCTGCTGGGGTCGGACGGCGCCCCGGATATGGACCTCCTGCTCGGGGCCAAGCAGCTCCTGCTGCCCGCCGCCATGGGTGAGCGATTCAAGGTGCTGGGCCTCGCCCGCGACGTCGATGGACCCTGGTGCGGCTTCTCCGTGCGCGACCTCGCGGATCGGCTCTAGCTAAATAGGATCCGGGGGGTCCGATAAGAACGCGCCCGCGTTGCCCCGGGGGCGCATCCGGGGATCAGGGGACGCCGTCGATGCGCTCGATCCCGGCCTCCGCGAGGGCCACCGCACGGAAGATGGCGCGACCCTTGTTCATGGTCTCCTTCCACTCGAGCTGGGGCAGCGAGTCCGCCACCACACCGGCCCCGGCCTGGATATGCAGGGTGCCGTCCTTGATGACCGCCGTGCGGATGGCGATGGCCGTGTCCATGTTGCCGTTCCAGGAGAGGTAGCCCACGGCGCCCGAGTAGATGCCCCGCTTGACCGGCTCCAGCTCGTCGATGATCTCCATGGCGCGGATCTTGGGCGCACCGGAGACGGTCCCCGCGGGGAAGGTAGCCCGCAGGACGTCGATGGCGCTCAGGCCGTCGGCCAGCTCGCCCACCACATTGGAGACGATGTGCATCACGTGGGAGTAGCGCTCCACGATCATCCGATCGGTGACCCGCACCGTCCCCACCTTGGCGACCCGACCGGTGTCGTTGCGCCCGAGATCGATCAGCATCAGATGCTCGGCGAGTTCTTTGGGATCTGCCAGGAGTTCGGCCTCCAGGGCCTTGTCCTCCGCCTCCGAGTAGCCCCGTCGGCGGGTGCCGGCGATGGGGCGCACCGTCACGACGCCATCCTCAAGACGGGTCAGGATCTCGGGAGAGGAGCCCACGACCTGGAAGTCCCCGAGGTCGAGGAAGTACATATAGGGAGAGGGGTTGAGTCCGCGCAGGGCGCGGTAGAGGTCGAGTGGGGGGGCCTCGAAGGGGATCGAGAGCCGCTGGGACAGCACCACTTGCATGCAGTCCCCCTCCAGGATGTAGTCCTTGATGCGCTCCACCGCTGCCTTGAAGCCGTCCTCCGTGAAGCCGGAGACGAAGTCGCCCTCCTGGACGCGTCTCTGCCCGTCGGGGGCTCTCCGCGGGGCCCCGCGCCGCATGCGACCGATGAGCTCCGCCATGCGGGCCTGGCCGCTCTCCAGGGTATCCCCGGCCAGCGGGTCGAGCTGCAGGATGATGTACATGCGCCCGCTCAGGTTGTCGAACACCACGACCTCGTCGGAGACCAGGAGCAGGATGTCCGGGGTGCCGAGCAGGTCCGGGTTGGGGCAGCGGGCGAGCCGGGGCTCGATGTAGCGGATGGTGTCGTAGCCGAAGTAGCCGACCAGCCCGCCCGTGAACCGAGGCATGCCGCCGTGGCTCGCGACCCGGAAGCGCTGCTGGAAGGACTGGATCCACGCCAGGGGGTCGGCGCTCTCGGTCTGCTCCACGACCTGCCCGTCCCGCTCCAGGGTGATGCGGTGGCCCCTCACCTTGAGGACGCTGCGGCAGGGCAGGCCGATGATGGAGTAGCGCCCCCACTTCTCGCCCCCATGGACGGACTCGAAGAGGTAGGAGTAAGGGCCCTCGGCGAGCTTGAGGTAGACGCTCAGGGGGGTGTCGAGGTCCGCCAGGACCTCGCGGACGAGCGGGATGCGATTATGGCCCTGGTCGGCGAGGGCGCTGAACTCTTCCGGTGTCATCGGGGTCTCCGAGCAGTTTGGACTGGAGGGAGGAAGGCGAGCGGTCAGCGTCGCCATCGCCCCCCGATCCGTGCTCGCGCGCCCTTAGCCGACATGATGCGGGTTGCTGGGGCTCCTGGACCTGGACATCAGGTCGGCGCGATCCACGACTTGAGCTCCGCCATGGAGTCGATCACCGCGTCCGGCTCGGCAAGGCGAATGTCCTGGCCGTGGTTGTAGCCATAGCTCATGCAGATGATGCGGAAGCCCGCGGCGCGGGCCGCCTTCACATCGCTCACGGAGTCGCCGATCATCAGGGCCTGGGAGGGCTCCACGCCGAAGTGGGCCGCCGCATGGAGCAGGGGCGCGGGGTGGGGCTTCTTCTCCGGAAGGGTGTCCCCGCTCACCACCAGACCGAAGGCGTCGAGGACGCCCAGGTCCCGCAGCAGCGGCAGGGTGAACTGTGCCGCCTTGTTGGTCACGCAGCCGAGGCGATAGCCGTTGGTCAGCAGATAGTCGAGCCCCTCCCGAACCCCGGGGTAGAGGCCCGAGCGTTTCGACGTGTTCTCCGCGTAGAGGTCCAGGAAGACCGGATAGGCGCGGTCGAAGTCCGCATCGCTGGGCTCGCCATCCAGCTCGCCCGTGAGGGCCCGGCGAACCAGACGCTCGACGCCGTTGCCCACCCAGTTGCGCACCGCCGCCTCACCGTGGGGCGGGCGTCCCAGCCGGGCCATCATCTCGTCCACGCAATAGGCCAGGTCCGGGACACTGTCCACCAGGGTCCCGTCCAGGTCGATGAGGATCATCCCGGGCTGGATTGGCGGGCGCAGCATGGGGTTACAGCTCCGATTCAGGCCTTGATCGAGACCGCCGTGCTCAACGATCGACCGCCGCCATGGCCTCGCGCATCTGGCGGACGATGGTGTCGTAGCGGTGCGGGTCCCCATCGCGGCCCTTGCCGAAGATGCCGGAGCCGGAGACGAAGGTGTCGGCGCCCGCGGCCTTGATCTCGGCGATGTTGTCGGCCTTGACGCCGCCGTCGATCTCCAGCCGGACATCAAGGCCGGAGGCGTCGATCAGCTTGCGCACCTGGCGCAGCTTGTCCAGGGCGGATGGGATGAAGCTCTGGCCGCCGAATCCCGGGTTGACCGACATGAGCAGGATCATGTCGCACTTGTCCAGCACATAGTCCAGATAGGAGAGGGAGGTGGCCGGGTTGAACACCAGCCCCGCCTTGCAGCCCTCGTTGCGGATGAGCTGGAGGGTGCGGTCGACGTGCTCGCTCGCCTCCGGGTGGAAGGTGATATAGGTGGCCCCGGCGGCGGCAAAGTCGGGGATGATCCGGTCCACCGGCTTCACCATCAGGTGGACGTCGATGGGGGCCGTGACCCCATGCTTGCGCAGGGCCTCGCAGACCAGGGGGCCGATCGTCAGATTGGGCACGTAATGGTTGTCCATCACGTCGAAATGGACGATGTCGGCGCCCGCGGCGAGGACGTTGTCGACCTCCTCGCCGAGCCGGGCGAAGTCCGCGGACAGGATGGAAGGTGCGATGAGATCGGTGGCCATGGGGTCCTCCGGGAGATTCCTGGCCGAGCCACGACTTCCTCTGCCAGGAGCTTGATGTGCAAGAGCATCACTCTAACGCAAGCGGGGGAGTTTTTCACCGGGCGCTCGCCCGTGAGCCGATGGCGTGGAGGCGCCCGAGGCCCCTAGACGGCCCTCGCCCGGGTGATGGACTCGTAGGCCCGTCGGATCTCCTGGGTCCGCTGGGAGGCGAGCCTCAGGGCCTCCTCCGGTGCCCCACGCGACATCAGCTTGTCCGGGTGGTGTCGGTTCATGAGCCGCCGATAGGCGCGCTTGACCTCCGCCTCGCTGGCCCCCGGCTCCACGCCCAGGGTGGCGTAGGCCCCGGCCAGTGCGTCCCTTGCGCCCGCCTCGCTCCGGCGACCCTGCGGACCCTGGCCGCGACGGGAGCGTTTGGGGTCCTCCGACTTGCCGCCGCTCCAAGTGCCCTTCTGGGCCCGCTTCTGGAGGAGAATGAGATGCTCGATGCGTCGGAAGCTGGCGGCGGGCACCTGGAGGGCGCGCCGGATGTGCTCCAGAACTTCCCGCTGGGCCGGGGCCGGATCCCCGTCCGAATAGGCGGCGCCGACCTGCACCTCCAGGAAGATCTGACGCAGGGGGCCCTGGCCGAGGCCCGCCTGGAGCAGATCATGGATGGCGCGCCGCAGGTCGTACTCGGTGTTCTTGCCCTGATTGAAGAACAGGATGGCCGCCCGCCGAAGGGCCGGGCTCAGCTCCATGCGTCCCATGACGGACTCGGCAAAGGCGATCTCCGGCTCGCTGACTCGGCCATCCGACTTCGCCAGGTGGCCCATAACGGCGAAGGTGGTCTCGAAGAAACGCTCCTGCAGCAGGGCCCGATCCTTGACCTTGGCCCCGCCGAACAGATCGGAGCGCGCCACGCCCCGGTCCAGTCCGTGCCCCAACACGGTGCCCACGAGGGCCCCGATCGGCCCGCCCAACGCCAGACCGAGGGCGCCCCCGAGGGCCTTTCCCCACCAAGCCATGAACGCTCCCTACTTCCCCTTGAGATACTGCTCGTCGCTGAACGAATAGACCCACTGGGGCTTGAAGGCGACGAGCACGGCCATGAGCCAGCCATTCAACATGGCCTCGGGGAGAAACATCAAGGGGAAGAAGGGCAGGACGGTCTGGTCCAGCTCGGCGAAGGTGTGGGAGCCGCTCGCCACCAGGAGCCAGGCCGCCAGATAGCCCGAGGCGACCCCCACGAACCCGGCGGTGAGGAATCCGTTGACCAGGACGAAGACGAAGAAGTGCTTCGGCAGATACCAGCGGATCAGGATGAGCAGGACCTGCGTGAGGGTGATGGGGATGACCCCGCTCAGCAAGGCATTCAGCCCGAATCCCTCCCAGCCCGCGCCGGTGTTCAGGGTCACGCCAACCAGGATCAGCGCGACGGAGATCACCGCCAGGGACCAGCCGAACATCAGGGTGAGCGCCGTCACGCCCAGCAGGTGAAAGGAGAGCCCCGGCTGGACCTGGGCCTCCATGTGCCAGATGACGAGGAGCACGACCGTGGTGCCCAGGAAGACATGGAGCTGCTCGGGGTCCTGGAGCTTGCGCCAGGGTGCCAGCCGCAAGGCCCCGAGCAGGGCCAGTGCGAACAGCAGGTTGAGGGCCCAGAGGGTGAAGGGGGTGAAGAGTGCGCCGTCGATCGTCATCTAGGGGCTCATTGCGGCACCAACCGCACGATTACTGAATCGAGACCGAACATAAACGGACTTCATGCTCGCCGCAGTAAGGGATATCAACCAACCTCGTCCTCTAACACGGGAGAGCGCCATGCAGCACAGACCCCTGGGTCACACCGGCATCGATGTCAGCGTCCTGTGCCTCGGCACCATGACCTTCGGGGAGCAGAACACCGAGGCGCAGGCCCATGCCCAGCTCGACCGGGCCCTGGCCGCGGGTGTCAACTTCATCGACACGGCCGAGATGTACCCGGTTCCGCCCCGGGCCGAGACCCAGGGGCGGACCGAATCCTACATCGGCAGCTGGCTCGCGGCCCGAGGCTGCCGCGACCAGGTGATTCTAGCCACCAAGGTGGCGGGTCCGGGGGATTGGATCAACTGGCTTCGCGGAGGCGGTCACCGGCTCGACCGGCGCAATATCGAGGCGGCCCTGGACGCGAGCCTGCGCCGGTTACGCACCGACTATGTGGACCTGTACCAGCTCCATTGGCCGGACCGGGAGACCAACTTCTTCGGCAAGCTGGGCTTCAGCCCGGCCCAGGAGGACGACAGCGTACCGCTCCTCGAGACCCTCGAGGTCCTGGGCGATCTGGTCAAGGCAGGCAAGGTCCGCGCCGTCGGCGTTTCCAACGAGACCCCGTGGGGGCTGATGCGCTATCTCAGCCTGGCGGAGCAGCATGGCCTTCCGCGCATGGCGAGCATCCAGAACCCCTACAGCCTCTTGAACCGCACCTTCGAGATCGGGCTGGCCGAGGTAGCCCTCCGGGAGCGGTGCGGGCTCTTGGCCTATTCGCCCCTCGGCTTCGGGGTGCTCTCTGGCAAGTACCTTGGGGGGCAGCGGCCGGCGGGGGCCCGTCTCACCCTCTTCGAGCGCTTCAGCCGGTATTCCAACCCGGAGTCCGAACGGGCCACCGCCAGGTACGTGGATCTGGCCCGGCGCCACGGGTTGGACCCGGCCCAGATGGCACTCGCCTGGGTCACCAGCCGGCCCTTCACCACCTCCAACATCATCGGCGCCACCACCTTGGGGCAGCTTGAATCAAACCTGGCGAGTGTCGAGCTGGGACTGAGCGACGACGTCATCTCGGAGATCGAGGCCATCCACCAGGCGCAGCCCAATCCGGCGCCCTAGGATGGGGCCGCTGGTCCAGGGCCGAGCGCCGATGGAACGCGCACCCACCCGTCTTGCAGGTCGACGGGCACCGGGGTGAGCCCGTCACCGAGGCAGGGTCCATGCACGCATTCGCCGGTTTCCGGCAGGAACAGGGCCCCGTGCAGGGCGCACTGGATCAGCTCGCCGCTGATGTCCAGGAATTGCCCCGGCAGCCAATCCAGGGGGGCGCCCGTGTGGGGGCAGCGGTTGCGATAGGCGAAGACCTGCCCGGCGCGACGCACCAGGAGACACTCTATCGGTCCCGTCGGCGTCGGAAGCGCGAAGCCGCGGCTGCCCGGGTCCGGGAGTGAGTCGAGTCGACAGAGGTGCACGTTGCTCACGGGAACCCCTGCCCCCTCGCGGCCTGTGCCAGACCGCCCAGCCCGCCCCGGCCGCACTTGATGCCCGCCAGCCGCACCGCCCCCGCGACCGCCTCGTCCGGTGGAAAGCCGCGCAGCAGGCCGTCGATCACCCCCGCGTTGAGCACGTCCCCCGCCCCCAGGGTGTCGATGACGTGGTCCGGCGGGGTGGCTGGACAGTGTTGCGGCACGCCTCCCTGGACGCAGAACCAGGCGCCCTCGATACCCCACCCGAGGACCAGGAGTCGTGCCGGGGTGCGCCGCGCCAGATCGGCCAGGGCAGCCGCCGGATCGCATCTGTCCCCGCAACGCGCGATCACGAAGGCGCGGGCGATCAGCAGGACGTCCGGCGACTCCAGCAGGGCCTCGATGCCGGGCCTGTCCTTTTCCAGCTCCAGGGAGAGATGGGCCTGGGGCCGGTCGTGCCGAGCCCGGGCCAACATGGCCGCCGTCTCGCCCGGGTTGCGGCCCTCGAAATGGATCCAGTCTAGGTCATCCAGGGGCGCTCGCGCGAACTGTGCGGCGGTCAGCTCCGGCAGGTCACGATAATGGACGATGGTGCGGCTGGCGGTGGCGCGGCTGAGGGTGATGTAGGAGGTCGGCGTGACACCGCTGGATACGGTCAAGCCGAGGCGGATGTCGACGCCGCGCTCCATCAGGTCGGAGCGGATGAAGTCCGCCCCCGCGTCATCGGCCAGGGTTCCGATCCAGCCGCAGCGGTGACCGAGTTGGGCCAGCACCTCCAGGGTGTTGGCCGAGTTGCCTCCGCGGCTGCGACGCTGAGCCAAGGCCCGGACCTCCGAGTCCTCCTCCGGATAGCTCGCGACCTCGTTGATCAGGTCCAGGGTGGCGATGCCCACCCCGAGCACGCGGCCAGACTCAGGGGTCACGGGCTACCCGGAACCCCAGGTTGTTGAGCCGGCTGTTCGGATCCAGCTTGGTGCGCACGTAGGTCCGCATGGAGGCCGAGGGCTTATTGAAGGCGCCCCCGCGTGCGATTCGCAGGCGGCAATCCCCATCCGCGCGGGCGCGTCCATCCGCCGGGGCCCCCTCGTAGCTTGGGTGGTAGCAGTCCGCGACCCATTCCATCACGTTGCCGGCCGTGTCGTAGAGTCCGAAGGGGCTCGGGGGGAAGCTCCCGACCGGGGCGGTGGACTTGTTGTCCCAGGGGCTCCCGCAGTCGAAGCAGGCGGCGCGTCCCGACTCCAGGCCGAAGCCCCACCAGTAGGACCCGCGACCGCCGGATTTGGCAGCATACTCCCACTCTGCCTCACTGGGGAGCCGATAACGCCGTCCGGTCTGACTGGAAAGCCAGTCCACATAGGCCTGAGCGTCGCCCCAGGAGACACCCACCACGGGCCGATCGCCGCGACCCCAGCCGAAGTCGCCGGGGAGGCGCCGCCCGGTGGCGCGGGCGAAGCGATCGTACTGCGCGTAGGTGACCTCTTGTACACCCATCCAGAAGGCCCCGACCTGGACGTCGCGCTCCGGTCCGGTATCGTTTCCCGAGAGGGTGTTGCGACCCATGCGAAAGGTGCCGGCCGGCAGCATGGACAGGCTGGGCCCCGCCGCGCCGCCGCGGATCTGGTCCCGCACGGTTGGGAGTGGCTCGGGCGGCGTGCCCGTCCGGGAGAGGGGGGGCGTGGGGGCCTCGTCGGGAGCAGCGTCGACCGAAGCCGACCCCTCATCCTCGGCCTGCGCCGCGTCTTGCGGCGGGTCCTCCGCCTCACTGGGCTGGGCCACGGGCTCGGGATGCCGATCTCGGCTCCAGGGCAGTCCCCCGCCCGTCGACATCCAGAGGGCGCCCGCTACCACGAGGGCGGCGAGGACGCCCACGGCGAAACCCCTGATTGAAGGTGAGGCCCCGGCTCTCCCTCCCTGAGCCGTCGTAACCTGATCGGTTGTCGTATCGAGAGGCCGCTCCAGGGCCCTGCTGGCCGGCCCGCTGAGATCCATGGATTGGTCCTGGATCGCGGCCAGCCGCTGCCGCAGCCGCAGGGCCTCTTGGCGGGCCTCCTGGAGAGAGTCCTCCCTGCGCTCCGCGTCCTGCCTCAGGTCATCGAAGACTCGATGCTGATCCTCGAGCTGATCCTCGAGGCGTCGGCATTCCTCGGTGATCCGGTCGAGCGCCTGCTCCTTCTGGCCAAGGGTTCGTCGCAGGGTCCTGAGCTCCTGCTGCAGGGCGACGCTCTCCGTGGCGGAAACCATGCGGGTTTCGGTCGCGTGCTCCCTGTCCGCGAGCTTGCTGTTTAGGCGGGTGATCTCGCGCTCCGCCTCGCGGCGCATCTGCTCCAGGGCGGTGCGCAGATCCTGGGCGTTCGCCGCCGGTTCGGAAAGATCCGCTACTTGGGGCATGACCACGATCGAATCGGATTGGTTGTGTTGCCGCGGGTCCGGTCGTCCCCTTGGATGGCGAACGGCTCAATGCCGGCTATCCAGGGGATCCACCCGGGCCCGCGGAGCCAGGACCCTCGGGATGTTCGCTGTTCGGGCGCGGGGCTGGCGGCACGCTCCCGAGGACGTCATGTCGGTCTTCTTCGCCCTCGCTTTCCAGCTCGGGCTCGCCCTTGCCGGCCTCCCAGAATGCCCAGGGTCTCGCCACCGCCGCGATGAGTGCCAGGCCAAAGACATAGGCGCGCAGGAAGTCCAGTGCGACGGTGGCCAGTAGCCCGAGCCCTGCCGCAAGGGCCTGGGGCAGGTCTGCCAGGCTTCGGTGAAGATTCTGGACCGACCAGAAGCCCAGGGAGTCCATCGCCGATAGCACGGAGGACGCCTGGGCCAACAGGGCGCACCGGATACCGGGCTCCCGGGCCGCGTAGCCGATGACCTCTTGCCAGCGCAGCCCCATGAAGTTCTCGCTGCCCGAAAAGCCGAGGACGATCAGGGACTCGATCCAGAGCAGGAGCACGGTGCTCCACAAGGTCCAGCGGCGGGCGGTCACGTACCTGTAACGCTCCCGGACCTGGCCCGCGAAGGCCCCGCAGAAGCGGGGCAGGAGCAGTCCCGCCAGCAGGACCATGGCGAACATCAGGGACCATTGGCGTGGGACGTAGGTCGGGGTGCTGGCCACCAGGAAGAGCGCGAGCACCAGGGACTTGGCCGCTTGAGCCGCGACGAGGAAGTGGCGGCGTCGCAGCAGTCGGTCGAGGGACCCGCGGGGCTCGATACATGCGTCGATAAAGGCCTGACGCTTGGCGAGGGCGATCTCGGTCACGGACAGCGTAAGGAGAGACGTGAACAGGGCGACCAGGGCGATCACGGCTAGACAACCGCCGTGCCCCGCGAGGAAGTACCAGGCCAGGAGGACCAGCCATACCAGGGCCATGCTTAGCAGCCGCGGGATGTCGCTGTAGGTCACGCCGTCTTTTCCCCCCTATTGCAGCGGCGCCCCCTGGCCCCGCATCGGCCGCTGCCGCGGGCGTGCCGCAACAGATAACCCATCGGGCGCGGGCAATGTCGTGAAGGTCCTCGCGAAAGCCCGTCCCAGGTCTGGGATTCGCGGCCCTGGGGGAGGCGCCGTTGGGGACTAGCCGCCGGTCACGGGCGGGAACAGGGCCACCTCGTCCCCGTCCTTCAGGGGGGTCTCGGGTCTTGCCATCTCCTGGTTGACCGCGATAAGCACCGTCTCCCCAGCGCCCAGGGACGCTGCCCAGGGGTCGCCTCGGCCCCGTAGGTGGGCAACTAGGTCGCCGGCCGTCGCCACCCCCGTGGGAAGCGTGATGCGCTCGCGGGCGCGCCCGAGCCGCTCGCGCAGCCGGGCGAAGTAGAGGATCTCGATCATGGACGCTCGGGTCGTCGGTGGTGGTGACTAGAGGCTCGCCCGGGAGACTAAGCGGGGTCTCCCGGGGTCGCAAGTCCGCCGGCGGCGTGGCTTCAGTGGAGCAGGACGTCGAATGGAATGAAGTCCACCAGATCGCCCCGGCGGACCATCCGGCCCTCCGGGATCTCCAGGAAGCCCTCTGCCCAGGTCACGGAGGACAGGACACCGGATGAGCGGGAGGGGTGGACCCCCGCCTCGATCTCCCCGTCGGGTCCAAGCGCGAGGCGTGCGCGCAGATACTCCCGCCTGCGGTCCGGTCGCTCCCAGTCGAACCCGGCGCGGACCTTGAGGCTGCGCGGGGTCAGGTCACCGGCGACCCCCTGCCGTCGCAGAATGAAAGGCCGGGCGAAGAGGCAAAAGGTGGCGAACAGGGACACCGGATTGCCTGGGCTGCCCAGGAAGGGGGTCCCGCCGATGTGTCCGAAGGCCAGGGGCTTGCCGGGGCGGATGGCGATAGTCCAGATGTCCAGGTGCCCCAGCCGCTCGACCGCGGGCCTCACGTGGTCCTCCTCGCCGACAGAGACCCCGCCGCTGGTCAGGACGAAATCCGCTGACTGGGCGCCCCGCTCCAAGGCCTCCAGGGTGGCCGCCAGGGTGTCCGGTACCTGCCCCAGGTCCATGCACGTGCAGCCCAGCCCCTGGAGCAGCCCGAGGAGCGTGAAGCGGTTCGAGTCGTAGATCTGCCCCGGGGCCAGGGGCTGCCCCGGCAGGGCGAGCTCATCCCCGCTCGAGAAGATGGCCACCCGAAGCCGACGATAGACACGCAGCTCGGCGGCACCCACCGCCGCGGCAAGTCCGAGGTGCTGGGGGGCGAGGCGGGTGCCGGCGGGGATGGCCTCGGCGCCCCCTCGGATGTCTTCGCCGGCACGCCGGATATTGGCGCCGGCACTGACATCGTTGGCCGGTACCAGGACCCACTCCCCCTCCCGCTGGCAGCGCTCTTGGATGACTACCGCGTCGGCTCCCGGAGGGACTGGCGCCCCGGTGAAGATCCGTGCCGCGGTGAGGGGCTCCAGGGGGCTCCCGGTGAAACCCGCGGGGATGCGCTGGGCGACTCTGAGCCTTGCAGGATCGGCCGACAGGTCTGCGAGACGCACCGCGTAGCCGTCCATGGCGCTGTTGTCGCATCCCGGGACATCGACGGTGCTCACCACCGGTCCGGCGAGCACCCGCCCGAGCCCCTCCTGGGTAGGGATGGACTCGCTCTCGGTCAGGGGGTGCGCGTGGGACAGCAGCAGATCCAGGGCCTCCTGCTTGGACAGGGGCGCACGGCCGACCGGATCAGGACAGCAGTCTGGGATCTGGGGCGACACGGGCCTCAGCGCTCGAGAAGACGCGGAATGAGCTGGGCGAAGTTGCACGGCCGGGTGCGGCTATCCAGCTGGGGCAGCAGGATGCGCTCCCAGGCGGTGCGGCAGGCCCCCGTGGACCCCGGCAGGCAGAAGATCAGGGTGCCGTTGGCGAGCCCCCCGAAGGTCCGGGACTGGACCGTCGAGGTGCCGATCTCCGGGTAGGAGACCTGCCGGAAAAGTTCCCCGAAGCCCTCGACCTCCTTGTCCAGCAGGGGTTTCACCGCCTCGGGGGTGCTGTCGCGGCCGGTCAGACCCGTGCCCCCGGTGCTCAGGATCACCTGGACCTGGGGGTCGGCGATCCAGCGGGAGAACAACGCCCGTAGCTGATAGACGTCGTCGCGCACGATCTCCTTGGCGACCACCCGGTGACAAGCCTCCAGCGCCTGGTCCCGCAGCAGGTGTCCGGAGTTGTCGTCCGATTCGGTTCGGGAGTCCGAGACGGTGAGTACGGCGATGGCAAGCGGGAGGAAGCCCTGGTCGGTGAAGTGTACGGTCATGTGCGAGCCGAAGCCTCGATGGGGCGAAGGTTGAAGGGGCCTCAGAGCCACTTGGGGATCAGGATGAGCCCCCAGGTCAGCCAGGTGAGGGCGATGCTGAGAAACACCGCGGCGGAGGCGATGTCCTTCGCGCGGGCGGAGAGCTCGTGGCGCTCCATGCCAACCCGGTCCACGTTGGCCTCGATGGCCGAATTGAGGAGCTCCACGATCAGCACGATGAGCAGGCAGCCGAGGAGGAGCACCCGCTCCACCGGCGTCTCTCCGAGCCAGAGAGCCAGTGGGGCCAGGAACAGGAATAGGAAGAGCTCCTGACGAAAGGCCTCTTCGGCCTCGAAGCAGGCCTTTAGACCCTTCATGGAGTAGCCGAAGGCATAGGGCAGCCGCCCCCAGCCCCGGACGTTGTGGTTGGCCATGGCCGGTTACTCGGGACGCCAGGCCAGGTCCAGCTGGCGGGCCGCACGCACGTCGTCGAGGCGGCGCACCGGCAGGTTATGGGGGGCGCCCCTGACCAGCTCGGGGTTGGTCCGCGCCTCCTCCCGGATCGCCACCAGGGCCGCGACGAAGCCGTCCAGCTCCTCTCTCGTCTCGGTCTCCGTGGGCTCGATCAGCAGGCACTCGGGGACCAGCAGCGGGAAGTAAGTCGTGGGGGCATGGTAGCCGTAGTCGAGCAGCCGCTTGGCGAAGTCCATGGCCGTGACCCCCAGCTCCCTCGCCTCCCGCTTCAGGGTAACGATGAACTCGTGACTGGCCCGGCGCTGGGGGTAGGCCGCCTCGAACCCGGCCTCTTTCAGGCGCGCCATCAGGTAGTTCGCGTTCAGGGTGGCGAACTCGGCGACGCGCTGCATGCCCTCGCGCCCCAGCATGCGGGCATAGATGTAGGCCCGGAGCAGGATCCCCATGTTGCCGCCGAAGGCGGTGAGCCGGCCGATCGTCTGGGGCCGCTCGCGCTCCGCGAGCCAGCGGTAATTCCCGCCGTCGGAGGCCACCAGGGGCACCGGCAGGAAGGGCTCCAGGCGCTGGGACACCCCCACCGGACCCGCGCCCGGCCCGCCACCCCCATGGGGCGTGGAGAAGGTCTTGTGCAGGTTCATGTGGATGACGTCGAAGCCCATGTCGCCCGGTCTCACCTTGCCCAGGATGGCATTGAGGTTGGCGCCGTCGTAGTAGAGCAGGCCGCCGGCCTCGTGGACGATGCGGGCGATCGCCTCGATGTTGCGGTCGAAGACGCCCACCGTGCTTGGGTTGGTGAGCATGATGCCGGCGGTCTGGGGGCCCACGGCGTCCCGCAGGGCCGCGATGTCCACGTCGCCGTTCGCGCCCGTGGGGATCTCCCGAACCTTGAATCCGCACATGACGGCCGAGGCCGGATTGGTCCCGTGGGCGGCGTCGGGGACCAGGACCTCGACGCGGGCGTCGTCCCCGCGGCTGCGGTGATAGGCCCGGATCATGGCGACCCCGGCGAGCTCGCCCTGGGCCCCGGCGGACGGGGCCAGGGAGACCGCGTGCATCCCGGTCACCTCCTTGAGCATCTCCTGGAGCTCGAATAGGCAGGCGAGGATCCCCTGACCGTGGGAGTCGGGCGCCGCGGGATGACGGGCGAGGAAGCCCGGCAGCATCGCCAGGGTGTTGCAGGCCCTGGGGTTGTACTTCATCGTGCAGGAGCCCAGGGGATAGAAATGGGTGTCGATGGAGAAGTTCTTCTGGGATAGCAGCGTGTAGTGGCGCACCGCCTGGAGCTCCGAGACCTCCGGAAGGGCTGGCGGGGTCTGTCGGCGCAGATGCGACGGGATCCCGCTGGAGGCTTGCTTGGCCAAGGGGGCCTGGGCAGTCGCCCGACGGCCCGGTCTCGAATGCTGCTGGATCAGCACGGGGGATATGAGCATGGCAAGGGTTCCACCGAGCGCGGGCGGCCGAGGCCGCCCGGCGCTTGCGAGCGAGGATCAGAGTGCGGCGAGGGCCGAATCGTAATCCGGTTCCTGGGTGATCTCGGGGACCAGCTGCGTGTACACCACCTTGTCATTGGGGTCCAGGACCACCACCGCCCGGGCGGTGATGCCGGCCAGGGGTCCATCCTCGATCAGCACGCCGTAGTCCTTGGCGAAGCTCCGGGAGCGCATCATGGACAGCCCGAGGACGTTGTCGATGCCCTCGGTCTCGCAGAATCGACCCTGGGCGAAAGGCAGGTCCGCCGAGATCACCAGCGCCACGGCGTCGTCCTTGCCGGCCATCGCGGCGTTGAACTTCTTGGTCGAGGTGGCGCAGACACCCGTGTCCAGGCTGGGGACGATGTTGAGCAGCTTCTTCTTGCCTGCGAAGTCCGCCAGGGTCTTGTCGCTCAGGTCCTTGGCGACCAGCCGGAAATCCGGTGCTTGGCTGCCGACGGCGGGCAGCTCGCCGCTGAGTTTGACGGGGTTGCCCTGCAATGCGGTTTGAGCCATTTCAGCCTCCAGTGGTTGCGGGTTGGGGTTGAGGAACGTTTGGTGAGAAGGATGGCGAGTGTCGTCGCGTGGCATGCATGCCTCGATCCGCGGCAACGAGCTCTTGCTGGAAACTTATTAGTCGTCGCTGGTTACTGGGATTTCGGCTCCCCGGGGCATTTCGGTTAGCGCCGGGTGGCGATGAGGCACGCAAGCTCGGCGGCATAGGAGTCGATCTCCTCCTCGGTTCGCAGTTCCGTGGCGCACACCAGGATCGCCGGGTCTAGCTCCGGGTACTCGCTCCCGAGATCGAATCCCCCGAGGATGCCTTGGTCGGCCAGGGAGCGCAGCACGTCCGCGGTCGGGGCCGGCAACCGCAGCCCCTGCTCGTGGAAGATGGGGCCATCGAACAGGGGCTCCACCCCCGGGATCTCGGTCAGGCACTCCACGAGGCGGGTGGTATTCCCGTGGCAGGCCTCTGCTACCCGCTCCAGTCCCTCGGCGCCCAGGATCGCCAGGTGGATGGTGGCCGCGGTGACTAGGAGCCCCTGGTTGGTGCAGATGTTGGATGTCGCCTTGCCGCGGCGGATGTGCTGCTCCCGGGCCTGGAGCGTCAAGGTAAAGCCCGGCTTGCCATCCAGGTCCAGCGTGCGGCCCACAATGCGCCCCGGCATCTGGCGCACTAGCTCCATCTTGCAGCACAGGAAGCCGGCGTAGGGCCCGCCCGAGGCGAGGGGGATCCCCAGGGGCTGGGCCTCACCGCAGGCGATGTCGGCGCCGCTTGCCCCCCATTGGCCAGGGGGCTTGAGCAGGGCCAGGGCCACCGGGTTGACGACCCCGATTGCGAGCGCCCCCCGCGACTTGGCCCATTGCGTGAGCCCATCGACCTCCTCGAGCACGCCGAAGAAGTTGGGTTGGGTGATCACCACCGCCGCGAGCTCGTCCGCGCCCGCGGCCGCCTCCAGGGCCTCCAGCGGCGTGTGCCCGCCGCGGGGGTCGAACGGGGCCTCGAGGATCGTGATCCCCTGGGGCTCGCAGATCGCCCTCAGCACGCGGCGATAGGCCGGATGCAGGGCCCGGGGCACCAGAACCCGGTGACTCTTGACCCTGCGGTTTGCGCGCACGGCCATCAGCACCGCCTCCGCCAGGGCCGAGGCGCCGTCGTAGAGGGAGGCGTTGGAGGCTTCCAGTCCGGTCAGGGCCGTCATCATGGACTGGAACTCGTAGAGCAGCTGGAGCGTGCCCTGGCTCGCCTCCGCCTGATAGGGGGTATAGGCGCTGTAGTACTCGCCCCGTGTCGCGATCTGCCACACCGCGGCGGGGATGTGATGGTCATAGGCACCGGCGCCGATGAAGCACAGGGGCTGACCATCCTGCCGGGCGCGGGCCTGCATCAGGCGGGCTACGTCCATCTCGGCGAGGCCCGGCGGGATGGCGGACAGCGCGCCGACGAGCAGCCCCGAGGGGATCTCGTCGAATAAGGCGTCGATGGAATCGACGCCGATGGCCGCCAACATGTCCGCGATGTCGTCTTCGGTATGGGGGATGAAGGGCATGGCTTCATTTCCGGGGCCCGCCGGTGGGCCCAACAACAGGTCTCGCGTGGGCCTGGGCCGACTGGACGCCGGCCAGCTCGGTCGAGGCCTAGGACTCCTCGTCGACTATTGCCTGGTACGCCGTGGCATCGAGCAGATGGTCCATGTCGCCTGGGTCCTTCGGCCGCAGGGCAAAGATCCAACCGTCCCCGTAGGGCCCCTGATTGATGGCATCAGGGGTATCCGCCAGGACCTGGTTGGCGTCGACGACCTCGCCCGCGATGGGGGCGTAGATGTCGGAGGCGGCCTTGACGGACTCCACGACGGCGCACGCCTCCTCGGCGCCCACCTGGCGGCCCACCTCGGGGGTCTCGACGAACACGATGTCACCCAGGGCCTCCTGGGCGTGGTCGGTGATCCCGACCGTCACGGTGCCGTCGCCGTTGTCCTTCACCCATTCGTGACTGCGGGTGTATCTGAGGTCGGCAGGGACTTCGCTCATGTGTGGCTCCTGTTTAGGTCTGCTCGAACGGTGTATCTGCGCGGGGCCGCCCTGGACCGCCGCTGACTGAGTCGGCTCGGACAGAGCCGATGCTGGGGACACGAGGCCCTCAGATGTCTATGCAGGGCTTGCCCCGGCGCACGAAAGGGGGCTTCACGACCCGAGCGGCCACCGGCTTGCCCCGGATCTCCACCTCGCAGCCCTCCCCGATGCCCTGCTCGATCCGGGCGAAACCGATGGATCGATCCAGGGTCGGGGAGTAGCCCCCCGAGGTGACCTCGCCAACCGGGCGGCCGCCCTCGAGCACGGGCTGGTGGCCGCGCAGTATGCCGCGGCCGGTGAGCAGCAGGCCGACGAGCTCGCGGCGCCCGGGATTGTCTCTCATGCTGGCCAAGGCTGTCCGGCCGATAAAATCGCGTTCCGGCGGGTCCCAGGCCACCGTCCAGCCCAGTCCGGACTCTAGGGGGCCAACGGTCTCGTCCATGTCCTGCCCGTAGAGGTTCATCCCGGCCTCCAGGCGCAGGGTGTCCCGGGCGCCGAGGCCACAAGGCTGGACGCCGGCCGAGATCAGCTCCCGCCAGAATCCGGCCGCGTCCTCGGCGGGAAGCATGACCTCGATCCCGTCCTCGCCGGTGTAACCGGTGCGCGCGACGAGCCACCGCTCACCGTCCGCGGCGAAGAAGGGCTTGAGCTCGAGGGCCGCCGCCTGGCAATCACGCGGGAGCAGGGGCGCCGCGAGGCCGCGGGCTTCGGGTCCCTGGACGGCGATCATGGCGAGGTCGTCCCGGCGCTCGATGGCGACATCGAGGCCCTCGGCCTGGGTGTGCACCCAGGCGACATCCTTGTCGGCGGTGCCCGCGTTGACCACGATTCGATACCGGCTCGGCCCTCGGAAATAGACGATCAGATCGTCCACCACGCCGCCGCTCGGGTTCAGCATGCAGCTGTAGAGGGCCTTGCCTGGCGCCTTGAGCTTGGCCACGTCGTTGGCAAGGAGTCGGCGGAGGAAGGGCTGGATATCCCGGCCCGAAAGGTCCACCGGCCGCATGTGGGAGACGTCGAACGCCCCCGCGTGACGGCGCACGGCGTGGTGCTCGTCGATCTGGGAGCCATAGTGCAGCGGCATATCCCAGCCGCCGAAGGGTACGATGCGGGCGCCCAGACGCTCATGCTCTGGAAACAAGGGGGTGCGCTTGCCCATCCGACTCTCCTCCCCTAGGGACTACAAAGCGACGCCCGGAGGATCGAGTCCCCGGTGGCGCCCCTCTGTCCTAGACCTGAGAGTTTGCAGAGATACCCCTCGCATCGGGTGCTCCGCTGCCCCGTCGGTGGGTTGCGGCCTGGGTGTCAGGCGGCAACCGCTCTCCAGAGTCGGTCATCAGCCCCGCGGTCCCTGTTGCCTGAGCGATTCCGGGCCCGTTGCGCCTTCGGCGCCGATCCAGCCTCCGGGCCACGGGCACGGAGTGCGAAGGATCGGTCTCTCCCACGGGGCTTGACGCGAGCCCAGACTATACGGGCGGGCAGGGGGGAAAGGAAGGGCTGCCCAACCAGCGCAGAGGGCTGCGGGGACCAAGCCCGCCACGTGGCCGACACCTTTTCGCCCTGCGGCCGGCCCTCGGCAGCATGATTGGCCCCTAGTCCGCCTTCTCCTTGCGCCGGAAGGTCGTGTTGCCGCATTCGGCGCAGGCTGGAATCCGCCCGGTCTGGACGAAGTGGGTCTCGGCGCCGCACTTGTCGCACACCAGGGTCCCCGGACCCGTGATCTCGCCCGCCTGATAGAGGCTCATCTGACGGGCGCTCTCGGCCCACTGGGCGAGCTGGAGGCTGGTCTGATCCGCGGCCTTGGCGAACATGTCCATCATACGCTGCTCGATGAGCTCCAGGTCGAAGCGCCAC
>Ga0316578_10000035_pt1 | contig 27800 bp, 30 predicted proteins | sample J0NA_2_FD_203076 | JGI IMG/M metagenome (GOLD analysis project Ga0316578, IMG submission 203076) | Rhizosphere microbial communities from salt marsh grasses in Alabama, United States - J0-2_160517rDrC | ecosystem: Host-associated > Plants > Roots > Rhizosphere | place: USA: Alabama | collected... | reverse complement strand
TGGAATAGGTCTCGGCAATCTGTCGATCAAAGGGTATTTCCATCAGAATCGGTAAATTTTCCTGATCCGCATATTCTTTAACTTTTTTATCCCCCAGATCAGAGCGATTAATGACCAACCCGCAGGGGATATCGAGTATATTAACGGCGCCGACAGCCAGTTTTAAATCGTAGAGTCCAAACGGGGTCGGTTCGGTGACGAGCAAAACAAAATCTGCATTTTTCATAGATTCAATCACCGGACAGGAGGTCCCCGGGGGTGCATCCACTATGGTGAGCCGGGCCGGATCGGTATAGGATAAAACCTTATTGATCAATGGCGGCGACATGGCTTCGCCCACCCTCAATTTTCCATGGATGAATTCGACGCCGTTGCGATGGCCTTTTTGGATGACACCCAACTCGCGACCTTTTTCAGTAATGGCATCTTCGGGACAAACCGCCATGCATCCGCCGCAGCTATGGCAGAGTTCTTCAAACGGCAAGACCGTCTCCCCCACGACGACAATGGCTTTGAACTGACATATGTCACCACATTTTCCGCAAAAGGTGCATTTGTCCATATCCACCTCGGGAACCGGGGTGGTAACGGTTTCGGTCAGATCAAAAACCGGCTGCATAAAAAGATGGGCATTGGGTTCTTCGACATCACAATCCAGCAGTTGAACCATGGATCCGAGCGACACCGCCAGATTGGTTGCCACCGTCGTTTTGCCGGTTCCGCCCTTACCGCTGGCGATACTAATAATCATAATAAAAACTCCCTGAGCAAGACACACCGGAAATTCTAATGTTTAAACGCCCTAAGGGCCTAAGTCGCTGTTCTCAAGCCCTCAGCGACCCGACCTTCCTCTGCCACCCATCCCGCCTCCGGTCCCCATTCCGCTGCTGCGTCCCATTCCCCTGCCGCGTCCCATTCCCATTCCGCCGGCTCCGGCGTGACGGGGCGCATTGGCTTCCGTGGTGGGTGTCAGCTCCCCATTTTTATACTTATTCACGATGTCTTTTATTGTGCCGGCTTGCCCGAGGTACACTTGAATGCCGGTTGCCGTAAATGTCTGAAACGCATTGGGACCGCAATTGCCGGTAATCACCGCCTGGGCGCCTTTGGCGGCCACAAACTGGGCCGATTGAATGCCGGCACCGCCCCCCAGGGCATTATTTTCATTTTCGAAAACTTCAAAATTCAAATCATCTGTTTCGATAATCAAAAAATAGCTGCACCTGCCAAATCGGGGATCCAGCTGGGCTGCCAAATCTTTTCCTGACGAACTAACGGCTATTTTCATTACGCAGACTCCTTTTGTTAAAAGTAATTTGCCATAATGGTTCTTAGCGATTTTTCCCGCAGCAGCTTCCGGGCCCCTCGCAGTCGGCCTGCTGTGGCTGCAATCCGCAGCAACCCGTGTCGCCCGCTCCGGGTAACCGCATTTGAGATACACCGGATATAGAAGAATGAGCCGATATGAGTTTCTTAAGTTTTTGGCTGCCACAGAAATTACATTGCGGTCGATCAGACGTCGCTGTCATCAGCAGTTCATTGACCCTTCCACATTCCTCACATCGATAATCAAACAAAGGCATGCGATTCCTCCAAAAATTCAATCTTTTGTTATTAAACCCAGTGACCCTCCACATCCGCCTCCGCGGCTGTTTCAAGTTCTCCGTTATTAAATTGCGCGATGACATCTGCCACCTTCCCGCTGGCGCCGGTCATTATTTTAACGCCGGCACTTTGCAGCACCTTAAACGCTTTGGGTCCGCAATGACCGGTAATTAAAACATCCACGTCATGATCGACAATGGTTTTTCCCGCCTGTATTCCCGCACCCTGGGGCAGATTAATATTCTGCGCGTTTTCCACAACCTCAAAGGCCATGGTTGCGGGATCGACGAGAATAAAATATTCAGCCCTGCCAAATCGCGGGTCTAAATCGGAATCTAATTCCCTGCCAGCCGAGGTAATTGCAATTCTCATGATTTAAATTCCTTTCTTTTTCATTTGACATATGCATATAAGTATTTAATATTATACATGTTTGCGAATATAGTGGGCTTTATGTTATAAGCATATGCTCATAACAACCTTAAGCGCTTCAGGATGGATTGTCAAGCACTTTTTAAAAAAAGAGAGATGTAATGATGCCCCGGCGCTGACTTGTTTCCAGATCAATCCGGTGGGGACCAAGCTTTAATCCGGACGACTTGGCCGTCGATTAAAGGTTTGAACCGAAGAGAGTTTCACCGAACAAAAGCTTAGGTTACTTGACCGAAAAGCAAATATCAGCCGATTTCAAATTTGTTGAGAATCAGTTAAAAATAAAGAAAATACAGATACTTAAATCATAATCTGCCGCTGTGCAGAATCCCTTTGTATGCTCTTTTTCTCCATGGACCAGATGGATCTGCAAATTTGGCGTTAGAATTAATCTTACTAATCAGCATTCCCGTAACGTTTCTTTTTAATTGATGGCGTATTTTCCCATCCGGCCGAACCACAAAGCCGGCAAAACAGGACTCTCGTTCACTGGTATTGCTTGCGCTGATCCACAAATAATTATTCGCGGCGTATCCTCTGACTGCACCGGTGATAAGACTGCCCAACTCTTTTCCCTGTTTTTTATATTCAGTCGTACTTAGATTGCCATCATACCAGGATTGAAAAAGTACCTGGGTTCCCAGTTGTTTTTGTTCCCGATATAATTCCGGGTACCGCCATTCATGGCAAATGAGCACACCGCAGGTAAAATCCTTGATTTTAAATTGAACCGCTTTTTGCCCCGGTTGATAGTAAGCGTGTTCCAGTTCCCCTTCTTTTCCGGTGCAGAAGCGCTTATCATAGCGATTGATTATCTTTCCTTTATTATCGATCAGCCACAAACAATTGTATGGGCGCTTATGGCTTCCTTCAAAATGATGGCTACCGACAATTGTCCAAATCTTGAGTTCTGAAGATCGTTTCATTATTTTTTCTAAAAAACCCGGTAGCAGGGTCTCAGCCCGACTGTTGAAACGCTTAAAATCTGTCCCGGCATAACCACTGAGGCTGCTTTCTGGAAAATGAGATACATCCGCCCCTTTTTCTTTTGCTTCCGCCATTTGTCTTAGAATATACGACGCGTTCCTTTTAATATCGGCGCTCACAGGAAATTGGCACGTCGCTATGATTAATTCGCGTTTCATCTACTGCCTCATCGTATTTAATTGGGGGGGCGGGGAGTTTTATATTCAAACCCTTACCGTGAGCTGGATGAATGATTATGGGCTATTTGCAAAGACCGCGTCCGCCGCAGGCGGATCTGAGTGCATTAGGGTTGTGTGCCTGGCCCAAAATGTAAATATGACAATGTCGGATGATCAAGTCAATCAAATCTTACTGTCGATTATTGAAATATCATCTTCTTTAAAACTCTCCAAAATCATTTTACACTCCTTTTTTTTCTATTTTTTTTAAAAAAAATGTAACTGATTCGGATGACCGGGTTCCTTAAGGTCAACAATTCAAAATGACGCGTTTTGATGAAGACTTGAACCTGAAAGGAGATCACCGTTGAAGCAAGAAATTTCAAGAAGAACATTTCTAAGGGGCGGAATTGCAGCTGCAGCCGGCTTGGCTGCCAGCAGTATTCCAGGATCTGCCGCAGTAGCAGCACCGAATGAAAAAGCTCAGCTGGCAACCCTGCTGGACATTAGCAAATGCATCGGTTGCGGCGCCTGTGTGGAGGCCTGCAACGAAACAAACGCGCATAAGTACCCCAATCCGAAAAAGCCATTTCCTAAAATGTATCCCAACCGGGTGCCGGTTCAAGACTGGTCTGAAAAGCAGGATGTTACCGATCGTCTGACCCCTTACAACTGGCTTTTTATTCAACACGCCACTGTTAATTTTAACGGTGAAGAGCATGAAATTACGCTGCCCCGGCGCTGTATGCACTGTGTCAATCCGCCTTGTGTCAAACTCTGCCCCTGGGGCGCTGCACGGCAGCTTGACAATGGCATTTCAAGAATTGACTCCGATATTTGCCTCGGGGGTTCCAAGTGCAAAAAGGTTTGTCCCTGGGACATCCCCCAGCGCCAGACGGGAACAGGTTTGTATCTTGATATTCTGCCGTCATTTGCCGGAAACGGTGTGATGTACAAGTGCGATCGCTGCTATGACCAGATTGCAGAAGGCCAATTGCCAGCCTGCATCGAAGCCTGCCCAGAGGACGTTCAGACCATCGGGCCGCGGGATGAAATCATCCAAAAGGCGCGGGCATTGGCCAAAGAAATCAACGGCTATATTTACGGCGAGAAGGAAAATGGCGGAACCAATACGATTTATGTTTCGCCGGTGCCGTTTGAAGAGCTGAATAAGGCCATCGAAAAGGGTAAAGGCAAACCCCACCTTAATCCGGTAAAAGACACCATGGCCCAGGCCAACAACCTGACCACCGCAATGGTCCTTGCCCCGGTGGCCGGAATTGCAGCAGCAGTGGGAAAATTTGTAAAGCTAACAAAAAGCAGCAAATAGCAAACAAGGAGCCTGATGAGATGAGAAAGCAACGAGACATGATATCAAAGATGCCAAACAAAGCCGTTCATTATATCTACCTGATTACGGTTTTTTTCCTTACGATTACCGGCTTTGGCCAGATGCCTATTTTTAAACGTTACTACATTGCCGATATTCCCGGTCTTGGGTGGCTGGCGAAATTTTATGTCACCCATTATATCCATTACCTGGCCGCAATTTTGATCCTGGCGCTGGCGGCCTATATGATCATCGACTACTTTGTTTTGCAAAAAAAACACATCCGCCTGACCGTATCCGGTTACGTCAGGGGAGCCATTCTGGTCGGAATCCTGGTATCGGGAATATTTCTGGTGATTCGAAATCTCACTGGAAGCCGGTTCGAACCGGGTTTCATCATCTTTCTGGACCTCGCCCATCTCGGACTGGTCATGACATTTTTGATGGCCGCCGGCTATTGTCTGGCTAGAAAAAGGAGTTGGGTTACACTGCGGTAAATTGAAATGGAAAATTTTGGCTGAAACGATCGCTCAATGCCCAGAACTGGAAGAATAAATATGGAACATTGCATCAATCACCCGGATAAAGAAACGCGTTTTGTTTGTCTAAAGCATAACATTTACATGTGCGAAGAATGCTTACAGTGTCGGGATCCGAAGATATACTGCAAGTTTCGATCATCATGTCCCATTCATTTCTTAACCAAAAGAAACGGGAACCTGGATAGCGTTAATCCGCCCGAAGGCCAATCCCCCTCCGAAAGGGTTCGGGCGGCTTAACATCATATGAGAAAATTTATTGCAATCGATTTACAATGCGCGGCTTCTTAGAAGCAAGAATATTGCAGACGCTGGTTTTAAACTTTGTGGTGTTGTCTGGCGATTTTGCTTGTCAAAAGGTATTGCCTGATTTTTAAAAAACAGTGGACAAATGCCTGCCGAAATCTTATTAATTACAGGGAGTATGAAAATGAAAGAGCTGATCATTATGTTAGGCATTGCGGGTGTCTGGATTCTCCTGCAGGCTTATATTCTACCTAAATTGGGCATATCAACCTGACTGAAAGATTCTTGTCAGGTGACAAGAAACCATGACCGTACCCAGGCGAACGAACCGCAAAAAGATAAAAGATAAAGATTTTGAACTCATTCGGGCCATCAATTCAGGCCAATTCGATCGTTTCCCGGAGCTTGTCAAGCGCTATGAGCAAAAGCTGTATAATTTCAGCTTCCGGATGTGCCGGGATGCGGCCGATGCTGAAGATTCGGTTCAAGAAACCTTTCTGAATGTATTTAAATACTTAAAAGATTTTCGGTACGAAACCAAATTTAAAAACTGGCTGTACCGGGTGGCAGCCAGCACGTGCATCAAAAAACGGCGAAAATCAAAATTTGCCCCTGAAAGGGAACTGTCCCTGGATGAGTTTATCCCTCAGGATAAAGCCGAGGTTCCCGATCACGTTCCCGAATGGGCGTTGATGCCCCTGGACAAACTGCTAAATGATGAGCTTTTAGATAAGCTCAACGAGGCCATTTTCACGCTCCCCGAAAAATACCGGCTGGTGATTGTATTAAGGGACATTGAAGGATTCAGCACGACCGAAACTGCCCAAATTTTGAATTTATCGGATGCGAATGTGAAAGTCAGATTACATCGGGCACGCCTGTTTTTGAGGGACAAATTGAAAGGGTATTTTGAAAATGAATAAAGATGAGCACGATCATAAACACTGCCTGGGGTTGTTTGAAAAACTTTCCGAGTATCTGGATAATGAGCTGGATGAAGTCACCTGCCAGGAAATCGAAAATCACATCAAAGAATGCGTCCCTTGCTTTGTGTGCCTGCAGACCCTTAAACGAACCGTTGACCTGTGCAAACAGGCGGGAAACAGGACCGTCCCCAAAGACTTCTCAAAAAAATTAAGAGAAGTCATTCAAAATTTGCCCAAAAGCCCACCTGCCGGATAAATTCGACCCATTTTATGATATCACTCTTGCCTGCCCGTTGATATATTCAGGGCGTTCAAGGACTTGAAGTTCTGTGTGGGGATGAGATTTGGCGCTGTCTTTTTTTCAAGTCTGCGAGACATGCTTCTATATAATCACCGCAACGGTTTGCGGTATCACCTTTTTCACAGTGGCGCCGAAACCCTTTTAGCCATTCTTTCCCGCCGCGGGGGCATACTTCCATAAACTCCACAAAGTGAATGAGCCGATCGATAATGTTTTTTGAAACCTCGTGCTCGACTCTGCAGGAGGCTTCTTCAGCCTCATCCTTATCGATTAAAAGGATTTTGACAAAAAATTCTTTCAAGACTTTATGCCTTCTGACGATTTCCGCTGCCAATTTTTTGCCTTTAGCAGTCAGGGTGATGATATCGTAAGGTGCATAGTTCACCAGGCCTTTCTCTGAAAGCGAACGCAAGGCACCGGTTACAGAAGATTTGTTCACCTGCACCCGATCGGCAATATCTTTGGCCCTGGCAGCCTGCTTTTCTTCTGAAATGTGGAAAATAGCCTCAAGATAGTCTTCCATATTGGAGCTCAACGGTTCTTTCCGGCTCATTTTGTTTTTCCTTGAAAATGAAATTTAGTGGTGAATAAATCTTATTGCCTGTCTGCTTTTTGGGATAAGCTAAATCCTTGAAACTCAAACCACTTTGGAATTATCCGGTTTTTCTTCACAGGAAGCCGGGTCCATGGGACAGGACGAACATCCGCAGCCGCACGCGTCTTCCTGTTTAAAATTTTTTAAAAACCTTCGAATTAGAAACGCTGCTGCAATCGCAACGATTAAAATAACGATAAGGGTTTGCATTTTATTTCACCAGAATCCCGAAGGCCGACCCAATTTGAAAGATGAGGACCGCTAAAACAAATGCCAGCACGGTATTAAATACCATGGCAAACGCGCCCCATTTCCAGGAACCCGATTCCCTCGAAATGCAGATGACCGAGACAAAACAGGGCGAATAGAACATCGTAAAAACGATCAGACCCACCGCCAACAGGGGCGACCAACCCGGGTCCCGCGCCAGGGTTTCAGACAGAGAGCCGGATTCTTCCGGATCCACCGCTCCCAGAGAATAGGCCGTGCCCAGAGTTGAAACCACCACTTCCTTGGCGGCAAATCCGCCGACCAGTGCAATATTGGTTTTCCAGTCGAAACCCGCCCATTTCGATACGCCTTCCAATGCGCCGCCAATACGGCCGGCGATCGAATATCGCAATCCGGCTTCGGCTTCGGCCGCATCGATTTGTTGAAGATTTGCTCTGAGCTTTCCGGCCTCACTGGAAAGCTGAACTTCCGCATGGTCCGCTGCTTGCAGTTGCTGTACCACCGCTTGCGGCGCGCGGCTGATTTGTTCCTGGCGTTGTTTTTCAAATTCCTGAATTTTGGAATCCGGCAACCCGGGAAAAGTCATCATGGCCCACAGGACAACCGACAGCCCCAGGATCACCGTCCCGGCTTTTTTGATATACTGCCAGGTGCGCTCCCAGGTATGGATGGCCAGGCCCTTAAATGTGGGCATGCGGTAAGGGGGGAGCTCCATCACAAATGGGGTTGCCTCCCCTTTGATGACCGTAACGCGCAACAGCTTGGCAACCAGCAGCGCACCGGCCCAGGCGCCCAGGGTGATCAAAAACATAATGACTGCCTCATATTTGGCAAAAAAGGTCGCAATCAGCAGGGCAAACACGGGTAACTTGGCGCCGCAGTTCATAAAAGGCACGGTCAGCAGGGTGGCCAGACGTTCGCGCGGCGACTTGAGGGTGCGGGTTGCCATCACCCCCGGCACGGCACAGCCCCCGGCAATGCCGCCGGATACTATAAAGGCCATCACGGAGGAGCCGTGCAAACCAAATATGCGGAATATGCGATCCAGCATAAAGGCCACCCGGGCCAGATAGCCGGAATCCTCCAGTATGGCAATACCGAAAAACATTAACATGATAAGGGGCACAAAACCCAGAACACCGCCCACACCATCGATAATACCCGATACGATCAGCGATTTTACCATCCCCGCCGGGAGAACCGCCGACAGAGTTGACCCCAGCCAGCCAAAAAAACGTTCCAGCCACCCTACAGGCACTTTACTGTAAGAAAAGGTAAAATCATAAAGCCCGGCGATCACCGCCAGCATGATTAAGGGGCCAATAAAACGATTGGTAAGCACTTTGTCGATTCGATCCGAGCTGTAGAGCCGGTTGCGGTCGTATTTATGGTGGATGACCCCCTGCTTCAGAATCGATTTGATATACCCATAACGCTGATCTGCAATCATGGCCTCCGGATAGGTATCGAGGGTATTTAGCAGATGCTGGGACACTTTGCGCACCATCTCCTTGAGGCGGTTGGAAAGGTCAGGATTGGCCTCTTGGCCTTTGCTAATAATCTGTTCATCGCTTTCCAAATACTTCAAGGCAATCCAGCGTGCCTGATAGGTGTCGGTTAGAAAATCGCTGTCTAAAATTTCTTTTTCCATTTCAGAAAGCACCGGGTCGATGTCCGCCCCGTAAGAAATTTTAAGGGGGATCAATTGATTAGGTTCCCGGGCAATCTGAGAAGCAGAGTCCATGAGTTCCTTTTTGCCTTTTCCTAACCGGGCAATAGTTGGGGTGACAGGTATGCCCAGCAGAGATGAAAGTTTTTGCGCATTGACTTTAATCCCCCGCTTTTTGGCAACATCGATCATATTGAGGGCGATGCAGATCGGAATACCCATTTCAAGGAACTGGATGGCCAGGTATAGATTGCGTTCCAGGTTGGAGGCATCTACGATGTTGATGACCACTTCCGGCTTCTGGTTGACCAGAAAATCACGAGCCACCACTTCTTCCAAAGAATAGGCCGTCAGGGAATACGTGCCGGGCAGATCAACAATATGCAGCCTGAAGCCGTCACGCACATAAGTGCCCTCTTTTTTTTCGACCGTTACGCCGGGATAGTTGCCCACGTGCTGATGCGATCCAGTCAGTTCATTAAACAGGGTGGTTTTGCCGGAATTCGGATTCCCGGCCAATGCGATCGTTGGTGCCATTTATTATTCGACCTCTACTTCGATATAATCGGCTTCATTGTTGCGCAGCGTCAGCGTCGCTCCCATGACTCTTAACGCCACGGGGTCATAGAGCGGTGCGCGGCCCTGAATTCTTATTTCGGTTCCCGGCACCAGTCCCATATCGCGGATTCGTCGTCCCAGTTCGCCCGCCACTTTAATGCTGGCAATAGTGCCCTCCTGATTATCGTGCATATTTCGCAAGTTGATTCTCATTCGGCTTCAATCCTCCGTGTATCGGGAATAGAATATAAATATAGTATAAAAGTTTGTTACACCAAACTTTATACGGTGTCAAGAAAAAAATTCACCATACAAAACTTAAACCGTGAATTGTTGCAAAAATCAAATTATTTCGAACGCGCCAGGTTGAAGATGGGATTTAGGAAGTGGGTCGTGCGACTCAGGGCAAATTCTCAACGATTGAATATCAACGTTATGGCAATAATAGAAGCTCAAAAATGCCAATATCGAGGACGCGGACGATTACAACATCGGCAACGTTGCCTCGCATCGTAATCGTCGTCGTCCGCGTACTCGGTTCTGACCCGCAATCCTTTCGCGGTGGGCCGGCAGTCATGGCGCGGGTATGTGTCAGCATGGTGTGGCCGGTGGTGTTAATATAAAAACGCATAAAGAAATACGGAATCAATCTAAATTCCGATTTAGCAGAATAACCAGTGGCAGGCATCAGTTTTTAAATTCCAGAAACAGGTTCGCATCTTCGCCGTCAATTTCCGGCCGGTTCTTCATCCAGCTTAAAATCCGGCAGCCGTCCGTTTCGCCATTAGGGGCTGAGCAACTGATATAGGGCATAATCGGGTCACCGGCAATTGATTTGTAGTAAAGCATCTTGGCGCGCTCACTGGGAAATTCTTCCAGTTCCAAAAGATGCGCAAAATAAATCGAACAGTCACCTTCAAATAAATCACTATTTTCTCTGGACTCGGTGATGCGCGCTTTAAAGTATTCAACAGCCTCCTGGCTGTTTCGGGCCTGCACAATCAAATTAAATTCCCCGTGCCTTCTCTCCGACTCTTCCGTGCGCTGTTGATTGGTCATATGCAGAAATTTACCAATATAGAGCATCATCTATCCTTTCTTTTTTTTAAACCGATTATACCAAGCCGCTGATTCAACCAGCGGCCTTTTCCATCTGACCGCAACCCATCTTAGACGCTCCGCTTCGTTTTGTCCAGCGCTTTGCAGACTCGTAATTTCAGTCTTCGGCCAGCCTTGTTTTTCTCTTTGCCAGCCAGTCTTTAACCGCATAGCCAGTACCGAATGCCCATGGCCGCAATTTTTCAGGAGGTACCATTTTAAATTCAGCCAGTTCCACCCCTAAAACAATCTCACCCTGTACCTGAACGTGATAGGCTAAAATTAGCTGATTCATTTCAAAAAACGAATAACAGCCGATAAAATCATCAATTTGTCCATTAAGGCCCAGTTCTTCTTTAACTTCTCTTAAAACGCCGGATTCAGGCGTCTCGTTCTTCTCAAGAAACCCGGTAACCAGGCCGTAAATTTTCTGCGGCCATTCTTTATTACGAACCAGAACCACAATGCCTTCCCGTTCCACCAGAGCCGCCACAACAGGGGTCGGGTTGTCCCAGAAGACATAATCACAGGTGTCGGATGAACATTTTAACCGCGTCCGACCGTCTATTTCAGCCGGCTTTAAGTCCCGGCCGCATTTCGGACAATATTTCATCTGTTTATCCAGATTTTTCAACTTTTCACCGCAGAGGCACAGAGATCGCAGAGTCTATTTTTCATTTTGCTCTCTGCGAACTCTGCGCCTCTGCGGTGAACAATTAAATCCGACTTAATCCAAGGTGATCGTTTGGCCGTGTTTAAGAACTAAAAAATCTTCAGCTGGAATCTGGTTTTCCTGCAAAGCGGCAGCGAGTTTTTTGGGGGGTTCATCCAGCGGTTCATCGGTTAAGATAAAGGTGCCCCAGTGAATCGCTACCGATTTTTTGGATCCGATATCTTTATGGATTTGAACCGATTCTGCAGGATTCACATGATGCCTCGCCATAAACCAGCGCGGCTCGTACGCCCCGATCGGTATGGCCGCCAGATCGAAGGGCCCCAGTTTTTCGCCGATTTCTTTGAAATGCGGCGTGTATCCGGTATCGCCGACGAAAATGAACCGAAAGGCATCGGCGTTGATGACCCAGCCGGCCCAGAGTGTTTTATTTCTGGAAAATATGCTGCGTTTGCTCCAGTGCTGCACCGGTACCGCAATAATTTCAAGATTTCCGTCCCGCTGACGGTCCCACCAGTCCATTTCGATCACCTGATCGACACCCCGGATTGCAAACCATTTCTTCAACCCCAGGGGAACATAAAAACGTGTTTTTTCTCCACCGGGTCTCTGGCGTAATTTTTTTATGGTTTGCTCGTCCAGCGAATCATAATGGTCATGCGAAATCACAACAATATCGATCGGCGGCAGGTCCTCAAATGCCAGTCCCAGCGGAGCGACTCTCTCGGGGCCGGCCCACTGGACCGGTGAAGTCCGTTTGGAAAAATGCGGGTCCGTGAGGATATTATAACCCGCCATCTGCAGCAATAGGGTCGCATGCCCGATCCAGGTCACGGTGTTTCTGTCACGATTTTGTCTTAAGAAGTTTGGGTCATTTTTTGCCAAAGGGAAATGATAGCTCTGTGGACCCGGAATCTCCTTTTTTGCCCTTTCGCGGCGCCATTTTAATAAATCCCAGAAATCATGTTCCTCATACTCGGTGACATTTCTGAACCCGCCAGCGGTATGGTGGGGTTTGTCAGTTGAGGGGCTCTGGGCCGCACAGTTCAGCGCAGACATGAAAATAACGCCCAACGTCAAAATTCGAAAACCGTCAAGTAAATTGAACATGGAATCACCGTTAACAGCCTCATACAGGTGTTTTTCAGAGTGCGGAACCGCAATATTTACAAAATCTGGCATCAATGTCGTGTCCCTCGGCACTGCATTCCGGGCAGGCCTGGGTAGAAATATGGCGCTTAAAAGCTTGTGCCAATTCAACCGTTACAATGCCGGTCGGAACAGCAATAATACCATAACCAATAATCATGATCAGCGCCGAAAGCAACTGACCCAGATCGGTCTGGGGTGATATATCTCCGTAGCCCACTGTCGTCAGCGTAACAATCGACCAGTAAATGCTTTTGGGTATGCTGGTGAACCCATTTTGCGGATCTTCGATAAGATAAATTAGCGACCCGAAAATGGTTACCAGTGTTAAAACGACAAATAAAAAAACGGTGATTTTTCGTCTGCTGGCACGCAACGCCTGAGTGAGAACCCGCAGCTCGCCTAAGTACTGCACCAGTTTCAAAATTCGAAAAATCCGCAAAACCCGCAGTATCCGAATGACCAGCAGATACTGGGCACCCGGGACAAGAATGCTCAAATAGGTTGGTATAATTGCCAGAAGATCGACAACCCCAAAAAAGCTGGTGGCATAAGCCAATGGTCGCCCGACACTCAATAATCGAAGTACGTATTCTATCGTAAATAAAATCGTAAAAAGCCACTCGCCGGCATACAAAATTTGACCATATGATTTTCGAATTGGGCCGACACTGTCGAGCATGACCATCACAACACTGACCAATATAGCCAGGATCAATAAAACATCAAACCATTTGCCTGCCGGTGTGTCGGCTTCAAAAATGACCTCATGAAGCTTAAACCGCCATCGGCTTTGAGAATTATTCGCATTCATTGCTGCTTTACCTGATACCCTTTTTCCTTTAGCAAATCGACCACACTTTCCGGACCCACTAAATGACCGGCACCCACGACAAAAAGGGCGTTTTTATTTTTCCGCATCGCGCCTTCAATTTTATTAATCCATTTCTTATTGCGCTGTATTAGCAAGCGGTCGTGAATATCCGGATAATCTTTAAAACTTTTGTGTAGCAGTTCATGCAGTTTTTCGGCATTGCCTGTTTTCCAACTTTTCACCAGATCACTGGACAACTCGTTTATAACATCCAGATCTTTTAAAGTCTGACTTAAAAAATCGAATTGATCCTGTTCATCCATGTTGCCCAGCAGATTTATTTGAAACTCCGCGGGTTCCAGAAAATCGATCTCTTTGCCATCGGCGCTGGCCTTATTAAAAAAGTAAACATCAATACCATAACTGGGATTATATCCCATCTGTTGAAGTTCTAATGTTGTCAGGGTCAATGCCACAAACCAGGGCTTGAACTGGGAGAATTGTTCCAACGGCAGGCCGATTTCGCTCATTTTCTTTTCGAGCTGCTGTCGGGTGTTTCCATCCAGATTCTGCAGCAGGTTTTGCTCGCCCGGATAAATGCCCAGTTCCAGCAGTTTGGCCTGAACGCCCGGCGACTGCAAGGCTGCAATATCGGTTTCAAATATGATGACCCGGCTGTCGGCATAAGCTTTTTCGATAGCAGCAGCCAGGGGGTATGCGTCCGGCTTGAGAAGATGCAGGGAACCCAGCAGATAAATTTTATTCGACTGGGTGTTAACCATCCACAGGCAGCTTTGGGTGGCCTGCTGAACGGCTGCGGTCTTTGCCTGCAAATCGAATGCGGTCGTAATGAAAAATGCCGGCAGGAAAAAAGCAAATAATATAAAGTGTAATTTAAAATTTAAAAAGCATCGCTTTAACATGCAGTTTCCTTCCCGGCGCCGGTATCTCCCCGACGCACAGTTTTATTGGTTTTCTCGGTTAAAATCTTCAACCGGGGTGGGACCGGATCGCCGGACTCTAATTTATCCAACAGGGTTTCATGATTGGCAATGAATGCCAGGCAATGGGTGTACTGTCGAAGCAGTTGATATGACTTCATTGCAAGGCTCCTGGCTGCCTGCCGGTGATGCTGCTCCAGGTGAATATAAACACCGGCGGCTTTTATTAATCCTTTTAACACCTGCCGCTGATCGCCTGTTGCAGCTTTCCAGAGCGCCTCCAGATAATCGTGGAACTCAAAAAAAAGACGCTGGTTCCAGATAATCAATGCCTGTTGCAGCGGGTCTTTCATCCCGCTTGCTTGGATCGCATCGAATACGTGTTGGTAACGCAGAAGACGATCACCGATATAATCAGCATGCAAAGCGGATAGATTTTGCTCCCGCCACTTCTGCGCGACATTCAAATATCTGGTGGGATCCCTGACGGCCAGAGCCGCAACAAATGACTCCGAAAGGGAGTTGCGGATATCCCGGGCGGTTCGATCCACAAAAGGATCAAACCGCTCATTTTTTTTTAATTTCTTTTTTCCCAAAGTCATTTTTTTGTTTTATTCATTTTAAAATCGGGATCTCATGCCTTTATTTTTTTCTGGTGGCGCAGGACGAGCAAGAAAAAGATCGTCGCCTGCCTCTCGTGGCTGGAAGCCACTCCCACCATTTATTAATCCTCACAAATTTCCATCTTTGTTGTATCGTCAATACAATATGTGGGAGCGGCATCTTGCCGCGATACGACTTTCGACAACGAGAAACAAAGCCACCGGGAAAGGGGACATTGCCAGAGCGCCACAATTATCCCCATTTCTGCAATATCTCATTGACCAACTTCCCATCCGCCTGTTTGCCGAAGTGCTCCATTATTGAACCCATGGCCTGCATTTTGTTTTTGTACTCGGAAAAATCAATGTTAGCACGGATCCAGGCAATGATCTCTTCACGCGAGACCATCTTGGGCAGATACAATTGAAGAATGTCGAGGTAGTCTGAAGATTCTTCATTTTTCGCTTCCAGCACCGTCCTTTCGGATTTTGCCAGTCCCTGGATGATGCCGACAATGTCATCATTGGTAATCTCTTCATTGGTTTTGAGACGCGTCGATTTTTTGCCGCTTTCCAGGGTGATGGGCACGGTCAATTTGGGGAACTCAGCCATGATTTGTCGGATGGTGCTGCGGGCCTCCACATCCTTGTTCAGCATGGATTGCTTCAGATCGGCTTTCAGTTTATCCAGTAAAGACGAGGATTCATCCGGATTCCATCCGTATTTTTGAGTTTGGGTATCGCTCATCGGTCTCTCCTTATTAAATAAACTTGGGGGGCAGCGGCGGATCGGTTTCGAGCGCCTTGCCGGGTAAAATGATAACCGTGGAGGTGCCATGGGCCAAAATCTTTTGGTCCTGGTCGGCAACCTGTACTTCTGCATAACCAAGTGTCCTGCCGAGTTTAATCTGGCGGCCTCTGGCAATTAGCTTGCCGAATGCCGCCGGCGCCAGGTAGTTTAATTTCAGATCAACGGTGGTCATACCGGCTGTCGGATCTTCTATCCCCGGGTAAACCGCCCAAAATGCGGCTGCATCGATGATGGAGGAAAACACACCGCCATGAACCATTCCGAAAGGCTGCAAATGCTTTTGGCTCAGATCGATTTCAACAGAAGAATAGCCGATGCCCGCATCCACCAGCTCCATGGACAGCAATTCAAAATACGGGCTGGCGCTCACGATTTCACGCATTCGCTTTATGTAGTCTGGATTGAGTGTTTTCATGCTCATGGGATTCTTTCATAAATAAAAAATTCGTACGGTTCAACGCCCTCAACCTGAATTGATTCTGATTGGCTCACCTCAAATTCGGTCAATGAAAACTCCGGGAAATAGGTATCCCCGGATATTTCCCTGGGAATCACCGTTAAATAGATGCGATCTGCCAGGGGAAGCGCTTCGTGATAGAGTTGCCCTCCGCCGCAAATAAAGGCTTCATCCTCATCTGCCGGGCAGCATTTTATAGCATCTGCAAGATCATGAGCCACCCGGCATCCTTGAGCACGGTAATCTTTTTGCCGGGTAACGATGATGTTGGTTCTGTCACGAAGGGGTTGATCGAGAGATTCAAAGGTCTTTCTTCCCATAATGACCGCATGCCCCAGGGTGATTTTTTTAAAAATCCTCTGCTCCCCCGGGATTCTCCAGGGAATATCTCCTTGGCTACCAATCACCCGATTTTTGGCCATCGCCGCAATTAACGAAATCAGCACGTTGACTTTTTCTCCCCAGTTACAGATAAGCTCACCGCAGATAACACAGAGAATATTTCCTTTTTAACTGTTTTTTTGAGAGGGAAAAACAGGCCGAACAATCTTCCCTGCGGGCAACTGCAGTAACTGCCTTACAAAGCCATATTCGTTTCTATAGCATATTTATGACTGCGCAGTGGCTGAAATATTTTGTTTCCCATGCTCTCAACGGAAAACAAAATGGATTAAAACTCTCTGCGCCCTCTGCGTCTCTGCGGTAAATACATTTGTTATTGACGCAAATCCAGTTCAAAATAGGACGGATTATTAAGGGGATTATACCGATACGGTTTTATCGACCGAAAACCCAGCGAATGATAAAGCGCCTGCGCTGCGCGGGCGACACCAAAACTTTAGGCACTTTAGTTCATTTTAGTTCACTTTAGTCACTCCTTTGTTAGACCCTCAGTTATAATTTTGGTCTTTAACCAGCTTCTAACCCATAAGAATCCTAAACAACTCCAAATAATCCTCCTTGCTCATAGGTCGTGGATTATCCACATTGCTTCCGTTCTTAAACGAGTTGACCGCCAGTTCTTCCAGGTCCTTTTCTTGAACTCCCAGGGAATTGAACTCGGGCAGACGAACATCGCAGGCCAGTTTTTCTACCGCCTTGACGGCCTGGCGGGCGGCCCGGTCGACATCTTGATCGAACAGCCCCATTGCGGCAGCAATCCGTGCATATCTCTCTTTGCAGTATTCCATGTTGTAGGCCATCACTGCCGGCAAGACAACCGCATTACAAACCCCATGGGGGGCATCATATTTTCCGCCCAGCGCTTCAGCCACGCAATGGACGGCGGCAACATCGGAGTGGCTGAAGGCAATTCCGGCCAGCACGCTGCCCAACAGCATCGCCGCCCTTGCTTCCAGATTATTGCCGTCAGCGACAGCGGTTCTGAGATAGGTGGTAATTAATTCAATGGCATAAAGTGCGGCGGAATCCGCAATGGGTTCTGAAGCGTTGGCGGTAAACCCTTCGATGGCATGCGTCAACGCATCCATGCCGGTTGATGCGGTTAGCTCCGGAGGCATGGTCAGGGTCATTTCCGGATCCACCAGGGCCACTTTTGGCGCAATGCGAGGGTCTTTAATACTGAATTTAAATTTCTCGCTGGAATCGGTGATCACGGAGCTGAAGGTCACCTCACTGCCGGTTCCGGCGGTGGTCGGAATGGCGATCAACGGCAGCACATCGGAGCCAATTTTATGGGGTCCTTCATAGTCGCGGACAGCACCTCCTTGACGCGCCACCACTGCAATCGCTTTGGCACAGTCGATCGGACTGCCGCCACCAAGCGCTACGAGGCAATCCGGTCCAAAGTGACTTGAGATTTCAGTGCCTTCTTGAACATTATAATCTTTCGGATTCGGTTCGACGCGATCAAATACCTTCCATTTCAAATGGTGGGCTTCCAACGGGTCGGTAATGCGCTCCAGCAAGCCTGAACGCATAACGCCTTTATCGGTGATCAGGAGCACGTTTGTGGCATTTAAGTTTTTAATCACATCGACCAGACCGTTGGCTGCACCAACGCCGTATTCTATTTTGGTCGGTAATTCAAAACTGAAACGGTTCAAAAGATTCATTTTAAATGATCCTTTCTGGTCTTTTATTCATTTATCGCAGATTTAAGAATAACATAGGGTCCAAATCCAAGTTTTCAGTTTTCAGAGGTCAGACGACAGAAGACAGATGAAAAAAACTTCAAGATGAAGTGACATATATGTCCTCTGTTTTCTGTGCTCTGTCATCTGTTTGCTGACACCTGATCCGCCTGCGGCGGAACACCTGAAACCTAAAATTAGGTGATTGTTAACTTCTCCAGTTGTTCCTCAAGTGGCTCCACTTCTTTTTCGCGCCCGAATTTCTCCAATCGTTTTTTAAGATGCTCGAGTTCCTCCTTTAACATGGGTACAATTTCATTCGTTATTTTATCACGAGTCGCTTTGCCCGCTTCCTCCACCTCCCGGCCTAATTCTTCTAAATCCTTCTGCAAATGAAATGAAATTTTTTCATGATTGCCTCCTAAAGCGACAGATACCGGCAGAGGAGAATCGGACCAACGATAACAATGATTAATCTTTATTTAAATTGAATTTCAAGGTAGTCTTATTTTATAAGTCAAAATGCAGCATAAGGCAACTCTGTCTATTTTAGCGAGCTACATTGAGGAGCGCATAGAGTGATTCAGAAGGAAAATGGTGAACACGCTTCAACACCACCTGAAACGGCACGGGAAAAGATCGTCCGCAAAGTTACCTGGGTCGGACTTTGGCTAAATTTGTTTCTGGCCGCCATTAAATTCATTGCCGGCATTTATGGAAGAAGTCAGGCTCTGGTTGCGGATGCGATCCATAGCCTTACCGATCTGACAACAGATATAGCGGTGATTGCAGGATCGCATTACTGGTCCCGACCACCGGATGAAAATCACCCATATGGACATCGGCGCCTAGAAACCCTGGTGACGGTTTTTATCGGTGTCGTGTTGATCGCCGCAGGCATCGGTATTGGCTGGAAGGCCATTTCAGCGCTGCAGGAAAAACACTCAGCCCCACCGGGTTGGATTGCCGTTTTTGCGGCACTGGCGTCAATTGTGTGCAAAGAAAGTATTTACCGCTGGACAGCCGTCACCGGCCGACGCGCAAAAAGTCCTGCCCTGGTCGCCAACGCATGGCACCATCGCACGGATGCCTTGAGTTCGATTCCGGTCTTAATCGCGGTGGCCGGTGCCAGAGTGTTTCCATCCTGGTCCTTTTTGGATCACCTGGGCGCTGCAGTCGTTTCTATCTTCATCCTGCATGCTTCGATTAAAATCATCTGGCCCGGACTCGGCGAGCTGATTGATGTCGGCGCACCGACGGATACCTGTAAAAAGATTCGGGATATCGCGCTCAAAAACGATGGTGTCCTGCAGGTTCATGATATTCGAACAAGGTTTATCAGCTCCAGCATTCAGGTGGATCTGCACATCGTTGTTGATGGATTAATAACCGTGCGGGAAGGCCATGATATCGCCGATGACGTCAAAGCACGCATCATGGATAAAATTCCGGAAGTTTTGGATGTAATTGTACATGTGGACCCACCGGAAAGAGCCGCTCGCGAAGATGAGTTCGAATTCGCTAAATTCCCTAAATAATTTTCCGGTTGAAAATAATCCAATATCGTAATATTCTTAATATGTTATATTTTGAAATAAAAGATCCGGCCTTAACAGGAATAACAGAGATTACACAGCAAATCTAAAAATGCCCGTCTATGAATATACGGCACTGGATGCCAAAGGCAAGACAACTACCGGTATTATCGACGCCGACGGCGCGCGTGCCGCGCGCCAGAAATTACGTGCAAGCGGTATCTTCCCGGTCGCCGTCAAAGAATCCCAGGAGACGCCGGTAAAAAAAGCGTCCCGGACCCTGGATCTGTCGCGCTATCTGACCCGGGTCAAACCCGCCGAAATCGCCATAATGACCCGGCAATTATCAACATTGATTAGCGCCGGTTTCCCGCTGGTATCTGCAATCGATGCATTGGTGCCCCAAACCAAATCCCATCGCCTCAAAACCATACTGGCCCAGGTTAAAGATGCCGTTGTTGAAGGCCAGAATTTTGCGCAGGCTTTATCGCAGTATCCGGGAATTTTCTCACCCCTGTTTATCAACATGGTCCGCGCCGGGGAGACTTCCGGCACACTCGAAATTGTGCTTGAACGGCTGGCAGACATTACCGAAAAGGCGCAGGATTTATCCAATCGTATTCAAAACGCCCTGGCATATCCCCTCTTCATGTGTATCATCGGTATCCTGGTGTTGTTTGTGCTTTTAACCTACATTGTGCCCAGTATCACCGCTATTTTTATGGACATGAACCAGGTCCTGCCGACACCAACGCGCTTGCTCATTTTTTTAAGTGAATTTTTTAAATCGTTTTGGTGGGTTATCCTTGTAATTGTTATCAGCGCCGGCATCACCCTGCATCGTGTCAAGAAAACCGAAAAAGGTCGCCATGCTTACGATAAAACCCTGCTTTCGTTACCGGTCTTTGGCGTTCTGGTAAAAAAACTAGCAGTGGCCCGTTTTACCCGGACGCTGGGTTCTCTGCTTGAAAACGGCGTCTCCATGTTAATTGCACTAGATATCGTCAAAAACATCGCCGGCAATGTGTTGATTTCCAATGCCGTGCAGAAAGCAGCCCAGGAGGTTGGCAAAGGACAGGCGTTATGGGCGGCGTTGAACGAAAGCAAGGTTTTTCCGCAGTTGTCCATCCAGATGATTCAGGTGGGAGAACAAAGCGGCCAACTGGAAGGCATGCTCAATAAGATTGCGGATGTTTTTGAAAAAGAGGCCGAAAACAGTATTCTGAGGCTGACGTCTTATCTGGAGCCGATTATGATACTGGTAATGGGCTGTGTGGTTGGGTTTATCGTGCTTTCCATTTGCCTGCCCATTTTTGAAATGAATCAACTGATCCGTTAGTTGCGCCGCTTTCTTAATCGAATCCCCACTCCCCATTCAAAGAAAGTTAAATCACCGCCCGGGTCATTCGATGTTGAGCTTTATCTGACGGGTGCGACGGCGGCGTTTGAGTTTGATGGTGACTTCACCCCCGCCGGCAAGTCTTTGAAAAAAACCCGCTGCCTGGTCCGGGCCGGTGATGGTTTCGTCATCTATGCCCACAATCACATCCCGGCTGCGCAGGCCCATTTTCCGCAGAACGCTGTCACGCGGTATACGGGTGATTCTAAATCCGGCAGCTTGTTCGCCCTGCATATAAGGTGTTACCGCCATCTGATGCATCAAGCCGTCGATATCGGAAAGAGAAGCTGCGACCTCTTCGCCCTTGAGGCTTATGGAGCTGGTTCTGACACTTTGCCGTTGGGTCCCGGTTGCCGGTTGCGCTGAAGATGCCTGGCTGCCAACCCGTTTTGAAAGCGCGGCAGGAGCGATTCTGGCGGATTCTTTGATCTCGACCGTCAGCAGCTCATCCCCATCGGCGGTGGTAATCACCACGTTGTTGCGCAGAATTTTCTTTATTTTGGCCTTTCCGGCGTTTTCTCCTTCACGATAGGCCTCCTGCTTCCTGATGCCGCGATTGTCAATGATGGCGCGACTCAGCCTGGGGTCGTCGGCCACCACCGTTCCGACCAGTGCAAGGCCCAGGTCCTTTTTAGCCGGAGCAAGCATGGCGAGGGCAATTTTTTCCTTTGAATCGGGCTCCTCGACCCCGACGGTGTTAAACAGGTTGCGCTCCCAGATCTGACGATAGCCTTCAAGCGGCTGCACGGAAGCGGCGCTTTCAGTCTTTACGCTCCGATCCGCTGTAGCAGACTCTGCAACGGTCAAGGTTCCCGTTTCCAATCGGGCGTATTGGATGGTCTGTACGGCGTGCAATCCCAGATATCCGATCAGAAGAAACAGCAGAAGATAAAGCGGATAGAAAACCCAGTTGCCTCTTTTTTTAATTGTTTTTATGGGTGCTTTTCGAACACGCGGTCGTTCAAGCCTGGCGGGTTCAGCGGCTTCAGCCTCCGCGGGTTCCGGTGCCGGCTCCGGCGCTTCGTCCACAGCCGCAATTGGCTCTGTTTCCACCCCTTCAGCGATGGGTTCCGGCTCTTCCGCAGGTACAGGCGCTTTATCCACAGGCGGGATCGGAACGGAAACCGCAGGCTCGAAAACCGGCTCCGGCGTTTCGGCCGCAGCCGTGATCGGCTCTGTTTCCACCGCTTCAGCGAAGGGCTCCGGTTCCTCTATTTCGGTTTCAGGCGGGCCCTCGAAAGCCTGCAGCGCTTCGAGTTTCAAAAGCCTTTTTTGCCGATTTTCAAGGTCGTCGCGCTTCAGGATCCGGTAAACAGCCGAGACCGAGACAAAAATTTCTTCCTGCTGCAATAAAGGTATCAGGCGCCGGGCGCCGCATTCAGGATTTTGCAAAGAAACTTCGACAATCCGAGCTTCGACCTCGGGCGGAATCTTTTCGGGAAAGGTCTTTGGAATGATCACCGGCTCCGAAGAGATTTCCGCGGCTTTGGCGTACCGTTTGGCACGCGTTTGCAGTCCGTAATGCTTCAAAATACGATAGACCGCTGATGATGAAACGGAAATTCCCTGCTTTTTCACCAGAGGTGCCAAACTTTTGGCCCCCAGATCGAGATTTTTCAGAGATATCTCGCGAATGCGCTCGGCAACCTCATCGGTGATCTTCGGCAAAGCCTTTTTAGGCGGTGATTTGGGCTTTTGTGCTTTTTTAGCGCGCTTCTTGATCTGCGCCAGCCGCCTTTCACGGTTCTGGAGGCCCTCGCGGCGAAGGATGTTCTGAATAGCTACGACGGATATGGATATGCGCTTCTTTTTCAGCAGCGGCACCAGCCGACGGGCACCCAGCTGGGGGTGCTGCAGAGAAATAGCGACAACCCGCTCTGCCGTTTTGAGCGGAATCCTCGAGGTAGATTTTTTCGATTTACGCTTTGAAGCCATTTTACAAATACGCCGGCCAATCGGAATAGAGCGATAACTGGAAATTACACTGGCGTGGCATGTGCAGAGAGATCCTGTGATTGTATTTTTGATGAGCGACTATAAAATGATTTTATAACATACACGGAAATGGCGCAAGCGCTTAGTGAATAAAAAAGTCCTTGCCGATTACGAAAATCAGGTAAATGAATTTGAAAAGTTGGCCGGGAGTTAATAAGACGGTGACAGCGCCGGCGACCATTCCAGAATCCGAAAGGTTTGCCGGTATTCGTCGAAAACGGGTTTCGGCAGATTTAATTGGGTTTCAAAATCCAGCTTGATATTGGTGAGAATGGCATCCTGCATATCGGTATTTTTCATGCTCATGCCATATAGGTTGGCTTCGGTTAACCTGGCGTCTTTGAGATTGGCGCCGTCCAGGTTGGCGAACCGGAGGTCGCAGCCTGCCATATCGGCGCCCTCAAGGTTGGCCCAGCGAAGATCAGCCCCCCGGAGACAGGCCCGCTGAAGTTTGGCGTAATCAAGACAGGCCCAATCGAGGACGGCATCGGTCAGGTTGGCCTGTCGAAGGTCGGCTTCGTACAGGTCGGCTTCTGACAGAAGGGCTTCCCGAAGATCGGCGCCCTTAAGGTCGATGCGGGAAAGTCTGCCCGCATATAGGTCGGCTCTCACAAGCCCCGCGCGTTGCAGGACGGCCTTTTCCCCGCTTTTTCCGCCGGAATCCAGCCAGTGCCGGTGATCGGCCAAAATTTTCATTAATTCATCATGGGTTATGAAACCTGTTCGCGCCGGATGAATTTTTGGCCGGGAAAGTTCCGCGGACTCAGTGTCGAAGGGCTGGGCATTGATTTTATCTTTGAGCCGCTTAAACGTCTTAAACTTTACGGTCCGCCGGGCGGGCAGCATCATGATTCTGCCGCTAAAGGGGCTGCGCCATAGGCGCGCTTTCTTTTCGATAATATCGAATTTACCGAAATGACTGATTTTAATGCTTTCACCGGATTCAAGGTTTTTTTTGATGATTTCGATAAGGCTATTTACGGAGTGGCTGGATTGCTTTTGAGTGAATCCCGTTTTGTCGGATACAGCCCCAATGATATTGGCTTTTGTGAGGGTCATGACGCCAACTATCTTAAAGATTGAGGTAAGAATGGGTTGCAAATGCTCGTGCGGGTAAGAACCCCCCTGGCCCTCTTTGTATAATAAACTCGCTTTCATCAATCAAGAAGTTTTTTAGATCTAAAAACACATCGTTTGATAATTGGATGACAGGCGATTTGAAACCTGATATTCTATTATTGAATAATTGTTTTAAGTGTTTTAGGATTTCAGGAGCCCCATGGACTGAAAGCGGTCAGCGAATCTGTTTAAGCGATCCATTCAAATCAATTACAATGTTAAAGGAATAAAAAAATATGCTTCCAACAATTAAACATGACAACCGCGGGTTTACGCTCATTGAATTAATGGTTGTTGTGATCATACTCGGCATCCTGGCACTCTACGTCGGTCCCAAAATAATGGGGGAACCGGAAAAGGCAAAACGCGTAAAAGCCAAAATGGATATTGCCACCTTCGAGACCGCTCTAAAAATGTATAAACTCGACAACGGCGTGTACCCGACTACCGAACAGGGACTTGCGGCCCTGGTTGAAAAACCCGAAACCGGAAACATACCGAAAAAATGGCGCGAAGGCGGATATCTTGAAAAGCGCAAGGTGCAGAAAGATCCCTGGGGAAACGAATTTGTATATATTTCACCCGGTGTACACGGTGATTTTGATATAATCTCTTACGGGAAAGACGGCGCACCCGGCGGTGAAGGGGAAGATGACCAGGATATCAATAACTGGGATATCGAATAAAAAGCGATGTCCGTCGTATGGCGTCCGTTGTCCGTTGCATAAAAAAAGTTGAATGAGCCGCTTTACTATGTGCTTACGATCGAGATACTTTTCAGGATATTGTAAGGCCAGAACATCTTTTGGCAACGGACAACGGACGACTAACAACGCACATGAGAACGGTTTTACCCTGCTGGAGCTGATCGTGGTCATGTCGTTGTTGGGTATCATGCTGATTTTTACCGTTCCCCGTTTCCATGAAACCTTGCTTTTGGATGATACCAAAACCGGTTCGCGCTGGATTATCGGCAAAATTCAGGCATTAAAAGAAGCGGCGATCCGCAATCAGAAGCAATATTCGCTTCATATTAACCTGGATACGGAACAGTTCTGGGAAACCGATGCGTCCATGTCGGCCGAGGATCTTGAAAACGCTGCATTGAATGCCAGTTCCCTGCCAAGCGGCCTGAAAATAGCCGATATTGAATATCCCATTCGCGGCAAAATAAATTCAGGGCAGACCGATATCACGTTTTATAAAAACGGTACTTCGGATAAAGTCCTGATTCACATTCAAGACGGCGATCAATATGAATCCTATCTGATCGAGCCTTTTCTTTCCGAAGTGACCCGGTACGAGATGTATGCCAGCTTTGAAAACTGAACCACCAGTCAAAATTTAAGATCGAAAATTCGATATTATCTCTCTAACCGCTAGCCGTCTTCGACTTTGCTCGAAACAGGCTTAAAAATTCTCCATGTTAAAAAAGACTGTATATTTGGTGTCAAATTTTATATAATGATAGGGTTATGGGTTGTATAAAAAAGTGCACATATATGGCTGAATTCAGATATCGATATCTCAAGAAACTGCCCGGGTTTTCACGAACCCTGTCCGGTTTTACCCTGCTTGAAGTCATGATTGCCCTGGCCGTTATGTCAATCGTTCTGGTGAGCGTATACCGAATGCATTCCCAGAGTTTAAGCATGAATACCGCGGCCCGGTTTTATACGCTGGCACCCCTGCTGGCTCAAAACAAGATAGCTGAACTGGAAGCCCTTTCATCAGACGGTTTCCCAAACGATTCAGGCGACTTCGGCGAGCAATACCCGGGCTATAGCTGGCAGATTTCGATAACCGATGTTTCCTCTGAGGTGCTGGGGGAAGTCGCCAATGATTTAAAACGAATCGACCTCACCGTATCGTTTAACAACAACCAATTTTCACACAGTTTAAGAACGTATCGGTTTCAAAGGGAATAATTGATTGAATTCGGAATTCGGATTGCGGAATGCGGAATTAAAAAAAAGTAACGTCTGATTTAAATAAACAGATTTATTGGCTAATTTATGGTTCAGTTCCACATTTTAGATTTCAAATTTATAGATAACAGCAATCAGCGGCCAGAAGCCAGAAGCCAGTCGCCAGAAGCCAGCTACCAAAAGCCAGAAGCCAGTGGCAAGCAGCCAGAAATGGGCTTTACCCTCATGGAAATCCTGGTGGCAACCGCCATATTGGCAATCGTGGTGACGACTGTTCTGGCATCGTTTAATTCCGTATTTTCAACCACGGAGGTGTTGGACGAAAGTGCGGATATATATGAAATGGCGGAAAACTGCCTGAAACGCATGACGCTTGACCTGGAGTCGGTCCACGTCACCCAGCGGCCGCTTTATAAGCCGCCTGAACTCGATCAGCCGCCGGATCCGTATCGATTTGTCGCCACCGTCAGTGATACCGGTGGCACGGGATTTGCACAAAACTTAAGATTCACCAGTCGGGCCCACGTCGGCTTTGAAAAAAGTTTTAGAGAAGGAATTGCTGAAATCATATATTACGTTAAGGCCGGAGATGACGGGCATCTGACGCTGAAACGCGCGGATAACCTTTACCCGTATCCTGAATTTGAAGAAAAAGGCAGCGATCCGGCTTTGTGTAAGCATGTCAAATCCTTGTCGTTTAAATTTTATGACAAAGAGGGGACCGAATTCGATGTCTGGGATTCGGACTCCGAGGAATTCGGCTATGCCACACCGAAAGCCATTGCCATAAAACTGGAATTGTCGAACAAGGCGGTATCGCACACTTTTGAAACCATGGTGTCTTTGCCCATATCCCGGGAGAAAACCGATTAAAAAATGGGAAACATGGCCAAAACGATCGGTAATAATCGCGGCATTGCCCTTTTGCTGGTCATTTCCGTAACGACCATTCTTGTCGCTACGGCGCTGGAATACAACCGCCGGGCACGTTTTGCGGTTCTTTCGGCAGCCGCCGCACGGGATCGCCTGACCCTGACGCAAATGGCAGCTTCCGGTATTCATGCCGCCATGGCGCTGCTGGCAAAAGACCGGGCAGAGTCAAATATCGATTCTTTACAGGAGGACTGGGCAAATCCAGACAGAATTAATGAATTGCTGGGCGAAATCCCTTTTGATGACGGAACGCTTTCGGTCACCATCTCCGACGAAATGGGCCGTATTCAGGTAAACGCTCTGGTAAATTTTCCCGACAGCCGGAATTTCAATGATTCGCAGCGCCAACTCCTGGAGCGGTATTTTAACACGTTAAAGAATGCCAGCGAAGAAACACCGGAAGACAGCCAGCCACCGGCAATTGTCAATTCACTGAAAGACTGGCTGGATTCCGGCGATGATGAAGCCATTACCGGATTAAGCGGTGCCGAATCCGCATATTATCAGGATTTGAGTCCGGGTTACAACAGCCGCAACGGTCCGATAGCGGACATCAATGATCTGTTGCTGGTCAAGGGCATCACGCCCGAATTATTTTACGGCAGCAAGGAAACGCCCGGAATCGCAGACGCGTTGACCGTATACGGCATGACACCGGGAGCCGGCACATCGTTTA